>FTHL01000328.1_pt1 | contig 24916 bp, 25 predicted proteins | sample 1640951 | NCBI WGS metagenome assembly FTHL01 (sample SAMEA3914788, study PRJEB12502) | metagenome | biome: forest; material: soil | place: Canada | collected 2011-07-03 | depth 0.1 m
AGCTGGTCGGGCGCGAAGCCCGCCACCGCCAGGCTGATGCGAAGCCGGTTTTCGCCAACCTCCTCGACATTGTACGGCGGATAGCTTTCCGTCGCCGCCTTTGCGGCCCGCTCGATCAGGGAGCGCGTGCGCTCGAAGCCGAGCAGGAACGGGCTGTCGAAGAGAATGGCTCTGGTCATGCGAAGTCCTCGCTGAAGCGACTTCGTCCGTAGCGCCAGGCCCTGAATAGGCGCCTGATGCTGCGGCGCAAAAGCTAGATGGGATGTTGCCCGCTCGGCTTCAAGGCGCCTCGTCGCGGTGTGGCGCGAGGCCCGGCTATGGGCTAGAAACGGCCCGACGTCCGAGCGCGCCGTCGAGGTTTGAGGCGGTCCTTTGCCAGTCATCTTCAGGAATCCGCGCCTGGACGACGACTTCATCGACGTCCCCGGCGTTCGCGCCGGGCTGCCGGCCGCGGCGATCCCTTCTATCGTCAGGCCATACGAGCAGGGACGGCTGATCTGCCTGCCCGATCTGAAGCTCGACCTCGACCACGACTTCTGGGCGGACCTGCCCTCGGAAGGGCGGCCGCGGCTGAAGAAGCTGTCGTCCTCGCCAGGCAAGGGCGACTTCGCGCGCGACCCCCTGCTCGAGCGGCGCCTGCGCGAGGCCGCCATACCGTCAGATCTGGAACGGCGGCTAAAGCGGGAGATCCACCGGGTCTACGAGCAGGTGCTGCCGATCTACGAGGCGGTGTTCTCGGGCTATCGGTTCGTCCGCAGGCAGGTGGTGTGGCGGCTCAACACCATCCGCAACGAGAACATGCACCTCGACACCTACCCGACGGAATTCGAGGAGCACTTCGCCCGGCTGTTCATCAACCTCGATCGCGAGCCGCGGATCTGGATGACCAGTTGGAGCATGGAGGCGCTGTTCCGGCGGTTCGGCGGAAGGCTCCCGCCCGGCTCGCAGCTTGGCGATCCCGGCGAGATCCGCGCCGCGCTGAACGATCTGGCGTTTGGCGGACGCTCCAATATCTGGTGGGACCAGCAGCCACGGCATGTGGCCCATTTCGCGGCGGGCGACGTCTGGGCGGTGGACAGCCGGCAGCTGGCGCACCAGATCTTCTATGGCCGCAGGGCGGTCTCGATCGATTTCTTCGTCGATCCCCAGAGCATGGCCGATCCCGGCCGCCAGTATCTCGCCTTGGCGGAGACCTTGCGAGCGAGACTGCCCGCTCCGTCCCCGGCGGTGGCCGTGGCGGCCGAGTGAGCCCGCTGTCCCGACGATCTCAGACCCGGCTGCGGGCGATCGCCCGCCCGACCTCGGCGATGGCGCCGTCCAGGGCGGCGGCGGGCGCGTGCGATCCCGTGCAATAGACGGCGGCGAGCAGCGGGCCGCGGCCTGGCGGCCAGAGAGCCGCGATGTCGTTGGCCGATCCGTGCTCGCCGGTTCCAGTCTTGTCTGCCACCCGCCAGGCAGCGGGAACGCCGGCGCGAAGCCGTTGCTGTCCGGTGGCGCAGTGGAGCATCCACCCGGTCAGGCGCCCGCGCGAGCGCGCCTTCAGGGCCGGTCCAGCCAGGAGCCGCTTCAGGGTCCAGGCCATCGCCGCGGGGGTGGTGGTGTCGCGCAGATCGCCCGGGATCGCCGAATTCAGGCTGGGCTCGGTGCGGTCGAGCCGGGTCACTCCATCGCCGATCGAGCGGAGGAATGCGGTGACGCCGGCGGGTCCGCCTACGCGGGCGAGGAGCAGGTTGGCCGCGGTGTTGTCGCTCTGCTCGATGGCTGCGGCGCAAAGCGCCTCGACGTTCATCCCGCCCTGCTGCAGATGCAGGCGCGCCACCGGCGCGTGATCCAACAGCTCGCCCTTGCCGTAACGGACGAAGCTGCGGAGGTCTTCGCGGCCCTCATCCACCCGGTTGAGGACCGTGGCGACCGCGACCGCCTTGAAGGTGCTGCACATGGGAAACCGCTCGTCCGCCCGATGGCCGAACCGGTCTCCGGTTGCCGGGTCGAACACGCAGACGCCCACGCGGCCGCCGATCCTGGCCTCCGCGGCGGCGGCGGCCTGGCCGATAGCATCGGTCGCGGCGCGGGCCGCCGACTCCTCCAACAGACCCGCGGCGACGCTCAGCACGATCTGTCGTCGCGTCAGCACCTCTGGACTATGGCTTGCCGCGGCCAAATATCGAAGGCCTGGACGGGCCAAGCCCGCATCTGTTTGGCGAGGCCCGCCGCGCACTGGTAGGGCTAGCGCCGTTCGAGGAGACGCATGATGAGCCGGTTGGATCGCCGCCACTTTCTGTTTTCAACCATGATCGGAGCGGGCGCCCTGGCGGCCTGGCCGGCCGCGGCCGCCGACCCCTTCGCCAACTCGCCCTGGCGGCGCATGACCGACGCCCAGTGGAAGAGCCGGCTGCCGCCAGCCTCCTATGGCGTGTTGCGCCACGAGGACACCGAGCGTCCAGGGTCGAGCCCGCTGCTGAACGAGCACCGCAAGGGCGTCTTCAGCTGCCTCGGCTGCGGCCTGCCGCTGTTCAAGTCCGACTGGAAGTTCGAGTCCGGCACCGGCTGGCCGAGTTTCTACACCGTCATCGAAACCAACGTCGGCCACAAGTCGGACCACCTGCTGATCGAGGAGCGCACCGAATACCATTGCGCGCGCTGCCTCGGACACCAGGGGCACGTCTTCAACGACGGGCCCAAGCCGACCGGCCTGCGCTATTGCAACAATGGCGTCGCGTTGAAATTCACGCCGGCCTGAGGCGCGGCGCCGGCCAGGACCGCGTCCGCGCGATCCTGGCCGGGATTGGTGGAGCTAAGCGGAGTCGAACCGCTGACCTCTTGAATGCCATTCAAGCGCTCTACCAGCTGAGCTATAGCCCCGAGGTCCGGGCCGCCGGGCGCCCCCGAGGGCGCTTCGGCGAGGGGCGGACACATATTCCGCCCGCCCTGTCCGATCAAGCCCTTGCGGGCCGCCCGCGCGCCGACGTGCGTCCGTCAGGCCTTGGTGTCCACCGCCCCGCCGGCGGGCCCCTCGTCTGCCTGGGCGTAGGGGTTGGACGGCGCGTCCGCGTTCGCCGCCGGCTGGGCCCCTGTGCGCTTGGCCGCCACCACCACCATCGCCGGCCGCACCACCCGGCCGAACAGCTCATAGCCGGCCTGCATGGTCTGGGCGACGGCGCCGGGCTCCACCGCGGCGTCGTCCTGCTCCATCATGGCCTGGTGCAGGTGCGGGTCGAACTTCGAGCCGCGCTCTGGCTCGATGCGCTTCAGGCCGTTGCGTTCGAACGCCGACTGCAGCGCCTTCTCAGTCATCTCGATGCCGAGCACGAGATTGCGCACGCCTGCGTCCGCCGCATCCCGAGGCGCCGCGATCAGCGCCCGCTCCAGGTTGTCGGCGGCGCCGAACAGGTCCTTGGCGAAGCGCTGGATGGCGTAGGCGCGCGCATCATTCGTCTCGCGCTCCGCCCGCCGACGGGTGTTCTCGGCTTCCGCCACCGCCCGCATGGCCTTGTCGCGCCACTCGTTCAGCTCGGCCGAAAGCTGTTCGATGGAGGGTTGTGCGTCCCCCGTCTCCACGTCGTCGTGATCGGCCCCGTTGGCTCCGGCCGGCGTCTCTTCGTCGGTCATTGTCGTCCTCTAAGCGTCCAAGAGACGCCCGAGCATGCGGGCGGTGTAGTCCACCAGCGGAATCACCCGGGCGTAGTTCAGGCGCGCGGGCCCGATCACGCCGATCGCACCCACCACCTTGCGTTGGCCCGTCATATAGGGAGCCGCGATCACGGCGGAACCCGAGAGTGAGAACAGGCGCGATTCCGCGCCGATGAATATGCGCACGCCCTGGGCCTCGCGCACGTCGTCCAAGAGGCCGATCAGCTGCTGCTTCTGCTCGAGGTCGTCGAACAGCATGCGCACCCGCTCCAGGTCCTCGACCGCGGCGTGGTCGTCCAGGAGGTTGGAGCGGCCCCTCACGATCAGCGACCGCTCCGCGCCCTCGCCGCCGCCCCAGGCCGCCAGGCCGTCCTGAACCAGGCGGGCGGTGGTGGAATCCAGCTCCCGGCGGGCCCTGCTGAGCTCGGCGTCCACCTCGGCCTTGGCCTCGGCCAGGGTCCGCCCGCGCAGCACCGCGTTCAGAAAGTTCGACGCCTCCTGCAGGGCGGAGGGAGTCAGGCCGGCCGGCCGGCGCATCAATCGGTTCTCCACGGAGCCGTCGTCGAACACCATCACCACGAGGGTCTGATCCTCGCCGAGGGCGACGAATTCCACGTGCTTGACCCCGGCGTCCCGGGCGGGCGTGACCACCACGCCGGCCCCGCCGGCCAGACCGGAGAGCAGGGCGGTCGCTTCGTCCAGCGCCTCTTCGATCCCGTGCGGCCGGCCCGACAGCCGGCCCTCGATCTCTCGCCGCTCCTCCTGGGTGATGTCGCCAAGCTCCAGCAGCCCGTCGACGAACAGGCGCAGGCCGGCGTGGGTCGGGAAACGGCCCGCCGAGGTGTGCGGCGCGGCGAGCAGACCCAGGTGGGTCAGGTCCTGCATGGTGTTGCGGATCGACGCCGGCGAGAGCTGCAGGCCGGTCCTGGAGAGGGTGCGCGAGCCCACCGGATCGCCGGTCTCCAGATAGGATTCGACCACCCGGCGAAAGATCTCGCGCGCTCGCGCGTCGAGCTGGGCGAGGGTGGGTCCGGAGACGCCGGAGAGCCCCGGCGGCGGCATGGTGATCATGGTTCTGGCTGGCCTGGGGCCTTAGTCCGTGGACGGGGGTCGGCAATTCAGGATAAGCGCCCGTACCGCGCGTGCAAGGACCGCGGTCCAGACCCCGTCAAAGCAGAGTCACGCCATGAGCCAGCGACCATCCGAGCGCGCGCCAGACGCGCTCCGCGAAATCAGCTTCGAGACGGGAGTGAGCCGTTATGCCGAAGGCTCCTGCCTGGCCAGCTTCGGCCACACCCGGGTGCTGGTCACAGCAAGCATCGAGGAGAGCGTGCCGTCGTTCCTCAAGGGGCGAGGACAAGGCTGGGTCACCGCCGAATACGGGATGCTGCCGCGCGCCACGCACACCCGCGGCCGGCGCGAGGCCGCTCAGGGCAAGCAGTCGGGGCGCACCCAGGAGATCCAGCGCTTGATCGGCCGGTCGATGCGGGCGGTGTGCGACATGAAAGCGCTGGGCGAACGGCAGATCACCCTCGATTGCGATGTGCTCCAAGCCGACGGCGGCACGCGCACGGCGGCGATCAGCGGCGGGTGGGTCGCGCTGAGGCTGGCCCTACGCCATCTGGTCCGGGAGGGGGTGTTGGGAAAGGATCCGCTGCAGGACCACGTCGGCGCCATTTCCTGCGGCGTGTTCAACGGGCTGGCCGTGCTCGACCTCGATTACGAGGAGGATTCCCAGGCCGAGGCCGATGCGAACTTCGTCCTCACCGGCGCGGGGGACATCGTCGAGATCCAGGCGACCGGCGAGCGGCGCGGCTTCACCGTCGCGGAGTTCGAATCGCTGTTCGCCCTGGCGCGGACCGGTATTGGCCGGATCATCGAGCTGCAGCGGGCGGCGGTCGGCTGACCGCCACCTGCTGCGCTCGTTAGAGTGACTCCACCACCACGATGGCGGCGACGACAGGCAGCACCGCCAGAAGGGCGGCGCTGAAGATCAGACCCAGGCGTTCGCTCAGGGCCTCCAGACGGGCATGGCTGCTCATGGCAGGCTCCTAGCTGATGCAGCGGAATTGCTGCGCTGCAGCGTAGATAGGCATGCACGGGCAGCTTTGCCATAGCTAAAAAGCCTTGCAGCGCCGAGATTTGTTGGGCGTTGCTGCAGTGCAACTAAGATCGCGCGGCGGGCGGCGGCTCCAGGTCATCCTGGGCGCCAGGCTCATAGGCGAGCAGATCACCGGGCTGGCAGTCGAGCTCCCTACAGAGCGAATCCAACGTGGACAGGCGAATGGCGCGGGCCGCGCCGCTCTTCAGGATGGTCAGGTTCGCCACCGTCAGTCCGACCCGGTCGGAGAGCTCGCTCAGCGACATGCGCCGCCGCACGAGCAGTTGGTCCAACCTGATGCGCACCGCCATCGCCGATCCCCGTTCTAGATGGTCAGCTCGGCTTCGGTGCGCAACCGCGCGCCCTCGCGGAAGATCTCCGCCAGCACGAACACCACCAGCACGGCGAACCAGGCGGTCGGGTGGAAGGGGAACCGGACCGAATGGAGCTGGTCCTTGAGCACCCATCCCGAGACGAGGTTGGTGACGTAGTTGAGCAGCTCCAGCGCGGCCAAGGCGAAGCCGACCGCTCGCAGTCTCAGCACATTGTCGGGATGGAACGGGTCACCCGCCGTCAGGGTGGAGAAGATCCGCCGCAGGCGCAGAACGATGAACAGCACCACCGCGACGGACACCGCGAAGGCGAAGATGCCGCCAGCCAGCACCGGCCCGCGTGCGGTCGCTCGGGTCACCTCGCTCCAGACGTCCAGATCCTGGGGCAGGAGCAATGCCAGCAGAGCGGCCGCCAGCAACACGCCAAGCGCCGCCCAGAGCAGGACGCAGATGACATCCAGGGCTATCTTCAACAGGGTCGACACCGAGCCTGGCCCCAAGGCGCGCATGGGCCCTCCGCCGCAAGTCGTCCGCGGCGTCGCCGCAGATCCGGTAAGCCCTTATCGCAATTGCAGGATTCACCCGCAATTCACCAACATCGCCTAGCCTCGCTGCAATGCGCCTCGCCTTCTGTCTCGCGCTGATCTGCCTGCTGGCGACCGGCGCCCAGGCAGCGGACCTGTCGGTGTCCCTCAAGACGCCCAAGGGCCAGCCCGTGCGTGACGCGGTGGTGACGGCCTATCCCGCGGGCGGCTGGGGCGGCGGGACGATCCGTTTCGACTGGCCCTACCGCATGGCCCAGCAGAACCTGCAGTTCGATCCCTTCGTGCTGATCGTTCCGGCGGGCGCGTCGGTCGCCTTCCCAAATCGCGATACGGTGCGCCATCAGGTCTATTCCTTCTCGCCCACCCATCCGTTCGAGCTGAAGCTCTACGGCAAGGACGAGTCGCGCAGCGTCCGTTTCGACAAGGCGGGCGTGGTCGCCCTGGGCTGCAACATCCACGACAGCATGGTGGCCTTCATCAAGGTCGTCGACACCCCGTTCGCGGCCAAGAGCGACGGCTCGGGCGAGGCGGTCGTGCACGGCCTGCCGGGCGGCGCCGTCACCGTTCACGTCTGGCACCCCTATCTCAAGGCGCAGGGCAATGAGCTCGTCCGCACGCTGACCCTGCCTCGCGACGCCTCCGAGATGCTGGTGCTTGACGTTCGCGCGCCGGTCCTGCGCCGCAACGCCTACTGAGCCGGCAGATGTTCCGGCGACTTCGGACAAAGCTCACGGTGCTCTACGCCGGCCTGTTCGGGCTCAGCCTGATCCTGGTCGCGACGGCGGTCTATGCGGCGGTGTCAACCAACGTGGGCCGGACGGTGCGCAGCGAGCTCGGCGCGTCCAGCACGGTGTTCGACCGCATCTGGGCCCTGCGCTCGCAGCAGCTGGAGGACGGCGCCGCGCTGCTTTCGCGCGACTTCGGATTCCGCGAGGCGGTAGCCAGCCGCGACGCGGCCACCATCACGTCGGCCCTCGGAAACCTGCAGGGGCGACTGGGCGCCGACCTCGCCTACATGGTCGACCTTCAGGGCGGGGTGATCTCCTCCGACGGCAAGCCCGTGGCGCCGTCCGCCGCCAAGGTGATGCGCTCGCTGGACGGCGAGGAAAACGCCTCGGGCGTCGTGACCATCGGCGGCATGCCTTATCAAGCCATCTCCGCCCCGATCATGTCGCCGACCCTGACGGGCTGGGTCGTGTTCGCCAGCCGGCTCGATCGGCCGGAGATGGCGTCCCTGGAGCGCCTCTCCTCGATTCCGCTGAACGCCAGCGTGCTGCACCGCGACGGCGCGGGGCTGTGGCAGGATTCCGGCCGCGCCCAGGCGACCTCGGCCCAGGCCGCGCTCAGCCGGTTCATCGACCGACAGCTGCGGGCGACGGGTCCGGACGCCGGCGCCCTCAAGACGCCGGACGGGAGCGCGATCGCCCTCATCAAGCGGCTCAAGTCCCTGAGCGGCGGCGTTCCGGCGGTGCTCGTCCTGCGCTATCCGCTGGCGAGCGCCCTGGCGCCTTACCGCTTCATGCTCGAGACCGTCGCCGCCACCGGCGCCCTCGGCTTTCTTCTGTTGCTGGGCGGCAGCTGGGCCCTGGCCCGCAGCGTCACCCGTCCGATCTCAGCCCTCGATGAGGCCGTCCGACGGCTTCAGCGCGGGGAAAATGCCCTCGTCGAGGTGCGATCCGGCGACGAGATCGGGCGTCTGGCCCAGAGCTTCAACACCATGTCCGCCGAAATCCAGGCGCGTGAGCAGAGGATCACCGAGCTCGCCATGCGGGACCTGGAGAGCGATTTGCCCAACAGGATCGCCCTCGAGCGCGCCATCATGCCGATGATGGAGGCGGCCGGATCGCGCCTGATGGTCGCGGCAGCGATCGGCGTGGACCGCTTCGCCCACGTGCGCGGGGCCATCGGCTACGGCATGGCCAATTCGCTGGTGCGGGAGATCGGCGCCAAGCTGCGGCAGCTGCATCCCGCCAGCTCGCTGGCGCGGCTCTCCACCGACGTCCTCGCCATGGTCTTCCTGGTCGACGATCTGCACGCGGCCAGCCGCGTGGCGGACCAGTTGCTGGCGGAGCTGGAGGCGCCGTTGCAGCTCGGCGAGAACACCATCGACGTGAGCCTGAGCCTCGGCATGGCGGCGCGCGGACGCGACGAGGACCGGGTCGCCTCGTTGGTCGAGCGGGCCAGCATCGCGCTCGATCAAGCGCGGGCGGCGCGGCGCAAAGTCGCCATCTTCAATCCCGCGCAGTACGGCGACCCGGCCAGCAACCTCTCCCTGATGAGCGAGATGCTGAATGGGATTTCCGCTGGAGAGCTGCTTCTGCACCACCAGCCCAAGCTCGACCTTCGGCTGCAAACGGTCACGGCCGTCGAGGCGCTGGTTCGGTGGCGGCACCCGACGCGGGGCCTCCTAGCGCCTGACGTGTTCATCCCCATGGCCGAGGACACCGGTCAGATCGGCGCCCTCACGGAGTGGGTCCTGGGCCGCGCCATCGAGGAGCAGGCCCTGCTGCAGCATCAGGGACGCGCGCTCGCCATGTCGATCAATGTCTCCGGGCGCCTGCTGGGGGATCCCGCCTTCACCGAGACGGCGCTCGACATGGTCCGCGGCGCGCGCGGCGAGATCTGTTTCGAGATCACCGAGACCGCCGTGATCGAGCATCCCGAGGCCGCGCTTGAAGCCATCGACCGCTTCGCCGCGCGCGGCATCGGCGTCTCGATCGACGACTACGGCACGGGCCTGTCGTCCCTGGCTTATCTGAAGCAGATCCGCGCCGACGAGCTCAAGATCGACAAGTCGTTCGTGCTGAAGGTCGGCGAGAGCCAGAAGGACGCCTTGCTGGTGCGGTCCACCATCGACCTGGCGCACAGCCTGGGCCTCAAGGTGACGGCGGAGGGGGTCGAGTCCAATGTCGCCCTGTCGCTCCTGGCCGGTATGGGCTGCGACCTTGCCCAGGGCTTCCACATCGCCCGGCCGATGCCTTTCAAGGAACTCTTGATCTTTTTGGCGCAAGAGGAGCTGCGCGAGACGCGTTACGGTTAACGGTGCGGCATGATGAGCAAGCGCTGCGCCATTTGGGCGGGCGCCCTGGCGAGCCTTCTGGCCGGCGCTTCCGGAGCTTCGGCCGAGCCGGACCTGTTCTCGCGTCAGGCCTTCGAGGGCGCCATCGACCTGCGGGCCATTGACGCGAACGGACAACCTTCCTTCCTGACCGGCGGCTTCGGCCGTACGCGCTTTGGCGGGGACGGCCCGGGCGATCGCGCCCGCGCCGCCTTGGCCGAAGCAGAGTTGATCTGGAAGCCCCAGCTCGCGTGGGCGGTGGGCGCGGTCGTCGATGTCGAACACCAGCAGGGCCAGCAGCACGCCATCGACCTGTCGGAGGCCTATCTCACGCTGCGGCCCACGCCGACTTCCACCACCCGCTTTTCGGCCCGCGCCGGGCTCTATTATCCGCCGATATCCCAGGAGCACGAGGGCCCGGGATGGGACGTGGTCAACACCATCACGCCCTCGGCGATCAACAGCTGGGTCGGCGAGGAGGTGAAGGTGCTTGGCGGCGAGGCCAAGGTCACCCGCCGGTTTGGCGGGCATGAGCTCTCCGGCACGTTCGGGGTGTTCGGCCTGAACGACACCTCCGGAACCCTGCTGACGTTCCGCGGCTGGGGGCTGCAGGACGTCAAGGCCACGGCCTTCGGCAAGTTTCGCCTGCCGCCGCTCGACGACTACATGACCGGGCTGCAGCCGCCATTCACCTCGCCGGTGATCGAGCTCGACCATCGGATCGGCTACTACGCGCGGGCCGATTGGCGCCCGCCGGGCCGGTTCGCCTTCAACGCCTTCTACTACGACAACCGCGGCGACAAGGTGAGCGACAACGCCGACTTGCAATGGGCCTGGGACACCCGGTTCTGGAACTTCGGGGCCAGCTGGGATGTGGACGACCACACCCGCGTGCTCTCGCAGGTTCTCACCGGCCACAGCCTGATGGGCTACCCCAACGGGCGCAGCGTCTGGATCAATCTGGACTTCACGTCCGCCTATCTGTTGGCGACCCGCAGCATCGGTCCGTCCGGATTTACCGGCCGCGTCGACTATTTCGAGACCCGCGACCGCAATTTCGAGCCGGGCGTGGACGACGGCGACGACAATCGCGGCGAGACGGGATGGGCCTTGACGGCGGCCTATCGACTGCAGGTCTCCCAGCACGCCCAGCTCAAGATCGAGGCCTTGCACGTCCATTCGCGGCGGCCAGGCCTCGAGGCCCATGGCTTGGCGCCGGTGCAGGACCAGACCGAGCTGCAGACGGCGTTGCGCTTCGGCTTCTGACCCGAATCTCCTCGCGCCAAGCCCTAGCAGGGCGGGCGGAGCTTGCGGCATAAGCCCCCGAGGGTTGGGGGAGCTCATGAGCGATCAGGCGAACACGCCGGTCGATCGGCCGGGCTGGCGGCGTGCGGTCCTGCTGGTCACCGTGATCTCGCTGCTGAACTCGATGGCGGCGATGATCGTGTTGCCCGTGCTGCCCAAGCTGGTCGAGGACTTCACCCACTCGAGCAGCGACGCCGCCAAATACGTCGGAGCCTTCGCCGCGGCCTTCGCCCTGATCCAGTTCTTCGCCTCCCCCGTCCTTGGGGCCCTGTCCGACGCCTTCGGGCGGCGCACGGTGATCCTGATCTCGGCGATCGGCATGGCCGCGGACTACCTGTTCATGGCGATGGCCCCAAGCGTAGGCTGGCTGTTCGTGGGCCGCATGATCTCAGGCGTCACCGCCGCAAGCGCGCCGGCGATCAACGCCTACATCGCCGACTGCATCCCGCCCTCCGAGCGTGCGGGCGCCTTCGGCTGGACAGGGGCGGCCTTCGCGTCGGGCTTCCTGCTCGGCCCCGCCATCGGCGGGCAGCTCGGCGTGATCAACCCCCGCCTGCCGTTCTGGGTGTCGGCGGGCCTGTGCGGGGTGGTCGCCCTCTACGGCGTCTTCGTCCTGCCCGAATCGCTGCCCCGCGATCGGCGCGCGCCGTTCCGTTTCCGGCGGGCCAACCCCTGGGGGTCGTTCACGTTCCTGTTGAGCCACGCGCAGCTGCTCGGGCTCGCCACAGTGCAGCTGATGATGTTCATCGCCGCCCAGTGCCTGCCGACCACCGTCGTGCTTTATACCGGCTACCGCTACCACTGGTCGGTCGGGCTGGTCGGCAGCTACCTGACCTATGCCGGCGTCGGCCACCTGGTCGTGCAGTCGCTGGTGGTGAAGCGGTTCGTCGCCCGTTTCGGCGAGCGCGCGGCGGCGGTGACCGGCTTTGCGGCCACCGCCGTCGGCTTCCTCATCTACGGCGCCGCACCCAGCGGCTGGTGGTTCCCCATCGGCATGCCGTTCTACGCCATGGCGGGCCTGGTCGGACCTGCGGTGCAGTCTCAGCTCACCCGCATGGTGGCGCCGAGCGAGCAGGGCCGGCTGCAGGGGGCGGCCGCCAGCCTCACCAGCCTGGCCGGCCTGTTCGCGCCGCTCGTCTTCACCCAGATCTACGCCTTCGCCACGTCGCCGGAGCAGCGCCAGAGCTGGCCGCCGGGACTGCACCTCTATGTGGCCGCGGCCGTCCTGGCGACGGGATCGTTCCTGGCCCTGCGCAACATGCGTTCGCGGCCTCTGGAGGCCCTAGCGGCCGCCGAATAGGGCGGCCAGGCCGCTCCGTCGCCCAGAACCATCCAACCGCCGCACCACGCGCGCTGGATTGCCCGCCACGATCACGCCAGGCGGCGCGTCCCGCGTGACCACCGCGCCGGCCGCGACGACGCTCGTCTCGCCGATGGCGACGCCCTTCATCACCAGGCTGTGCAGGCCGAGCCAGCAGCGGGCGCCGATGCGCACTGGCGCCGTGGCGATGTCGAAGTCGCGCCCCGGCGCGAGCTTGAGGATGACGCGGAAGTGCGCCTCGCGTTCGGCCGGGTCCAGCGGATGGGTGTCGTTGTCGAACACCTGCGCGCCATGGGCGATCAAGGTTCCCTGGCCGACCTCGACGCGGCTGCGGACGCTGATGAGGGCGTCGTCGCCGAGGTAGACCCGGTCCCCCAGCGCCACCTCGCCGGCGTCCTCGCAGCGGATGATTCCGCGCAGGGCGCAATCGCGCCCGATCCGCGCCCGCCGCTCGCCGTTGGGCGTCAGCAGGCGAGCGCCGAGACCCAGGCGCAGGCCCTCGCCCGCGTCCGCGCCGCGGTCGAACGCGGCGAACACCTCCATCAGCCGCTCGGCGTCGGCAGCATCGTCGAACAGTTCGCGCGCGGCCGCGATCGACGCCGGGCGTGGGAACACCGGCCCGTTGGCGAAGGCGTGGTCGCGCGGGTCGAGGTAGGGCCGCATCGGTTCAGTCCTCGTCCGGCCTCGAGGGCAACAGGGCGCGGTCCAGCGCGGCCCGCTCCGGCGCGGACAGCTCGCGGCCGGCGGCCGTCTTGTAGCAGGCGGCGAAGGTGAGCAGGGCGCGGTCCCAGCGATAGCGGCCGAGGCTGCCTTCGGTCGCCCAGCCCAGCCGGTCCATCAGCCCGTCGTCGGTCCAGGCGCGCTCCAACGCCTGGGCGATCGCCTCTACGTCGAGCCCGTTGAACAGGAGGCCGGCTGCTCCGACCGTTTCGGGAATCGAGGACTGGTTGGCCGCCACCACCGGGCGGCGGCGCCAGAGCGCCTCAAGCAGTGCCTGGGAATGGCCCTCGAGCAGCGAGGGGAAGACGATGAACCGCGCGCGGCTGTAGCACGTGGACAAGAGCTCGTCGGAGACCACCCCGAGGAACCTGACCTGGTCGGTCAGGCCCAGGGTGCGCACGGCGTCGTCGATCTCGTCCTGGAAGGGCGCATAGGCGCGCCCGGTGCAGATCAGCTGCAGCTTCATGCCCTTGCGGTCGCGCAGCAGGGCCATGGCCTGCAGCAGGCGCAGGTGGTTCTTGTGGGGGAAGGTCATCGCCGGATAGAGCATGAACCGCTCCGGCAAGGCGGCCTGGGCCGCCAGGGCCGCTGTCTCGTGCGGCATCAGCATGGCGCGGGCCATGCTGGAGCTCCGCGGGATCACGGCCACCTTCGACGCCGGCACGCCGTACCACCGCATGATGTCCTGCTTGGTCCACCAGGTGCCGCACACCACGAAGGCGGACTGCCGGATGCCCTCGCCGTAGGTCTTGCGCCGCCAGGCCAGCACGTCAGGCGGGAAGAACTCCGGAAAATGATGCTGCTGGATGTCGTGCGGTTCGAAGACGTAGGGCCGTCGGGTCGGCCATTTCACCGGATAGGTGAAGTGGACCACGTCCACTGAGCGCCGGTCGAGCAGGGCGTCCACCTCCTGCCGGGTGGGCATCGCCCGTCGCCGGGCGTTGGCCGACCGGGCCACCTGATCGAACAGGCGGGCCGGCGCGCCGCTCAGCCGGCCGCGAAGGGCTTTCGCCCACGGGGCGCTGGGCGCCGAGCTGACCGGGGTGAACTCCGGCCACGGCCACACGATCAACTTCTCCGGATCGCCCCGGATCTCGCCCATGCGGAAGGCGTAGGGCGGCAGGGCTGTGACCAGGAGGTCGATGTCCTGGGGCCCGACGTCGCGGAAGTTGGTGACGATCGAGAGCGCCGAGGATTCGCTGCCGCCGGCGTTGGCCGGATTGATCAGCGCGTTCAGCGCCACCGTGAGCCGTTCCCCCGGCATGCCCCCGCGCCCCGCCGCTTCAGCCGGCCGCGTGGCGTGGCCGGGCCCGCCCGATCATGCAAGCGGAGGCGGGATCACCGGTCATGCACGCCCAGCGCCTCCGCCGGGTAGATGAAAGGCTTGGCGTCGAGGATCGCATCGCAGACGAGGTCGAGCGACGGATGGGCGCCTGCCGCCAACTCGTCCGCCGAGGTGATGTCGGGCGTGAAGAACAGGTTCGAGCTCACCTTCCGCATGAAATCCAGCGGCATCATCCGGCGGAAGAAGAAGTGGTAGGCGTATTTGCGCGCGCGCTCCACCACCTCCGGCTCGAGCCTGCGGCCGAGCGGCAGCCGGTCCAGGATCGCGAAGTAGTCCTCGGGGCTCGCGGCATCGAGCGTGAGGCCCTTGTTCTTGATCCAGGCCTCCCCCGCCACCACGACGGGGATGCCGACGGCGGTCAGCTCGACGCCGGTCTTGGTGCCGTAGATCAGCACGCTGTCGCACAGCTCCATGGCCGCGTAGGTGGAGACGGGGCTTTCAGGCGGGATGACGAACACGTTTTCCGGCAGGACCGGGAAGCGCTTACGGATCTCCTCGAGCAGGGGCTGGCGCGACGGCGAGGTTCCCCGCACCTCGGCGGGATGGATGCGCAGCAGCAGCTGCAGCTCGGGGCGGGCGGCGAAATAGCCGATGGTCCGCGCCGCCCAGTCGATCAGGTCCGGGAAGGCGTTCCTGGGATAGTGCAGCTGGGCGTCCCAGACCACGTTGGAGAGCATGCCGATGATCGGGCGCGACGGATCGAGGCCGAGCGCGCCGACGATCGCCCCGAGTTCCTCCTCGGGTTTCTCGTGAAATCCGATCCAGTCCCGTTCGCCGCGCCAGCGGCTCTTCAAATAGGCCGAAATCTCGCCGCGCTGGCGCTCGCCCCAGGCCATGGCGTCCCAGTCCTCCGCCGGCTCGCTCATCATGGTGTGATGGTAGGTGTCGCCGTGGCTCAAGATGAAGCTGTTGTTGCGGTAGGCCACCACCCAGTTGACCACCCGCACGCCCAGCGCGCGGCAGACCTCGCCCACCGCGCCCTGCGGCACGTAGAGGCCGTGATGGAACACCGCGACGTCGTAGCGCCCCGACCCGAGCAGGCGCTGGTACGCCCTGGCGCTCAGGATGGAGGCCTCCAAGTAGCGGCGCAGCACGGTCTCGCCGTGCGCTTCGCCCTCCAGGTCGCCGCGGGTGTAATAGCGCAGCGCGCCGGCCCGGGCGTGCTCGCCGAGCTTCAGCCCGTCGAGCTCGAAATGCTCGATCTGGTCGAACGGCGCGGCCTCGGCGATGGCGCGGGCGGCTTCGCGATCGGCCTCGGTGATCAGCTCGCTCAGGCGGTGGACCTTCAGGCCAAGCGGCTCGAACATGGCCCGGCCGCGGCCCCAGCAGCTCGGACAGAAGGTCTGAGGCAGCCGTCGCTCGGTCAGCACCGTGTCGTCCGGCAGGTCGGCGAATTCGGCGCGCAGACAGGCGGGCAGGGCCGCGTCGCAGAGCACGATCTCGACCTCGGCGTCTCGCAGGGCCAGGGCGGCGGCGAGGGTGCTCTCCATCACGCTGACCGGCCCGTGGCCGCCGATGTTGGTGGCGATCAGCACGCGGCCGCGGCGTCCGGGCTTGCGGCGGCGCCAGGCCTGGCTGGCCCCGGTCATGGCGGCCCAGTCGGGAAATCCCTTGAGCGGCGCCGGACCGGAGGTCGCAGCGGCCGGAGGCGGGGCCGGCGAAGGCTCCGCGGCCTTGCGGCCGGCCGGACGCCAGAGCGGCCACCAGCGGCTCATGCCCTGAGTCGTCAGGCCGCGATCAGCCCGGCGCCCTGGCGCGCCTGATAGTCGGCATAGGCCTTGGCCAGGCCCTCGCGCAGCGGGGTGCTGGCGGTCCAGCCCAAGGCGGTGAGGCGCGAGACGTCCAGAAGCTTGCGCGGTGCGCCGTCGGGCCGGCTGGTGTCGAACACCAGTTCGCCCTGGTAGCCCACCGCCTCGGCCACCAGGCGGGCGAACTCGCCGATGGACACCTCCTGGCCGCTGCCGACGTTCAAGGCGATCTCGCCGCTATAGGTCTTCAGCACGTGGACGCAGGCGTCGGCCAAGTCCTCGACGAACAGGAATTCGCGCCTGGGCGTGCCCGTGCCCCAGACCGAGACGCTCGGCGCGCCCGCGCGGCGGGCCTCGTCCATGCGCCGGATCAGCCCGGCCGGCACGTGGCTGTGCTCGGGATGGTAGTTGTCGCCGGGCCCGTAGAGGTTGTTGGGCATCAGCGAGATGAAGTCCGCGCCGTACTGGCGCCGATAGGCCTGGCACAGCTTCAGCCCGGCGATCTTGGCGATCGCGTACCACTCGTTGGTGGGCTCCAGCGGCCCGCCCAGCAGATCCTCCTCGCGCATCGGCTGCGGCGCGAGCCGGGGGTAGATGCAGGCCGAGCCCAGCATGAGGAGCTTCTTGACCCCCGCCGCATGGGCGGCCGGGATCACCGCCGTCTCGATGGCCAGGTTGTCGTAGAGGAAGTCGACGGGAAAGTTGTTGTTGGCCCAGATGCCGCCGACCTTCGCCGCCGCCAGCACCACCACGTCCGGCCTCTCGGCCTTCATCCACGCATCCACCGCGGCCCGGTCGCGCAGGTCGACGTGGTCGCGCCCGACGGTCAGCACCTGCACCGGCTCGTCGGCGAGCCGCCGCACGATGGCGGAGCCCACCATGCCGCGATGGCCGGCGACCCAGACCCGGGCGCCGGTGAGTTCGAAGATCGCCGGGGCGCTCATTCCGAGGTTCCCCGCCGCCAGGAGTCACGCTGCACCATCTGCAGGTCCCAGGCGACCATCTCCTTCACCAGTTCGTCGAAGCCGACCTCCGAGCGCCAGCCGAGCTTCTGGTTGGCCTTGCCCGGATCGCCCAGCAGCAGGTCCACCTCGGTCGGGCGGAAATAGCCGGGATCCACGGCGACCACCTCCTTGCCGGACGCGACGTCGATGCCGACCTCGTCCACGCCTTGGCCCTTCCAGGCGATGGTCCGGCCTGTCTCTGCGAACGCCTTCTCGACAAACTCGCGCACCGTATGGGTCTCGCCGGTGGCCAGGACATAGTCGTCCGGCTCCTCCTGCTGCAGCATCATCCACATGCCCCGGACATAGTCCTTGGCGTGGCCCCAGTCCCGCTGGGCGTCGAGGTTGCCGAGATAAAGCTTGTCCTGCATGCCGAGCTCGATGCCGGCCACCGCCCGGGTGATCTTCCGGGTGACGAAGGTCTCGCCGCGCATCGGGCTCTCGTGGTTGAACAGGATGCCGTTGGAGGCGTGCAGGCCATAGGCCTCGCGGTAGTTCACCGTGATCCAGTAGCCGTAGAGCTTCGCCACCGCATAGGGGCTGCGTGGATAGAACGGCGTGGTCTCCCGCTGGGGCGTCTCGCGCACCATGCCGTAAAGCTCGGACGTCGAGGCCTGGTAGAAGCGCACCTTCTCGCCCATGCCGTGGATGCGGATGCCCTCCAGCAGCCTCAGCGTGCCGACGCCGTCGGCGTTGGCGGTGTATTCCGGGGTCTCGAAGCTGACCTTCACATGGCTCTGGGCGGCGAGGTTGTAGATCTCGTCGGGCCGAGTGTCGGCCAGGATGCGCACCAGGTTCAGCGAGTCGGTAAGGTCCCCGTAGTGCATGAAGAAGCGTGTGCCGGCCTCGTGGGGGTCCTGGTAGATGTCGTCCACGCGCTCGGTGTTGAATGACGAGGAGCGGCGCTTCACCCCGTGCACGGTGTAGCCCTTGTCGAGCAGCAACCGGCTCAGATAGGCGCCGTCCTGGCCTGTGATGCCGGTGATCAGGGCGACTTTGCTCAAGCTCGGAAATCTCCTCGGCGGAGCTTCCTAATCGGCCATCGGACAAGGGAAGCCAAGGGCGGCTAGACCTGTTCGGGCCGCACGTTGACGTAGAGGTCCTGCAGCTCGCAATAGACGTCCAGCGCCTCGGTGCCCGGCTCGCGCGAGCCGTTGCCGGACGCCTTCACCCCGCCGAACGGCATGTGCGGCTCCGAGCCGTGGGCGCCGGCGTTGACCACCACGACGCCGCTTTGCACCCGCTCGGCGAAGGTCAGCGCGCGGTCCACGCTGCGGGTGTGGATGGCCGCGGTCAGGCCGTAGGGCGTCCCATTGGCCAGCCGGACAGCCGCCTCGAAATCCTTCACCCGGTAGATCACCGGGATCGGGCCGAACAACTCGGCGCCCGATATCTCCGCATCGGGGTCGACGTCGGCCAGCACCGTCGGCTGCATGTAGAAGCCGTCCTGCAGGCGCCGATCGCCGCAGCGCCCGCCGCCGGTCAGCACCTTCGCGCCCGCAGACTCGGCGCGCCGCACCGCCGCGCACATCGATTGCAGCTGCCGGGCGTTGATCACGGGGCCGAGGTCGCAGTCGTCCTCGACGCCCAGCTTCAGCGCGCGGGTGGCGGCCAGGAACCGATCCACGAAGACGTCATACACCGCATCGAAGACGATGAGCCGGCTCGCCGCCGCGCAGCGCTGGCCGGCGTTGGAGAAGGCCGAGAGCCGCGCCCAGTGCACCGCGTTGTCGAGGTCGGCGTCGTCGCAGACCACCAGGGCGTTCTTGCCGCCGAGCTCCAGGGACACCTTCTTGAGCGCCTTGCCCGCCGCCTCGGCGATCTGGCGGCCCACGCGGGTCGAGCCGGTGAACGAGATGACCTGCACGTCGGGATGGTCCACCAGCGCCGCTCCGACCTCCGGGCCCAGGCCCTGGACCAGGTTGAGCAGGCCCGCGGGCAGGCCGGCCGCCTCGGCGATCTGGGCCATCAGCAGGGCGGACCCGGGCGTGTCCTCGGACGGCTTCAAAACCACGCCGTTGCCGCAGATCAGGGCGGGGAAGACCTTCCAGGCGAAGTTGGGCGCCGGGGTGTTGGCGGCGGTGATCAGGCCGGCCACTCCGCAAGGCCGGCGCAGGGTCATGGCCCAGCGGTGCGCCGTGCCCGAGGTCATGGTGCGGCCGAACAGCCTCTGCCCTTCGCCGGCGAAGAAACGGGCGCACTGGACGGCGGCGGCGACCTCGCCGCGGGAATCGGGGAGGCGCTTGCCGGCTTCGAGCGCCGCCGCCTGCGCCAGTTCCTCGGCGCGCGCCTCGATCGCATTGGCGACGGCGTGCAGGATTTCGCTGCGTTTCACGCCGGGCGTGGCCGCCCAGGCCGGCTGGGCCGCGCGGGCGCTCTGCACCGCGCGCTCGACGTCCTCGGGCCCGGAGCGGGCGAGCCGGCCGACGCCCTGGCCGGAGTGTGGCGCCAGCACATCGGATTCGCGGCCGCCGAGCGCGGGCCCCGCCTCGCCGCCGATCAGGTTGCCGACGAATTCGGGGTAGGGGGCCATCACAGCGCGGTGAAGCCGCCGTCGACCACGAGGTTGGCGCCGGTCATGTAGCGAGACGCGTCGCCCATCAGGAACACCACCGGCCCCTGGTAGTCCTCCGGCTCGGCCATGCGGCCCAGCGGCACCTTCTTGGTATAGGGGTCCAGGAAGGCCGGCTCCTGGCCGGCGAACACCCCAGCGAAGGTGAGGGTGTTCACCCGCACGCCCTTGGCCCCCCAGTAGACCGCCAGGTAGCGGGTCAGGTTCATCAGCGCCGACTTTGTCACCGAATAGCCGACCGGCTTGTAGAACGCCTCGCCCCGGTCGCGGCGGTACTGGTAGAGCCCCTGGTCGGGCGCGACGAGGCCATAGATCGAGGCGATGTTGGCGATCGATCCCCGCCCCGCCCGCGCCATGGCCGCCCCGAACACCTGGCAGCAGAACACCACGCCCTTGACGTTGACCTCCAGCATGCGGTCGAGCGAGCCCTCCGGATAGGTCTCGAACGGGCCGTTCTCCTCGGCCGGCGCGTCCGGCGGGGCGTCGATGGCGGCGTTGTTGATCAGGCCGAAAGGCGGTCCCCAGGCCGCCTCGATCCGCGCCAGCGCCGCCTGCAGCGAGGGCCTGGAGGTCACGTCCGCCGCCAGCAGCAGGAGCCGCTCGGGGCCCGCCTGCGGAAGCGGGGTCCTGGCGCGGACCGGGTCGTCGCTCAGGTCGAGGGCGGCGACGCGGGCGCCCGCCTCCAGCAGGGCCGCGACGAAGGCCGAGCCGAGCTGGCCGAGCGCGCCGGTGACCACCACCACCCGTCCGTCGAGCTGGAAGCCGGCCCCCACCGCGTCAGCCCTGCCGCGGGCTTTCGCCGATCTCGGCCCAGCCGATGATCTCCTGGGCGGCGACCGGGGCCTTCAGCGCCTTGCCGAGGAAATAGTCCGACCAGTAGGGCTGCAGGGCGTTCTCGGTGATCTTGGTGTCCACCGGGATGCGATAGTCGATGTCCCCCTCGGCCAGGACATGGCCGGCCGGCAGGTCGCGTGCGGCGACCATGCGCTTGACCATCTTGTTCAGCGGCCGGGTCTCGGACTCGTAGGGCGTCTTGGCGCCGTCGCCGAGCGCCTCCACCGCGCGGTGAAGGTCGCGCACCACCCGCCTCAGGCCGGCGGGCTCCAGGCTGAAAGCCTGGTCGGTGCCCTTCCACGCCCGGTTCAGGGTGAAGTGCTTCTCGAACACCCGGGCGCCCAGCATGTAGCCGACCAGGGGCATGGCGATGCCGGTGTCGTGCGAGGAGAAGCCGATGACGATGTCGGGGAAGGCCTGCATGAAGGTCTCGATCACCCGCAGGTTCAGCTCCTCATAGGGCGGCGGATAGCCCGAGGTGCACTGCATGATGCACAGGTTCGGGTTGATCGGCATGATGGTGTCGTAGGCGCGCTTCACGTCGTCCATGCGGCCGCCGCCGGTGGACACGATCATCGGCTTGCCGAAGCCGGCCACGCGCCGCAGCAAGGGCGTGTTGGTCAGGTCGCCCGAGGCGATCTTGAAGGCCGGCATGTCGATGGCCTCGAGCAGGTCCGCCGAGGGCCGGTCGAAGGCGGTGGAAAAGAACAGGATGCCGAGCTCGGCCGCGTAGGCCTGCAGCTCCTGGTACTGCTCCTTGCTGAACTCCAGCGCCTCGCGGTGTTCGCCGTAGGTCGGGGCGTAGGCGTTCTCGGAGTTGTAGGGACTGGCGTACATCTCGGCGGTGAACAGGGCGCGGTTGTCGCGCTTCTGCAGCTTCACCGCGTCGGCGCCGGCGTCGGCGGCGGCCTTGAACATGGCCTTGCAGGTGTCGAGCTTGCCCTGGTGGTTGTGGCCGATCTCGGCGATCACATAACCCACCGACTCCTGGGTTATGACCTTGTCGCCCATGGTGAATTTGCGGGTCATAGGTACTGGACGCCCCTCGAAAAGCCGGCAGCAGGTGTCATGTTATCCCCGCCAAGGCAACCGTGGGGAGAGGCTCAGGCCTCGGGGTCGGCGGGCAGGGCGGCCGGCAGCCGCCGGCGGGGAACGTGTTGGCGCAGGTGGAACTCCCGGCCGAGGCTCAGCCACGGGTCCAGCGGGCTGATGTGGCGGCTCAGGAAGGCGTTGTTCCAGTCGCGCCACAGGCCCCCCAGCCGCGGCCGGTCGGAGTTCTCGTCGTAGCGGCGGCCGAGCCTGCGCTTCAGCCAGGCCCAGGCGCGGCGCTTGACCCGCCAGGCCCGGTCGTCCGCGCCGAAGCCGGCGTACTTTCGGCGGTAGAGCTCCAGCGAGCGGGCCTGCTGGCGGCTGAGCGCCTCATGGCCCGGCGCGCCCGGCTCGGTCGGCCAGTCGCGATGGTGCAGCAGGGCGACCGCGCGCGTGTAGACGATGTCGTGGCCGCCATAGAGCACCTTGGCCGTCAGGTCCGGGTCGATGCCGTAGGAGCCGAACGCCTCGCTGAAGCCGCCCGCCTGGCGCAGGACCTCGGTGCGCAGCAGGCCTTGGTTGACGTTGAGCACGCCGATCTCGGACACGCCGCCGATGTAGACTGAGCCCAGGAACGGGCCGCGCTCGTCGCGGGTCTTCAGCGCGACCATGCCCACTTCCGGCCGCCGGTCCAGGATGCGCACGGCGGTGTCGAGGCCGCCTTCCAGGACCTCGTTGTCGTCGCTGAGCCAGGCGACGTAGGGCGTCTCAACCTGGGCGAAGACGTCGTTGTAGGCCTTGGCCTGGCCGAGCCTGCGGCCCGCCAGGACCGGACGGACGCGGCGATCCCCGAGCGCCTGCAGATAGGCCTGGGTCCCGTCGGTCGAGCCGGCGTCGGCGACATAGACCACCAGCGGGGTCCGGGTGTGGGCGAGCAGGCTTTCCAGGCAGCGCTTCAGGGACGCCGCGCGGTTGTAGGTGCCGAGCACGACCGAGAGCCGCGGCGGCTCGTCCCCGGGGCGGATCGCGCGGTCCATCTATTCCCTCACGTTGCGCGACGGCTTACCCAGGCGGCCCGGTTCGCCCCTGACCCTCTGGAACATGCCTTTCACCGCCGAGCCTGACCATAGCCGCCGACCGCCGGGACGGGTCGCCTTCGTCACCGGGGGCGGCGGATTCCTGGGCGGCGCCACGGCGAGGGCGCTGGCCGCGGCCGGCTGGCGCGTGGCGGCGCTGGGCCACGGGGTCGGCGCTCAGGCGATCCCCGCGACGATCACCATCGAGGGCGACGTCGACCGCGCCAGGCTGGACGGCGCGCGGGCCGCGACCGGCCCGCCGCAGCTAGTGGTCCATTGCGCCGGCGGGGCGTCGGTCCCCGCCTCGGTCGCCGACCCGGCGGCGGACCGGGCGCGCAGCCTTGAGCCTCTGCAGGCGGTGCTCCGCTTTCTCGAGGCCCGGGCCGGGGACGCGCGGCTGGTGTTCCCCTCGAGCGCGGCGGTCTACGGCGGCGGCGAAGGCCGGATCCGTGAGGACGCGCCTTTGGCGCCGGTGTCTCCCTATGGCCGGCACAAGCTCGAGGCGGAGGCCATGATCGCCGCGGCCGCCGCCGGTTTCGGCCTCGACGCGGTGGTGGTGCGTTTCTTCTCAGCCTATGGGCCGGGGCTCAGGAAGCAGCTGTTCTGGGACCTCGCCCGGCGTCTGGCGGCGCGCCCGGCCGAGGTCCAGCTGGCGGGCGACGGCGACGAACTGCGCGACTTCGTGTTCGTCGACGACGCCGTGGATTTGGTCGGCGTCGCGGCGGCGCTGGAGCGGCGGGCCGAGCCCTGGATCGTCAACGGCGGCCGGGGGCGGGGCGTATCGGTGCGGGAGGCGGCGGACGGCCTGGCCCAGGCGCTCGGCGCGCACACCCGGATCGGCTTTTCCGGCAAGGGCCGGGCGGGCGATCCGCACGACCTGGTCGCCGACATCACCCTCGCGCGGACGCTGGGCTTTGATCCGAAGGTCGGCCTGGGCGAGGGACTGGAGCGCTACGTCCGCTGGCTCGCCGTCGCAGCCGCGGGGGCCTAGCCGCTTGGCTTGGCCCCCGCGCGCCCATAAGGAACCGGGCAGGCGCCGCGGGGGCGCCCAGGGCTGGCATGGCTGACGCGAGCGAGCTGAAGGCGGTGGCGCTGATCCCGGCGCGGTCGGGCTCGGTGCGCGTGCCGCACAAGAACATCCGCCCCCTCCAGGGCCATCCGCTCCTGGCCTACACCATCGCCGCCGCGCGGGCCTCCGGCGTGTTCGGCGCGGTGGTGGTCTCCACCGACGCGGAAGCCTATGCGCGCATCGCCCGGCACTATGGCGCCGAGGCCCCGTTCCTGCGGCCGCCGGAGCTGGCCGGCGCGGTCTCCGCCGACATCGACTGGGTGCTGCACGCCCTGGAGGCGCTTGCCGCCGAGGGCCGCAGCTTCGACGCCTTCTCGATCTTGCGGCCGACCAGCCCGTTCCGGAAGCCGGGGACCATCCGGCGCGCCTGGGCCCAGTTCCTCGCCGCCGATGGCGTTCACTCGCTGAGGGCCGTCGAGCCCGCCGCCCAGCATCCGGGCAAGATGTGGGTGGTGCGGGGCGAGCGGATGGTGCCCCTGCTGCCGCTGACGCCGGAGGATGCGCCCTGGCACAGCCAGCAGCGCGCCGCCCTGCCGGAGGTCTATGTCCAAAACGCCAGCCTGGAGATCGCCTGGACGCAGATGGCGCTTTCCACCCGCAGCATCGCCGGCGCCGTGGTGGCGCCGTTCCTCACCCATGGCGACGAAGGGCTGGACATCAACGCGCCGCACGACTGGTGGTACGCCGAGCACCTCATCGCCGCGGGCGAGGCGCGCCTGCCCGAGGTGGCCGAGGCCCCCTTCGAGGCGCCGCTCTGAGATTTTGAAGAAGGCCTCCCATGGGTGATCTGGTTGGCGTCGCCGTCGACGGCGAGCTGTATTTCCTGCGCCGCTCCGAGTTCGAGCGCGTGCGCGGCCTGGGCGCCGCACGCCCCGAGGTGGTCGCCCTGTTCGCCGACATGGCGCGGCTAAACGCCCTCTACATGATCGCCACCGCCGGCTCGGGGCACATCGGCTCCTCGTTCTCCAGCCTGGAGCTGTTCACCCACCTGGAGCTGAACGAGATCGACCGGGGGCGCGGCGACCTGTTCTTCTCATCCAAGGGCCACGACGCCCCGGGCCTCTATGCGGTCATGATGGCCGCCGGCCTCCTGGAGGAGGACCTGATCCAGCGGTTGCGGCGGCTGGACGGCCTGCCGGGCCACCCGGATGTCTCCACCCCCGGGGTGGTGGCCAACACGGGCTCTCTCGGCATGGGCGTCTCCAAGGCCAAGGGCATGGTCCTGGC
>FTHL01000171.1_pt1 | contig 24654 bp, 25 predicted proteins | sample 1640951 | NCBI WGS metagenome assembly FTHL01 (sample SAMEA3914788, study PRJEB12502) | metagenome | biome: forest; material: soil | place: Canada | collected 2011-07-03 | depth 0.1 m
AAAGACTGGCGCGCCCGGAGCGATTCGAACGCCCGACCCCCAGATTCGTAGTCTGGTGCTCTATCCAGCTGAGCTACGGGCGCGCACTGGCCTTTCGGCGGAAGGCGCGGAACCTAATGGGTCGGCCCCCGGGGCGCAAGCGCGGCGAGGGCGCGAGGCGCCTGCCTCGGGTGCTCAGCCGAACCGCTGGAAATATAGCTTGATCACCCGGCGATAGAGGCCGGCGAGCCCACGGATGTCGGCCTCCGAGGCGTGCTCGTCGACCCCATGCATCGAGCGGCCGACCAGGCCCAGCTCGACCACGGGGCAGATGCGGCGGATAAAGCGAGCGTCGGAGGTGCCGCCAGTGGTCGACAGCTCCGGCGAGGCGCCGACGGTCTCCAGGCAGGCCTGCTGGATGACTTCGACGAAGGCGCCCGGCTCGGTCAGGAAGGCTTCGCCGGACACGTGCGCCTGTAGCTCCAGGTCGCCGCCCGGAAAGCCGGCCCTGGCGGCGGCCAGCTCGGCCTCCAGCCACCGGGTCAGGCTGGCGCCGGTGTGGGCCGGATTGAAGCGGATGTTGATCCGCGCCGTGGCCCTGGCGGGGATCACATTGGTCGCGCCGTTGCCGACGTCGACCGTGGTGACCTCCAGGTTGGACGGCTGGAACTGCGGATAGCCGTCGTCCAGGCGGTGCGCCTGCAGCCGGCCCAGAAGCTCGACCAGGGGCCGGACCGGATTGGCCGCGCGGTGGGGATAGGCCACGTGCCCCTGGCGGCCGATGGCGGTGATGACGGCGTTGAGGCTGCCCCGCCGACCGATCTTGATCATGTCTCCGAGCGTCTCGGCCGAAGAGGGCTCGCCGACGATGCAGTGGTCGATGCGCTCCTCGTCGATCTGCAGGGCTTCCACCACCCGGCGCGTGCCGTCTTGCGCGATCCCCTCTTCGTCACCGGTGATCAGAAAGGAGATCGAGCCGCGCGGCTCGCCGTCGGCCAGCGCCTGAGACGCCGCCGCGGCGAAGGCGGCGATGGCCCCTTTCATGTCCGCGGCGCCGCGGCCGAACAGGATCCCGCCGACCAGGGCGCCCTCGAACGGTCCGTGGCGCCAAGCGGCCTCGTCGCCGGGCGGAACGACGTCGGTGTGGCCGGCGAAGCAGAGGTTGGGGCTGTCGGTCCCGCGGCGGGCGTAGAGGTTTTCGATCTCCCCGAACCGCAGCCGTCGGCAGGCGAAGCCGAGGCCCTCCAGCGCCGCCTGCAGCACGTCCATCGCGCCGGCGTCCTCGGGCGTCACCGACGGGCGCCTGATCAGCGCCTGGGCCAGCTCGATGGGATCGATCGGCGTCATCGTTGCGGGCCGTAGCGCGAGCGGGCGCCGGGCGCAAATCGACCCGCCGGCCAGGACCGGTTGCCAGGCCGGCGCCGAGGCTGGAAACTGCCCGCATGGCCAGGAAGATCGACATCGACGCAGCCCCTCAGATCAAGGGCGCCCGCTATCCCATGCCCTACGACGAGCCCTGCGCGGCCCGCCACCGTTGGAAGCTCGGGGACGCCGCGGGCCTGGACCAGTTCGGGGTCAACCTGCTGCGCCTGCCGCCCGGCGCCTGGTCGAGCCAGCGCCATTGGCACAGCGCAGAGGACGAATTCGTCTTTGTGGTCTCTGGCGAGGTGGTGCTGGTCACCGACTCCGGCGAAGAGGTTTTGAGGGCCGGCGACTGCGCGGGGTTCAAGGCGGGCGATCGCGACGGCCATAACCTGCAGAACCGGTCGGCCGGCGAGGCGGTCCTGCTGGAGGTCGGCAGCCGACGCCCTGGCGGCGAGATCGACTATCCGGACATCGACCTGCACATCCCCGAAGGCGCCCGGGGCTTCCATCATCGCGACGGACGGCCTTACGAGCCCCAGGCTTATCGGACGCCGCCGGGAGAATAGGGGTCAGTCCCTGAGGAGCTCGTTGATCGAGGTCTTGGACCGGGTCTGGGCGTCCACCTGCTTGACGATCACAGCGCAATAGAGCGCGGGGCCGCCGTTGGGATCGGGCAGCGAGCCGGGCACCACCACCGAGTAGGGCGGCACGCGGCCGCGCGTGACCTCGCCGGTGGCCCGGTCGACGATCTTGGTCGAGGCGCTGAGGAACACGCCCATCGACAGCACCGAGCCCTCGCCGACCACCACGCCCTCCGCCACTTCGGAACGGGCGCCGATGAAGCAGTCGTCCTCGATGATCGTCGGGCTCGCCTGCAGCGGCTCCAGCACCCCGCCGATGCCGGCCCCGCCGGACAGGTGCACGTTGCGGCCGATCTGGGCGCAGGAGCCCACGGTGGCCCAGGTGTCGATCATGGCGGCCTCGCCCACATAGGCGCCGATGTTCACGAAGGACGGCATCAGCACCGCATTGGGCCCGATGTAGGCGCCGCGGCGCACGATCGAGCCCGGCACGGCGCGAAAGCCCGCGGCCTTGAAGGTCTCGTCAGTCCAGGTCCCGAACTTGGAGGGGACCTTGTCCCACCATGGCCCCGCGCCCGGATCACGGTTGACGTGGGCGTCGCCGCCCATGAGCGTGTTGCCGTGCAGGCGGAAGGACAGGAGCACGGCCTTCTTCAGCCATTGGTTGGTGACCCAGCCGTCCGCCGTCTTCTGCGCCACCCGAAGCTCGCCGGTGTCCAGGTAGCTGATCGCTTCCTCGACGGCCTCGCGCGTGGCGCCGGTGGTCATCTCATAGAGGTCGGCGCGCTGCTCCCAGGCGGCGTCGACCTCCTGCTCGAGGGCGGTCAAGCGGCTCAATGGGCGATCTCCTTCAGTCGTGCGGCGTGCAGGAACGGCGCGAGCGCCGGGGCGCGGTGGTGGACGTAATCCGCGCGCGACGCCTCGGCGTCGGGCCCGACCAGGATGGTGGTCATGCCGATCTCGGCGGCGGGCTTCAGGTTGCGCTCGGAGTCCTCGAAAAAGGCCGCCGTGCGGGGCTCGACCCGGTGCAGGTCCACCATCCGGCGGAAGGTCTCCGGCCGCGGCTTGGGGATGTAGTCCGCCGCGGCGATGTGGAAGACGTCCTCGAACAGGCCGTCCAGCCCCAGGTGGTCCAGCACGCGCCGCGCATGACGGGCATCGCCGTTGGTGAAGATCAGCCGCCGTCCGGGAAGCCTGGCGAGCTCGGCCTGCAGCGCCTCGTCCGGCGACAGGCTGTCGAGCGACACGTCGTGCACTTCGGTCAGGAAGGGCTCCGGCTCGACGCCGTGGTTGGCCATCAGGCCGGCCAGGGTGGTGCCGTGCTCGTGCAGGTACTTCTTCTGCAGGGCCCGGGCCTCCGGGCGCGGCAGGCCGGTCTCGCGCGCGACGAAGTCGGTCATGCGCGCTTCCATCAGGGTGATGAACTCGGTGCCCGCCGGATAGAGGGTGTTGTCCAGGTCGAAGATCCAGACATCGACATGGCTCAGGTCGGCCGCCATGGCGGCCCTAGGCCCTCACCAGGGTGCCAGACCCGTGCTCGGTGAACAGCTCCACCAGCATGGCGTGGGGCCGGCGGCCGTCGAGGATGACCACCGCCTCGACGCCGGCCTGCACGGCCTCGATGGCGGTCTGAAGCTTGGGGATCATGCCGCCGGTCGCCACGCCTTCGGCGATCATCTCGCGGGCCTGCTCCACGGTCAGCTGCTCGATCCGCTGCCCGTCGCGGTCGAGGACGCCCGGCACGTCGGTCAGCATCAGCAGCCGCTTGGCGTTGAGGGCGCCCGCGATCGCGCCGGCCACCGCGTCGGCGTTGATGTTGTAGGTCTCTCCCTCGGCCGAGACGCCGATCGGGGCGATCACCGGGACGTAGTCCTTGTCGGCGTGGATCAGGCCGTTGATGATCTGTGGATCGACCTTCTTGGGCTCGCCGACGAAGCCCAGGTCGATGGTCGTCTCCAGGCTGGTGTGCGGATCGCGCTTGGCCTTCACCGCCTTTTCGACCGTCAGCAGGCGCGCGTCCTTGCCGGAAAGGCCGACGCCGCGGACGTCGGCCTCCTCGCCCGCCCGGTTGATGTAGTTGACGATCTCCTTGTTCACTGCGCCCGACAGGACCATCTCGGCCACCTCCATGGTGGCGGCGTCGGTGACCCGGAGGCCGTCGATGAAGGTCGATTCGACGCCTGATCTCTTGAGCATCCGGCTGATCTGCGGACCGCCGCCGTGGACCACGACGGGATGGGCGCCGACGAGCTTCATCAGCACGACGTCGGCGGCGAACAGGCGCGCCACCTCCTCCTCGCCCATGGCGTGGCCGCCGTATTTGATGACCACGATCTCGCGATCGTAGATCTGGATGTAGGGCAGGGCTTCCGCCAGCGTCTTCGCCGCGGTCCAGCCGGCATCCTGTTCGTTGTGGAGGGCGTCGTCCATCGCGGCGCCAATAGCGGAGGGGGGAGGGGATGTCACGAGCCGGACCATCCGGCCCGCGTCAATGCGCGATCAACCCGCGCCAGCCGGCAAGCCATTCGAGCTCGGGCGCGCCGGACGCGCGTCCTCCTTTGAGCACGGCCACCACGGCTTCAAGCGACCTGACGGCGGCTTCGGGCGCATAAGGCTTGCCCAGCAGGGCGACCGCGTTGCAGCCGGCGCGGGCGGCGGCGCACTCGGCGCTGGCGAACACCGGCGGCACGCCGACCGCCGTCAGGCTCTGGGCGACCTTGAGACCGTCGTCGCCGTTGCCCAGGTCGATGTCCACCAAAGCGACGTCGGGATGATGCTCGCTGGCCAGGCTCAGAGCCGACCTCTCGTCGATCGCCGGGCCGACGACCGTATGACCGGCCGCCTCGAGCTCGAACGCGACCGCCATCGCGATCAGCGCGTCGTCCTCGACAAGAAGCACTACCATGACTCATGTCTCCGGCAGGCCGAAGACCCCACAAATGATAAGTTCTAATCCGCGCCTACAGGCGTTGTTCCTAAGGTGAAGCCGTAAGCGTGCAGCTTTCCTGTGCGCAGCTTGGACTCACCACCTGAACGCGAGGGCTCAATTCGTGGCGGTCGCGGACTTTGTCTCGACGCCCGGACTTGCTTGACCAGTTCCCCAATGAACGATCTTTGTCAGCAGCTCGGCCGGCGCGATCGGCTTGGCGACCACGTCGTTCATGCCCGCCGCCTGGCAGGCGGCGGCGTTCTCGGGCTGCACGTCCGCGGTCAGGGCCAGGATCGGCGTGGCGGCGTTCAGTCCGCCGGAGGTGCGGATCACCCGCGTCGCGTCCAGCCCGTCGATGCCGGGCATGCGCACATCCATCAGGATCAGGTCGAAGGGCTCGGTCATGGCGGCCTGGATGCCGTCCGAGCCGCCGCCGGCCTCACGTATGCTGAAGCCCAACGGCTCCAGCATCAGCTTCACCAGCTCGCGGTTCACCGCGGTGTCGTCGACCACAAGAAGGCGAAGGGGCGGGCAGGCGAGGTCGGAGCCCTCGTCCGCCGCAATTGGCGCGGCCGCCTCCGCTGCGTCCGCGGGAATCTCGAACCAGAAAGTCGAGCCCTCGCCAAGGACGGTGTCGACCCCGATTTCTCCACCCATCAGCTCGACGATGCCCTTGCTGATGGCCAGGCCCAGCCCGGTCCCGCCGTGGGTCCGGTTGATCGATACCTCGGCCTGCGAGAAGCGCTCGAACAGACGCTCCAGGTTTTCAGGGGCGATGCCGTCGCCGGTGTCCGCCACCGCGACGCGCAAGCGGGGACCTTCCGCCGTGTCGCGGTACGCCGCCTCGACCGTGACGCTGCCGCGGCTGGTGAACTTCACCGCGTTGCTCAGGAAGTTGAGCAGCACCTGGCGCAAGCGCGCGACGTCCCCCAGGACCTGCTCGGGCACGAAGGCATCGACCCGGCTGCGGATCTCCACGCCCTTCGCGGCCGCCTGAATGGTCAAGAGGCCGGTGGTCTCGTCGACCAGCCGCTGAACCGAAAGCGGCTGGTACTCGAGCCTGACCTGGCCGACCTCCAGCTTGGAGAAGTCCAGCACGTCGTTGATGATCGCCAGCAGCGCCTCGCTGGCGTCGCGGATCCGGCCGGTATAGTGGCGCGCCTCCGACGGCAGATCGGCGCGGTCGGCCATCAGCCGCGAGAAGCCAATGATCGAGGTGAGCGGCGTGCGCAGCTCGTGGCTCATGTTGGCCAGGAAGGCCGATTTGGCCGCGGCGGCCGCTTCGGCCCGCTCGCGCGCGTCCTCGAGCTCGGCCTCGAACAGCTTGGTCTGGGTGATGTTGCGCACGATGTCGATGAACTCGAGCGGCTCGCCGCGCTCGTCGAAGATCAGCGTCGGGTTGGTCTCGATCCACACCCACTCGCCGGAGCTGTTCTTCGCCCTGTAGTGGATCGGCTCGGGCAGCCGGTACAGGCGCTCTTCGATAAGCCGGAAAATGCTTTGCATCACCCGCCCGAAGTCTTCGGGATGGGTCATGTCCTGGGCGTTCTGCAGCATCATCTGCTCGGGCGTGTAGCCGAACACCCGGACGGAAGAGGGCGAACAATAGACCATGTCGCCGTGCAGGGAGGTGCGGACGATCATGTCCGGCACGTTCTCGGCGAGAAAGCGATAGCGTTGCTCGCTGGCCAGGGCCGCCGCCTCCGCCAGCTTGTGGTCGGTGATGTCGCTGACCGTGCCGAAACGCGCGGTCACCTCGCCAGCGGCGTCGCGCTCGACCATGCTGCGCACCAGCACGTGACGGATCTCGCCGTCCGGCCGGACAATCCGGACGTTCAGGTCCGGCGCCTCTCCGGCCGAGTGCCGGCGGTGATGATCGAGCAGCTTCTGCCTGTCCGCCGGATGGACGTAGTCGGTGGCCGCCTCGAGCGCCGGCGCTCCCGCCGCCGGATCCAGGCCGTAGATCCGATACATCTGCTCGGACCACACGAACGGCGCGCCGCGCTCGATGCGCCAGTAGCCGATCCCGGCCAGGCGCTCGGCCATGCGGGCCAGCCGGTTGGCTTCTTCAAACTCGTCGCGAGAGCGCAGCAGCTTGGCTTCGAGTTCCCGCCGACCCGCCAGGACCGCGGCGATCGGGAAGGTCATGACCCCCATCATCAGCAGGAAGAGCTGCAGGCCGAAGATCTGTTCCACCGGCGGCCGCTTCGCGAGCGCGCTGGGAATCCATCCCAGGGCGGTGAACGCCGCCGCCGCCGCCGCGACCATCAGCATGCCGACCGCCGCGCCGCCAATCTCCAGCTGCAGGGCGGCGAGGGTCAGGAGCGGCGGAGTGATCATCAGGAGCGGATGCTCGGGGAACACCATCGCGGCCCCGATCGCGGTCAGCAGCAAGCCCCCGACCGTCAGGGTCCGGCGAACCATCTGCGGCGCGAGCATGCGCTTCAACTCGCCGCCTGCCAGGGCGATCAGGGGCGGGGTCAGGATGAACAGGCCAAGGCCGTCGGAGGCGCACCAGACGCTCCAGGCGCGCCAGAAGCCGCCGCCTTTCAGCCAGAGCAGGTGTCCCGCGCCAACCGTGGCGGCCAGGGCCGCGCCGACGAGAGCGATGAGGCCAAACACGGCCAGGTCCGCCAGCTGGCCGACCCGTACGCGTCCCTTGAGCAGGATCGCGATCGCACCTGCACAGGCCGCGACCTCGACGACATTGGCCGCGCTCAGGCCGGCGGCGAGCGCGAGCGAATCGCCAAGGGCAATGTCCGCCAGCACGTTGCCCGCCGCGCCGGCCGCGAGCAGGGATGCCCACTGGCGTTGCGGCGACTTCATCAGGAACACGAGCCAGAGCGAGTTGGGCAGCCAGATCGGTGAGACGCGCCCGAACTGGTGCGTGAGCGCGAGGCTCAGCCAGGCAAGCAGTCCTACGAGCACGGCGACGGCGGCCGCGGGCCCCGGCCTGAAGCGTGACCTTGCCTTGCTGTCGATGGAGCCGCTGGAGCCGGTCGGCCCGACATTGGCCGAGGCTTGCTCCAAATCGGTCATCGCCGTCCCCTTGACTGCGGATGCATCGGCGGAAGATGCCGACGGCCGCCTAGGATCGCGTTAACGGGGACCGGTCAGGTCGCAGGACATCGCCGCCTCCGCGCGCAGCTCGGGCATGCCCAGGCCGCTGTGGGCCGAGACCGCGAGGATCCGGGGAAAGGCGGCGGGGCGCTTGGCGGTGGCCTGCCGAGAGGCAGCGACGACGGCCTGGACTTCATTCGCCTTCAACTTGTCGGCCTTGGTCAACACCAGCTGATAGGAGACCGCCGCTTCATCCAGGGCGCTCATGGCGTCCAGGTCCGGCGGCTTGAGGCCGTGCCGCGAATCGATGAGCAGATAGACCCGTTTCAGGTCCGGCCGCCCCCGCAGATAGGCGCGCCCGAGGTTCTGGAACTTGCGGGCCTCGGTCCTGGGCGCCTTGGCGAAGCCGTAGCCGGGCAGGTCGACCAGCCGCATCCGGCCGTCCAGCAGGAAGAAGTTGATCTGCTGGGTCCGGCCGGGCTCGGCCGACGTGCGCGCCAGGTCGCGCCGGTTCACCAGGGCGTTGATCAGGGAGGACTTGCCGACGTTGGACCGTCCCGCGAAGGCGACCTCCGGCAGGGCGGCCGTGGGCAGCTGGTCGATCGCGGCGGCGCCCATGATGAACTCGACAGGCCGCGCGAAAAGCACGCGCGCCGCCTCGAGCTCCTCGGCGGAAAAGATCGCGTCGCCGCCGTCGGGCGCGTCGCTCACCCGCTGGCGGTCCGGAATCCGCCTGTCACCTTGCGGATGATGCCGTCGATCGGGTTGTCGACCTTGAAGCGGCGCATGATCACGTACTGCTGGGCCAGGGAGAGAAGGTTGCTCCACGTGTAGTAGATCAGAAGGCCGACCGCGAACTGCGACATCACGAAGGTGAAGACCAGCGGAAACAGCTGCAACATCTTCTGCTGGGTCGCGTCCATGCCGGTCTGCGGCGACATCGACTGCACCAGCCACATGGTCAGGCCGTAGAGCAGGGCCCAGATGCCGATGTGCAGTGGCCCGTTGAGGAAGCTGCCGATGATGGGCGCGGCGCCAGGATCCCATGGCCCCAGGCCGAACAGGTTCCAGATGGTGGTGGGATCGCGCTCCGACAGGTCCTTGGCGAACCAGAAGAAGTGAGCCTGGCGCATCTCGATGGTGACGCTCAGCACCTTGTAGAGGGCGAAGAACACGGGGATGGTGAGCAGCATCGGCAGGCAGCCCAGCAGCGGGTTGATCTTCTCCCGCTGGTACAGCTGCATCATCTCCTGCTGCTGCTTGGCCGGGTCCTCCTTGTTGCGCGAGCGTATCTTCTCAAGCTCCGGTTGGACCTTCTTCATCTTGGTCATCGACTCGTAGCTCTTGTTCGCGGGCCAGAAGAACAGGAGCCGGACGCACACGGTGAGCAGCAGGATCGCCACACCGAAATTGAGGGTGTGTTGCGAGAAGAACTCGAGCACGTCGAAGATCGGCTGGGTCAGGAAGAACAGCCGTCCCCAATCCACCGCCCGCTTGAACTCGGGAATGCCCAGTCGGTTCTGGTAATTGGTGAGCAGCGGCACGATCTTGGCGCCGGCGAACAGCCGGTTTGTGACCGTGATCTGCTGGCCGGCGGGTATGGTGCGGGAGGCGCCCAGGTAGCTGACGTCATAGACGTCCACGGCCTGGTCGGCGGGGGCGCGGTAGAAGGCCCGGATCTGCTCGGCCTGATCGGGGATCAGCGCGGCCAGCCAGTACTTGTCGGTGATGCCGAGCCAACCGCCGTGGGAGGTCTCGTCGACTTCGCCCTTCTTCTTCCAGCTCCGGTAGCTCTGCAGCTTGAGGCCGTCGCCAAGCCAGCCGACGGCGCCCTGGTGCACGTTGGCGGCGCGCAGGATGTCCGGCGGCAGGCCGCGGCGCTGCACCTCCCCGAAAGGCGCGATCGCGACCGGGGCGGCGCCCTGGTTCGCCACCGTGTCGGTGACGGTGAACATGTACTGCGGGTCCACGGCGATGGTGCGGGTGAACGCCAGACCCTGGGGCGAACGGTAGCTGAGCACGATCGGGTGGCCGGGCGCGAGCGGACCACCGCCGCTCGCGGTCCAGAGCGTGTCCAGGCCAGGCAGGCCCTGCAGGTTGGCGCCGATCCAGCCGAACTCGGCGAAATAGGCGTCGACTGCGCCCTGCGGCCGGAACAGCTCCACCGGCGGCGACTTCGGATCCAGGGTCTGGTGGTAGCGGCTGAGGAACAGGTCGTCGAAGCGCGCGCCCTTCAGGGCCACCGAGCCCTTGAGCGCCGGCGTCTCGATGGCGATGCGCGGGCTGGACGCCTGGGCCTCTGCGCGGCTGATCGTGAGCGCCGCCTGGACCGGGACGCCCGGATGCTGGGACGCCGCGGCCGCGGCCTGGGTCTGTCGTTCGGCCTCCCGCCGCTTGCTCGCGGGCCCCAGGATGAACAGCTGATAGGCCAGCAGCATCACCATCATGCAGACGACGAAGATGACCGTATTTCGGGAGTCGTTTTGCATTGGACGGGGAAGGACCGGACCTGAGGTGCTCGGCCCTATGCCGGCGGACGCTGATTGGCGGCGAGGCTTATCAGCGCGCTTTTCACATCGTCAAGCAAACGGGGCCAGGCGCGGGCCGCGGTCCCGCTGCGGGCGATGAACACGTAATCCAGCCCCGGCCGGCCATGGAGCGGCAGGAGCAGGCGCGCCGCCTCCCTCAGCCGCCGCTTGGCCCGGTTGCGCACCACTGCGCCTCCGATCTTGCGGGTGGCGGTGAAGCCGGCCCGGATGACCTGTTGGCCCTGGCGGGGCAGGGCTTGCACCACGACCGCGCCGCGCGCGCACGACGGCGCCTTGGCCGCCGCGAGGAATTCGGCGCGCCGCTTCAGCCTCTGGATGACGATGTCCTGGTCCACGCGCCCATGCCTGAGCGCCGTCGCCCCGAAGGGGCGTCTAGGCCGTCAGCCGCTTGCGGCCGCGGGCGCGCCGGCGCATCACGATCTTGCGGCCGTTCTTGGTGGACATGCGCAGGCGAAAGCCATGGCGACGCTTACGCACCAGTCGGCTGGGCTGATAGGTCCGCTTCACGGCAGGGCTCCGGTGGCGTTGGGGCGCGCAGCATCAGTCGCGCGAAAAGAGCCGCGGTGCATATTGAAACGGGGGTCGCCTGTCAATCTTGGCCGGGTCGGCGGTTCAGGCCCGCACCATGGCCGCCGCGGGAATTCGGCCCTGCAAACCCTCGCGCACCAGGCCTGCGATCTCCCGGCACGCGATATCGGCGGCGGGCACCGCTCCGGTGAAGCCGGCGAAGCCGTGAACCAGGTGATCGTAGCAGCGATAGACCAGATGGGCCCCGGCGTCGCGCAGGCGGCGGGCATAGGCTTCGCCCTGATCGAGCAGCGGATCAAAGCCCGCCGTCACCACGATCGCCGGCGCCAGGCCGGCAAGGTCCGGGCCCTGCAACGGCGAGATGCGCGGATCGGCCGGGTCGTCCTGCGGCCTCAGCATGCGGCCCGCCTCCCAGCCCTCCACCTCCTGGGCGGGAAGGGCGGCCTCGGCGTAGTCGCTGAGCAGCACGCTTTCGTTGGAAAGGTCGACCCAGGGGTACAGCAGCAGCTGCAGGGCCGGCTGCGGCTCGCCCAGCCGCTTGAGGTCCTGGCACAGGATGGCGGCGAAGGCGCCGCCGATGGACTCGCCGCCGACCGCGGCAAGGCCGGCGGGCGCCCCGAAGCCCTCGGCGTGGGCCCGCGCATAGCGGTAGGCGGCCTCGACGTCGTCCAGGCAGGCGGGGAAGGGGCGATCGGCGCTGGGCCGGCTGGGTACCGAGAGCACCGGCGCGTGGCCGCACCTGGCCAGCATGCTGCAGAAGGCGTCGGACTCGTCGAATTCGCCCACCGCCCCGGTCTGGGCGTAGACCAGCACCGGCAATTGCGGATCCTGATTGGGATGCCGATACATCCGGGCCTGGAGTCCGCCCGGAAGCTCGAGCTCCTCGACCCGCACATCCGGCTCGCGCTTGCCCGCCACCAGGGCGAGCTGGTGCCCACGCACTTCGCGGGCCTTGTCCTCGGCCATGCCTTCGACCGAGCCATAGTGGCGGGCCGCGTGCATCAGGAACTGGAGCCGCGGATCGAGGGTGCGCCCCCCGACCAGGATCGCCCGGCCGCCGGAAGCGGCCCGCAGGACGGGGCAGGGCAGCGAGAGCACCGCCCGCAAGATCTGTTTCTGAATTCCGGGGTCGGCCATCGCCGATCAACCTCCGGTCCCAGGGACGCTAAATAGACCCCTATTCGAGACGAACGGCAAGATCAGGCGCGGGTTCCGCTCCCTGAAAGTCAGCTTCCGCCGTCGTTTCGACCGAGGCAAGTCGCAAGGCATTGCGTCCAGGCCTGGGAGCAGTTCTGCTGATCGTCGCCCGAGCCGCACATATAGTAGCTTTGGGCGCAGCCCTGGCGGCATTGTCCGCCATCGGGCGCGCTCGCGAATCCCCCCACCCGCGGCGCGGGATTCCAGGTGAAGCGCGGCGCCGCGTCCGGCATGGGCGAGATCAGCTGGGGGGCGGCGAGCTCTGCCCGGCCCCGCAGCGCGGCGGCCGGCGCGGGGACCGCAGCGGCCGGTCCGGCGGGCGGGGCGTCATCCGCTGTCTGGGCGCCGCGCAAGACCACCCAGGACGCAGGTTTGCCGTCCTTGCCGAAGGCAGCCGCGCCGGTGCAGCTCAGCAGCAGGGCCAGGGCGATCAGGCCCGATGATCGCGGGCGGTTCATGGCGCGATCCAGCGCCCGCGAGCTTAACCAGCGGTTAAGCGCCGGACGGCGCCGCGTGCTCAGGCCCAAGCCGGGAGATGATGGCGCGGGCAGCGGCGGGCGCCCGGACCTTGCCCTCGTGGATGATGAAGGCGAACACCTCGCGCGGCCGCTCCGGCGCGGGCTGGTCCGGCTCCAGCAGCGGCAAATCGGGAGGCGATCCGCCGGCGGCCCACACGGCCAGCCTTGCGGCCCAGCTGTCCAACGCCTGCGCGGAATAGGCCGTCTCCAGCTCATCCGATCCGGTCTGCAGCCGCAGGTAGACGAGGTCGCCCGCGAGGTCCCAGATGCCGGGATAGGCCGCGTGATCGGCGAACACCACCGGCGTGCCGAACCTGCGAATGAGCTCGACGAAGGCCGGCGTCCGGAAGCTGTCGTGACGCACCTCGACGACGTGCTGCAGCGCCACGCCGTCCGCCTCGGCCGGGAGCAGCTCCAAGAACCCCGCGAAATCCGGGGCGTCGAAGCGCTTGGTCGGGGCGAACTGCCACAGCACCGGGCCCAGCTTGGGTCCGAGCTCGGTCAGCCCTTGCTCGAAGAAGCGCTTTATCGCCTCGCCCGCGCCAGCCAGCTCACGCCGGTTGGTGCAGAAGCGCGATCCCTTGACGCAGAACTTGAAGCCGTCCGGGGACTGGCCCGCCCATTTGCGCCAGGTCTCCGGTTTCTGCATGCCGTAATAGGTGGCGTTGATCTCGATCGCGGTCACCCGACGGCTCATGTAGGCCAGCTCGTCGGCCTGCTTCAGCCCATCCGGATAGAAGACGCCGCGCCACGGCTCGAACACCCAGCCGCCGACGCCAACCCTGATCCGGCCGCCTTGCGTCAACGTCCGCTCCTCGTTCCGGTCGAACCATAGGATCGCCGCCCGGACGGCGCCAGCCGGCGGATGAACGGGGCCTGAGCGCCGTCATTCAGCCGCAGTTCAGCCCGTCCCGCTCAAGGTGCCTGCAACGCCGCGACTTTGGCGGCGGACACTCATTCGCAGGAGCTTTCCCATGAAGAAGACCCTCATCGGCGCGCTGGCTGCAGTCACTGCAGGCTCCGCCCTGGCGGCGGTCGTCGCGCCGGCCTCTGCCGAGCCCTACCGCGGCTATCACGATTACCATCGCGGCGGCGGATCGGGCGCGGCCATCGCCGCGGGAATCGCCGGGCTCGCCATCGGCGCGGCCCTCGCGAGCGACCATGACCGCGGCTACGGCCCGCCGCCGGTCTACGCCTATGGGCCGCGCTACGAGGCGCCGGTCTATTACAGCTCTTGGCGCAGCTGCCACACCGAGTGGCGCTGGGCCGGCCGCTGGCGCGGCTACGAGCGCGTTCGCGTCTGCTGGTAGCGGCGAACGCCGGCCTGGGCCCCGCGTCCCCCTCGCGGGGCCCTCGCCTTTCCCAATCGTTGCAACCGCCAAGGTGAAGCCGTTCGGGGCCGCGGTCCGACATGTAGTCGAGGACGCGGAACTGTCCGACTTAACATGTGTTACTGTCGGCAAGCACTGTAACGGCGGTGGCTGAGATGTTTACTGCGAAGTTTTCTGTACAGCCGGTCGATCAGGGTTGGGCTGTACGGGTCGGGCCCGATGTTTTAGTCAGGTTCCCGACAAAGCAACAGGCTTTGCTGGACGCGAACTTCAGGATCGAGGCGATCCGCCGCGAGGGCGGGGACGCGGCGATGGTCGAGGAGCCCCCTGCCGCCGGCGCGGAGTCCGGCCCCGCTCAACCCGCCTCCAGCCTCGCCAGCTGGCGTTCCAGGTCGCGATAGGCCGCGCGCTGCTCCACGACGAGCAGCGCCATCACCAGGTTCAGCAGCACCGCCTCGAAGACGAACAGCAGCGGCGGCTGGCGGATCATCAGGATCAGGAAGATTCCCAGCGTCTCGTAGTTGGTGCTGAGCGCCGAGGCATGCTTCACCAGGGGCCTCTGCCGTTCGGCGTAGAGCGCCTGGGCGGCCCTGGCCCTGTCTCCCCCGGCCGCCATCAGCCGGGACATCGATGCTTCCACGCGCCGGTCGTCGGCGCTGACCAGGCTCGACGCGCCGAGGTAGGCGCCGGCGAGCACTCTGGAGAGCCTGCGCCAGGGGTTCGGCGGCTGCCCGGCGTCGGCGGGCGCGGCGAGCTCCTGCCGGATCCAGCTCACGCCGTGGACCCAGCGCCGATAGTTGCGGCGCGTGCGCTCGTAACAGCTCGACTGAAGGCCTCGCGACAGGCCGGCGACGATGGCGAGGCCCCAGCCCCAGCCGCCCAGGTGCCGCGAAAGGATCACCCCCATCGCCAGATAGAGGATGACATGGCTCAGGTGGTCGCAGACGCCGTCGACGATCTCGCCGTCGGGCGAAGCCCGGCCGGTCCGGCGCGCGAGGTCGCCGTCGGCCCCGTCCAGGACGTGCCAGAGCAGATGGAACCCGAAGCCGGCCACGACGAGCCAGGGCCAGGCTCCGTAGGCATAACAGGCCGCCGCCGCCGCCATGGCGAAGACGCCCGCGATCGAGACCGCGTTCGGCGTCACCGGCGTCGGGATCAGAAGCCGTGCGATCCATCGCGCCAGAGGATGGAAGAACCTGGTGTTCAGCCACTCCTCGATCTCCGGCGGACGGCCGGCGGAGACGGCTGCGGTGACGCTTGGGGAGGGCGCGCGTTCGGAGGCCGCCATCAGCCGTCCTGGCCGGCCGCAGCATCGGGGCGGAGGTTCAGCATCCGGATGGCGTTTTCCTTCATGATCAGGGGCCGGACCTCGGGCTTGATCTGCAGCTGCTCGAAATCCTTGATCCACCGGTCCGGGCTGAGCACCGGATAGTCGGTGCCGAACAACACCCGCTCGCGAAGCAGGGTGTTGGCGTACTGCACGAGGTTCGGCGGGAAATACTTCGGGGACCAGCCCGACAGGTCGATGTAGCAGCGCGGCTTGTGGGTCGCCACGGCCAGGGCCTCGTCCTGCCAGGGAAAGGAGGGGTGGGCCATGACGATGGTCAGATCCGGGAAATCGGCGGCCACGTCGTCCAGATACAGCGGGTTGGAGTATTTGAGCCTGAGGCCCATGCCGCCCGGCGCGCCGGCGCCGGCCCCGGTCTGGCCGGTGTGGAACAGCGCCGGCAGGCCGGCCGCCTCGATCGCCTCGTAGAGCGGGTAGGCCATGCGGTCGTTCGGGTAGAAGCCCTGGGCGGTGGGATGGAACTTGAAGCCCCGCACGCCGAAGTCCTCGATCATGCGGCGGGCCTCGCGCACGCCCATCTTGCCCTTGTGCGGATCGATGCTGGCGAAGGGGATCAGCACGTCGTTGTTCTCCTGGGCGACTTCCGCAACCTCCTCATTGGCGATGCGGGTGAGGCCGAGCTCAGCCTCGTGGTCGACCGTGAAGATCACCGCGGCCATCCTTCGCTCGCGGTAGTATTGCGCGACTTCCGCGATGGTCGGCCGCTTCATCTCCTTGAAGTACTTGGCCATGTGCTCGTCGAAGATGACCGAGCAGGGGTCCTTGGCCTGGCGCGTGGAGACCTCGGCGTGGGTGTGCACGTCGATCGCCACGATGTCGTCGAGATTCAGCCCCGGCTGGTACTTGGCCACCTTGGTCCCCCCGTCGCCAGGGGCGGGGGTTTAGCCCCGTCGCGGATCGGACTCAAACGGGCAGGCGCCCGCGGCGGTCAGCGGACGGTGTTCTCCAGCCAGATCCGCTTCAGCGTGCCCATGGTCTTCTCGTCGGGGCCGACAGGCTTGGGCAGCTCATAGGCGCGCAGGAACTTGAGGCCGAACTCCGGCACGCGCCGCCAGGTGACCACGCAGTCGAACGCGACCCCGCTGCGAAGCTCGATGAGCTTCACCTCCTTGGGCAACGCCGCGGGCCCGTCCAGGCGCACGCGGGCGCCTTTCTTGGACAGATTGCGGATGCCGCAGTCCAGGGTCATGTCCATGTCGCCGTAGACGAGCTTCCCGGCCAGGAGCACGCGGCGGCGTTCGCCCTTGCGCTGGTCGAGTGTCTCCGAGCTGGGATCGTCGAGCGTGGTCATCCCCGCCTCCCGTGCCTTCGACCCCAGTCTTAGACCACAGGAGTGAACCGGGGGTTTAGGGCTGGGCCTCCAACACCGGCTCGCTCGCCTTGGACTTCGCCAGCCTGGCCTGCAGGCCTTCGATGATCGCACCCAGGCCAAACTCGAATCCGGCGTTCGGGTCCAGCCGCCGCTCGGCGGGAATGCTGCGGCCTTGCGCCGCCTGCTCGTCCATGGTCCAGCCGAAGGTGAACTGGCCGACGACGATCATCGCCCAGATAGCGTCGGTGCGGCTGAACCCGGCGGTTTCCAGCGGCCCGAACCAGATGTCGGGGTTCACCCGGCTGGCGCCAGTGGGCCGGTAGCCGGCGATCAGGCGGGCCCCGTCGCGATACGACAGCAGCGAGCTGCGCAGCCGCCTCGCGCCCTCGGCCATCCAGTCGGCCCAGTCCTGGCCCGGCGCGATCGGACGGTAGGACTGGGCGAGCAGGGCGCGCGCCATCTCGTCAATCAGCTCCTGCTTGTTCTTGAAGTGCCAGTAGAGGGCCGGGCCTTGGACGCCAAGCGCTTCGGCCAGCCGCCGGGTGGTGAGCCCGTCCATGCCGACCGAGTTCAGCAGCTCGAGGGCTGCGCGCACGACCATTTGACGCTCAAGGCGCATGGTTTTCCGCCTCCAGCGCGGCCCCGCGATTGACAACTTAGCACCGCTAAGGCAGAGGATGTCAAAATTTAGCAACGCTAAGGTACTTGGTGCGTAAGCACGGCGGTCGGGTCTCGGCGGCGCGGCTTCGGCTTGACGGCTGCAGGCCGCTACGCCAAGCACCGCCGCAGCCTACCCCAACGCTGTCATGCCCGGTTGGGAGGACTGGGAATGCGCAGCGGCCCGATCGCTTGCGACGCTCAAGTTCGGTGCCCGCATGAAACGCGCCTGCCTCCTGTTCGCCTCTCTGATCCCGCTTGCCGCCGGCTGCGTCACGCCATCGAAGGTGCGCGCGCCCGTGGCGACCCCGCCGCAGGCCTACGAATCGCCGCGGCCCGAGCCCGACAGCCTCAGCCCGGCGTCGCTGGACCGTTGGTGGACCCTCTATGGCGACACCCAGCTCGACGCGCTGGTCGACCGCGCGCTGGCCAACAGCCCTGACGCCAGGGACGCGCTGGCCAAGCTCCAGCAGGCGGCCGCGATCCGCACCGAGACCATCGACCAGGCCTATTTGCCCACCACCAGCCTGACCGCGTCGGAGAGCCGCTCGGACACCAAGGTCCTGTCCGGCGCCGTGACCAGCGTCCCCGGCGTCCCGGGCGGCTTCACCGAGGCGGGCGCCAGCAACACCCTGAGCGCGGGCTTCGACGTGAGCTGGGAGCTGGACCTGTTCGGACGGCGCGCGGTCACCCGGCGGACCGCCAACGCCGACTTCTACACCGCCGCGTTCACCTACGAGGCGACCCGGACCGCGCTGATCGGCAACGTCGCCCTGTCGCTGTTCCAGGCCCGCGGCCTCGCCCTTCAATTGCAGGACGCCCGGGAGATCGCGCGCATCGATCGCGACCTGCTGCGCCTCACCTCGGTCAAGTTCGACCATGGGCTCTCGCCGCGTTCGGACCTCGACCAGGCGACCGCGACCGCCGAGGCCGCCGACGCCCAGGCCGAGAGCCTGCGGGCCCAGCTGGAAACCAGCCGCCGGACCTTGCTGGTGCTGATCGGTTCGGGATTCGATCCTTTGGCGAGCCTGCCGGCCGGGCCGGACGTCGGCACGCCGCCGGCTGTGCCGGCCACCTTGCCCGGGGACCTTTTGCGCCGCCGCCCGGACATCCGCTCGGCGGAGTGGCGAATCACCTCAGCGAAGGGGACCCTGAGGACCGATGAGCTCGCCGTGCTTCCCACCATCAAGCTCAGCCCCGGCGTGACCCTGGCCGACGCCAGCGGGCCGTTCGGCGGGACGACCGCGGTCTGGAGCCTGGGCGCCAACCTGACCGCGCCGATCCTGGACCGGCCTCGCCTGCTGGCGCAGATCCGCGCCCAGCGCGCGGTCGCCGAACAGGACGTGATCGCTTACGAGAAAGCCGTGCAGACGGCCTATGGCGACGTGGAGAACGCCTTCACCAACCTGGACTCCGATCGACGCCGGCTGGCGATGCTGCAGAGCGCGGAGACCCGGGCTCAAGCAGCCTATACCGCCGCGCGCACCGGCTATGGCCGCGGCTATTCCGACCTCACGGCGGCCCTGCAGGCGGAGACCACCTGGCGCAACATCCGCAGCCAGCGGTCCAGCGCCCAGTCCACGGTGATGCAACGCTCCGTGCAGGTGTTCGAAGCCCTGGGCGGCGGCTGGACGCCGGACGCCCCGGCGGCCTCGACGCCGCTGGCGACGGCCGCGGCCAGGGCCGTGGCGCCAGGCGGGTGAGGGCGGCGTGAGAGTCAGGACCATCATCGCCGCGCTCGCGGCCTCGACGGCGGCGCTCGCCCTGAGCGCCTGCGGCGGCCACAAGCCGGACGCCGCCTCTCCGGGCGACGCGCGCGCCGTCCGTGTCACGCGGGTCGAGAGCCGGGCGCTCGAGGGCGGGCTGACCGCCTCCGGACTGCTGGTCTCGCGCGAAGAGGCCGCGGTCGGGTCGGATATCTCCGGCTACCGCATCCTGAAGGTGCTGGTGGACCAGGGCGCCTGGGTGAGGGCCGGCCAGCCGCTGGTGCTGCTCGACGACTCGCTGCTGCGATCCCAGATCGACCAGCAGACCGCACTCGCGGCCCAGGCCCAGTCCCAGGCCAAGCGGGTCACCGGACTCGATACCCAGGGCGTGCTGTCCGGCGAGCAGATCGAGACCCGCCAGATCCAGGAGCGGGTCCAGAACGCCGCCCTGAACGATCTGAAGGTGCGCGAATCTCACATGATCATCCGCGCGCCGGTGAGCGGGCTGGTGCTGGAGCGCAACGCCCGTCCCGGGGACATCGCCACCACCGGCGGCGCCACGCCCATGTTCCGCATCGCCCGCGACGGGCTGATCGAGCTGAACGCCGAGCTGCCCGAGGACGACATGGCGCACATCCGGGTGGGCGACCAGGCCAAGGTCACCCTGCCCGACGGGGCGCAGGTGTTCGGCCGGGTCCGGCTTATCGATCCTGAAGTCGACGCAGCCACCAAGTTCGGCCACGTCCGCGTGCTGATGCCGGTGAGGGCCGACCTGAGACCCGGCGGCTTCGGCCGCGCCGTGTTCGTGGGATCGTCCATGGCCGCCATGACCGTGCCGGAGACCGCGGTGCGCTATGACGCCGAAGGGGCCTCGGTGGTGGTGGTCGGAGCTGACAACCGGGTGCGCCACGTGCCGGTGAAGACCGGGCGCCGCGCCGGCGGCTTCGTCGAGCTTGTCCAGGGCCCGCCGGTCGGATCGCGCGTGCTGCTCGGGGCCGCCGCCTTCGTGCTGGACGGCGACATGGTCAAGCCGATCGAGTCGGCGCCCTCCGCCACCGCCTCAGCCGCGACGGCCAGCAAGGCCGGCTGATGGCCCAGATCCGAATTTCGACCTGGGGCATCCAGAACCCGGTCCCGGTCTCGATCCTTTTCATCGCCCTCGTGCTGATGGGCGTGGTTTGCTACGCGAAGCTTCCGATCAAGCAGCGGCCGAACGTCACCTTCCCGGCGGTGATGATCACCGTCACAGAGAACGGCGCGGCGCCGTCCGAGATCGAGACCCAGATCACCCGGCCGATCGAAAACGCCATGGCCGGCCTGCCCAACGTCGAGACCATACAATCGACGGTCACGCGGGGCGTCTCCACCACCCAGATCGAATTCCCGCTCGATCAGGACATGCAGAAGATGACCGACGACGTGCGCACCCGGGTCGATCAGACCCGCGTGCAGCTGCCGCGGGACATCGATCCCCCGACCGTTCAGCGGCTCGACATCGATAGCGAGGCGATCCTCAACTACGCCGTCGCCGCGCCCGGCATGTCGGATGTGGATCTGTCCTGGTACATCGACGACACCGTGTCGCGCACCCTGCAGGGGGTGGAGGGCGTCGCCCAGGTGCAGCGGGTGGGCGGCGTCGACCGCGAGATCAACATCATCCTCGATCCGGACAAGATGGCCACCTACGGCCTCACCGCACCGCAGATCAACGACGCCCTGCGCGGCTTCGGCCAGGACGAGAGCGGCGGCCAGGTCGACGTCGGCGGACGGCGGCAGACCATCCGGGTGCTCGGCACGCCCGAGACGGTGGCCCAGCTGCGCGACATGCAGATCCCGGTGCTGGGCCGCTTCGTAAGGCTCTCTGACGTCGCGGAGATCGGCGACGGCGCCAGCGAGGTGCAGGGCTTCGCCCGCCTCGACAACAAGCCGGTGGTCGGCTTCCAGCTGATGAAGACCCGGGACGCCTCCGACATCGCGGTGGAGGACAGGGTCAACAAGGCGATCGCCGAGAAGCTGGAATGCCGCGGCGCCGGGGCCAAGGGGCCGCGCGCGGGCCCGCCAAGCCGGCGGGGAACCAACGCGCCGCCCTGCATCAACCGGGGAGTCACCTTCACCAAGGTGCTGTCGACGGTGGACAACACCCGCGCCAATTTCGACGCCACCTTGCACACCCTGCTGGAAGGGATGCTGCTGGCGTCGGTGGTGGTCTTCCTGTTCCTCAAGGACTGGCGCGCCACCCTGATCACCGCCGTGGCCATGCCGGTGTCGCTGATCCCGACGTTCGCGGCGATGTTCCTGTTCCACTTCTCGCTGAACACCATCACCCTGCTCGCCCTGACGCTGGTGATCGGCATCCTGGTCGACGACGCCATCGTCGAGATCGAGAACATCCAGAAACGCGTCGATGCGGGCGCCCGGCCCTACCGCGCCGCCATCGAGGGGGCCGACGCCATCGGCCTGGCGGTGGTGGCCACCACCTTCACCATCGTCGTGGTGTTCTTCCCGGTGTCCTTCATGCCCGGCATCCCGGGCCAGTTCTTCAAGGAGTTCGGCCTGACCGTCTCGGTGGCGGTGCTGTTCTCCCTGCTCACGGCGCGGCTTTTGACGCCCCTGATGGCGGCCTATCTCTTGAAGCCGACGCCCCATCCGCACGAGCGGGGGCCGCTGCGCGGGCCGTACCGGAAGGCGCTGGAGTGGTGCCTGTCGCACCGCTGGCTGTCGATCCTGGGCGGCGGGGTGATCTTCGGCCTCTCGCTCTGGCTGGCGGTGATCCTGCCCAAGGGCGTCCAACCCGAGCAGAACCCCAACTGGTACTACATCAACATCCAGGGGCCTCCCGGCGCCACGCCCGAGCAGATGGACGAGACCGTGCGCGAGGTCGACGCCCTGGTCCGCCGGCGGCCGGAGACCCTGCACGTGTTCGCGACGGTGGGCGCGACCTCCGGCGGCGGCTTCTTCGGCGGCGGTGGTGGCTCGAGCCTCAGTGAGGGCGCCGTGACCGTGGTGCTGAACGCCAAGCGCAAGCTCTCGGTGCCCCAGATCAAGGACCAGCTCCGGCCCTATCTGATGACCGTGCCCGATGCGCGGGTGACCTTCGATTCCGGCGACTTCGGCTCCGGCGCCGCGCAGATGACCCTGACCAGCGAGAACGGCCCGCTCTTGGAGCGCACCGCCCTCGAGCTGCAGCGGGAGATGCACACGCTGAAGAGCCTGGCCAACCCCGTCCCCGGCTCCCAACCCGTCGGCCCAGAGGCGGTGATCCGGCCCAAGCCGGACGAGGCCGCGCGGCTCGGGGTGTCCATCGACACCATCGCCTCTGCCGCGAGGGTGGCCACCATCGGCGACATCGACGCCAACGTCGCCAAGTTCAACGACGGAGCCCAGCGGGTGCCGATCCGGGTGCGGCTGCCCGAGGCCGCCCGGGCCAACCTCGACACCATCCGCAACCTGCGCCTGCCCACCGCGGCTGGAGGCTCGACCACCCTGGGCAGCGTCGCGGATGTGGATTTCGAGGCGGGCCCTGCGCAGATCCAGCGCTTCGACCGGATGCGCCGGCTGAGCGTGGTGGCCGACCGGGTGGGCGGCATCCAGCTCGAGCAGGCGCTGCGCGAGATCAACCGGCTGCCGGTGATGCGCCACCTGCCGCCTGGCGTGCAGCAGGCGTCCTTCGGCGAGAACCGCATCTTCGGCCAGCTCATCTCCGGCCTGATCATGGCGATCCTGGCGGGGCTCTGCCTGATCTATGCGGTGATGACCCTGCTGTTCCAGAGCTTCTTCAAGCCGGCGGTGATCCTGTCGGCCCTGCCGCTGGCCATCGGCGGGGCGTTCCTGGCCCTGATGGTCGGACAGATGTCGCTGAGCCTGCCCTCGCTCATCGGCCTTCTGATGCTGCTGGGCCTGGCGGCGAAGAACTCCATCCTGCTGGTCGAGTACGCCATCGAGCGCGAGCGGGCGGGGGCGACCCAGCGCGAAGCCCTGATCGAGGCCTGCCGCGAGCGGGCCAGGCCGATCATCATGACCACCCTGGCCATGCAGGCCGGCATGCTGCCGACCGCGCTCGGCCTGGGCGCCGGCGCAGAGTTCCGCCAGCCCATGGCCGTGGCCGTGATCGGCGGCCTCCTGACGTCGACCATGCTGTCCCTGGTGCTGGTGCCGGTGGTCTATGAGTTCGCCGACGATTTCGAGCATTGGCTGACGCCCAAGCTCGGCCGCTTCATCACGCCGCGCGACCCGCCCCTGCGGCCGGCGCCGGAGGACGCGCTCTAGTCGTCGAAGGCGTCCGCCGCCATCATCGGGTTCTTGCCGGCGAGCGCCAGCCTCACGGGGGCCCAGGCCATGCGGTGGATCGGGGTGGGGCCGCGGCTCAACAGGGCTTCGGCATGCACCGGCGCGCGATAGCCCTTGTGAGCCGCGAAACCGTAGCCGGGATAAAGCCCGTCGAGCTCGGCCATCAGCCGGTCGCGGGCGGTCTTGGCCAGGATCGACGCGGCGGCGATCGAGCAGGAGAGCCCGTCGCCCTTGACCACGGTCTTCACCTGGCAGGGCAGGGGGAAGGCATAGTTCCCGTCGACCAGGGCATAGACCGGCCGCACCTGCATGGCCTCGATCGCCCGGCACATGGCGAGACCGGTGGCATGCAGGATGTTGAGCTCGGCGATCTCCTGCACCGAGGCGAAGCCGACGCCCCAGGCCAGGGCCCGCGCCTTGATCTGGATCTCCAGCGCCTCCCGCTGCCTGGCCGAAAGCTTCTTGGAGTCGTTCAGCCCCTTGGGCACCTTGCGCGGAGCCAGGATCACGGCGGCGGCGCAGACCGGGCCGGCCCAGGGCCCGCGGCCGGCCTCGTCCACACCGCAGACGGGGGCGGGGCAGGCCTTCTCGAGCAGCATGTCCGGGCCGCACTTCATCGGTCCTGGCCCATAAGGCGAATCGGCTCGTGCCGGAAGCAGTCGACCACATGGTCGTTGACCATGCCCACCGCCTGCATGAAGGCGTAGACGATCACCGGTCCGACGAAGTTGAAGCCCTTGGCTTTCAAGGCCTTGGCCAGGGCTTCCGCCTCCGCCGTCTTGGCGGGGACCTCGCTTTCGGATCGCCAGGCGTTCTGGATCGTGCGGCCATCGACCGCATCCCAGATCAGCGCCCGGAAGTCCTCGCCGCGTTCGCGCATGTCGAGGTAGATGCGGGCCCCGCGGATCGCCGCGTCGATCTTGGCCGGAGATCGGATGATGCCGGCGTCCGCCAGCAGCCTCGCCCGGTCGGCCTCGCCAAACCGCGCCACGCGTTCCGGATCGAAGCCGTCGAAGGCGCGGCGGAAGGCGTCGCGCTTGCGCAGGATGGTGATCCACGACAGGCCGGCCTGGAACCCGTCGAGCACCAGCTTCTCCCAGAGGGCTCGGGGATCGTGCTCGGGAACGCCCCACTCGTGGTCGTGGTAGGCCTCGTACAGCGGATCGCCAGCCAGGGCCCGCCAACGGCAGCGCGCCGTCCCGGTCACGGCTGCAGCCAGGCGGGCGGATCCACCCTGGCGGGCCGCCCGTCGACGGTCAGCGCCGCGCCCTCGATGCGGTCGAGCCGCAGCAGGGCCATCGCCCGCC
>FTHL01000247.1_pt1 | contig 24504 bp, 21 predicted proteins | sample 1640951 | NCBI WGS metagenome assembly FTHL01 (sample SAMEA3914788, study PRJEB12502) | metagenome | biome: forest; material: soil | place: Canada | collected 2011-07-03 | depth 0.1 m
CTTCTTGAGCGCCGACTTCACGTCGAAGGTGAAGACCTTGCCGCCCATGGAGGCCTGGGCCTTGAACTCGGGGGCCTTGTCGCCCGGCTTGAGGGCAGCAAATGCGGGCGTAGCCGAAAGGCATGTGAGCACAAGGCCCGCCATCAGTCGCTTCATGGATGCGTCTCCCGTGTGAGCGGCGGCGCCTCCGAAGGCGCGGGATGCTTCACAGTGTCAATTTACGCCTCCGCGCGAGCAAGGCCAAGACGCCTAGGCGCCAACCCGCTAGGCGATGAAGTCGCGCACCGCCTTGGCGTAAAGGAGCGGCTTCTCGAGCATGGTCAGGTGCGAGCAATCGCCGAAAACCTCGAGGTCGGCGCCCTTGATCCCCTTCTGGATGTCCAGCTGACAGTCCAGGGTTACCTCGTCGTATTGGCCTGAGGTGATGAAGGTCGGGACGGTGATCCGGCCGAGGTCGGGGCGGCGCTCCCAATCCTTGATGTTGCCCACGATGGTGAACTCGTTGGGGCCGTTCATCACCCGGTATGCGGGCGAGCTGGCCCCGATCGCCATCGACGCCTCGTAGGCGGCGGGCTTGGGATTCAACCGGCAAAGATGGGTGTCGTAGAAGAGTTGGACGAGCCGATCGTATTCGGGGCCGTCGGTCTTGCCCTGCGCCTCCAACGCCCGGATCCGCGCGCCCGCTCCGTCCGGCAGGGCGTCAAGCAGCCGACCCATGCCGGCAACCGCCTGCGGCACGCTCGCCAGGGCGCCCGAAAGGATCAGCCTTTCGACTCCAGGCCCGCCGGTGACGATCATGTATTCGATCGCCAGCATACTGCCCCAGGAGTTGCCGAACAGCACGATGCGCCGCAGTCCCAGGGCCGAGCGCAAGGCGCCGACCTCGCGCACGAAGCGGTCGATCCGGTAGAGTCCCGGGTCGTCCGGAGCGTCCGAGCGCCCGCAGCCAAGCTGATCGTAGAAGATCACCGGCCGCTCGTCGGCCAGCGCCTCCAGAGGCAGGAGATAGTCGTGACCCATTCCTGGGCCGCCGTGCAGCAGCAGGAGCGGCGTACCCGGTCCCGTCCCTACGCGCCGCCACCAGACCTTGCCGCCGGGAACCTGGGCGTAGCCGGTCTCTTCCTGGCGGCCTGCAGATCTGCGCCGGCGAACCGGAACGGCGGCGGCGGCGCCGGCAAGCCAAGAGCGGCGCGTCACGTCCAGGTTCATCGCAGTCCCTCGTCACCAACAGCAATCGAGGTCCGCATCCGACGACTTGTCAATTCGCTGTCGGCACGGCGCGTTCGGACAGTTCAACCATTTGGTGCGCTGGGCTAGGGTCGAGGCGATGTACGCCCTGCCGACCCCCGACTACACGACCAAGGCCAAGTACCGGGCCGCGTTCGAGCAGGTGAACGACGAGGCGCGCACGCAGGTGTTGCAGGAGTTCCTGCCGATCCTGATGAACCGGTATCGCAAGCTGCTGATCGGGCCCCCGCGCGATTATGAGGCGCGAATTGGCGAGGCAGACGTCCTGCTGCAGTCCCTGCAAAAAGATGGCTGCGTCCTCGCCCGCATCGGAGCGGACGCGAAGGCCAGTCTGAGCGCCTTGGTGCTGCCCGTCGCCGAAGAGATGGAGTCGCGACTGGCGACGGTCGAATGGGCCGGCTTCAAGGAGCGTCAGCTGAAGTTCGAGCCGGACTCCGATGCGAAAATCTTCTCCCAAGTGGACGAAGTGCTCGCAGCCGGCCACATCTATGACGTCTGCGCAGCCTACGCTCGCCGGCCGATCAAGCTCGCGCGCCTCGCCCTTCAAGTGAACACCGACCGCCTGACGGCAATGAAGTACGGGACCGTTGGCGAAGACGGACTGCCATCCCCGGTCACGCGCTATTTCCATATCGACAGCGACGGCTGGCCCTGGCTGAAGGTCCTCATCTATCTGGAGCCGGTTGGACCGGATCAGGGCCCGTTCCGTTACGTAGTCGGGTCGCACCGCTGGACCGACCCGTTCGAGCTGGCGATCCGCAAGACCACGGAGAAGATGCGCCTCGACGCCAAATCGTTCGCCGCCCTGCCCGAGCCGTTCAGGTTGAAGGCCGAATTCGGCGATGAAACCGATCCGGCCACCCCTAAAGCCGAGCGGCTGCTGAAGGCCGAACGGGCGTTGTGCGATGGCGAGTCAGACCTGATCCTGTTCGACAACAACGGGGTGCATCGCGGCGGCTTCGTGCGGAAGGGACGCCGCTACATGCTGCAATGCGCATTCGATCCGGCCAGCTGACAAGGTTGATCCAGCTTAAGCACGCCAGTGCACTTCGTCTTAAGCGACCAAGGCGAGACTTGCCGGATCGGCTGCAACGCCGACGCGGGGGCGAGATGACGGTCAGCAACGAAACCCGGCCGAAGGCCAAGCCGATCTGGAATCCATTCCAGCCGCTCCTGACCGAACAGGACGCCATCACCGCAGGGCGAAGCGCCGCTGCCGTCAGCGGCTACATCGCCCTCAGCTACCTCGTGCAAATCGGGCTCCTGCATCTGGCTGGCCGCGACAGTTTCGGCCACGCCGGCCCGGGCGCCATGATGGGAGACGCCTTCGCCCTACTCCTCGCCGGCTTTCTGACGTGGCGGATCCTGGCCCGCCAGCCGCTATGGGCCGCGGTGATGGTCACGGCCTGGTTCACGGTAGAATCCGCAGCCAAGGTCCTGGCGATCGCAGCAGGCACCCAGAGGCTCAGCCCAGCCTTTGTCCTGATGTTCCTGGCACTGGTCGCCACCCTGATCCTCGGCCTGCGCGGCAGCTGGCGGCTCCGCCAACCGGCAAGCCCCGAACCTGTGTTCGGTTAAGGCCTCTGCCGGCGGCTGGCGAGAAGGCCGCAACAAGAACATCTTGCGAACTTAGAACAAATCAGGTACGTCATCGGCATGGTCGACGGGCGGCCGAGGCGAATCCCACGATCCCGCGCTGAATCGTGGCATAAGCTGGGGACTTTCATATGAACCAATCGGTGTTGCGCCTCGTGGGACGGGACGACGTGGACAAGCAGCGCGCGCTCGAGGCGGCGCTGTCTCAAATCGATCGAGCCTTTGGCAAGGGCTCGGTGATGAAGCTCGGCGACAAGGGCAAGGTCGTGGAGATCGAGTCGGTCCCAACCGGCTCGCTCGGCCTCGACCTAGCCCTCGGGATCGGCGGCCTGCCTAAGGGCCGCGTCATCGAGATCTTCGGGCCAGAGAGCTCGGGGAAGACCACCCTCGCGTTGCATGTGGTGGCCGAGGTGCAGAAGGCAGGCGGTACTGGCGCATTCATCGACGCCGAGCATGCCCTGGATCCGAGCTACGCCCACAAATTGGGGGTCAATCTCGACGACCTTCTAGTGTCGCAGCCCGACACGGGCGAGCAAGCCCTGGAGATTTGCGACACCCTGGTCCGGTCGGGCGCAGTGGACGTGATCGTGATCGACTCTGTCGCTGCGCTGACCCCGCGAGCGGAGATCGAGGGCGAAATGGGCGATCAACTGCCCGGCCTGCAGGCGCGGCTGATGAGCCAGGCGCTGCGCAAGCTGACCGGCTCGATCTCCAAGTCCAAGACCTTGGTGATCTTCATCAACCAGATCCGCATGAAGATCGGGGTGATGTACGGCTCGCCCGAGACGACCACCGGCGGCAATGCATTGAAGTTCTACGCCTCGGTTCGGCTCGACATCCGCCGCACCGGCTCGGTGAAGAACCGTGACGAGATCGTCGGGAACGCCGTGCGGGTGAAGGTGGTGAAGAACAAGGTCGCCCCGCCGTTCCGGGAGGTCGAGTTCGACATCATGTACGGTCAGGGCATCTCGAAGCTCGGCGAGATCATCGACCTCGGTGTCAAGGCCGGGGTGGTGGAGAAGTCGGGCTCTTGGTTCTCCTACAATTCGCAGCGCATCGGACAGGGGCGTGACAACGCCCGCGAGTTCCTGAAGGCCAACCCCGACATCAGCAACGAGATCGAACAGGCGGTGCGCAAAAACGCCGGCCAGATCGTCGAGGAACTGCTGGTCGGTCCCTCCGCGGAAGACGATCAGGCCTGATCTCAAGACCCTGCGGCGGCCCGGACGGCGCGATCTCGCCCGTCGACCAGCCGTCCTCCCGTGTAGCCGCTGCAGCCAACGCCCGGTCCTGCTCGTGCAGGATCGGGCGTTCTCTTAAGCAAGTGAATCCGCTGCGCGCGGCCAAGCGACGGCGCCGCAGCGCACCCAAAACAGCCCGGCGGGATTGGACGGGGGAGCGCCTCAGCTTCTATATGGGCCTATGCCGAGCCTGAACGACATCCGCAGCCAATTCCTGGGCTACTTCGCCCAGCACCAGCACCGTATCGCGCCGTCTGCGCCGCTTGTGCCCCAGAGCGATCCGACGCTGTTGTTCGTCAACGCCGGCATGGTCCCGTTCAAGAACGTGTTCACCGGCCAGGAGACGCCGGCTTCGCCTCGGACGGCCTCGTCACAGAAGTGCGTCCGCGCCGGCGGCAAGCACAACGACCTGGACAACGTGGGATACACCGCCCGCCATCTCACCTTCTTCGAGATGCTCGGCAATTTTTCGTTCGGGGATTACTTCAAGGAAGGCGCGATCGATCTGGCGTGGCGGCTGATCACCCGCGAGCTTTCTCTCCCGGTCGAGAACCTGCTGGTCACGGTTTACGCCGCGGACGAGGAGGCGGCTGCCCTCTGGCGCAAGATCGCCGGCCTGCCCGACCGGAAGATCATCCGCATCCCCACGGCGGACAACTTCTGGTCCATGGGCGACACAGGACCATGCGGCCCCTGTTCGGAGATCTTCTATGACCACGGCCCGGACGTCGCCGGCGGCCCGCCAGGTTCGGCGGACGAAGACGGCGATCGGTTCGTCGAAATCTGGAACCTGGTCTTCATGCAGTTCGACCAGGCCTCCGACGGGAAGCGAACCCCGTTGCCCAAGCCGTCCATCGACACCGGCATGGGGCTGGAGCGCATCACCACCGTGCTGCAAGGGGTCCACAGCGTCTATGAGACCGATCTGTTCCAGAGCCTGATCGCCGCCAGCGAAGCGCTAACCGGGCGCAAGGCCGAGGGCGAGGACGCCCCCTCCCACCGGGTCATCGCCGATCACCTGCGTTCGTCGTGCTTCCTGATGGCCGACGGCGTCTCGCCATCAAACGAGGGCCGCGGCTATGTGCTGCGCCGGATCATGCGGCGGGCGATGCGCCACGCCCATCTTCTCGGGGCCAAGGATCCCTTGATGCACCGCCTCGCGCCAACGCTGATCGCGCAGATGGGCGCCGCCTATCCCGAGCTGTCGCGCGCCCGGGCGATGATCGAGGCGACCCTGAAGGACGAGGAAGAGCGCTTCCAGCGCACGCTCGGCCGTGGCATGGCCCTGTTGGACGAAGCGACGAAGGGGCTTGCGGCGGGCGACGTTCTTCCCGGCGAGACGGCGTTCAAGCTCTACGACACCTACGGCTTTCCCCTGGACCTAACCCAGGACGCGGTCCGCGCCAGGGGCCTCAGCGTCGATACGGACGGCTTCGAGGGTGAGATGGCGACGCAGCGGTCACGAGCGCGCGACGCTTGGAAGGGGTCAGGCCAAAAGGCCCAGGGCGCCGTGTGGCTTGCGCTTCGCGACCGGCTGGGCCCCACCGTGTTCACCGGCTACGACGATACCGAAACGACCGGAGAGGTGCTGGCGCTAGTCCGGGCCGGCGACCAGGTCGAGTCGGCCCAGGCCGGCGAAACGGTCGAGGTGCTGACCGATCGCACGCCCTTCTACGCGGAAGGCGGAGGCCAGGCCGGCGACCAGGGCCTGCTCGACTGGCCCGGCGGCCACGGCCGCGTCATTGACGTGCAAAAACGCGCCGGCGACCTGCACGTCCACGTGCTCAAGGTCGCAGAGGGGAGTCTCTCGGAAGGACAGCCGGTGCATCTTCTCGTCGACGCGGAGCGCCGCCGCAGGACCCGCGCCAATCACTCCGCCACGCATCTGCTTCATGCGGCCCTGCGCAACGTGCTCGGCCCCCACGTCGCCCAAAAGGGCCAGATGGTCGACGGTGATCGCATCCGTTTCGACTTCTCCCACGGGGCGCCCGTTACGACGGAAGAGGTGGCGCGCATCGAGGCCGAGGTGAACGCCGTGGTCCGACAAAACATACCCGCCGAGACGAAGTTGATGAAGTCGCAAGAGGCCATCGAGGCCGGCGCCATGGCCCTCTTCGGCGAGAAATACGGCGACGAGGTCCGCGTGCTCACGCTCGGCCGTAAGGTCGACGGCGAAGGCCCCTATTCGGTCGAGCTTTGCGGCGGCACGCACGTCGCCAGGACCGGTGACATCGCCCTGTTCGCCATCGTCTCGGAAGGCGGCGTCGCGGCAGGTGTGCGGCGGATCGAGGCGATGACCGGAGAAGCCGCCAGGCTCCATCTGCTAGACCAGGCGCTTGTCGCGCGCGCCTTGGCCGAACAATTCCGCGTTCCCGTCTCGGACGTGCAGGCCCGGGTCGAGGCGTTGGCAGCCGAGCGGCGGACGCTGGATCGGGAACTCAACGACACGCGGCGCAAGCTGGCCATGGGCGGCGGCGGCGCGAGCACGCCAGAGGCCGAAGATGTCGGCGGCGTGAAGTTCGACGGCCGCCTCCTGGAGGGCGTCTCGCCGAAGGACCTGCGGCCCCTGGTCGACGAAGCGCGCAAGCGCCTCGGCTCCGGCGTGGCCGCCTACGCAGCAGTCAACGAAGGCAAGGCGGCCATCGCGGTGGCCCTGACCCCCGATCTCGTCGGCCGGTTCGATGCGGCGGTTCTCGCACGGGCGGCGGTGCAGGCCATGGGCGGCCAAGGCGCGGGTGGAAAGGCGGACTTCGCGCAGGGTGGCGCTCCGGATCCGACGCGCGCTAAGGCCGGCGTGGACGCGGTGAAGGCGGCGCTGGCCGGCTGACCGGATCCCTCGCCCATGCTGCACTCGATCTCTGGCCAACCGCTCCGGTACAACCTTCGCAAGATATTTATCGAGGGCTACCATTACATCGGCCGCGACGGGAAGCGGTTCGCACTGAACCTGCGCGACCGCGCCGCCGTCGGCCTTATCGGCAGGGTGTGCAATCCGCTGAAGCTGGCAGAGCGGGTCTGGCTGAAGGTCCTTCAGACCACCCGGCATCGACCCGCCGTGAAGATGCGGGACGGCTACGCCCGCCTCAACCTCGGGCGGGACCCTGTGCTGGAGCAGGCGCTCAAGGTCTGTGACGACAAGATCGCAACCTTCGTACGGTTCCGCGCCGGCGACCGCTCGGTGGTCTCCTCTTCCAACCTCGCCGCCTATGAATCCGAGACCGCCAAGACCCGAGACGACCCCCTCAAGCACGCACCTTATCGGTATGACCAGGAGGCGGCGGACGCGCTGGTGCGGCTCTTCCTCTCGCCCAGCCTCTACACCGTGGCCGCGGAGCACCTCGGCCTGCTGCCGATCCTCGGCGGCGTGCGCATCCTCTATTCGCCCAACGAAGCGTCGGACGGCCTCACCAACGCCCAGCTGTTCCACGTCGACCCGGAGGGCGCGCGCCAGGTGAAGGTGTTCATCGCGGTTCGGGATGTCGGGCCGCAAAACTCGCCAGTAACGTTCATTCCCGAGGGCCTGACGGCCCGGATGCTTCGGTCTGGCGAGCCGGGCTTCCTGTCCAAGAGGGTGCCCGATGACCTCGTGCTGAAGTCCGCGCCAGTCTCCTGCTGGGTGACTCACGAGGGTCGTCGAGGCGACATGCTGTTCGTGGACACTTCGCGCTGCCTGCACTTCGGCAGCCGGCCCAACGCCCAGCCGCGTTGCCTGCTCTACGGACAGTATCTGGATCCCTTTTCGTCGGTGTTTCCCGCGATCAAAGCCGGAGGCGGGATTGGGAAGGCATTCCGTTTCTATCCAGCGAAGGACAGGATAGAGCGGCTGCTGTTGGGGCGCGGTTAGCGGGAGCTCACATGGTCGACCGGCTCGACCCGTCGATCTTCCGGATGCCGATCGCTTACAACGCGCGGAAGATATTTCGCGACGGCTACCACCACATGACGCTCGGATCGGGCAACCGGCAGCTGAGGCTGCCGGAGCGGGCTCTGGTCGGCTGGATTGTGCGCCTCTGCAACCTGCCCAAATATCTCCAGCGCGTGCAGCTGCGCGTGCGCATGTCTCGGAGCGGCGCCGCCTGCTGCCGCATCAACGATGGATATGCTCTGCACAGCCCCGCAACCGGGGAGATTCCCGGCCTCCGGCAGGCCCTCCAGGCCTGCGACGAGAAGATCGCCACCTACCTCGAGGTTCGCGCCGGCCGTTCCGCCCCCAGCGGGTACTTCGACCCCGCCGTCTACGCCAAGGAAATGTCCAAGACCGACGACGATCCTTTGAAGCACGTGCCTTACCGATACGACCAAGCCGCCGCCGCGGCGCTGATTCGGCCGTTCCTGTCTCCGCCAGTCTACATGACCGCGGCCCAATATCTGGGCCTGCTGCCTGTCCTGGGCGGGGTGCGCATCCTCTATTCGCCCAATGAACCCTCCGACGAACTGATTCGAGCCCAACTTTTTCACACGGACCCGGAAGGCGCCCGCCAGGTAAAGGTTTTCATCCCTGTTCAGGATGTCGGGCCGGAGAACTCGCCCTTCACCTTCATTCCAGAAGCCCGCTCGCGCCGGTTGCGCGCAAGCGGGCCGCAGATGGCCCGCAAGCGGCTGCCCGATAAGGCCGTTCTGAAGCGCGAACCACGTGCAGGCTGGATCGCCCACCAGGGACGACGGGGAGACGTGCTCTTCGTCGACACTTCGCGCTGCCTGCACTTCGGCAGCAGACCTAATAGGAAGCCGCGACTGCTGCTTTACGCGCAGTATCTGGATCCGTTCTGTTCGGTGTTTCCTGCGACCAGAGCGGGCGGACAAATCGCGCGGACCTATGGCTTCTACAAAACCGATGATCCGATAGAGCAATATTTGCTGGGAAGGAGGTGAAGCCGGGCGCTGCGAACGGCGCCCTGTCCGCGACGCTCCGCCGTGCGGTGCTCGAGCGCCGCAGGACGAGCCGCCCAACCGCTCCGTCGCCATGGCGCGGGGGGCGCCCCCGGCCGTGCAACTACAGCTTCGTAGAAATCGGGATGCGGCTTTCTGCGGCTATGGCCTGCGCATGCGGATCTGCTCGGGCCAGACGATCCGGGTGAGCTTCCAGCTGTAGACGCCCCGGCGCTGAAACGTGAACTCCGTCCGCCGCGCGGGCGCGCCCGGGTCGGCGACTACGATGCGGCAACGGTCCGGCCCCCAGAAGGCGACCTTTGGGAAAGGCTCCGCGGCGCCGGCGGGCAGCGGTGAGTTCGGCGGCCGACCGTCCGCCAGGGCCGCCAACACCTGCGGTTCCAGGTACCGCTCGACCAGCGGCGAAGCCGGCGCCGGAGGGCTGAACATGTGCTGTAGGGCGCCCACAGGGTCGGACAGAGGACTCGGAGGCGGCGGCTCGATCGGTCGGCCGCTGATCTCTGCAGCGAAATTCGCGTCCAAGGCAGGGTAGTCGATCACCTGGGCGAGGGCGGCGATGTCCCCGGTCCGCGCCGCGTCGCGCATGCTCCGGAACGCGAACCAGGGCGCCGCCGCGTAGAAAGCCGCCGCGGCGATCAGGATCAAGAGAAGCAGGCCCGCGAAGTTCAGGCGCATCGGTCAGATGAGGCGGTCGACCTACGGGCGCGGTCTCACGCGGCCAAAGCTCGTTCCAGGCTGCCAGAGACCTCGTCGAGGAACCCCTCGGTGGTCAGCCACCTTTGCTCCGGCCCAACCAGCAGAGCCAGGTCCTTGGTCATCGCGCCGGACTCGACAGTCTCCACTGTCACCCGCTCAAGCGTGTCAGCGAAGCGGGCGAGCTCGGCATTGTCGTCAAGCTTGGCGCGGTGGGCGAGGCCGCGGGTCCACGCGAAGATCGAGGCCACCGAATTGGTCGAGGTTGGCTCGCCCCGCTGATATTGCCGGAAGTGCCGCGTGACGGTTCCATGGGCGGCCTCGGCCTCCACAGTGCGGCCATCGGGCGACATCAGGACCGAGGTCATGAGGCCGAGCGAGCCGTAGCCCTGGGCGACGATGTCGGACTGCACGTCGCCGTCATAATTCTTGCACGCCCAGACGAAGCCGCCCGACCACTTCAGCGCCGCAGCCACCATGTCATCGATCAGGCGGTGCTCGTAGGTCAGACCCGCGGCCTTGTACTGATCCTGGAACTCGGCTTCCCAGATCTCCTGGAAGATGTCCTTGAACCGCCCGTCGTATGCTTTGACGATAGTGTTCTTGGTCGAGAGGTACAGCGGATAGCCGCGGTTCAAGGCGTAGCGGAATGAGGCGTAGGCGAAATCGCGGATCGAGCCGTCGAGATTGTACATCGCCATGGCGACGCCCGAGCCAGGGAAATCGAAGACATCGCGTACGATGCTCTGACCGTTCTCGCCCTGCCAGCTGATGGTCAGCTTGCCCTTTCCCGGCACGAGGAAGTCCGTGGCGCGGTACTGGTCGCCGTAAGCGTGACGGCCGATAATGATCGGCTGGGTCCAACCGGGCACCAGTCGCGGCACGTTCTTCATGATGATCGGCTCGCGAAAGATCACGCCGCCCAGGATGTTGCGGATGGTGCCGTTGGGCGACTTCCACATCTGCTTGAGGCCGAACTCCTTCACCCGCGCCTCGTCCGGGGTGATCGTGGCGCACTTGACCGCCACTCCATGCTTCTTGGTGGCCAGGGCGGCGTCGACGGTGATCTGATCGTCCGTCTCATCGCGCTTCTGGATCGAGAGATCGAAGTAGTCGAGTTCGATGTCCAGATAGGGGAAGATGAGCTTGTCTTTGATCATCTTCCAGATGATGCGGGTCATCTCGTCGCCGTCGATATCGACGACGGGATTGGCGACCTTGATCTTGGGCATAGGGCAGGCGCGCTCCGCGACGGGAAAGGCGGCTCTATAGAGGCTTATCCATCACCTGCAAATGACGGCTCAATCCGATGGGCCGCCCTGCAACCACTGCCGGCCGCGGGCATACAGGGCTTCCACTTCCGGTCCCCGCAGGCCAGGCATGTCGGGCTTGACGTGATAGCCGATGGTCGTCTGCAGATAGGCGAGGTGCCGGTATCCGGACGGGAAACGATCGAGAAGGTCGCGGTCGAGCGCGAGTTGCGCCGCGGGATCGACTGGATCCATCCTGTCCTTCTCATAAATCGGCTGACGGAGCGCGATGCCCCACCTGCCATTCTGCTTACGCATGAAGTCGTAGAACCGGCCGGTGCACACCACGTCCACAAGGAGGTCATGCACCGTCGCCCGCTGATTGATGGTCATCTTCGTTTGGGCGATCGCCCGCTCGCGGGCAAGGTCCACGGACAACCCTCCGATGAAATGAAGGATCGAGACGCCGCGCTCGAAGCCCTCCCTAGACACTCTGATGAAGTCATCCACGGGGCCCTGGAACCAAGTCGCCATCATGCGCCCGTCGTCGGTCCAGCAGGTACGGAACCGGTCCCACTCCCCTGCGTCCCGCCAGAGCGCCCAGTTCTCGACGACTTCGCGGATCGCCAGCCGCTCAAGCTGATCGCTCATGTCCGCACTCCTGGTGGGCTTGCGCCCTGGGTGCCCCACCCCTCGAAGCCAGTCAACGCGCGGGCCCTTGCGCCGCCGGCGTGGGACGTCACAAAGGCGACCCATGCCCGAGCTAACGCCGCCCGCAGTCATCCTGAACGAGCCACAGCTTGCCGAGAACATCGGATCCGTCGCCCGGGCCATGGCGAATTTCGGACTGGAGGACCTCCGGCTCGTACGCCCGCGCGATGGCTGGCCGCAAGACCGCGCCTGGGCGTCGGCCTCAGGGGCGGAATGGCCGCTGCAGAACGCGCAGGTGTTCGCCACTCTCGACGACGCGCTGGCCGACCTGCAGCTGGTGCTTGCGACGACGGCCAGGCCGCGGGAGCTGCGCCTGCCGGTCTCGACGCCTCGTGAGGCCGCGGCCATACTCCATGCCGCAGCGGCGGCGGGACAACCGACCGGCCTGCTCTATGGCGGCGAGCGGGCGGGGCTGGAGACTGGGGACATCGCACTCTGCCAGGGGATCGTCACTATACCGATCGATCCGCGGTTTCGCTCGCTGAACTTGGCTCAATCCGTGGCGGTCACGGCCTACGAGTGGAGGACGGCGGTGCTGGATCGTCCCCCAGCGGCGTTCGAGCGCGAGGCGCCGCCCGCCTCTCAACGGTCCGTTCTGGGCTTCTATGGGCAACTGGAGGCGGAGCTCCAGGCGTCAGGATTTTTCCACCCGCCAGAGAAGACGCCGACCATGGTGCGCAACCTGCGCGCCATTTTCGCCCGTGCAGGCCTGTCCGAGCAGGAAGTAAGCACCCTGAGGGGCGTGGTGACCGCCCTTTCGAAAGGCCGCGGCAAGGTTCTGGAAAAGCTCGCCAGGCAACGCGGCGAGCAGGTCGCTAATGGACCACGTGGCAAGCAAATAGAAGAATGATCACCGGGATCGGAACCCCCACCAGCCATAAAAGAATACCCTTACCCATGTCGGCCTCCCTTGGTTTGTGCGCAGGCGAGAACCGCCAAGGCCGAGCTCTGGTTCCACGCGGAGCGGGCCCAGAGGCGGCGCCAAATGTTGACTTTCGCGCCCGTACGGGAGATATGCCGCGCCTCCCGCGGGCCGGCCTCGTTCGGCGCGCGATGACGGGTGACGTGAAGCCGCCGTTGCAATCGCCGCTCCACTTGCGGAGCTGCCGGACCGCGTCGAGTACGAAGAGAACCATAGCATGTCGAAGCGCCATTCGGCGAAGTACAAGATCGACCGGCGTATGGGCGAGAACCTCTGGGGCCGCCCGAAGTCGCCGATAAACCAACGCTCTTACGGCCCGGGCCAGCACGGCCAGCGGCGAAAGTCTAAGGTTTCGGATTTCGGCCTGCAGCTGCGGGCGAAACAGAAGCTGAAGGGCTATTACGGCAATATCACCGAGCGGCAGTTTCAACGCATCTATGGCGAGGCGGCCCGTCGTAAGGGCAACACCTCCGAGAACCTGATCGCGCTCCTCGAGTCGCGCCTCGACGCGGTGGTGTACCGCGCCAAGTTCGCCCCGACCCCGTTTGCCTCGCGCCAGATCGTCAACCACGGCCACATCGCGGTGAACGGCCGGCGCGTGACGATCGCGTCGTTCCGGGTGAAGCCCGGCGACGTGGTGGAGGTTCGCGAGCGCTCGCGCAACATGGCCCTCATCCTGGAGGCTCAGCAGTCTTCGGAACGCGACACGCCGGACTATCTTGAGATCGACGCCAAGCACCTGTCGGCTCGGTTCGTGCGCGCGCCGGAACTGGCCGAAGTGCCCTATCCGGTCAGGATGGAGCCGAACTTGGTCATCGAGTTCTACGCGTCCTAACCCGTCCGAGACTTCGGGCCTGAATTCGTCAGCGTCGCTGGCGCTACGAGAGCTTCAGCCTGACGAAAGCCATCGCCGAGAGCGGGCGGCCATAGATCGGCGCGAGCGCAGACGGGATCCTGTACGCGCTCGCGAGCGCTCCCAGTCCGAACTTCCAATGCTGTAGCAACGGCAGGTCGTAGATCGCTCCCACGGACAGTTTGCCGACGGCGCGCACGACGCCGGAAGAGGCCAGTTCGTTCTGCTCGACCCACTCCGCGCGGGTCAACAGCGTCCAGTGGGCGTCGGGCGAAACCGAGGCCTCGGCCAGCCATGCGTCAAGGGCCGGGCCGGGCTCCAGCGCCTTTCGACCCCAGGCCAGGGTGGCGCTGAGCAGCCCGACCGTCCCGAGTTGGCGCGTGTACATCGCGCTGATCGACCAGCGCTTCTGATCGACGCCGGGCTCGAAGTGCTCGGGGCTGACCAGCTTCGCCGTGCTCGCCTGCAAGGACCAGCTCCGCGTCGGGTTGAAAGTGATCCGCCCCGACCAGCTGGAAAGCGGTCCCGTCTCGATATTCCAACGGTATTGATCCGGCTCCCGGCCGTTGAACGCCGAGGCGTCGAACTTCCACGGACCGTGAACCCACCCGAGCGTCGCTACTCCGAACGCGATATGGGTTGAATCGAGCCAATGGTGGCTGATGGGCGCTTCTGGCAAGTCCATTCCGGAGCGGCGGTGCATGAAGGCCGGCGGGCCGAAGGCGGGCTCACCCGGCAGGCCGACATAGACGAAGAGTCCGTCATCGTCGGAAACGGACCGGCTGTAGCTCGCGGCAAGCTCCATGAAGAGATCGTGCGGGTGCTGACGATCGATCAACGGTGTCCGTCCGTTGGCCGTCTCGCCGGTGGCGAGCAAGAGTGGATAACCTCTCGGCCCCATCAGGGGATCGGGGCTCAACATGGCCCTCAATCCGATCATCGCCCCGTCGGCCGTGGGCCGGTCGGCCATCAGCATGACCATGCCCGAGGCGAAAGCCTTCTGATCGCCGCGGGGGCCTCCCTGGTCGTCATAGACGGCGTTCACGAGAGCATGCGCCATCACCAGCCAGCCGGTGGTCTGCGTCATCAGGCCGACGTGCGGGGAAACGTCGGGCTCCCAGCTGGTGCCTGAAGACTCGCGCGTCATCGAATAGCGCCCAAGCGCGCCTGTCATGAGCACGGCGCTGACCTGCGTTTCCGGCGCGTCAGCGGACTCGTCCCGGGCGGCCACGGGCGCGACTCCGATGCAGAGAGCGGCTGTCAGAGATGCGGGGATCAGGGCCGCCGACCGCATCGCGCGGGACGTCAGGCGGACAACACGCCCTGTTCGATAAGGAGCGGCTTCAGCTCGCCGGCCTGGAACATCTCCTTGATGATGTCGCAGCCGCCGACGAATTCGCCCTTCACGTAGAGCTGCGGAATGGTCGGCCACTCGGAATAGGTCTTGATTCCCTGGCGCAGCTCGTCGCTGGAGAGGACATTTACCGTGGCGTAATCGACGCCGATATGGTCGAGAATTTGAACGACAAGCGCCGAGAATCCGCATTGCGGCTGCTCGGCGGTGCCCTTCATGAACAACACCACCGGGTTCTCAGTCACGGTGCTGGCGATGAAGGCCTGGACTGGCGAGGTTTCGACGGACGCGTCGGTCACGGCGCACGACCTTTCTTGGATCAAACCATGAGCTAGGCGCCCGCACCTCTCGGGTCAAGCACGGCGGCGCGTGTGCTGCTCGGTATCCGGCGCGAACCTCGCCATTTCGATCTGCGCGGCCAGACCCGGCGGCAATTCACGTTCGGGCACGAGCGCCATGCGTTCGAGATAGTCGATGGAGGTGGCGCGCACCTGCACCGACGCCACCGCGGGCTCGGTGAGGACATAAGCGAGGCAGATCTCCTCGGCGCTCCAATGCCTCGTGTTGTCGAGAAACGCGTAGGATCCGCAACCGTCGAGCGGCTGACGCTTCACCCACGCCGAACGCTTCTTCGCCGCCTCCACCGCTGCGGCGTGGAAGGCGCGGGGATAGGGATCATAGCCGATCACGGCCATCTCCCCGGCGCTCGCCGCGCGCACCCGATTGCGCTCGCGCCATCCGGACGTGAGGTTGAACGAGGTCGCGAGAAGGTCGAACACGCCGCTTGCGATGTGGGCGTCGATGCTGTCGCCCACGCCCCTGACTCCGACGTAACGCACCGCGCCTGAGGACTTGAGCGCCTGCAACGCGGCCAAACCCGCGTACGGCAGCTCCTCTTGTGTCGGTTCGTCGAGCAAGAGGGCGTCGAGATGGCCGAGGCCCGTGCGGGCCACGGCCGAAGAGACCTGGCTGTGGAGGGCCTCAGGCGAGAAGTCCCGCGAAAGGACGCCTTGGGAGACCTCGTCGCCCAGTCGCCAAGACACGAACACCAGATTGCGGTCCACGGCGGCCAAAGCTTCCGACACGCCGTCGATGACGACCGGATCCGCCGCGGAAAGCTCAAAGGCGTTCACCCCGTTTTCCAAGGCGGCATAGATGAACTGGGTCCAGTCAGCCGGCCGTGGGCGACTGCGATCGGGCCCGAGCGTGAGGCCGACCGCCGAAACGATCGCGCCGTCGGGGCCGAGTGGGCGATATCGCACTGGCCCCCCCTACGCGCCCGGCGGCGCGGTTTCGAGCGCCAGAGCGTGCAGTTCGCCGCCGACGCTTCCCTGCAGCGCCTGATAGACCAGCTGATGTTGGCGAATCCGGCTCAGGCCGCTGAACGCCTTGGCCACGATACGCGCCCGATAGTGGTCCCCGTCCCCGGCCAAATCCTGGACAGCGATGTCCGCCTCGGGAAAGGCCTCGCGCAAGCGGGCCTCGAGATCGGCTTTTGACATCGGCATGGGGCCAGTCCACTCGGACGACGGTCCGGAATCTCACCCTATAAAGCTTTAAGAAACCTGAGTGGCGCGCCGAATTCGGAATTCGCTAACGCCACCAAATATTAAGCGCTGCCGCGTAGGCTCCCAAAGAGACAATCGGAAAGGCCTGGGAGTTGGGGGAACCGGCATCCGCCAAGCGATCGGGTCGTCCGGCCTGCAATCGCCCGCCGCCTGAGTCGGCTGTTCCGAAACTCGACGCATTGAAGGCGTTCGTGGCCGATGCGCCAATGGCTGTCGCCATGACGGACCGCTCGCTCAGATTCTTGAAGGCGAGCCGGTTGTGGTTGCAGGACTTCGGGGTCAGCGAGGCCGAGTTGCTAGGCCGCACATCCTACGAATTGGCCCCGGACACCGAGCGAAGATACCGCACCCTGCACCGACGGTGCCTCCGCGGCGAGCAAATCGCCAGCGAGCCGGAACCGGTGATCTTGCCCAACGGCGCGCGACGATGGATGGCCTGGGAGGCGTCCGCCTGGAGGGAGTCCAACGGGACGATCGGCGGGCTGTTGATTATCTCCCGCGACCTGACCGTCCAGAAGGAAGCCGAAGAGGAGGCGCGGCGCAGTCGTGTCTTCACCAACACCATCCTGCAGAACATACCCGTCCCCCTGGTGGTGAAGGATGAGAACGGGCGGGTTCTCATGATGAACCGGCCGATGGAGAAGCTGTATGGCGTCACCGCCACAGATCACGTTGGCAAAACAGCGTCGGAGTTGCTGGATCCGGAATTCGCCGCGGCCATCACCCAGGAAGACGAACAGGCTTTGAGCCTGGAGGACCCTCTTGTCATAGAAGAGCCGCAACGGATCTGCGATCAGCTCGGTCCCCGCTGGTCGCGCAAGACCAAGGTCGCCATCCGAGAAAGCGATGGTCCGGCCTATCTGCTGACCATCAGCGAAGACATCACCGAGCGTCGGCGGGCCCAAGAGGAGCTGGAGCGCACCCGCAACTTCCTGACCGCCATACTCGATAGCCTGCCCGAGCCGCTGCATGTGAAGAATGGGGCCGACGGACGCATCGTGCTGGTCAATAAGGCGGCCGAGGCGCTCATCGGGCTCACGCGCGAGTCGCTGGTCGGCAAGACCGCGGTCGATCTCTACGGCCCAGAAAAGGCGGCCCAGCTCGTTCGAGAAGACCAAGAAGTTCTGGAATCGGGTGCGCTGAACGTTCGTGAGGAAGACGGCATCGTCACGCCGGGCAACGGCACGCGGTCGGTCCGGATGATGAAGCTCGGTCTAAACGATCCCCAGGGTCGGCCCCACATCTTGACTGTCATCCAGGACATCACCGAACAGAGGCTCGCCGCCGAGGAGCTGCAGCGAACGCGCGAATTCCTGCAAACGGTGTTCGACAACATGCCGGCCGGCCTGACTGTCAAGGACGCCCGCGACGGAAGACTGCTGATGATGAATCCTGCGGTCGAACAGATCTATGGAATCGATCGCGGCGAGACCCTCGGAAAGACGGGAGGTCAGATCTTTCCTCCCGAGCAAGCCGACCGGTTCGCCAGCCAGGATCGGGAGGTCGTCGAGTCGGGCGAAATGCGGACCTTCGACGACGAGCGTGTCTTGACCCCGCAAGGGGAGCGCTTCGTGCGGCAACGCAAGGTGCTCATTCGAAACGACGCCGGCGCCGACTATCTGCTGTCGATCTCCGAAGACATCACCGCTCGCAAGCAGGCTCAGGACGCGTTGCGAGAAGCGGTGGCGCGGGCGGAGGCGGCCAATGTCGCCAAGAGCGAATTCCTCGCGAACATGAGCCATGAGATCCGCACGCCGCTCAACGGTGTGCTGGGGCTGGCCGACGCCCTCAGCCGCATGCAACTCACCCCTGAGCAAAGTGAAATCGTCGGGCTGATCGTCAGCTCCGGCAAGGCGCTCACCGGCATTCTTTCCGACGTGCTCGACCTCGCCAAGGCCGAGGCCGGGCAGTTGCAGCTCCTGCCGGAGCCCTTCAGCGTGCGAGATACGGTGGGCGCGGCGGCGTTCCTGTTCGAGCCGGTCGCGAGGGACAAGGGAGTCGCATTCAAGGTCAGCTTCGACGCCGACGGACCGGATTGTTTGGACGGCGATTCGCTACGGGTCCGCCAGATCGTCTCAAACCTCATCAGCAACGCCGTGAAGTTCACCAGCCAGGGCGAAGTGGCTGTCCACGCCGGCGTGGTCGCGCGGCCTGACGGGCGTGCGGACCTCACAGTGACGGTGAAGGACACAGGGCCGGGCTTCAGCGAGGAGGTCCGCGCCAAGCTGTTCAGCCGCTTCGAGCAGGGCGACGGCTCGGTCACGCGCCGGTACGGAGGCACGGGCCTCGGCCTCTCCATCGCCAGCGCCCTGGCCCAGATGATGGATGGAGAAATCTCCTGCACGGCAAAGCCAGGGCACGGGGCCGCCTTTATCTTCAGCGCGCCCCTTGCAATCGCCCGGGGCGCCGCCGGCCCAATCCGGTCCGACCTCGACCAGTCGGCGGGCTCCATCGCCAAGCGGGCGCTTCGTATCCTGCTGGCGGAGGATCACGAGGTGAACCAAAAAGTGGTCCAGCTCATGCTCGACGGCATAGCCGAGCTGGTGATCACGGCCGACGGCTCGCGGGCGATCGAAGCGTTCTTCGACGCCGGACCTTTCGACGTCGTGCTGATGGACACCCAGATGCCGGTCATGGACGGCCTGACCGCAATCCGGAGCATCCGCGAGCGTGAAACCGAGCTTGGCGACGCCCGCGCGCCGATCGTGTCGCTCACGGCCAACGCCATGGCGCACCAGGTCTCCGCCAGTCTCGAAGCTGGGGCCGACGTGCACTTGGCCAAGCCGATCACGGCCGAGGGGCTCTATGCCGCAATCGCCAAGGCTCTGGAGCTTGCCGAAGGCGGCAAGGCGCATCAGCGTCCGCGAAGCTCGTCAAGACGGGCGACCACCCGATAGATTCCCGTCGCTGGCGTCCGCGGCAGGTCGATCTCCCTAGGTGTCGGATGAAGCTCGCGCAGCCGAACGGCAGCGGGGTCCGCGCTCAGGAACAGCTTCACGTGCAGTTGGCCGTCCTCTGTCTGCACGACACACCCCTCTTCGCGGCTCGGCCAGAGCTCGAGATCATAGACGATCGTCGCTCCCGATGCCGCCCAGGGGCGGAGACTGTCGTCCGGCATGCGCAGCATCCGGCTCGATGGACCCCACACGCGCGCCAGGGCCTCGGCGAGGTCGAAGCGGAACCCCCGGCCGGGCTCGGCGAGCTGGCCTTCGTGCTCACTCCAGAGCGATGAGCTTGCGACAGGTCCATCGGCCTGGGCAAGCCGGTCGCGCACCAGCATCAGGTCTCCGACCGTGGCCCCGACCGCTTGGGTCAATCGTCGTTGGACCGAGGGCTGGAACACGCCGGGCGCCTTGCCCGCCTCGTACTTCTGCCAGTTCTGGCCGGTGGTGCCGAACGCGTCTCCGGCAGCTTCCTGGCTCAGCTGGGCGCGCGCCCGCAACATCGCCAACGCGCGGCCCAGCAGCCTTCGCTCCGCCTCGTCCGCTGCATCCCCCGCCATCTGCGGAGGCTTAATCAGCCAGACCCACTCCGCCACCGACCGGAAGGATACATAGGCGCAACTAGGCCGTTAGGAATACAACCATTCGGTTTCCCTTAAGGGGTCCGTCATATGGTCGGCCAAGGCGCTCGGGGGAGTAGGGCCGGTGAAGGCGATCGACGGTCTATTGCTCGCGCCGGCGGCGCTGTGGCTAGCGGGCGCAGGGGCGAGCGTGGCGTTCAAGCTCCCCCTCGTTCCCCTTAGCACGCTGGTGAGCGTGATGTCGGCGGGGACGCTCCTCGCGCATTGGGTGTTGAGCCGGCGCGCGCGCGGCCGAGTCCGGGACCGGCGCTAAACGGGCCTGGCCATATAGGCTGGCAGCCATCCTTCGTGTGCCGAGCGCAGCACCGCCAGCGGAATTGAGAACAGATCCCCCGAGGTCAGGGCATCGCCTCCGGCCTCCCCGGCCAGCGTGACCTGGACGTCCGCCCCCAAAGCGGCCCCGATGACCGAATCCGGATCGGCCGTCGCCAGCAGGTACCGGCCCTGGTCCTCGCCGAACAGATAAGGATGCGCGTGGGCCGCGGACGGGGCCCTCAGGCTGACCCCGACCCCCGACGCGAGCGCCATCTCCGCCGACGCGCAGACCAGGCCGCCGTCCGACAGGTCATGGCAGACGCTCACTTGGCCGGACCGGATCAGACCGCGCACGAAATCGCCGTTGCGCCGTTCCACCCCGAGGTCGGTGGGCGGCGGCGCGCCCGCCTCGCGGCCCAGCAGCTCGCGCAGATAGAGGCTGGCGCCGAGCTCGCCGCGGGTCTCGCCGACGAGCAGAAGGGTATCGCCCGCCCTGAGGCCGGCAAAGCCCGCCCTCCGATGGTAGTCCGGTAGCAGCCCGACCGCCCCGACCGTGGGAGTCGGCGGGATCGGCTGGCCGTTGGTCTCGTTGTAGAGGCTGACGTTGCCGCTCACGACCGGGAAGTCCAGCACACGGCAGGCTTCGGCCATGCCCTCGATCGCCCTTACCACGTCCGACATCACTTCCGGCCGCTCAGGATTGCCGAAGTTCAGGTTGTCGGTGATGGCGATGGGATCGGCGCCCACGGCGGTGAGGTTGCGCCATGCCTCCGCCACCGCCTGTTTACCGCCCTCATAGGCGTCGGCGGCGACGTAGCGGGGGGTCACGTCCGAAGTCATCGCCAGGGCCTTGCCGGTGCCGTGGACCCGGACCAGGGCGGCGTCGGCGCAGGTGGAGGAATCGGCCAGGGTGTCGGCCATCACATGGTGGTCGTACTGCTCCCAGATCCAGCGCTTGGAGGCGATGTCCGGGCAGGACAAGAGCTTCACCACCGCGACGGTCCAGTCCTGCGGCGGAGGGACGTCCGCCGGCTCGAGCCGCTCGGGCGGCGGCCGCAGCGTCGTCGGCCGGTCATAGAGCGGCGCGTCTTCGGTCAGGGGGGCCAGAGGCAGGTCGCAGACCACCTCGCCCTTGTGGCTCAGCACCAGACGGCCGGTCTCGGTGGTGCGGCCGATCACGGCGGCGTCCAGGCCCCACTTGGCGAACACGCGGTAGGCCTCCGCCTCGCTGCCCGGCTTCAGGATCGCCAGCATCCGCTCCTGACTCTCCGACAGCATCATCTCGTAGGCGGACATCTCCGCCTCGCGCTGGGGCACGGCGTCCAGGTCGATCTCCATGCCGAGCCCGCCCTTGCCGGCCATCTCCACCGAAGAGGAGGTCAGGCCCGCCGCCCCCATGTCCTGGATCGCCGCCACCGCGCCCAGGCCCATCAGCTCCAACGTCGCCTCGATCAGGAGCTTCTCGGCGAAGGGATCGCCCACCTGCACGGTGGGACGCTTCTCGTCGGAATCCTCGTCGAACTCGGCCGAGGCCATGGTCGCCCCATGGATGCCGTCCCGACCGGTCTTGGAGCCGAAATACACCACCGGCAGGCCGGGCGCGGGGGCGGCGGAATAGAAGATCTTGTCGGCGTCGGCAACGCCGACGCACATGGCGTTGACCAGGATGTTGCCGTTGTAGCCGGCGTGGAAGTTGGTCTCGCCGCCCACTGTGGGCACGCCGACGCAGTTGCCGTAGCCGCCGATGCCGGCCACCACCCCCTCCACCAGCCGCCGCGTTTTCGGATGCGCCGGATCGCCGAAACGCAGGGCGTTGAGCAGGGCCACCGGACGCGCGCCCATGGTGAAGACGTCGCGCATGATGCCTCCCACCCCCGTGGCCGCGCCCTGGAACGGCTCGATGAAGGAAGGGTGGTTGTGGCTCTCCATCTTGAATACGCAGGCCAAGCCGTCGCCGATGTCGACCACTCCGGCGTTCTCGCCCGGACCCTGGATCACCCGCGGGCCTGTCACCGGCAGCTTGCGCAGGTGGCGCCGCGAGGACTTGTAGGAGCAGTGCTCGCTCCACATGACCGAGAACACCCCCAGCTCCACGAGGTTCGGCTCACGGTTCAGCCGCTGCACGATCAGGCCGTATTCGTCCGGCTTAAGGCCGAACTCGACGGCGAGTTCGGCCATGGGCTTGTCGGGAGAGGTCATGGGCGCCGATTAGCGGATTCACCCTGCCGTGTCAGGGGCCGACGGCCGCAAGCCCGGGGGGCGGGCGCGGGTTGTCCCAGGCGAGGCGCCGGCGCGCCTCGTCGCGGTCAGCTGAGACGCCCTGCCGCATAGTCGGCGACGCGGCGCTCGAGCACGTCCAGCGGCATCACCCCGGCCAGCAGCCCGACGTCGTGGAAGCGGCGAATGTCGAAGCGGCGGCCCATGGTCTTGCGCGCCGCCTCGCGGGCCCGCAGCCAGGTCAGCTTGCCGACCATGTAGCTGCACGCCTGGCCCGGCCACACCACGTAGCGCTCGACCTCGGTAACGGCCGCGCTGTCCGGATCGCCCAGATGGTCGGTGTAATAGGTCACCGCCTGCTCGCGGCTCCAATGCTTGGCGTGCATGCCGGAATCGAGCACCAACCGCACCGCGCGCAGCATGGCGTCGTGGAGCTGGCCGATGTGGCCCAGGGGGTCGTTGTCGTACAGGCCCATCTCCACCGCGAGCTGCTCGGCATAGAGCGCCCAGCCTTCGAGATAGCCGGAATTGCCGATCGACTTGCGCAGCAGCGGCAGGTCGGCCTCGTTGGCCAGGCTGCCCTGCAGGTGATGGCCGGGGATGCTCTCGTGATAGGTCAGGGTCGGCAGGGTCCAGCTCGGGACCTCGGCGGTGTCGCGCAGGTTGATCCAGTAGATGCCTGGCCGCGAGCCGTCGATCGGCGCCCCGGTGTAATAGCCGCCCGGCTGGCTGGCTTCGGTGGCCGGCGGGATCCGGTGGATCTCGACGCCCGCCTTGGGCAGGGCGCCGAAATATTGCGGCAGCCTGGCCTGGACCTCCTTCACCCTGGCGTTCAGGTCCGCCAGCAGCTTCTCCTTGCCGGCGTCGGTGTTGGGATAGCGGTACTTCGGATCGCCGAACATGGCCCGGAACCGCGCCCCGACCGAACCCTGGGTCAGCCCCTGGGCCCGCATCAGCGCATCGGTCTGCGCGGTCAAACTGGCGACCAGGTCGAGCCCGCTCTGATGCACCTGGTCGGGAGAGATGCTCGAGGTCGTCGATTGCTTCAGCGAGACGGCGTAATAGGCGTCGCCGTCCTTCAGCCGCCAGACGCCCGCGTCGTGCGCCGCCGCCGGCCGCCAGCTCTCCATCTGGCCGATCTGCCGCTGGATCGCCGGCCTGACCGTCCCGTCGTGGAGGCGGGCCGCCTGCCCGGCGTAATCGCCGGAAATCCCCTTCTCCTTCACCCGCCTCGCGAGCGAGGCCACCAGCGTCGCGCTGCCGGTGGGCGTGTCCCGGAAGGCGCGCATCTCGGCCAGCGTCCGGTCGATGATGAAGTCCGGCGGAATCACGCCGAGCGCGCCGTCGTGGCGCATCACCTCCAGCTCCTGGTCCATCTGCCGGCCAAGCGCCTCGAGGCGGGCGAGGTAGGCGTCGGCGTCCTCGCGCGTCTCGATGGCGTGCTGGGTGTCCAGGAAATCGGGCGCCGACTGGTAGGCCCCGGTCAGCTGGCTGACCATGTAGGGCGCCCCCGCGCCGGAGCCGCCATAGTCGAACCGGCGGTTCGCATCGTCCTGAACCGCCAGGCTGAACTGGACGGTGTCGAAATTGACCGCGTCCATGCCGGCGAGCGCCGCGCGGCGCAGCTGATTCAGCCGCTTCAGGTCGTCGGCGTTGAGCGCCTTGTCCTGGGCCAGGGCGACCAGCGAGTTGTCGGTGAGGGTTGCCTTGGTCCAGGCAAGCTCGCCCCGGTCCAGGCCGAGCTGGGTGGCGGTCTCGGGCTGGCGGCGCAGGTTGCGCTGCATGATCTCGTCCATCAGCGCGTTGAGTTTGGCCGCCTCGCCGGGATCGGAGGCCCGCGACGTCGCCGCGTCGGCCGCAGACCGGGTCCGGGCGAAGCCTGCCGCGGGCATCAGCGCGGCGCCGGTCAGGACGGCCGCATGGCCCAGCAATTGGCGGCGGTTGGTCATGGCGGGCTCCAGGCGAGCCGACGGGCGCGCCCGCCGGCTCGGGCAAAGGCCTAGAGCACCGCCGACGCCGGGCCGAATTACATTTCGTTCACGCGCTCAGGCGGCTTCGAGCTGCTGCTTCACCCGCTCGGCCAGCGACTTGATGTCGATCGGCTTGGGCAGGAAGGTCACGCC
>FTHL01000343.1_pt1 | contig 24315 bp, 21 predicted proteins | sample 1640951 | NCBI WGS metagenome assembly FTHL01 (sample SAMEA3914788, study PRJEB12502) | metagenome | biome: forest; material: soil | place: Canada | collected 2011-07-03 | depth 0.1 m
GCCGCCGCCCCAGGAGGCGCCCCCACGACCCATGTTCGAGAACAGCAGGGGCAACAGCCACCAGGATGCGCCGGCGCCGCCCGCCCCCCGGCGGCGGCCGAGCGCGCCGATCACGCTGGAGAGCGCCCAGAAGATCAGGACCAGGGTGACGATCGCACCGACCGGGGAGCCGGAGTGGTGCGGCGCCTGGGTCGCCTGCGCGGCCCTGGCCTTGGCGTCGGCGTCAGGCAGGGAAAGCTGCTGGATCAGGGCGTCTGCGCCGTCGACAACGCCGCCGGCCATGTCGCCGGCGCGGAACTTGGGCAGCACCCGCTCCTGCAGGATCACGCTGGAGAGGGCGTCGGTGAGCACGGGCTCGAGCCCATAGCCGACCTCCACCCGGACCTTGCGCTCGTTCGGCGCGACGATGAACAGGACGCCGTTGTTCTGGCCCTTCTGGCCGATGCCCCAGGCGCGGCCGAGCTGGTAGCCGTAGTCCTCGATGTCGTAGCCCTGCAGTGACGCGAGGGTGACGACCACCAGTTGCCGGCCGGTCTTGGCCTCGAGGTCGGCGAGCTTCCGGGTGAGCTGCGTCTTGACGTCCGGCGACAGCATGTTCGCCTGATCGACGACCCGGCCAGTCAGGGCCGGGAAGCTGGGCGCCGCCCGCGCCAGCGCCGGCAGCAGAAGCAGCAGGGCCAGAAGAAGCCCGGCGAACCGGGCCGAGGGCTTCATTGCACGGGCGCCGAAGAGGGCGCTGTCGTGGGCGCGGCCGGGACCGGCGTGTCGCCGATGTTGAAGTTCACGCTGGGCGCGGTCTGGGCCGCGGCGGACGCGGCGAACGGCTGCATCGGCTTGGAGCCGGAGTAAAAGGTCTTGGCCCAGAGCACCGTCGGGAACACGCGCAGGGTGGTGTTGTAGTCCCGCACCGCCTCGTTGTAGTCGCGCCGGGCGATGGCGATCCGGTTCTCGGTGCCTTCCAGCTCCGACTGCAGCGCGAGGAAGTTCTGGTTCGACTTCAGGTCCGGGTAGCGCTCGCTGACCACGAGCAGCCGCCCGAGCACGCCCGAAAGCTGGTCCTGGGCCGCCTGGTAGCGCTGCATGGCGCCTGGATCGGTGAGCTTGGAGGCGTCCATGGTCACGCCGGTGGCGCGCGCCCGCGCCTGGGTCACCTGCACCAGCACGAGCCGCTCCTGCTTGGCGTAGGCCTGCACCGTGCTCACCAGGTTGGGGATCAGGTCCGAGCGGCGCTGGTACTGGGTCTGGACATCGGCGAAGGACGCCTTGGCCTTCTCCTCCTTGGTGGGGATCGCGTTGACGCCGCAGCCGGCGAGCGCCAGCGGAAGGACCAGCACCAGCATGGCGCGCAAGGCGCGAGAGCGCAGCAGATTCACCGGCGATCCTCCATTGAAGCCAAGCTCAGCTTCGCCGCATAGATGGACCCGCCCCAGCGTTTCGCAAAGGGGGGCCGGCCGCGGGGAATTTCCCGCCTGCGCGCTCGCCAAGCTAAGCAAGCGTTTACCGTGCCATCCTAGCTTGTCCGTGTGCGGCGCCATTCCGATCCGGCGCCACGCGTCCCTCCTCGTCGGGCGTCCTCGCTGTGAGACGCCGGCTCAGCGTATGCGGCGATGACCGAGCTTCCGCTCAAGGCCAGGATCAACCTCGGGCGCGCCGTCGTCCTGCTGCTCGACGACAACAACGAGGGCCTGGGGATTCTGGTCCAGATCGTGACCGCCTTCGGGGTGAAGCACTTCCACAAATGCGTCTCGGTCGACGAAGCCAAGGAGGTCGCGGCGCACTGCGAACTCGACCTGGTCCTGGCCGCGGCCCACATGCGGCACGAAAGCGGCTACGACTTCGTGGAATGGCTGCGGCGCTCGAAGTTCGGGGGCAACGCCTTCGCGCCGGTGATCCTGTTGTCGGGGCATGTGGGGCTCTCGAAGGTGCGCAAGGCGCGCGACTGCGGGGCCAACTTCATCGTCTCCAAGCCGGTCAGCCCGGCGGTGCTGCTGGAGCGGATCGTGTGGGTGGCGCGCGAGAGCCGGCCCTTCGTGGGCTGCGACACCTATTTCGGCCCTGATCGAAGGTTCAAGACCCGGGACCCGTCCGAGGACGGTCCCAAACGGCGGCGGGAAGACCTGCTCGCCAGCGCAGATGGGACGGCTCCGGCCCAGGCCGACGAGCCCGCCGAGACCAAGAGGGCGAGCTGATGAGCAGCGTGATGCGCGTGCCGTGGACCAATCGCTTGGCCAAGATGATCCGCGAACCGGGCGGCGTGCGGGTCGAGGACGCCCTCAGGGACGCCGAGTCCAACCTGGAGACGTTGCGCGACGGCTGCCTGGAGTCCATCGACTCGCGGCTTGCCGGCATCGAACAGCTCCATCGGCAGACCGAGGCCGGAGCCTCGCTCGAGCAGATGGACGCGATGTACGCCCAGGCCTCCGACATCCATTCGGTGGCCGGCGTGTTCGGGCTGGGGGAACTGGGCCAGGCGGCGTTCAGCCTGTGCGAGCTGGTGGACCGTCTGCGCGCCGCGGGCCGCTGGGACGCCAAGGCGGTGGAGGTGCACCTGAACGCCCTGCGCCTGTTCCGCGAGCCCAGTCCCCATCCGGCGGCCGCGACCGCTGTCCTGGAAGGGCTCGGACGGGTGACCAACCGCATCCCCAAGACTGCCGAAGCCTGACCCGCGGGCGCTAAAGCCGCCGTTTACGCCTCGTCGCCTAAGCTGCCGCAAATGCGGTGGTTTTTGGTATGCCGGACAGCCTTTTGAAGGGGCGGATCAACCTCGATCGGGCTGTGGTCCTGTTGTTGGACGACAGCCGCGAGAGCATGAGCGTGCTCGTCCAGATCCTCTCAGGCTTCGGCGTCAAGAGCCTGCACCGCTGCCGCACCGAGGCGGCGGCGCGGCAGATCGTCCTGGGCCACGAGGTCGACCTGGTCATCGCCGACGCCAACGGCGAGGGCTCGGATTCCTACGAGTTCGTGCGCTGGCTACGACGCTCGAGGATGCAGCCGAACGCCATGGCGCCGGTGATCCTCGTCAGCGGACATTCCAAGCTGTCGAACGTGCAGCGGGCGCGCGACTGCGGCGCCGATTTCATCGTCGCCAAGCCGCTCAGCCCGACGGTCCTGCTGGAGCGGATCGTCTGGGTGGCGCGCGAACAGCGCAGCTACATCGACTGCGAGACCTACACCGGGCCGGACCGCCGCTTTCACGACCAGGGCCCGCCCGAAGGCATGGCCGGCCGCCGCCAGGACGACGACGCGACTGGCGATCCGCTGGCGGACCTTTCCAATGTCGGACGGCCGAAGCTGTCGAGGAGCGCCGCGCGATGAGCCCCGTCAGACGCCTGAACCGCGTGTTCCGGCTGTCCAAGCTGATCACCGAGCCCGGCGGCATCCGCGTGACCGACGCGGTGGCGGCCGCCACCCAGAACCTGGAGTCGGTGCGCCAGACCTGCCTCGACAAGGTCGACCGCTGCCTCAACGAGATCGAGGCGCTGCACGCGGAGGCCGGCCGCAAGGCCTCGCCGGAGGTCCGCGACGAGATCTATCGGCTGGCCAACCAGATCCACGGCTTGGCGGGGGTGTTCGGCCTGGCGCCGCTGGGCGAAGCCGCCTTCAGCCTGTGCGAGCTGATCGACCGGCTGCAGCATGCCGGCGCCTGGCGCTGGGACGCGGTGGAGGTGCACCTGAACGCCCTGCGGCTGCTGCGCCGGCCCGAGCACGTGGACGATTGCGACGCTGTGCTCGAGGGTTTGCGGCGCGTGGCCGACCGCGCGGCCTGAAGGCTCAGGCGAGCGCCTTCTCGTAGATCCGATAGGTCTTGTAGCGCGCCGAGTTCACGGACTCGATGATGCCGCGCATCGGCCGGTTGTCCTCAAGGATCCAGGACATCTCGACCTTTTCGATGCGCTTCTTCTTGGCCTCGCGCGCCATGGCGTCGATGATCAGGAACGGGATCAGCATGGCCCTGAAGTCCCGGGCGACGTCGCGCCTGACGCCCATCAGCGGCACCCGCGCGGTCTTGACCCCCGTCACCTTCAGCCGCCACAGGAGCTTGGCCCAGCCGAACGGCAGGAGCTGGCCGTTCAGGTCGGCGATGGCCTCGTTGACGTTGGGCAGGCAGACCCCGAAGCCCACGGTCCGGCCGTCCAGCTCGGCGAACCACACCATGTCGGCGTCGATCACCGGCTTCATCGACTTGGCGAGCTGGCGCGACTCCTCGACCGTGATCGGGGTGAAGCCCCAGTTCTGCGCCCAGCCATGGTTGATGATGTCGGTCATGTCGCGCACGTCGTCGTCGTAGCGCTTGAAGTCCAGCTTGCGCAGGCGGACCCCATCCGGCATCGGGCGGTTCACGCGCTGCCGGACCTTGGGCGGGAAGTCGGTGTCGAGGTCGACGATGTAGGCGTAGACGTCCTTGATCTTGCCGTAGCCCTGGTCTTCGACGCGCCGCGCCACATAGGGCTGGTCGTGCCCCATCATCACCATCGGCGGGCTGTCGAACCCGTCGACCAGCAGGCCGGTCTCCTCGTTGACTGAAAGGTTGAACGGGCCGCGCACGATGGTGCGGCCCCGCGCCTTCAGCCAGCCTTCGGCGGCGCCCAGCAGGGCGGCGAAGATCGCCGGGTCGTCCTCGGCGGCGATGAGGCCGAAGTGGCCCACCTCTCCGGCGGGGTCCGTCGGCGCCAGTCGATCGATCTGGGCGCTGATGCGGCCGACGTCCCGGCCGGTCCTGCGCGCGAGCCAGAGCTGCACCTCGGCATGCATGAAGAACGGGTTGGTCTTGGGGGTCAGGGCTTCCTTGCGCTCCATCACCAGGGGCGCGATCCAGGCGGGGTCATGGGCGTTCAGCCGCATCGGCAGGCGCACGAAGCGGTCCAGCTCGGCGCTGGAGACGACCGGGACGATCTCGATGGCGTCGCTCATCCTTCGGCCCACAGCAGCACGGTGAGGGCCAGGGCGGTGAAGGCGGCCGGCGCGCTCCACGCCGCAAGGAACGGCGGCAGGGCGCTGGTCTCGCCCATGGCGGTCAGCAGTCCGTCGGCCACCAGGAACAGAAGGCCCGAGGAGATCCCGAAGATGAACAGCCGCATGGCCTGATCGCTGCGCAGGCTCGACAGGGCCGCCGGGGCGGACAACAGCAACATCACGACGGCCCCCAGGGGTTCGGCGAAGGTGCGATATAGCCGAGTCCGGTAGAAGTCTGGACTTCGATCGGTGGGGGCCACGCCGGCGACGGCCCTGAGCGAAACGACCGAAGAGATCTGCTCGCCGCCCCGGAACAGGCGGACCACGTCGTCGGGCGTCAGGGTGGTGTTCCAGTCGAGCTCGGCGGGCGGGCTGAGCGTCGCGCGCTCGCCGCGCACGTCGCTGACCCTGCCCTGGTGCAGCCGCCAGCCGGAGGCGGTGCGGACCGCGGACGGCGCCATGATCTCCTCGGTCAGCAGCCGCTCCTGATCGCGGCGATAGACCCGCAGCTGCCGCAGCTGGCGGCCGTCGTCGGAGGCTGAGGTGATCAGGATCAGGTCGCGGCCGATCCGGAACCAGTGCGGCTTCATCGGCTTGGCGTCCGCCGGCAGGGCTGTGACCGCCATCCAGTGCGACAGCTCGTCCTGCGTCCGCGGCGAGATCTCCGAGGCGACCACGAAGTCGACGGCCGCGATCGCCAGGGCCCCGGGGAGCATCATGCGCAGGACCCGGTAGATGTTGGCCCCGGTGGCCCGGATCACCACCATTTCGCTGTTCCTGGCGAGCTGGGCGAAGGTGAAGATCGAGCCGACCAGCACGCCCAGGGAGGCGACCTGCTGGAACTGGCCGGGCAGGCGCAGCAGCGAATAGTGGCCGATGCCAGCGAAGCCCAGGCCCCGGTCGAAGATCTGGGAGGTGACGTCGAGCAGCTCGAGCACCTGGACCAGGGCGATCAGCACGATGATGGCGAAGATCGTCCGCGTCATCAGCAGCCGAAGGACGTAGCGGTCCAGGGTCATGAGGTGGCGCCGGCGGGCTCGCGCGCGAACAGCTCGCGCACGTGTTGGGCGGCGTCGGAGACGGCGGCCATGGCCCGGGTCACGGGGGTGTCGCCGGGACGCTTCAGGCTGGAAGCGAACAGCCAGATGCACAGGCAGTTGAAGATCGCGAAGATGCCCCAGATCGGCAGTGTCGGCGGGATGCGGCCGGCCTGCGCCAGGCTCTGCACCGTCTCCAGCGCATGGTGGAAACCGATCAGCAGGACGACGCCGAGGATCAGCCCCGGCGTGCGGCCGCCGCGCTTGGCCGCCATGCCGAGCGGAATGCCCATCAGCGGCAAGAACGGCGTCGCCAGCGAGCGGGCGAGGCGGGCGTAGAATTCCGTCAGGAGCTGGCGCCGCGGGATGATCGAGTTGTGGGTGCGGATCTGGTGCGAAAGCTCGAACAGGGTGAGCTCCTTCACCTCCCCGCCCCTGGCCTTCAGCAGCACGTCCACCCCGGCGAGCGACTGCACCGCGCTGATGTTCTGGATGCGGAAGACGCGGGCGGGCTGGCCGGGTTGCCGGTCCAGCTCCAGGCCGTTGTCGATCTTCAGGGCGGCGACCTTGCCGTCCGGCGTCACCGTGAGCGAGCCAGAGCTCGCGGTGGTGATCTGCTCGCGCCCGTCTGGCGAGATGCGGCGCACGAACACGCCTTGCAGGCTGCGCCCGGAGAGGCCCACCCGGTCGGCGGTGATGGTGAAGCCGTGCCCCGGATCGACGAACACCTCGGGCTGCAGCTGGGCGTCCCAGCCGGCGTTGATGGCCGCATTGAGCACGGCGCGGTAGGCGTAGCGGCCATACGGCTGCAGGAAGCCGAACAGCAGCAGGCTGACCACGCTCAGCACCACCCCCAGGGCCACGAACGGCGCGGCGAGCCGGCTGATCGACACGCCGCTGGCCAGCAGGGCGTCGATCTCGTTGCCGTCCCCGAGCCTCGCCACCACGATGAAGATGCTGACGAAGAAGGCCGCCGGCAGGGAGAACGTCAGGTAGTAGGGCACCAGGTTGACGGTGAGCTGCACCACGAAGCCCAGGTGCGCGCCGTTCTCGGCCAGCTGGTTGATGATCCGCAGCACCCGCTCGAGCAGCTGCGCCACCAGGGTGACCACCAGGCAGGCCATGACCGGCCGCGCCATCTGGCTCAGCAGGTAGCGGTCCATCTTCAGCGAGGCCTTGAAGCTGTGGTAGCGCGACCCCGGCGTGGGCGCGGCGATTCCCGTACGGCCCGAGGCGATTGGCGGATTGGACTTCAAGGGCGCGCCTCGGGGCTCGGGTACGGCGACACCATAAGGATGGCGCGCACAGCGCGAAAGCCTTCTGGCGAAGCCGGCTTCCCGCCCGGATGTGGCCAGAATATGATGACGCCGACGTGGCGGTCGGGTCGATCGCGCGCAGTCGCATCCAGCAACGACGGCGTTGCGCCGGTTTGGAAGTTAGAGGCCCGACCATGGCTGGCGTCACCCTGAAGGATGCGCTGAAGACGGTCTCGGGCGTCGTGCTGTCGAAATCGCGTCCGATGCTGGCGCACGTGGTGGCGACGCGGTTCTGCAACCTGGACTGCGCCTACTGCAACGAATTCGACAAGGTCTCCAAGCCCGTCCCGCTCGACGACATGATCGCGCGGATCGACGCCCTGGCGCGGCTGAAGACCCTGATCGTGACCCTCACCGGCGGCGAGCCCCTGACCCATCCGGACCTGGAGGCGGTGATCGCGCGCATCCGCCAGCACGGCATGATCGCCACCACCATCACCAATGGCTTCCTGCTCACCGTCGAGCGCATCCGCTCCCTGAATGAGGCCGGGCTGCAGGAGCTGCAGATCTCCATCGATGGCGTGAAGCCCGACGCGGTCTCGCTGAAGACCCTGAAGTCGCTGCGCGGCAAGCTGCAGCTCCTGGCCGATCACGCGACCTTCCACGTCAACATCAACTCGGTGCTCGGCATCTCCGAGGAGCGCACCCGTGACGCCCTGGAAGTGGCCGAAGTGGCCCGCGGCCACGGTTTTTCCCACACCGTCGGCGTGCTGCACGACGGCGAGGGCTCGCTGGCGCCGCTCTCGCCCACCCAGCGGCAGGTCTATGACCAGCTGATGGAGTCGAGCGGCTCCATCGCCCACAGGCTCAACTACCTGCTGTTCCAGAAGAATCTGATGGACGGTCAGCCCAACCAGTGGCGCTGCCGCGCGGGAGCCCGTTACCTCTACATCTGCGAGTTCGGGCTGGTTCACTACTGCTCGCAGCAACGGGGCCTGCCCGGCACGCCCCTGGCCGACTACGGCCGCGATGACATCGCCCGGGAATATCTGACCGAGAAGAGCTGCGCGCCCTACTGCACCGTCAACTGCGTGCACCAGGCGAGCTTCCTTGACCGCTGGCGCGCGCCCCAGCGGCCGGCGCCGCAGCCGGTGCTTCAGTAGCGCCAGTCCTCCGCGCCGCGGCGGTCCCACGGCGAGGCGCCGATCAGGCGATTCACCGCCCTCAGGGCAAGGCGGCTGACCGGGCCGCTCCAGGCCGGCGGCGTTCGCGCGCCGGCCGGCAGGGCCGCGGCCAGTGCGGGATCGACCACCTCGCGGCGGAAGGCCGAGGCCAGGGCGGCGTTGTCGATGACGCCGACGATCTCCTCCTCGGCCAGATAGCTGACGAAGTCGAAGTTGGCCGAACCCAGCAGCAGGGTGCGTCCATCCAGCAGCATGCCCTTGAGGTGCATCATGCCGGGCGTGAGGCGCACCTGCAGGCCTGCGCGGGCGCCCGCCCAGAGCAGGTAGTCGCGGATGAACGGCTTGTTGTTGGCGTCGGGCGTGATCAGCGTCACCTCGGCGCCGCGCGCGACCGCTCGCTGCAGCGCCTCGAAGAACGGGAAGGTGAGGTAGGGGCTGACCACCACGATGGAGCTGACCGCCGCCTCGATCCGCTCGATCAGGGGCTGGAAGCCCTCGGCGTTGCTCCGCCCGTCCAGGCTGTGCAGCTCGAGGTCGCCGGCGGTGGCGCGCCAGCGCCGGCCGCGGCTCTCATAGGTCGCCAGGAAGTCGTCGGCGAGCAGGTTCGCGGCGGCCGCATCCTCGATCCTCAGCATCAGGTCGGGCCATTCGAAATTATGGTCGCTGAAGTTGATCCCGCCGATGTAGGCGATCTGGTCGGCGACGATGATCTTCTTGTGGTTCCGGAACGGCCGGCCGGACATCCACGGGCCGAGCGGATTGGTCACGCGCACCCCCACGCCCCCGGCCCTTAGCTCGCGGAACATGCGGTGGGTGGCGGCGATCTCGGCGGCGAAGGCGCGGTCGGTGAAGCGCTGCAGGGAGCGCACCGGCCGGTCGCTGATGATCAGGCGCGTGTAGTGGTCGACCAGGACCCGCCGCTCGCGCGCCGGGCTGGCCTGGATGGCCTGCGCTACACCGAGGCCCGCCGAATCGCCTTCGAAGGTCATGGCCTGGACCAGCACGCGGTCCTTGGCGGCGGCGATGTCCGCCTGAGCCCTCGCCCAGAACGCCTGCGAACCGACCAGCAATTGGTAGCGGGGCCGGGTTTCAGCCTTGGGCGAGGCGGGAAGCGTTGCTTCTGTCGTCATGGCGCAGCTAGAAACCGGCCATGGACGAGGGGGAGCATCGAAAGCCGGTCCTGGACCGGCCGGTCCGGGTCATGCTGCTTCTGGAATCGCTGCACGGCGGCGGGGCCGAGCGGGTGGCGGCGCACCTGGCGCGCAGCAACGATCCGGCGGTCACCGACATCCGCTTCGCCCTGATCCGCAAGACCGGGCCGTTCATCGCGGAGATCGATGACGATCAGATCGACCTCTTGTCCATGACCGCCAAGGCGGTGCCCTACAACGGCCCCGACTCCGGCTATTACCGTCCCGACCGGATGCTGGCCCTGGCCACCCTGCCCCCGCTCGACACCGCCGCCGTCGTCCGCAAGCGCCGGCCCGACGTGGTGATGAGCTTCCTCAAGGGGATGAACCTGGCCGCTTACGGGGCCATGCCCCTGACCGGCCCCCAACGCCCGCGCTGGATCGCCCGCGAGGGCAACCACACCGGGCTCGTGATCGAATCCGAGACGCAGGCCGGGCCGGTCCGGTCGATGATCCGCAGCCTGACGCGCCGCTGCTATCAGGGAGCGGATTGCTGCCTCGCCAACTCGCGCGGCCTGGCCGACATGGTGGTGCGCGACGTCGGGGTGAAGCCCGAGCGCATGAGGGTGATTCCCAACCCGGTGGACATCGCGCGGGTCAGGCGACTGGCCGCCGAGCCCTTGCCGGCTCCGCCCGAGCGGCCCTTCGTGGTCGCCGCCGGCCGGCTCGATCCGCAGAAGGCGCACGACCTGCTGATCCGGGCCTTCGCCGCGGCGCCGGCGTGCCGGGCCCTCGACCTCGTGATCCTGGGGACGGGCCGGGAGGAAGCCGCCCTGAGGCGGCTGGCCGCCCAGCTGGGCGTCGCCGAGCGGGTGCGTTTCGCCGGCTTCGTCGCCAATCCGTGGGCCTATTTCGCCAAGGCCGAGCTGTTCGTGCTGGCCTCGCACTTTGAAGGCTTTCCCAGCGTGGTGGCCGAGGCCCTCGCCTGCGGCGCGCCGGTGCTGGTCACCGACTGCCCTTACGGCCCGAGCGAGATGGTCGAGGACGACCAGAACGGCTGGATCATCCCGGCCGGAGACGCCGACAGGCTCTCCAGCGCCATGCAGTCGATCCTGGAAGCGCCGGGGCACGCCGCGGAGGTCGCCACGCGGGGCCCTCGCAGCGTGCAAAGATTCGACCTCCCCCACGTGGTCGAAGCCTACAGCCGGCTGTTCATCGAGCAGGCCCTAGCGCGGCCGGCCCGGCTGCGACCCCGGCTTCAGCCCGCCGAATCCTGAGCGTCTGCGCCGCGAGGCGAGGCCGGCTCGAGCTTGCGGGCTTCCTCGCGCTCGGCGCGCTCGAAGGCGATCACGTCGTCGACGTCGATCCAGAAGCGCTCGCCGACGTCGTAGGCGGAGGCGAGGCCCTGGTCGGCCAGCCGCTGCATGGCGTCGGAGATGCCGCCGGCGCCGCCGGCCGCGACGTCCTCGCGGATGGCGTTGAGCAGCGCCTTGGTCGCCAGGAAGATGCCGGTGTCGTAGGCGTTGTGGCTCTCGATGCCCTTGCCGATCTGGCGGATGCGGCCGTCGGCGGCGAGCTCCACGCGGGTGACGTCGCTGACGTTGACCAGCGGATTGGAAAGCCGGCGGTCGACCGCGAGGGTGACCGTCCCCTCGTCGGAGGTTCGGCTGGCCACGTCGCGCAGGATGGTCGGATCGAACAGGTGGTCCGACATCAAGAGCATGAAGCGGTCGCCCACCAGCGGCTCGGCCGCCAGCACCGACAGGCCGTTGCCGGCCGTCCAGTTCGGGTTGCGCACGCAGGTCATCGGAATGCCCCGCCGCGACGAGAGCTGCTGGATGAAGGTCTCCAGGCGCTCGCCCTCATAGCCGGTGACGACCACGAACTCGGTGGCGCCGGCGGCGACCGCATTGTCGATCACCCGCTCGATCAGCGGGGTGCCGGCCACCGAGGCCAGCGGCTTCAGCTGGGCGATCTGGCGCAGGCGCATGCCTTGGCCCGCGGCGATGATGACGCATTTCAGGCCTGCCGGCGTCTTAGGGCGCGGCGAGCCGTCGGCCTTTGACTGGTCAGCGTGGATGTAGGACTCCACCATGCGGTAGGCGTCCTCGTCGGTGTACTGGTAGGGAGGGTGCTTGCAGAAATAGGCCGAGGGGCCGACCACGACGCCGCCCTCGCCCCGGTCCATGGCGACCTTGCAGCAGCGGATCGCGTCCACCACCACGCCGGCCGAGTTCGGAGAGTCCTCCACCGAAAGCCGGACCTCGATGTTCATCGGCACGCCGCCGAACAGCTCGCCCTCGATGCGCAGGAAGCAGAGCTTGTTGTCGTTCAGCCACGGCACGTAGTCGCTGGGGCCGACGTGGATGTCGTCGTTGGCCAGCCGCTCGGCCAGCACCGATTGCACCGCCTCGGTCTTGGAGACCTTCTTGGAGGACAGCCGGGTGCGGTCGATCATGTTGAGGAAGTCGGTGTTGCCGCCGGTGTTGAGCTGGTAGGTGCGGTCCAGCTTCACGCCGCGCTGCCGGAACAGGTTCGACAGGGTGCGGTGGACGATGGTGGCCCCGAGCTGGGCCTTGATGTCGTCGCCGACGATCGGGATGTTCTTCTCGCGGAAGCGGTGCTCCCACTCCGGGTCGCTGGCGATGAACACCGGCATGCAGTTGACCACGCCCACGCCCGCCTCGAGGGCGCATTCCATGTAGAACTCGGTGGCTTCCTGCGAGCCCACCGGCAGGAAGTTGACCAGCACCTCGGCGCCGGAGGCCTTCAGCGCCTTGACCACCTCGTCCTTGGTCGGCTCGGCCGCCTTGGAGCGGACGAAGCTGCGGTCCGCCGGCATCTGCTCCATGTGGTCGGCCATGCCGTCCAGCACCGGGCCCATGCGGACCTGCGTGCCCGTCGGCGGCACGTCGGCGCAGAACACCGCGGTGCAGTTCGGCTTGGAGAAGATGGCCTCGGCCACGTCGCGGCCGACCTTGCGCTCGTCGATGTCGTAGGCGAGCACGAAGTCGATGTCGCCGGGCTCGTAGGGGCCGAGCTTCCAGTGCATGAGGCCCACCGCCTCATCGTTGGCGGCGCGGCAGTAGGCCACCCCTTGGACCAGGGAGCTGGCGCAGTTGCCGACGCCGACGAGCGCCACGCGGATCTTGGACATGCACATTCCTGCGGGGCGAAAGATGCAGTAGGCGCCGGCCCGCCCCGGGCTCCGGCTCTGCTCAGAAACGACGGGCCGATGCGGTGTGAACGCGGGCCGGTCGCGGGCTTGATCTTATCCCACGAGGGTCAGAAGCGGTACGACCGCGTCCGAATCGTGGCCGTTTACGCCCTCGCGCGCTTCGGCGAGGCCGTCAGAAGGCCGAAGTCCCGGCCGACCTGGGCGAACAGCTCCACCGCGGTGTCGATCTGCTCGGGCGTGTGGGCGGCGCTGACGCTGGAGCGCAGCAGCGGGGTGTTGTTCGGGGTCGCCGGCGGCAGGGCCAGGTTCAGATACAGCCCGCCGACCAGCAAGGCGTTCCAGAAGGCGATGGCGCATTCCCGGTCGGGCATGGCCACGGCGACGATGGGGTTCGCCTCGGGCCCGGTCTGGAAGCCGAGGGCGGTGAGGCCGCCGTGCAGCCGCCGCGCGTTGTTCATCAGCCGCGTGCGCAGGCCCGGCTCCTCGCGCACCCGCTGCAGCGCCTGCAGGGTGGAGGCGATGATGCTGGGCGGCAGCGAGGCGGTGAACATGTAGGGCCGGCTCACCACCCGCAGCAGGTCGAAGTCGGGGTGGTTGGAAACGCAGAAGCCGCCGACGCTGCCCAGGCTCTTGGAGAAGGTGCCGACGATGAAGTCGACGTCGTCCTCGACCCCGGCGGCCTCGGCCAGGCCGCGGCCCGTCGGGCCGAGCACGCCCATGGAGTGGGCCTCGTCGACCAGCAGATAGGCCCCGGTCTCCCGCTTGACCGCGGCGATCTCCTTGAGCGGGGCGGTGTCGCCGAGCATCGAATAGATGCCCTCGACCACGATCAGCTTGTCGCCCGGCACGTCGGCCAGGCGGCGCAGGCGCTTATGCAGGTCCTTGGGGTCGTTGTGGCGGAAGCGGATGACCTCGGCCTGGGCCAGCCGCGAGCCGTCGTAGATCGAGGCGTGGCTGTCGGCGTCGATGATCAGGTGGTCGCCGCGGCCGACCAGGGTCGACAGGATGCCGAGGTTGGCCTGGTAGCCGGTGGTGAACACCATGGCGTGCTCGCGGCCGTAGAACTCCGCCAGGTCCCGCTCCAGCCGCCGGTGGCCGTCATAGCTGCCGTTGGCGATGCGCGAGCCGGTGGTGCCGGTGCCCTGCGAGCGGACCGCCTCAACCGACTTGTCGATGCAGCTCTCGTCAAAGGTCAGGCCCAGATAGTTGTTGGTGCCCAGAAGGATGGTCCGCTTGCCGTTAAGCACGCCCTCTGTCGGCGAGAGCACGGCGTCGAACAGCACGCCGAACGGATTGGCGCCCGCCGCCGCGACGGCGTCGAACGCTTCCTTCACGGGGGCGTATTTGGCGAGGATGGACATCAGCCCCTGCTCCGCAATTCTTCGATGGCCTGCACCAGGTCACCGACGGTCTCTACCTGAGCGACGCGATCCAGCGGGATGGAGATATCGTATTCGTCCTCGAGCGCCATGATGAAGTTCATGGTGGCGAGCGAGTCCAACCCCAGGTCGCGAGCTATGTTTGTGTCGTCTGTTATGTCGATACGGCGCCCGACGGTCTGACTCAACGCGGCGGCGATTCCATCCCGGACGGATCGAGTGATGGCTTCCATGTGGGGATTCCAAACAGCGAGCTGCACAGCGGCGGCGCCCCCTTCGGCCAGCCGGATCGTCACAGAACCAGCGTAATGCCGGAAGCCGCCTCGCGACGCCAGTAATTTTATGCATGCAGCGGGCGGAGTTCAGGAAATTGCCGCCTTCGCGGGCTTGAGCCAGCCCGCGGCGCGGCACCAGGCGACGGTGTCGTCCAGCCCGCTGCGCAGATCGAAGCGGCAGGCGGGCAGATCGGCCCGATTCCCCTCGCAGGCGATCGACCAGTCGGGGTGCAGCAGCTCGCGCGCCTTGCCCAGCGTCAGGATCGGCTCGCCTCCCGCGAGCCGGCCCAGAACGCCGCTGAGGGCCCCGATCGCCAGCACGCTTGCGGCGGGTAGTCGCACCAGATTCGGGCGCCGGCCGACGCTCGAGGCCGCCGCCTGCATGATTTCGCGCCAGCTGTATCCGTCCGGTCGCGGATCACTGAGGCCCCAGACGCCCCCGCCGGACCGAATCGCCAGGGCGGAGATCTGGGCCGCCGCGTCCGCCGCGTGGATCACCGCCACCCGCGCTTCCGGCCCCCCCGGCAGGGGCAGGACCGGCAGCCGCTCGGCCGCCTTGAACAGCAGAAGCGTCTCGCGGTCGCCCGGTCCGTAGATCGCCGGCGGCCGGACGATGGTGAGCCCCCCGGCCGGGGCGGCCGCCCGGGCCGCCGCCTCGCCGGCGGCCTTGCTGGCGGCGTAGGCGGAGAGCTGCGGCTCGCGGGCCGACAGGCTGGAGACCAGGACGAACCGGGCCTGGGGCGCGACGGCGGCCGCCGCCCGCGCCATCGCCGCGACGCCCTCGGCGTTGACCTCGAAGAAGCCGGCCCGGCTCGGCGCCTTGATCCGGCCGGCCGCATGCACGACCACCGCCGCGCCCGCCGCCAGCCGCCGCAGGGCCGCGGCGTCGTCCAGGCGCCCGATCACCGTCTCGGCGGGCGCGCCGTCCAAGGGCGGATCGACCGGCTCGCGGCTGACCAGGGCGCGGACATGGAAGCCCGCCTCGTCCAAGGCCCGCACCAGCCACCGCCCGAGGAACCCCGTCGAGCCGGTGAGCGCCGCGATGGGCCGGTCCATCTCAGGCGGTGACCGGCGCCGGATCCGTGGAGAAGACGCCCGACTGGTACATCGCCTTGGCGCGGGAGCGGCTGAGCTTGCCCGAGGAGGTCTTGGGCAGGGCGTGGGCCGGCACCAGCACCACCTTGGTCTCCAGGCCGTGCCGCAGCCTCAGGCTGCCGCAGATGTGCTCGCGCAGGCGGGCGCGCGCGTCGGGATCGGAGGTGCGGCACTGCACCAGCGCCACCACCGTCTCCTCGCCGTCGCCCGGCACCGAGAACACCGCCACGTCGCCGCTCCTGAGGGCGTCCGCCTCGGCCTCGGCGGTCCACTCCAGGTCCTGCGGCCAGACGTTGCGGCCGTTGACGATGATCAGGTCCTTGGCCCGCCCGGTCAGCACGATCTCGCCGGCGGCGAAGTAGCCGAGGTCGCCGGTGTCCAGCCAGCCGTCCGGCGACAGCACCCGCTCGGTCTCCTCGGGCTGGTCGAAGTAGGCCAGCATCAGGCTGGGGCCGCGCGCGAAGATCCGTCCCACCTCCCGCTCCCCCAGGGGGCGGCCGTCCTCGCCGCGCACCTGCAGCTCGTGTCCCGGCAGCGGCGGGCCGCAGAGGGCGAAGTCGCGCATGCGCCGGGTGCGGCCGGTGGGCGCCTCGGCCGCGCCGGTGCGCTCCAGAAGATCGACGTCCAGGGTCTCGACCCGGAGCCCCTCGCCCAGCGGCGCGAAGCTCAGGGCCAGGGTGGCCTCGGCCATGCCGTAGCTCGCCAGGAACGCGTCGGCGTCGAAGCCGGCGCCCTGGAAGCGCTCCGCGAACAGCTCCAGCACCGGCGGACGGATCATGTCCCCGCCGATGCCGGCGGCGCGCCAGCTGGTGAGGTCGAGCCCGTCCAGCGACAGGGTCTCGGCGCGGCGGGCGCCGAGCTCGTAGCCGAAGGTGGGGCTGTAGGAGATGGTGCCGCGGCGCTTGGAGATCAGGTCCAGCCACAACAGCGGCCGGCGCACGAAGGCGGCGGTGGGCAAGAGGTCGAGCGAGAACTGGCAGGCCACCGGCGACAGCAGAAAGCCGATCAGGCCCATGTCGTGGTACAGCGGCAGCCACGAGACCAGCCGGTCCGCGCCGGTCGCCTTGAGCCCGCTGACGGCCATTCCCCGCAGGTTCGACATCAGCGCCCGCTGGGTCACCGCCACGCCGAGCGGGAAGCGCGTGCTGCCGGACGAGAACTGCAGGTAGCACAGCCCGTCCGGATCGGCGCCGGGCAGCGGCGACCCGCCCGGTGCGGCGGCGGGCAGGTCCTGCAGCGATCCCGCCAGCTTCAGGTCGAGCCCCGCCGCGGCGTCGGCCACCCATTCGGCCAGCGCCGGCGGGCCCAGCACCGCCGCGGCCCGGGCCGACTGCAGCATCCGCCGGATGTGCTCGATGTAGCCCTCGCGGCCGCCGAACGGCGCGGGCAGCGGCAGCGGCACCGGGGCGAGCCCGGCGTACTGGCAGGCGAAGAACGCGCGCACGAAGTCGCCGTCGGTCTCGGCCACCAGCCCGACCCGGTCGCCGGGCCTGAGGCCCTCCTGCAGGAGCCGCACGCCGAGGTCCAGCGCCGCCTCGCGCAGCGCCCGGTAGGTCAGCACCTCGCAGAGCTCTCCGCGGGGGGAATGGAAGTTGATGCCGGTCTCGCCCTGGGCCGCATAGTCGAGCGCCTCGGTGATCGAGGCGAAATCGGCGGCGCGATAGGGACGGTCAGGCGCGGTGGGCGTCGGCGTCATCAGGGCGTTCAAGCTCGCAAAATCTCTGGGCTACACGAGCGGGGGACGCTCAGGAAACGGCTTCGGTGGAGCGCGCGGCTGCGCCGAGGCGGGGCAGGCGCACGTCACGCCGCCATTGGACCACGGCCAGCAGCATGCCGGTCGCGAGCAGCGCGGACGCCCCGACGGCGGCCGCTCCCGCGCCCGCCACGCCAAAGCGGCGCACCATCGGAACCAGGGCGGTCACATAGCACACCGCGACGACAAGTCGGATGCGCAGGGACGCGCCGGCCCGTCCGGTGGAGACCAGCACCGGCTCCAGCGGCAGCGCCCACATCGCCAACACCAGGGCGGCGGCGAGCCAGGTGAGCACCGGCGCGGCGGCGGCGAAGGGCTGGCCCATGGTCAGGACCAGCACCGACCTTCCCGCGACCATGGTCAGGAGCAGCAGGAAGCCGCCCGCGGCGCCGAAGGCGATGGCCACCTGCCCAGCCAGCCGGCCGAGGCCATGGTTGTCGCCGGCCGCGTTGAGCTTGGCGAGCTCCGGATAGAGCGCCGTGATCACCATGTTGGCCGGCGAGGCGATGGCGTCGGCGAACATCTCGGCCACCCGCCACAGCCCCGCCTGCGCCGGGTTCAACAGGCCGCCGACCATCAGGGTGGAGATCTGCTCCTGGGCCATGGCGACGGTGGCGCTGGCGTTGGTGGTGAGGGCGAACTTCCAGGCGCCGGGGAAGCCGGCCGTGAGCGGCCCGCGGCGCAGGTCGAGCCCCTTCAGCATCCCGCGCAGGTGCAGCTCGCGCCAGGCGGCGGCCACCAGGAACACGAACCCGGCCAGGGTGCCGGCCCACCAGACCGCCAGGAAGGCGGCGAGGCCGCCGTGCAGGACGACGGCGATCACGCCGCCGATCAGCCGGACCACCGAGGCCACCGGCACCTGGCCGGCCAGGAGGTCGAAACGGTCGAACAGCCGCAGCACCCCGAACGGCGTGGCGGTGACCATGAAGGCGATGGAGGTGGAGAACAGCATGGCGGTCGGGGTGATCTCGGCCGGCCACTTCAGCCAGGGCCCGAGCACCAGGCAGCCGACCACGCCGATGGCGACGCCGCCGGCGGAGCTGATCACGTCCAACAGGCCGGTGAACCTCAGCACCCGCTGGAAGTTGGCGGTGTCCCCGTCCGCCAGTGGCCTGGCCCCATAGCGGAGCACGGTCTGCCAGGACTGGAACTTGGCGATCTCGCCCACCGCCTCGGCGAAGGCCTGCACCAGCACGATCACGCCGAAGCCGGCTAGGCCGAGCGAACGGCCGGCGATCCCCAGGGCGGCCAGCCCGAGGATCGCATTGGCCACCCTGCCTCCCAGCAGGATGGCGCCGTTGCGCATCACGGCGCGAAACAGGCTTTCGACCTTGAACATGGCCCTCAGCGACGTTAGCGCGGCTGCGTCCGCTGCCGTGGCGGCGGCGAGCGCAGCGCGACCCAGGGATAGCGCTTCGCCTCTTCCTGATCGTAACCCAGATCGTAGACGTGCGCGCTCCGCGACCTCTCGTCGCTGCCCGCGTAGTAGCTGCCCACCAGCCGGTCGACGATGGTGGTGGTGATGCCGAAGTTGCCGGTCTCGTTGTGAAAGTGATGGGACATGTGCTGCTTCTTGATACGTCGCAGCCAGGCGCTCTTGGGCGTGTAGTTCAGGTGCTGCACGCAGTGGCAGAACTCGTAGAACGAGAACATCACCAGGGCCACCGCCAGCACCGCCAGGGCCGAGCTCCAACCGCCGATGGCGAAGCCGAGCAGAAGGCTGGGGACGAACACCGCCGGCAGGGTGTTGGCGGGCGAGCCGAACAGCACGTCCAGCCGGTTGGGATCCTGGTGGTGGTCGTAGTGGATCCGCTTCCACAGGCTGGCCGTCAGGGGATTGCGGTAGAGGAACGGGTTGTGCAGCACGTAGCGGTGCAGGGCGTATTCGTAGAAGGGATAGATCGCCAGCACGGCCAGGATCGCGAGCCCGGTCCGCCCCGGCCGCTCCAGCGCGCCCAGCCACACCGCCCCGGCCACGGCGGCGACGCACAGCACGGCGTAGAGGATGATGGTCGGATAAGTGAGGTAGGCGATCACCAGGTCGCGCAGGCTCATGCGGCCAAGGTCGTTGGTCCGTGCGTCGCGCCGACGGTGAATCAGTGAGAACGCGTTTTCTGACACAAATGCCCCCGCTCGCATCGCTGCGGGCCCCCGTATAGCGCGAGCGCGCCGATGCTGCACATGGTCATGCCGTCACGGGCAGTCCATGGGAAGCCTGGAGGCCTCGTCACATGCAATCGTGGCGCCGGTGCGGCAGGCGCGTCGGACCGCGTACTTAAGCCTTTTAAGGTCTCGCGCCGACTTGCTGCTGTGAACGTAGATCGGCGCTGACGAGCGTCTAGCAAGGCGCGGTGGGGTCGTCACATGCAGGAGGTGCTACGCTGCGCCGAGGCTCAACCCACGAATCGACGTGGCCCCGGCGCCACTGCCATGAAGCTGCTAGCTAAGCGTTGGTTTGTTATACTGTTTAGCCTTTCGGGCTGTTCTATAGGAACATCGACAAGGATAATGGGTAATATATACTCTCATGTTGCATTCTATTTTTTTGATTTAAGTAGCGGCAAGAAAGTTGAAGTCAGGCTCTTGAAATTCAAGGTTAGCGAATCTGGCTCCGCGGGCTCTCCCTTGTGGAAAATTGAAGGCTCAAGGGAGGTCGCGGCTATCAATTATGGTCAGAAGTATCGAGGATTATCCGAGCAAATTGCTCCTAAGCCATTGTCAGTCGGCCACACTTACGAGGCATTTGGAACAGGAACGAGAGGTCCGCCGATAACCTATGTCGGAGGAAAGTTCAGAATAGCTCAGGACGGAGCCGTCGAACAGGAAGACTAGGCAGCAATTGCGCGCCCTTGACCCCGCCCGCCGGCCGCCGGAGAGTCGGCCATGGCGCGCGCGCTCGTCTGCGGCGTCAGCGGGCAGGACGGCGCCCTGCTGGCGCAATTCCTCCTGGGCCGCGGCTATGAGACCTGGGGCTCCTCGCGCGACGCCCAGGTCGCCGACCTCGCCAACCTTCGCACGCTCGGGGTGGCCGAGGAGGTCCGGCTGGTGTCGATGGCCCAGACCGATTTCCGCAGCGTGCTCAACGCGCTGAAGCGCGCCGCGCCGGACGAGATCTATCTGCTGGGCGGCCAGAGCTCGGTCGGCCTCTCCTTCGAGCAGCCCGCCGAGACGCTGGAGAGCATCGCGCTCGGGGCCCTGAACGTGCTGGAGGCGATCCGCCTCCTGGACTCGCCGGCCCGGCTCTATCACGCCAGCTCCAGCGAGTGCTTCGGCGACATCGGCCGGGCTCGGGCCTGCGAGACCACCCCGTTCCGCCCGCGCAGCCCCTATGCGGTGGCCAAGGCCTCGGCCCACTGGCTGGTGGCCAACTATCGCGAGGCCTACGGCCTGCACGCCTCCAACGGGATCGCCTTCAACCACGAATCGCCGCTGCGGCCGGAGCGGTTCGTGACCCAGAAGGTGGCGATGGCGGCCCGGCGCATCGCGGCCGGATCGGCCGAGACCCTGCGGCTCGGGCGGCTCGACATCGTCCGCGACTGGGGCTGGGCCCGCGAATACGTCGAGGCGATGTGGCTGATGCTGCAGCAGCCACAGCCCGGCGACTACGTCCTGGCGACAGGCGAGGCGCATTCGCTGCAGGCGTTCGTGGAGACGGTGTTCGCCCTGGCCGGGCTGGACTGGCGCCGGCACGTGGAGGCCGACCCCGCCCTGCTGCGGCCGTCGGAGCTGCAGTGGAGCCAGGGCGACCCCGGCGAGGCGGCCCGGCGGCTCGGCTGGCGCGCCAGGAGCCGCATGGCGGACGTCGCCAAAATGATGCTGCTGGGCGAGGCCGACGCGCCATCCGCCGCCCGCGCGGGAGCCGCCTGATCGCACCGCGCCAAGCTTGGCCGCCCGGCCTCATTTGTGTCGCAAAAGCAGAGCCATAGGCGATCTAAGCAGAACGGCCGGGGCCCGACCCGGCCGGGGACTGCGGCTCATTTGGACGTGGCGCCTTGGACCCTGCTTTTGTCGGACGGCGTGGCTCCAGCCCCCCGGTCTCGGTGGTCGTGGCGCTGTCTTCGGAGGATGACGGCGGCCTCGCGCGCGTCGCCGCGATGCTGGCCGCCGACCTGCCGCGCCATGGCGTGGCCACGGCGGTGGCGCTGCAGAGGGCGGGACCGGTCAGCGAGTCACTGCGCGCCAGGGGCGTGCCGGTCCACATCGTGCCCGAGCTGATCGAGACGCTGGACCGCGACCCGGCGGGCCGGCCGTCGCTGCCGAGCGTCGTCCCCAACCTGTTCGGCCTCGGCCCCGGCGTGCAGGCGCTGCGCCGAATCGCCCGCGATCATGGCGCCAGCCTGGTCTACAGCCACGGCAGCTGGCCCAACCATCTGGCGGCGGAAGCGACCCGCGCCCGGCGCGGCCACGCCCTGGGGGCGGTGTGGCACCTGCACGTCGCCCCCAGCGCCAGCAACCTGATCGCCGCGCGGGTGATGGCCCGGCGCGGCCGGGTGCGCGCGATCATCGGCGTCTCGCGGGCGGTGCTGGAGCCCTATGCGCGGTTGGGACCGCCGGCCGAGGTGATCCCCAACGGGGTCGACTTGGAGGCGTGCGGGCGGGCTGCGGCCGCCCCCCTGCTCCGCGCCAGGCTCGGCCTGCCCGCGCAGGCGTTCGTGTTCGGATATGCCGGACGGCTGGTCGCCGCCAAGGGCATTGACGCCATGGTGGAGGCCGCGATCTCGGTGCTGCGCCGGCGCGAGGCCGCGCACTTCGTCCTGCTCGGCGGCAATTCCGCCGCGTCGCGCCGCAACCGGCTGGGCGAAGTCCGCCACGCCTTCGAGGCCGCGGGCGTCGCCGGACGCGCTCACCTGCCGGGCTACGTGCCCGACGCGCTCGGCTGGATCGCCGGCTTCGACGTGGCGCTGACGCCATCGGTCTACCCCGATCCCTGCCCGCTCGCGGTGCTGGAGGCGCTGGCCCTGGGCGTGCCGGTGATCGCCTCGGCGGTGGGCGGCATCCCGGACCTGGTCGAGGACGGGAGGACCGGCCTGTTGCTCCCGCCCGGCGACGCCGGCGCCCTGGCTGAGGCGATCATCGCCCTGGCCGATCAGCCCGCCCGCCGCGCCGCGATGGCGGCCAATGCCCGCCGGGTCGCGCACGGCCGCTTCGGCGAGCAGATGATGGCGGCCCGCGCGGCCGCCGTACTTTGCGCCGCCGCGCGGATGGGAGTCGCCGCGTGAATCCTCGGGCGCCGCGGGTGGTCCACCTGTCCCCCGCCCTGTTCGGCGCCGGCGGCTTGGTCGGCGGCGGCGAGCGCTACGCCCTGGAGCTCGCCCGGGCCATGGCCGGGCGCATCCCCACCACCCTGCTCAGCTTCGGCCGGACCGCCCGCACCGAGATGCTCGGGCCGCTCAAAATCGAGGTCCTGGCCAACTGGGCGCCGTTCGGCCGCTTCCAGGTGGATCCGATCAATCCGGCGGTGCTGGCGCGCCTGCGCCAGGCCGACGTGGTGCACGCGCACCAGAGCTTCACCACCATGACCAGCCTCGCCCTGCTCTACGCCAGGGCGACGGGCCGCCCGATCTTCACCACGCACCACGGCGGCGGCGGCGTCGGCCTGAACGACCTGACCGACATCAAGGGCTGGTTCAGCGGGCACCTGCACGTCAGCCGGTTCAGCCGCGAGGCCCTGGGGCATGCCGACCTGGCGACCGCGGAGGTGATCTACGGCGGGGTGGACGCCGAGCGCTTCCGCTCGGACCCGCAGGCGCGGCGGACCGGCGAGGTCCTGTTCGTCGGCCGGGCGCTGCCGCACAAGGGCGCCAACTACCTGATCGAGGCGGTCGACGCCGCCACGCCCCTGACCGTGATCGGGGCGCCCTGGTGGCGCGGACACGACGCCTACCAGGCCCTGCTGGCGCGGCTGGCCGAGGGGAAGGACGTGCGCATGATCACGCGCTGCGACGACCTCGAGCTCACCGCCGCCTACCAGCGCGCGCTCTGTATCGTCCTGCCGAGCGTCTACACCACCGTGTCCGGCGAGCGCTACCGGATGCCCGAGCTGCTCGGCCAGACCCTGCTGGAGGGCATGGCCTGCGGCCTGCCCGCCATCTGCACCGACGTCGGCGGCATGCCCGAGGTGGTGCAGGACGGGGTCACCGGCTTCGTGGTCGCGCCCAACGATCCGGCCGCGCTGCGGGCGCGCATCGCCTGGCTCAAGGCCAATCCCGACGCGGCGGCGAAGATGGGCCGGGCCGGACGCCAGCGGGTGCTGGAAAGATTCTCGTGGAGCGGCGTCGTGGACCGTTGCATGGACGCCTACCGCGCCGCCCTGGCCCGACAGACGAGGGCCGCCTCAGCCGTGCAGGCCTGCGGCGGCATGGCGAGTCGCAGCCCGCACGCGCTATAGCCCGGTCGGCCGCCCTCAGCGGCGACCCGCCAGCAGAGGCGAATGCTCAAGGCCCCGCAACTCTTCCGCGAGATCATGCGCAATGCCGCCATCCTGATCGGCGGGCGCGCGACCAATGCGGTTGTGGCCCTCGCCGCCCTGGCCACGGCGTCGCGCTCGCTGGGCCTGGAAGGCTTCGGCCTTCTGGTGGTGATCAACGCCTTCGCCGAGGCGGTGGGCGACTTCGTCAAGTTCCAGTCCTGGCAGACCGTGCTGAGCTATGGCGCCGGCCACCTGCACGAGGACGGCGGCCCGGAGCTGCAACGGGTGCTCAGGTTCAGCTTCGTCCTCGACCTGATCAGCGGGGTCGCCGGCGTCGCCGTGGGGGTGATCGGGGTCGGCATCGCCGCGCCCTGGCTGAAGCTTCCGCCCGAGCTCACGGGCGCGGCCACGCTCTACGCCACCTGCGTCGGCTTCATGGTGTCGGCCACGCCCAGCGGCGTGCTCAGGCTCTATGGCCGCTTCGGCCTGCTGGCCGGCCAGATCAATCTGCAGTCCACGGTGTGGCTGCTCGGCGGGCTGGTCGCGGCCGCGACCCACGCGGGCGTGGCCGGGTTCCTGGTGGTCTGGTGGCTGGGCAACCTGTCCGCCTTCCTGTTCCTGTTCGTGGCCGCCTGGCGGGAGCTGCATCGCCGCGGCGCGCTGAAC
>FTHL01000318.1_pt1 | contig 24232 bp, 24 predicted proteins | sample 1640951 | NCBI WGS metagenome assembly FTHL01 (sample SAMEA3914788, study PRJEB12502) | metagenome | biome: forest; material: soil | place: Canada | collected 2011-07-03 | depth 0.1 m
ACCTGCACTCGCGCCTGCTGGAGCGCGCGGCCAAGCTGAACGACGACAACGGCTCCGGGTCGCTGACCGCCCTGCCCTTGATCGAGACCCAGGCCAACGACGTGTCGGCCTACATCCCGACCAACGTGATCTCCATCACCGACGGCCAGATCTTCCTCGAGACCGACCTGTTCTACCAGGGCATCCGCCCGGCGCTGAACGTCGGCATCTCGGTGAGCCGCGTGGGCGGCTCGGCGCAGATCCGCGCCATGCGCCAGGCCGCCGGCCCGCTGAAGGGCGAACTCGCCCAGTACCGGGAGATGGCCGCCTTCGCCAAGTTCGGCTCCGACCTCGACGTCTCCACCCAGCGCCTCCTGGCGCGCGGCGAACGGCTCACCGAGCTCCTGAAGCAGCCGCAGTACTCGCCGCTGCAGGTCGAGGAGCAGGTGGCGGTGATCTACGCCGGCACCCGCGGCTACCTCGACCCGATCCCGACCGCCCAGGTCGGCCGCTTCGAGGAGGAGCTGCTGCGCCGGCTGCACGGCCAACATCCGGAGATCCTGGAGGGCATCCGCACCCAGAAGATCCTGAACGAGGAGCTCGAGGGCAAGCTGAAGGCCGCCCTGGACAGCTTCGCAGGCGCGTTCGCCTGAACCGATGACGCTCCGACACGCCATAAGCGCCCGTCCGCGGGCTGGTAGGTGACCGCATGGCCAGCCTGAAGGACATGCGCAACCGGATCGCCTCGGTGCAGGCGACCCAGAAGATCACCAAGGCCATGCAGATGGTGGCCGCGGCCAAGCTGCGCCGCTCGCAGGACGCCGCCCAGAACGCGCGCCCCTACGCCGCGCGCATGGCGGCGGTGATCGCCAACCTGGCCCAGGGCGTGGCCGGCAAGCCCGGCGCGCCGGAGCTGCTGGTCGGCACCGGCCGGGACGACAGGCACCTGATCGTCGTCGCCACCTCCGACCGGGGCCTGGCGGGCGGCTTCAACTCCTCCATCGTCCGGGCGGCGCGCGAGCGCATCGCCGAGCTTTTGAACGCCGGCAAGGACGTGAAGATCATCACCATCGGCAAGAAGGGCCGCGACCAGCTGCGCCGGCTCTACGGCGAGCGGATCGTGGAGAGCTTCGACCTTTCGGGGGAGAAGACCCTGAACATCGGCTCGGCGACGCCGGCGGCCCAGCTCATCCTGACGCTGTTCCGCGAGGGCCAGGTGGACGTGGTGACCCTGTTCTTCAGCCGCTTCCGCTCGGTGGTGACCCAGGTGCCGACCGCCCGCCAGCTGATCCCCGCCGAGATCGAGCCGGGCGCCCAGGCCGCCGACCTCGGCGCGGCCGCCTACGAGTACGAGCCGGACGAGGAGGAGATCCTGCAGACCCTCCTGCCGCGCAACATCACCATCCAGATCCTGTCCGCCCTGCTGGAGAACCAGGCCGGCTTCTACGCCGCCCAGATGGCGGCCATGGACAACGCCACCCGCAACGCCGGCGACATGATCAACCGGCTGAAGATCATCATGAACCGCACCCGCCAGGCGAAGATCACCACCGAGCTGATCGAGATCATCGCCGGCGCCGAAGCCATCTGACGAGAGACACCCCATGCCCGTCCAAGCCGCCGCCAAGAAGAAGACCGCCGCCAAGTCGGGGCCCGAAGCCGCCGGCAAGGGTCGCCTGACCCAGATCATCGGCGCCGTGGTCGACGTCGAATTCGACGGCCACCTCCCGGCGATCCTCAACGCGCTGGAGACCACCAACCGCGACCAGCGCACCGGCGAGCCGTTCCGCCTCGTGCTCGAGGTGGCCCAGCACCTGGGCGAGAACACCGTGCGCGCCATCGCCATGGACGCCACCGAGGGGCTGGTCCGCGGGCAGGCCGTGGTCGACACTGGCGCGCCGATCACCGTGCCCGTGGGCCCCGCCGCGCTCGGCCGGATCATGAACGTCATCGGCGAGCCGGTGGACGAGGCCGGCCCGATCGAGAGCCAGTTCCGCCGCTCGATCCACGCCGAGGCTCCGGCGTTCAAGGACCAGGCGACCCAGGCCGAGGTGCTGGTCACCGGCATCAAGGTGGTGGACCTGCTCTGCCCCTACACCAAGGGGGGCAAGATCGGCCTGTTCGGCGGCGCCGGCGTCGGCAAGACCGTGACCATGCAGGAGCTGATCAACAACATCGCCAAGGCCTATGGCGGCTACTCGGTGCTGGCCGGCGTCGGCGAGCGTACGCGGGAGGGCAACGACCTCTATCACGAGATGATCGAGTCCGGCGTCAACGTGGACCCGCGTAAGTCGGGCTCCAACCAGGGCTCGCGCTGCGCCCTGGTCTACGGCCAGATGAACGAGCCGCCGGGCGCCCGGGCCCGGGTCGCCCTGACCGGCCTCGCCCAGGCGGAATATTTCCGCGATGAGGAAGGCAAAGATGTGCTTCTCTTCATCGACAACATTTTCCGCTTCACGCAAGCGGGCTCCGAGGTGTCGGCCCTGCTCGGCCGGATCCCGTCGGCGGTGGGCTACCAGCCGACCCTGGCCACCGAGATGGGCCAGCTGCAGGAGCGCATTACATCCACAAACAAGGGCTCGATTACGTCGGTGCAGGCGATCTATGTGCCCGCAGACGACCCCACGGACCCCGCCCCGGCGACCTCATTCGCCCACCTTGACGCCACCACCATGCTGTCGCGCGACATCGCGGCCCAGGGCATCTTCCCGGCCGTGGACCCGCTCGATTCCACGTCCCGGATCCTGGACCCCCTGGTGGTCGGCGAGGAGCACTACACCGTCGCGCGGCGGACCCAGGAGATCCTGCAGCAGTACCGGGCGCTGAAGGACATCATCGCCATCCTGGGCATGGACGAGCTGTCCGAAGAGGACAAGCTGACGGTGGCCCGAGCCCGCAAGATCTCGCGGTTCCTGTCCCAGCCCCTGCACGTGGCCGAAGCCTTCACCAACCAGCCGGGCGTGTTCGTTCAGCTGGAAGACACCATCCGCTCGTTCAAGGCGATCTGCGACGGGGCCTACGACCATCTTCCGGAGGCCGCCTTCTACATGGTGGGCACCATCGAAGAGGCGGTGGCCAAGGCCGAGAAGATGGCGGCGGAGGCCTAGGTGGCCGCCAAGCTGCACTTCTCCCTGGTGGCGCCGGAGCGCGAGGTCTTTTCCGGCGACGTGGACCAGGTCGACGCCTCGGGCGTGGAGGGGGACTTCGGCGTCCTGGCCGGCCACGCCCCGTTCATGACCGCCCTCAAGGAGGGCCCGGTGACGGTCCGCGACGGGGGCCAGGTGCGCGTCTACCTCGTGCGCGGGGGCTTTGCGGAGGTCACGCCGCTGGGCCTGACCATCCTGGCCGAGCACGCCGAAGCGGCCGCCTAGCCCCCGGCGCGCGGCGCTCGCGATCAAGGGACTTGCGAAACCTCGGCTGCGACGGTGTCATAGGCCCTTCGGACATTCGGGAGGGATCGGCATGACGCGTAAGGGTTCGATGTGGCTCGGCGTCTTCGCGGCCACGCTGGCGAGCCAGGCCCTGGCCCAGCCGAGCGACGCTCCGCCGCCGCCCCCTCCGGCCGCGGCGCCGTCCGAGCCGGCGCCCCCGGCTTCGCCCGCGCCGCCCAGCGCCGCCGTGCAGCCCGCCCCGGCCGAGACCATCTCGCCGCCGGCGCCGCCGCCAGGGCCGCCGCCCGCGGCCGCGCCCACCGGGGAGGCGGCCCAGGTGCTGGCGCTGATCCAGAACGTCTGCATCCCCCTGATTCAGAAGCAGGACATCAAGGCCGTGGCCCAGACCAACGGGCTGAAGCGCAGCGGCGACCGGCTCGTCCTGCAGCTCGCCGGGGTGGAGCGGATCACCATCAGCCCGCCGACCCAGGCCAACCCCACCGTCTGCACCCTCACCGTCAACCACCAGATCGACCAGTCCAAGCCGATCGTCGACGCCCTGACGGGATGGGCCGCGGCCCAGAACCCCCCGGTGCCGCCCCTCAGCGCCGGATACCAAGCGAGCCCGGGCATGCTGGGATGGTCCTGGGCCCTGGACACCAACCAGATGCACGAGGGCCTGGTGCTGACGGTGCAGAAGACCCCGGACGGCAAGCCCCTCGGCAAGGGCTACGACGTCTCCACGGTGCTGTTCAGCCGCAGCGACCACTGATCGGATGGGCGCCGGCGCGACCCTGACGCCCGCCGACGGAGCGGGCCTGGTCGGCGTCGGCCTGATCCTCGTGGCCTATGCGGGGGTCCAGCTGAACCGGCTGGAGCCGCGCCGGGCCCCGGCGCTGCTGCTGAATTTCTTCGGCGCGGCCCTGGTGCTGGTGTCGCTGGCGTTCCGCTTCAGCCTCGCCGCCTTCGTCATGGAGGCGGCCTGGGCCCTGATCGCCCTTTATGGGCTGGCGCGCCTGCTGCGCCGCGATCCCTAGGGGCGGGCGAAGGGACGGAAGGTCTCCACCACGACCTGATAGGTGCCGCGCTTGAAGGGAACGACCAGCTCGGGCGCTTCGTCGAGCTCGGCCCAGCGCCAGTCGTCGAACTCAACCTGGGGGTGGGCGAACAGGTTGATCTCCGACTCCGGCCCGGTGAAGCGCAGGGCGAACCACACCTGCTTCTGGCCGCGCCAGCCCTTGGCGATCTTCGAGCCCTGGTGACCGGGAGGGAAATCGTAGGCGAGCCAGTCCTCGGTGCGGCCGAGGTACTGGGTGGAGACCACGCCGGTTTCCTCCTCGAGCTCGCGCCGCGCCGCGTCCAGCAGGTCCTCGCCGCGGTCCACCCCGCCCTGGGGAAACTGCCAGTTGAAGGGCCCCGGCGTGTTGGCCCGCCGCCCGAGCCAGACCCTGCCGTCGGCGCTGAACAGGACCACGCCGACGTTGGGCCGGTAGCGGGCCATGGCGTCCTCGATCGGTCCGGTGTCGGCGCCCTGTGGCCTTGAAGGCAGGGCGTTCATGCTACTGGCGTGCGGCGACCGACGAGGCAGGCGCCAGGGCCAGGCCGCGTCCGCCCAGGCCCGCGGCCCAACGCTGGACCTCCTGCAAGGTCACCGGATAGGCGAAGCCCGAGCCCAGCGACTTGCCGCGCTGCCGCGCCGAGTCCTCGAGCTGGGCCAGCTCCTGCTCGATGGAGCCGCCATCCAGGTTCTCGTCGATCACCCGGTCGGCCGAGGCCCGCGGCACGCCCGTGGCGCGGCCGGCCGCCGAGCCGTCGTCGATGAAGGCCAGGCCGCGGCTGCGCAGGGCGGCGGTGAACACGCTCATGGCGGGATCGGACGCCAGGAACCTGCCGCCGAGATAATTGGTCACGCCGAAGTAGCCCGAGGCCCGCGACAGCAGCCACTGCAGCCGCTTGGTGGTTTCCGGCGGGGGGTCCTTGGCCATCAGGGTGTAGGGGCCCGGGTCGTTCTGCGGATAGTCGACCGGCTCCATCGGCGCCTCCAGCAGCACCTCGTGGCCATGGGAGCGGGCGAGATCGATCCAGCCCTGCAGGCCGTCCGCATAGGGGACGAAGGAGAGGGTGACCTCGGGCGGCAGCTGCTCGATGGCGTCTCGCGTGGCCTTGGCGTTGAGCCCCAGGCCGCCGATCACCAGCGCCACCTTGGGCGCGCCGGTGTCGTGGAACGGGCGGGCATAGGCGTCCGCCGGGGTCCGGCCGTCCGGCGCGATCACCGGCAGCGGGCCGCCGGGGCCGGGCGCGAAGAGGCCGGCGATGGGGGCCGCGGGAAGCGCCCCGCCGTCGGCGCCGAGGCTGATAGTCGCGGTGTTCAGGGCGATGCTGGTCGGTTGCGGCGCGGCGGGCAGGGCGTCGACGGCGGCCGAAGCCAGGGAGATGTGCACCCGCGGGGCGCCGGCGGCCGGATCGCCGACCACGGCGATGGTCCCGATCGCGGTCAGCAGCAACAGGAAGCCGGCGCCGGCGGCGCCCAGCACAGGATTGGCCAGCGGGCCGAGGTCGACGGCGCGCCCGCCGGCGAGCAGATCGCGCGCGCGGGAGCGGTCCGTTTCCGAGGAGACGGCGGGACCGGACGCCAGCTGGGGCCTCTTGGCGAACATGCACAGACCTTCCGAGGACCGCCACCCTCGGAAATCATAGTTAACAATCCGTGGAACCGGTCAGTTTCAATGCGGCGAGGCCTTCGCCGCCGGCTTCACCACCTCGGGCGGATTCAGCTCCTTGGCCGGCGCAACGTCGCCTTCGGGCGTGACCGCGGCGGTCTTGACGCTGCTGGGCGCGGGCTTGTTGGCGGCGACCACGGTCATGGGCGCGGGCTTGGAGCTCTGCAGCAGCGCCGCCACCGAGCCGGCCTTCAGCACCGCCTCGGCGCGGATCAGCTGGTAGTCGCCCTTGGGATCGAAGGCGGGCGGCGGCGCCTCGGCCGGCTCGTGCGCGCTGCGGCGGGTCTTGCCTTCGGCGGCGTTGAGCGCGTTGCGGAAGCTGGCCTCGGAGAACTGGAACTCCCGCTTGGAGACCAGGTCGGCCTCTTCCTTGGACTCGGCGACCTCCAGGGTCGGCTCGATGCCGGTCTTCTGGATCGAGCGCCCGGCGGGGGTGTAGTAGCGCGCGGTGGTCAGCTTCAGCGCCCCGTCCGCGCCGCCGTCCAGCGGGATCACCGACTGCACCGAGCCCTTGCCGAAGCTGGTCAGCCCGACCAGCTCGGCGCGGTGGCGGTCCTGCAGGGCCCCGGCGACGATCTCGGCGGCCGAGGCGGTGCCGGAGTTGATCAGCACCACGATCGGCAGGCCGTGCAGCATGTCGCCCGGCTTGGCGTTGTAGCGCTCGATGTCTTGCGGGTCGCGGCCGCGCTGGGAGACCACCTCGCCGCCGTCCAGGAACACGTCGGAGACGGCGACCGCCTGGTCGAGCAGGCCGCCCGGATTGTTGCGCAGGTCGAGCACCACGCCCTTCATGTGCGGGGCCTTGGCTTCCAGCGACCTCACCGCCGCGGCGGTCTCGTCGCCGGTCTTCTCGTTGAACGCCGAGATGCGCAGGTAGCCGTAGTCGCCTTCCATGTGCGACTTCACCGACTTCACCGCGATCACCTCGCGCACCAGCTTCACCTCGAAGGGATCGTGCTTTTCGCGGGCGATGGAGAGGGTGATCGGCTGGCCGACGTCGCCGCGCATCTGCTTGACCGCGTCGTTCAGCGGCAGGCCGAGCACGCTCTGGCCGTCGATAGCGGTGATGTAATCGCCGGCCTTGATGCCGGCGCGGGCGGCCGGGGTGTCGTCCATCGGGGAGATCACCTTGACCACCCCGTCGTCGGAGGTGACTTCCAGCCCCAGCCCGCCGTACTCGCCGCGGGTCTGGTCCATCATGTCCTTGAAGCTGGCCGGGTCCAGATAGCCGGAGTGCGGGTCCAGCGAGGTCAGCATGCCGTCGATGGCCGCCTGGATCAGCTTCTTGTCGTCGGTCGGCGCCACATACTGGTTGTGCACCTTGGTCAGCACGTCTCCGAACACCTCCAGCATGTGGTAGGTCTCGGGCCGCGGCGAATTGGCGTGGGCCGTGGCGTTGATGAAGGCCATGCTGCCGGCGCCGAGCAGGAACGTGCTGGCGCCGATCATGAAGTACTTGCGCATCATGCGCTCCCGCTGGTGGCGGCTCCGGTCCGGAGGATGTTGGGACCTCCGTTGAGCACCACGAAAGCCTTGAAGTCCAGTGGATTGGCGGTCGAGGGGCCGCGCCCTCTCGCCTCTGGCCAACGGGTAGCCGGCGTTTGCGTCATTTCGAAGACGCGGCGCCCCTCAGCCGCCCCTGAGCCAGCCCGCGGGGTCCATCGGCGCCCCGCCCGATCCGCGCAGCTCCATGTAGAGCTCGTGCGCGCCGCCGGGCCGGTCGGCCATGGCGCCCACCGCCTCGCCCGCAGACACCCGCCGCCCGGTGGACGGGGCGATGCGGTCCAGGCCCGCGAGCACGATGTGGTAGCCGCCGCCGACATTCAGCACCAAGACTCCTCCCCATCCCTTAAGCGGTCCTGAATACTCAACCACGCCGGCCGCGGGCGCGCGCACCGGCGCGCCAGGGGCGGTCCGGAAGGTCATCCCGTCGGAGGTCTGGCCGCCCGGCGAGGCTTGGCCGAACCGCCGCACCAGCTGGCCGGACACGGGCTGCCGCAAGGCCGAGGGCGGAAGCCCCGCCGGCGCCGCCGGCAGAGCGGGCGAGACGCCAAGGGATTTCAGCTGCTGGGTCAGGGCCTCGGCCCGCTGGTCGGCGTCGACCGCGTCGGCGTCGAGCTGGCGCTCCAGCGCGCCCTTCTCCTTCAGCGCCTGCTCGACCTGGGTGCGGCTGTCGGCCAGGGCGCTCTCGGAGGTGAACAGGTCCTCGCTGGTGGCGCTGACCGCGCGGCGCACACGCTGCAGGGCCTCGGCGCGGGCCTTCAGCTCCGCCGCGCGCCGGGCGAGCTCGGGCTCGATGGCGCGCGCCAGGATGGCGGCCCGAACCGCATCCCTGGCCGAGCCCGGCGAGACAAGCAGCGCCGGCGGGGGCTGGCGGCGATAGAGCTCCAGCGCGCCCAGCAGCCGGGCGAGGGCGGCCTGGTTGTGGTCCATGTCGGCCTTCAGCGCCGCCTCGCGGGCGTTCAGGGCGCCCAGCCGCGCGCGCTTGTCGCTCACCCCGCGCTGGCCGGCGGCCTCCAGCGCGTTCAGCTCCTGCAGCTGGGCGTTGAGCCGGTCGATGTCCTGGCGTAGGGCGGCGGCCTCGGCGTGGGCCTCCTCGCGGGTCTGGACGCGCGCCGCGAGCTCGCCGCGCATCGCCCCCACGTCCGGGCTTGCGGCCGGCCGCGCGGGCGCCGACGGCAGGGCGGCCGCGGCCAGGACGGCGAGGAAGGGCAGGCGGGCGCGCACGGTCAGTCGCGATGATAGGGTGATCCGCCGAGGATGGTCACCGCCCGGTAGACCTGCTCGCAGAGCATGGCGCGGACCAAGGCGTGGGGCCATGTCTGGGGCCCGAAGGCGAGCCGCCCGCGCGCCCGCTGGAGCAGGCTCTCGTCCAGGCCGTCGGCCCCGCCGATCAGGAAGACGAGGCGCCGGACGCCGTCGTCGCGAAGCCGTTCGATCTGCAGCGCGAAGTCGCGCGAGGCCCTGGCGGCGCCGCGCTCGTCACAGGCGATCAGGTGGTCCTGCGACTCGATGCGGGCGGCCAGGGCGTCCGCCTCCGCCGCCTTGCCGGGTTTTTTGGCCTCGGCCTCGATCAGCTCGACGGGGCCGAGGCTTAGGGCGCGCCCCGCGGCGCTGGCGCGCTCGGCCCAGTCCCTGGCGAGCAGAGCCTCGGGGGCTCGGCCAAGGCGCCCGACCGCCAGGACCGCGATGCGCACGGCGGCCTTTGCGGGGCGCTAGAGCTCGTCGGCGCTGGTGACGACCTTGGCCACGATTCCGTACTGGACCGCCTGCTCCGCCGACATCCAGAAGTCCCGCTCGGTGTCGGCCTTGATCCGCTCGACGGTCTGGCCCGTGCGCTCGGCGATGATGCGGTTCACCCGCTCACGCATCTTGATGATCTCTTCGGCCTGGATAGAGATGTCGGAGGCCTGACCACGCACCCCGCCCAGCGGCTGGTGCAGCATGAAGCGGGTGTTGGGCAGGCAGTACCGGTTCTCCTTCTCGGCGGCGAGGTAGATGTGGGCGCCCGCGCTGGCCACCCAGCCGGTGCCGACCACCTTCACCATCGAGCCGCAGAAGCGGATCATGTCGTGGATGGTGTCGCTCGACTCCACATGGCCGCCGGGCGAGTTGATGATCACCCGGATGTCGTCCTTGCCGCGGGCGGCGAAGGCGAGCAGCTGGGCGGTCACCCGCTCGGCCATCTTCATGTCGACCTCGCCGAACACCAGCACGGTGCGGGACTTGAACAGGGCGTCCTGCACCGGTCCGTGGACCATCGGCAGCTCGGAGCGGGGCTGGTCGCTCTTTTCGTCGTCGTCGTCGTCATCGTCGGCCGCACGGCCGAGGAGACTCATCTCGTTTTTCCAAAGCATGGGTCTGGATTAGCGGGGCGGGCGGGAGAGGTCCAGCATCTCCTCCCCGGCCACGCGGTGAGCGGCGCTAGTGGGCGGTTGCCCGGACAGGCGGCTCGACCGACCAGATCTTCTCGATGTTGTAGAAGCTGCGCACCTCGGGCCGGAACAGGTGGACGATCACGTCCCCGGCGTCGATCAGCACCCAGTCGCAGTGCGGCATGCCCTCGACCCGGGCCCGGCCGAAGCCCTGCTCCTTCAGCGTCCGCAAAAGGCGGTCCGCGAGGGCGGCGACATGCCGGTGCGACCGCCCCGACGCGACGATCAGGCCGTCGGCGACGGAGCTCTTGTCCTTGAGGTCGATGAAGATGACGTCCTGCGCCTTGTCCTCGTCGAGACGGTGCAGGATCAGGTCTTGCAGAGCGCCAATGCGACCCTGGTCGTCCGAAGAGGAGCCGCCGGAGGCGGGTTCCTCGTGCGCGCTGGGCGCAGCTTCGCGGTTCAGCTGTTCACTCCTTCATCCCCGGTTCGGGGACCCGTCGATCCTAGCATGTCGCGGCCCAAGGGCCAGGGGTCAATGACCGGCCGGCGGCGGCGAAGCGCGCAGCGCGGTCGAGGACGCGAAGCTCCACGGCGCCTCGACAAAAGTCCAGGCGGGCGGCGCGGCGCGGGCGAGGCTGCGCGCGGCCCTATGCCGGGCGTGGCCGAAGCGGCGGGCGGCGGGGGCCAGCCGGCTCCGGATCGCGGCGTTCGGCCGCGACACCACCGCCACCGGGATTTCCGCCATCAGTTCGGTCCAGCCCTTCCAGCGGTGCAGGCCGAGCAGGCTGTCGGCGCCGATGATCCAGACGAAGCGCACGCCCGGATAGCGCGCCTTCAGCGCCCGCACCGTGTCTATGCTGTAGCGCAGGCCGAGCCGGGCCTCGGCGTCCGAGACCACCATCCTCGGGCCCCGCGCCAGGGCGCGCGCCGCCGCGAGACGGCGCTGGTAATGGGCCCTGGCGGCCGGTTTCAGCGGATTGCCCGGCGACACCAGCCAGACCACACGGTCCAGCCCCAGCCGCTGGAGCGCGGTCAGGGCGACGTGGGCGTGGCCGTCGTGGGCTGGGTCAAACGAGCCGCCGAACAAGCCGACGCTCATACCGGGCTGCAGATGCAGGCCGAGCCGCAGGCCGCCCCTCAGCGGGCCAAACATGCGCCTGGACGGCGCAACCGACCACATCGGCGCTAGGAGGAAACCGGCTCGGCCGGGGCCGGCCCGCGCGCCTTGGCCGACCGGCGGAAGACCGGGCCATCCTGCCGGTCGAGCTGGGGCTGCGACTGGCGCATGCGCGTGCGCACGGTGAACACACTGTCGCCCGAGAGCACGGCGCCCCGCGCGAACAGGCGGCCGTTCTCCCAGTTGGACAGGCCGAGTTCAGGCCGGCCCAAGGCGTACTGGCCGTCCACCCAGCGGGTGAACCCGTCTCCCACGAAGGGCGCGTCCACCGCGGCGTAGAACCGCTCGTGGGCGGCGGCGTCCTCGGCGATCAGGCTCGCGGCGAGGCGCGGGCTGCAGCGGTTGCAGAGGGCGACGGCCTCCTGCAGGTCCTGCACCAGCACCAGGCTGACCTCCGGGGTCTCCTCCCATTCCCATTCCCGGCCGAGCTCGTCAGGCGCCAAGGGCTCGACCAGCGGCTCCTCGCGCTCGCCGTCCGCGCGGCGGACCCGCGCCCGCGCGGCGCGCCACGCCTGCGGCAGCAGGTCCTCGCCGCCCCGAACCACGTGGAGCTTGCAGCCATGTCCTCGCCGCTCCCCGGCGGCCCAGAGGGCGTCCAGGAAGGCCGGGACCAGGTCCTCGGCGCGGCCGCGGGGGATGCAGCAGACGTTCAAGGTGTTGCAGACCTTACGGTCCAGCGAGTGGAAAACCGCGGCGGCGAAGCGGTCGGCGTCGGCGGACGCATCCGCCACCAGCCAGGCCCCGCCGGTCCCGTGCAGGCTCACCGGCACGCCGGACTGGCGCGCCACGGCCCCGAGCTGCGCCACCGCCCGCCCGGAGCCGCGCGCCACGGCGAGCCCGAGCCGCCGGTCCGAGAACAGCGCCCATCCGGCCGAGCGCTCGGCGCTGTCCAGCAGGACCGCCGCCCCTCGCGGAAGCCCCGACTGCGCCAGGGCAGGGCCCAGCGCGGCCTCGACGATCGCCCGGGCGGTGCCCAGGGCGTCCGAGCCGATGCGGAACACCACGGTGTTGCCGCTCCTCAGCACGCCGGCCGCGTCGGCGAAGACATTCGGCCGGCCCTCGAACACGAACCCGACGACGCCCAGGGGCGCGGTGAGCTGCTCGATCTCGAATCCGTCGCGCGCCAGCCGCTCGATCGGCCGCCCGCGAGGGCTCAGCGCGTCGCGCCACATCCTGAGACCCGCAGCCATGTCGTCCCGCATGGCCTCGCCGACGACCAGCCGCGTGGTGGAGCGGCCGCGGGCTCGCGCCTGGGCCACATCTTCTGCATTGGCTGCGGCGATACGGGCCCAGGCGGCCTCGTCCTCCAGCCGGGCGGCGAAAGCCTCGAAGAATTGGCTGATCCGGGCGTCAGAGATCTCGGCCAGGGCCTCGAACGCGGCCTGGGCCTGCTCGACGGCCCGGGCGGCGCGGTCGTGCTCTTCGGCGGGCACGCGCAGCAGCTCCCCGCTGTCCTGCACGACCAGGAGCCGGTCGCAGGGTCCAAAGGCTGCGGCGAGCTCGGCCGTGACCGTCGCCACCCGGTCGCCCCCGTAGGGGACGCGCATCCCCGGCTCCAGCCGTTGCAGCCGCTCGTTCGCCATGGCGCGTCTATGGCACATCCGCCCGGCGTCCGGGAGCGGCGCTCAGCGCGAGGAGAGGGCCAGGTCGTCGGCGTGGATCAGGGTGGGGCCCGAGGTGTAGCCGAGCTCGGCCTCGATCTGGCTGGACTTCAGCCCGATGATCCGCTCCGCCTCCGCGGCGTCGTAGCGGCAGAGGCCGCGGGCGACCTCGCGGCCCTCGGGATCCACCACCAGCACCGCGTCGCCCTTGCCGAAGCGGCCGCTCACGCGCCGCACCCCCGCGGGCAGGAGGCTCTTTCCCTGGCGCAGCGCCGAAGCGGCGCCGGCGTCGACCATCAGCTCGCCCTGCGGCGCCAGGGACCCCAGGATCCACGACTTGTAGGCCGCGGCGGGCGTGGTGGCGGGATCCACCCGGGTGCAGGCGGCGCCGTCCTCGATCGCCTCTAGCGGAGCCGGACGGCGGCCGAGGGTGATCAGGGTGGCGCAGCCGGCGTGCTGGGCGATCCGTGCGGCCATCAGCTTGGTGGCCATGCCGCCCGAGCCGACCCCGGCGCTGGCGTTGGCCCCCTCCGCCATGGCCTCGATCTCCGGGGTGATCGCGCCCACCACCTCAAGCCGGGTCGCGGCGGGATCGCGGCGGGGATCGGCGGTGTAGAGCCCGTCCACGTCCGACAGCAGCACCAGAAGGTCCGCCCCGATCATCTGGGCCACGCGGGCGGCCAGGCGGTCGTTGTCGCCGTAGCGGATCTCTTCGGTGACCACGGTGTCGTTCTCGTTGACCACCGGCACCACGCCCAGGCCGAGAAGGGTCTCGACGGTGGCGCGGGCGTTCAGCCAGCGGCGGCGCACCTCGGTGTCGTCGCGGGTGAGCAGCACCTGGGCGCAGATCAGGCCATAGGGTTCCAACGCCTGTTCCCAGGCGCGCATCAGAAGGCTCTGGCCGGCCGCGGCCGCAGCCTGCTTCTCCTGCAGGCTGAGCGCCCCGCGCTTGAGCCTGAGCCGCTCGCGACCCAGGGCCACGGCGCCAGAGGAGACCACCAGCACCTGCTGGCCGCGCCCCTTCAGCCGCGCGACGTCGGAGGCGAAGGCGTTCAGCCAGGCGTCGTCGGCCCCGCCGCCATCCGGGTCGATCAGGATGGACGAGCCCACCTTCACCACCAGCCGGCGGGCCCCGGCCACCGGGTTCATGGCCGCCATGGCTGGTCCTCCCCGTCGCCAGCCGTCTCCTGGCGCCGAACCGCCGCCCGCCGCGCCTTCACCTCGGCGAAGGCGGCGCGCAGCAGCTCGGTGACGCCTTCGCCGGAGACGCCGGAGACGATGAAGGGCCGCCGGCCGGCCGCAGCCTCCAGCGCCGCCGCGCGCTCCTCGCGGAGCTCAGGGGTGAGGGCGTCGGCCTTGTTCAGCGCCAACAGCTCGGACTTGTCCTCCAGCCCCTCGCCATAGGCCTCCAGCTCGTGGCGGATCGTGCGCCAGGCCCCGGCGACGTCCTCCTGGGTGCCGTCCACAAGATGCACCAGCACGGCGGTGCGCTCGACATGGCCCAGAAAGCGCGTGCCGATGCCGGCGCCCTCCGAGGCGCCCTCGATCAGGCCGGGGATGTCGGCGAGCACGAAGCGCTCCTGGCCGGAAAGCTCCACCACGCCCAGGTTGGGGGTCAGGGTGGTGAAGGGATAGTCGGCGATCTTGGGCCGCGCGGCCGAGGCCGCCGCCAGCAGGGTGGACTTGCCGGCGTTGGGCAGTCCGACCAGGCCCACGTCGGCGATCAGCTTCAGGCGCAGCCAGATCCAGCGTTCCTCGCCCTCCTGGCCGGGCATGGCGAAGCGGGGGGCCTGGTTGATCGGGCCCTTGAAGCGGGTGTTGCCGAATCCGCCGTTGCCGCCGCGGGCGAGCTGCACCCGCGCGCCGGCGTGGTCCAGGTCGGCGATCATGGTCTCGTGGTCCTCGGCCAGGACCTGGGTGCCGACCGGCACCTTCAAGAGCACGTCCTCGCCGGCCGGACCGGAGCGATTCTTGCCCATGCCGTGCACGCCGGTTCCGGCCCTGAAGTGCTGGCGGTAGCGGTAGTCGATCAGGGTGTTCAGGCCCTCCACCGCCTCGATCCAGACGTCGCCGCCGCGGCCGCCGTCGCCCCCGTCCGGGCCGCCATACTCGATGAACTTCTCCCGCCGGAACGAGACGGCGCCCGCGCCGCCGTCGCCCGAACGGACGAAGATCTTGGCCTGGTCGAGGAATTTCATCGGGGTCTTATTGTCCAACCCCGCCCGAGCGTCGAGGGCGCGGCCCCGGAGCGACATGATCCACCTTCCCACCCATCCCTGGCCTCACCTGGTGTTCGACGCCGCCGCCTGGGCCTCGGCGGCGGGGCTGGCGCGGGCGCTCTACCGCTGGCGGCTGGGGCCGGTCGCCGCCACGGCGGCCGCCAAGGTCGGGCCCGGCTACTTCCTCGCGCTGGGGCTGGGCGCGATCATCGGCGGTTATCTGGCGGGCTCTCTGGTGAGCATGGTCGGGCCCGCGCCGACCCTTTCGCACTCCATCGCCGGGGTGATCGCCGGCGCGGTGGTCGCGGTGGAGGCCTACAAGGCCGTGCGGGGGATACGCGGTCCCACCGGCGGTGTCTTCGCCGGCCCGCTCGCGTTGGGCATAGCGGTCGGGCGCTGGGGCTGCCTATTCGCTGGCCTGCCGGACCGGACCTATGGCGCGCCCACGCGGCTGCCCTGGGCGGTCGACCTCGGCGACGGCGTCGGCCGCCACCCGGTCCAGGTGTACGAATCCCTGGCCATGGCCGGCTTCCTGGCGGTCTATCTGTGGGGCCTGGACCGTCGGGCGCCCTGGGCGCTTCGGGGCGGATTTTACCTGTTCTGCGCCTGGTACGGGGCCCAGCGATTCGTCTGGGAGTTCCTTAAGCCTTACCCTAGGTTGCCCGGGGGGCTGGACCTGTTCCAGCTGATCGGCCTGGGTCTCGTCGCCTATGGATGGGTCAGTTTCGCAAGACTCCAGGCGCCAGGGCGCGCCATCCGCGCGTAGCGCGGCGCCTTACCTATTCCTCGGCCAGACCACCAGCCTGTGCGAGACCTGCCTGGAGCTGGTCCCCGCCAAGGTGATCGCCGAGGACGGCTGCGTCTTCTACCTCAAGCGCTGCCGCGCGCACGGGGTGCAGAAGACCCTGATCAGCGACGACGTCGCCTATTGGAAATCGACCCGCGACTGGCTCAAGCCCGGGGACCGGCCACTGCGCCCGCAGACCCCCACGGACCACGGCTGCCCCTACGACTGCGGCCTCTGCCCGGACCATGAGCAGCACTCATGCCTGGCGCTGATCGAGATCAACGACGTCTGCAACCTCTCCTGCCCGGTCTGTTTCGCCGATTCCGCCGTCGGCCGCGGCGGCCACCGCAGCCTGGCCGAGATCGAGGCCCTGCTCGACGTCGTGGTCGCCTCGGAAGGCGAGCCCGACTTGGTCCAGCTGTCCGGCGGCGAGCCCACCCTTCACCCGCAGCTGTTCGAGGTGCTGGCGGCGGCCAAGGCCAGGCCGATCCGGCACCTGATGCTGAACACCAACGGCCTGCGCATCGCCCGCGAGCCGGGCTTCGCCGAGCGGCTCCCTGAGCTCGGGCCGGGCTTCGAGGTCTACCTGCAGTTCGACTCCCTGGAGCGCGACGCCCTGAGGCATCTGCGCGGCGCCGACCTCGTAAAGGTGCGCCTTCAGGCCCTGGAGGCGCTGGAGCGGGCCGGGCTCTCCACCACCCTGGTCGTCACCCTGAAGCGGGGCGTCAACGACGCCGAGATCCCTGCGATCGTGCGCTTCGCGCTGGGCTGGTCGTGCGTGCGCGGCGTGAGCTTCCAGCCGATCCAGGACGCCGGCCGCAACGACGGCTTCGACGCCGGGCGCCATCGCATCGTGCTGTCGCAGGTGCGGCGGCGGATCGCCGAGGCCGGAGTCTTCGCCGTGGAGGACCTGATCCCCTTGCCGTGCAACCCGGACCAGATCTGCATCGGATACGGTCTTCGCGACGGTCGAGACGTCGTGCCCGTGACCTCGCTGATCCCGCGCGAGCTGCTGGTCGCGGCTGCCCCCAACACGGTCGCCTTCGAGGCCTATCCTGAGCTGCAGCGGCGGGTGTTTGACCTCCTGTCGCTCTCCACCGCCCAGGCGGACACCTCGCAAAAGCTGGCCGGCCTGCTGTGCTGCCTGCCGCAGGCGGCCGTGCCGGCCGACGTCGGCTACGCCCAGACCTTCCGCGTGGTGGTCACCCAATTCCTCGACCGCTTCAACTTCGACCTCGGGACGGTGAAGCGCTCCTGCATCCACTTCGTCGAGCCGCCCGGCCGGATCATCCCCTTCGACACCTACAACACCTTCTATCGGCGCGGCGCCGCGGGCGCGGCGGCGCTCGGCAGGGCCCAGGCGAGGCGCGGATGACCGATCCGGTCCCGCCAAAGGCCGCGCGCAGCCCGGTCATGGTCGCGCTGGGCTGGCTTCTGGCCATCTTCGGCGGGCTCTGGACCGCGCTGACGGGCCTGTGCACCGGGGCGTTTTTCGTGACGGGCCTGAGCAACGGCGAACGCGCGAGCGCTGCGATGGTGACCGTGCTCTACATCGCGACGCTGGTGATCGCGCCCGGCGTGCTCATGCTTTGCGGCGGCGTCGTGATCCTGCGCGAGCAGCACAAGCTGGGCGGATCCTGAGATCACCCTGTAAGAACCTGGCATGAGCGCCGCCGAGCCGAGCCTCGACCTCACCGACGCGCCTGCCAAGCCGAAGGGGCCGCTCGCCCGCTTGCGCGGGCTGGTGCGCTCCAGCGAGTTCGCCCTGGCGGTGATCGGCCTGGTGGTCGGCGCCGGCGCCGGGCTGATGGTCATGCTGATGAGCCGGACGGTGCAGTGGATGCACATGACCCTGTTCGGCATCGACCTGAACGCGCGGCTGAGCGGGGCGGTGAGCCTGGACCCGCTCCGGGTCCTGCTCTGGCCCACGGTCGGTGGCCTGCTGGTGGGGGCCAGCCTCTGGCTCTGGGCGCGGTTCGGGCGCACGCCGGCGGTGGACCCGATCGAGGCCAACGCCTTGCGCGGCGGCCGCATGAGCATCGGCGACAGCCTAGCGGTGGCCGGGCAGATCCTGCTGTCCAACGGATTCGGCGCCTCGGTCGGGCTGGAGGCCGGCTACACCCAGCTCGGCTCGGGCCTCGGCTCCGCGCTCGGGGCGCGGCTGAAGCTGCGGCGCAACGACCTGCGCATGCTGGTCGGGGCGGGGTCGGCCGGCGCCATCGCCGCCGCCTTCGGGGCGCCGCTCACGGGGGCCTTCTACGGGTTCGAGGTGGTGATCGGGACCTACGCCATCGCCAGCATCGCCCCGGTGATGGGCGCCGCCATCGCCGGCTACCTGATCACCCAGCAGATCGGCGGCTCGCTCTATCACATCGACGTGCGCACCGCGGCCGGGCTCAAGACCCACGACTACCTCCTGTTCGCCGCCCTGGGCGTCATCTGCTCGGGCCTGGCCATCCTCCTGATGCGGGCGGTGTCGATGATGGAGCGGCTGCTGCGCCAGCGCTTCCTGCCGCCCGCCATCCGCCCGGCCCTGGGCGGCCTCACGGTCGGGGTGATGGCGCTCTACACGCCCCAGGTGCTGTCGGCCGGCCACGGCGCCCTGCAGTTCGACCTGGCCGCCGCGCAGGGGATGGGGACCATCCTGCTGCTTTTGATGCTGAAAATGGCGGCCTCGGCGGTGTCGCTGGGATCGGGCTTTCGCGGCGGCCTGTTCTTCGCGTCGCTGTTGCTGGGATCCCTGACCGGCCAGGCCTTCGCCCAGGCGCTCGCCCTTGGCGGCCTGATCTCCCTGGACCCGACAGCCGCGGCGCTGGTGGGCATGGGCGCCTTCGCCGTCGCCATCGTGGGCGGCCCGCTGACCATGTCCTTCCTGGTGCTGGAGACCACCGGCGACTACGCCCTGACCGGCGCCGTGCTGGCCGCCTCGGTGGTGTCGAGCCTGATCGTGCGCGAGACCTTCGGCTATTCGTTCTCCACCTTCCGCCTGCACCTGCGCGGCGAGACCATCCGCAGCGCCCACGATGTCGGCCGCATCCGATCGCTCACCGTGGGCCGGCTGATGCGCCGCGACGCCCCCATCCTGCCGGCGTCCACGGCGCTGAAAGAGCTGAAACGGCGCTTCCCGCTGGGCTCGGTCCAGCGCGTGCTCCTGGTGGACGAGGCCGAGCGTTACGCGGGCATGGTCACGGTGGCCGAGGTCTACGCCGGCGCGGATGAGGCCCGCCCGGCGTCGGAGCTGGCCCGGCTTTCCGACTGCATGCTCGCGCCGGCCATGAACATCCAGGACGCCATGGCGATGTTCGACCGGGTGGAGGCGGAGACGCTGGCGGTGGTCGACGGGCCCGAGACCCGCAAGGTGCTGGGCCTGCTCAACGAGACCTATGCGGTGCGGCGCTACGCCGAGGAGCTGGACAAGTCGCGCCGGGAGCTGGTCGGCGAGCCGACGCCGGACACCGAAACCGACTGAGCGGCCGGCGGCCGCGGCCTCAGCGCTTCTTCTTGGAGGGCTTGCTCTCGAGGAAGGAGAACACCAGCGCGGCCAGCAGGGAGGGATTGCGGATGGCGACCACCCCGGCGGCCAGGGCGGCGGCGGCGGCGGCGATGGGCCGCTCGCGCACGAAGCCCTTGGCGCGCTCGACCATGCTGGGCTCGCGCTTGCGGCGGCCGAGTCCCGCCTTGATCAGCACGACCAGGGCGGCGAGCACCAGGAGGAGTGCGGCCGCGCCGGCGACGATGGCGGCGGCGCCGGCCGGTCCGACGTAGTCGCGGGCGACGGCGTAAAGTGCGAAGGCGAGGGCGACTACGAATACGCCAACCGCCGCGGCCAGGGCGGCCGCGGCGGCGACGAGAAGCAGAATCTTCCTGGCGATCAACGCGAGTTCCGGCCGCTCGCCAGCACGAGGCCTACGAGCACGCCCACGCCGAGGATGGCGAGGCTGGTGGTCAGCGGCTGCCGCTGCACCTGCTCGACCAGGTATTTCTCGGCGTTCTGGAGCTTCTGGCCGGCGTCGTCGACATAGGGGCGGGCGCGGGTGCGCAGGCTTTCCAGGGTCTCCTGGGCGACCTGTCCGGCGCGGTCCTTGAACTCGGCCATGGCGTCATCGAACTTGGTGCGGGCCGCCGCGGCGGTCTGCATGGCGTCGTCGAGAGCCGGCTGAGCGGCGTTGGAGTTGGCAGACATGTTGGGTCCTCCGGTCCCCCGGGAAAACAGAATAGGGCGGACGTGGCCCAAACGCCAAGTCGATGCTTGTGTTCCGGCCAATCGTATCGCGCCGCACAATTCCGAGATGATGGTTGCGGCGCGGTCGGGCCGACTCTAGTGAGGGGGCTCGCCGGACGCTGAAAACGCGACGGTCCAAGCATGCGACTGATCATCGTCGACGCTCCAAGACCCCACGTCGCCCTCTGGCCGCGACGGCCATGACCGACGAGAGCCCTCCTGTTCCCTCCGCAGACCCACGCCTGCAACGGCTGTTGCGCCTCGCCCTGGCGCTGACCGGCGGAAGCTGGGCCGCCGTGGTGCTGGACGATGGGGAGATCGAGGCCGCCACCGGCCCGGCGCCGGTCGGCGTGGACGCCTGTGGGCTGGCGCCGCTCGCCCGCGGCGGCCGCGCGCCGCAGGGCGTCGTCGCCGCGCCCGCGCCAGGCGCCGACGCCGTGCTGGCCGTGGCCGGCGGCCAGGCGGCGGCGGCGTCGGCCGACCAGCTGCGCGCCCTCGCCGACCTCGCCGCCCTGACCGCCGACGAGCTCACCGGCGACGCCCGCGACGCCCGCGAGGAGCGCGACACCCTGCTGGCCGAGATCGACCACCGGGTGAAGAACGTGCTCTCGGCCGTGCAGTCGATGGCGTCGCAATCCGCCCGCCGGGCGTTGTCACTGGACGGCTTCCTCAAGGCCTTCACCGGCCGTTTGCGGGCGATGGCCTCGGCGCAGGAGCTGCTGACCGCCTCGCGCTGGCGCGGCGCTTCGATCCACGACCTCGCCACGGCGACACTCTCGACTCTGGCGCCGGGGCAGACGCGCTGGGAAGGTCCGGACCTGTTCCTCACGCCGCGGGCGGCCAACGCCCTGGCGCTCGCCCTGCACGAGCTGGCCCTCAACGCGGCCCGCTACGGCGCGCTGTCGGTTGAGACCGGCCGGGTCGACCTGCGCTGGCGCGGCCTCGATCGCAACGGTTTCGAGCTCGAATGGCTGGAGAGCGGCGGGCCGGTGGTCTCCCCGCCGGTGCGCAAGGGCTTCGGCGCCCTGCTGCTGGACGACGTCACCGGCAAGGAGCTGGACGGCGAGGTGTTCAGCGAGTTCCGCGCCTCAGGCGTGCGCGTGCGCATCAACGGTTCGGCCAAGGCCTTGGCGGAGCCGCAGGCGGAGGCCGCGCCGGTGTCCGGCCCGGACGCCGCCAGCGCAGGGGAATCGATCGGGCCGCCGGCCAAGGAGACGGCCTCGAAGGTCCAGGGCATGCGGGTGATCATCGTCGAGGACGCCGTGCTGCTGGCTATGGAGCTGGAGGCCGGACTGTCCGAGGCGGGCGCGGAAGTGCTGGGGTCGGCCGCCCTGGTGGAGGAGGCCATGGCCCTGGTCGACCTGCCGATCGACGCCGCCGTTCTGGACTGCAACCTGAACGGCCTGTCGGTGCAGCCGGTGGCCGAGGCCCTCGCGGCGCGCGGCGTGCCCTTCATCTTCGCCACCGGCTATGGCGAGAACCGGGGCGCGCCCGAAGGCTTCGATGCGCCGGTGATCAGGAAGCCCTATGACGTGGCCCAGATCGCCGCCGCCCTGGCGGAGCTGACCGGCCGCGCCTGACCGGCCGCCGCAGCGCCCCCCGCGGCCGCGGCGGCAAACCTAACCTTGGTTTCACTTGCCGCTGGGGAAAAGCCGTGCATTCGCATAGAGGCAAGGCCGCTTCCGGAAGCTCTGTATGCTCATCATCGAGAACCTGACCCACGTCTACGCCAACAGCGTGCGCGCCCTCGACGAGGTGAACCTGGTCATTCCAAGGGGCATGTTCGGCCTTCTGGGCCCCAACGGCGCCGGCAAGTCGACCCTGATGCGGATCGTTGCGACGCTGCAGGCGCCGACCTCCGGCCAGGTCCGGTTCAACGACATCGACGTCCTGAAGCAGCCGGAGCTGCTGCGCCGCACCCTCGGCTACCTGCCGCAGGATTTCGGCGTCTATCCGCGGGTCTCCGCCTACCAGATGCTGGACCACCTGGCGGTGCTGAAAGGCCTCGCCCCGGCCAAGGCGCGCAAGGAGGCGGTGGAGGCCCTGCTCAACCAGGTCAATCTGTGGAGCGTGCGCAACAAGGCCCTGGCGGGTTTCTCCGGGGGCATGCGTCAGCGCTTCGGCGTGGCCCAGGCCCTGCTCGGCGACCCGCAGCTGATCATCGTCGACGAGCCCACCGCCGGCCTCGACCCGGAGGAGCGCAACCGCTTCCTGAACCTGCTCTCCGAGATCGGCGAGAACGTGGTGGTGATCCTCTCGACCCACATCGTCGATGACGTGGCCGACCTCTGCCCCTCCATGGCCATCATCTCGGGCGGGCGCATCGTGCAGAAAGGCGCCCCGGCCGAGCTGGTGCAGACCCTGCGCGGCCGCATCTGGCGCAAGTCCATCGCCAAGTCAGAGCTCGCCGCCTATTCGGCCCGCTACGAGGTGATCTCCACCCGGCTGCTGGGCGGCCGCACGGTGATCCACGTGCTGTCGGCGTCCGATCCCGGCGACGGCTTCAGCCCGGTCGAGGGCGGTCTGGAGGACCTCTACTTCTCCACCCTGTCGTCCAGCCGGCGCGCGGCGGCCTGAGCCTGAAATGTTCGGCAAGGTCGCCAGCTTCGAGTTCCGCTACCAGCTCCGCCAGCCCGTGTTCTGGGTGGTGTCGGGAGTGTTCTTCCTGTTCACCTTCGGGCTGACGACGGTCCAGAACATCTCGATCGGCCTGGGGCCCGCCGACCACCGCAACGGCCCCTTCGCGATCGCCGAGACCTATCTGATCTGGACGGTCTTCTACATGTTCGTGACCACGGCCTTCGTGGCCAACGTCATCGTCCGCGACCACGAGACCGGCTTCGGCCCGATCGTGCGGGCCACCCGGATCAGCAAGTTCGACTACCTGATCGGCCGCTTCGTCGGCGCCTTCGCCGCGGCGGCGGCCTCGTTCCTGTTCATCCCCCTGGCGATACTGATCGGCTCGGCGATGTGGTGGGTGGACCCGGAGATGATGGGCCCGACCCGGCTCTGGCCCTTCCTCTATCTCTACCTGGTCTTCGCCCTGCCCGGGATCCTGCTGACCAGCGCGGCCTTCTTCGCCCTGTCGACGCTGACCCGCTCGATGATGGCGACCTACCTGGGGGTGGCCGCCTTCCTGGTGATCTGGCTGGTGGCGCAGATCTGGCTGGGCAACCTGCAGGCGCGCACCACCGTGGGCCTGCTCGAGCCGTTCGGCCTGGGCGCCTTCAGCCTCAGCGCACGCTACTGGACCGCGGCCGAGCGCAACAGCCTGTTGCCGGCGTTCGGCGGCATACTGATGTGGAACCGGCTCCTGGTGCTGGCGGTCAGCGTCGCCTTCCTCGCCCTGGCCTACGGCCTGTTCCGGTTCGAGGAGCGCTCGGGCCGGGCCAAGAAGCGCGACAAGCTGAGGGCGGCCGCCGACGCCGCCGCAGCGCCGGCCGGCCTGCCGGCGCCGGTCCGGCCGGTGTTCAACGGCCGCACGGCGCTCAACCAGCTGATCGCCCGCACCCGGCTCGACATGGGCCAGGTGTTCCTGAGCCCGGCCTTCCTGGTGCTGATGGTCCTGGGGCTGATCAATTCCGTCTCCAGCCTCTGGCTGCTGGACGAGATCTACGGCACCGGCATCCATCCGGTGACGCGGGTGATGATCCGCCAGCTCGACGGCGCCTTCACCTTCTTCCCGATCATCATCGCCATCTACTACGCGGGCGACCTGGTGTGGCGCGAGCGCGACCGCCGCACCCACGAGATCGTCGATTCGGCGCCGATCCCCGACTGGGCCTATGTCGCGCCCAAGACCCTAGCCATCACTCTGGTGCTGATCTCGGCCCTGGTTGTCAGCGTCATCGCCGCGGTGAGCGTGCAGGCGCTGAAGGGCTACGACCACTTCGAGCTCGGCAAATACCTGCTCTGGTACCTGGTCCCCAACGGGATCGACATGTTCCTGATCGCGGCCCTGGCGGTGTTCTGCCAGGCGATCTCGCCGCACAAGTTCGTCGGCTGGGGCCTGATGGTGCTCTACATCATCTCGATGTTCGCCCTGCCCGGGCTGGGGCTGGAGCACAACCTCTACCGCTACGGCACCTCGCCCGACACGCCGCTGTCGGACATGGTCGGCCAGGGCAAGTTCTGGATCGGCGCGGCCTGGTTCCGGCTCTACTGGACCGCCTTCGCCGTGGTCCTGCTGGTGATCGCCTACGGACTCTGGCGGCGGGGGACCGAGACCCGCATGGCGCCGCGGCTGCGGCGGCTGCCCAGTCGCCTGAAGGGCGGCGC
>FTHL01000279.1_pt1 | contig 24010 bp, 16 predicted proteins | sample 1640951 | NCBI WGS metagenome assembly FTHL01 (sample SAMEA3914788, study PRJEB12502) | metagenome | biome: forest; material: soil | place: Canada | collected 2011-07-03 | depth 0.1 m
GAACATCAGGTCGAACACCGGAAAGGTCGGGGCGAAGTTCTTGTCGCGCACATCTGGGTCGCTCACGTGGTGCCACCGGTGGAACACCGGGCTCGCCAGCACATAGCGGAACGGGCCGAAGGTCCAGTTCAGGTTGGCGTGCACCAGGGCCGCGTGCACGAAATTGACCGGGGCCAGCACCAGGAACACCGTCGGCTGGAAACCCATCAGCGCGACCAGCACCGCCACGCTGGCGGTGTAGAGCAGGTAATTCACCGGGTGCACCCGAAAGGTCGTGGTCCAGTCCACCTCCTCCGCGCCGTGGTGGATGGAGTGGAAGATCCACAGCCGCCGCCCGTGAAAAGCCCGGTGCAGCCAGTATTGCAGGAAGTCGGTGATCAGCAGCACCAGGGCGGCCTGGACCAGGAACGGCAGCCGGGCGAGCGCACCGTAGCCGGCCTTGACCGCAGCCAGCGCCTGCGGGGCGTCAGTCCCGAAGCGGACCGTCACCAGGAGCTTCACCAGCATGGCTGTGAGCCCGGAATAGAACAGCACGTTGACGAAGTAGTAGAGCACGTCGTCCGGCAGTCCCCGGGCGAAGAAGGCTGGCTGGGAGCGGTTGCACGCGAACCAGCGGGCCAAGAGCCCGAACAGGAGGAAGCAGGCCCCGACGAGGAGGATCGACCACGGCATGTCCGCAGGCTTAGGCGGTCGCCTCTAACGTCGCGTAAAGGAGTCCGGGGATTCTCCGTCCGGGCGCGGTAAACGGGAGCTTAAGCCCTGTTGTGTTGATTGATCCTTCCTTCGGCCGCCGAATTGTCCATGAGCGTTCAGCGCACCCTCTTCCAATTTCCGCTTGATCCCGGCTCTCGGCAGGTGCGCCTGGCGCTGGCCGAGAAGAAGCTGCCGTTCGACGAGCAGCTGGAACGGTACTGGGAAGGCCGCACCGAGTTCCGCCAACTCAACCCGTCGGGCCTCACGCCGGTGCTCGTCGAAATTTCCGACAAGGGCCGGCTGGTGGTCTGCGAGTCCCGCGCCATCCTGGAGCACCTGGAGGAGGCCGAGCCCAAGCCGGCGCTGTTGCCGGCGGACGCCGCCGGGCGGGCCGAAGCCCGCCGACTGATGCAGTGGTTCGACCGCAAGTTCGACTACGAAGTGAACGCCTTTCTGGTCCACGAGAAGATGGAGAAGCGGCTGCTTGGCCTGGGGGCGCCGGACTACGGGGCGATGCGCCGCGGCCGGGAAGGCCTGCGCGCCCATATGTTGGTGCTCGAGCGGCTGCTGGAAGAACGGGACTGGCTCGCCGGCTCCCGGCTCAGCCTGGCCGACATCGCCGCCGCGGCGCACATCTCGATCATCGACTATTTCGGCGACGTGCCGTGGAAGGACTTCCCCGGCGTCAAGACCTGGTACATGAAGATCAAATCCCGGCCGTCCTTCCGGCCGCTGCTTGGGGACCGGCAGCCGGGGCTGGCGCCCGCTCCCCATTATGCCGACCTGGACTTCTGATCGGGCCAAGCCCGCCATCCGACAAAGAGCCGAAGGGCTCGGGTTCGACGCGCTGGGCTTCGCCTCGGCGGCGGCGCCCTGGCCCGCGGGGGGCCGGCTCGGCGAGTTCATTTCGCTCGAACGGCACGGGACCATGGCGTGGATGGCTGCGACCGCCGAACGGCGCGCGCATCCGCAGGCGCTCTGGCCGCAGGCGCGCTCGGCGGTGGTGCTGGGGCTCAGCTATGCGCCCGACCACGATCCGCTCGCCGCGCTGCAGCAGCCGGACCGGGCGGCCATATCGGTCTACGCCCAGGGCGACGACTATCACGAGCTGATCAAGGGGCGGCTTAAGACCCTGGCCGGATGGATCGCCTCGGCCATGGGCTGCGAGGTCAAGGTGTTCGTCGACACCGCGCCCCTCATGGAGAAGCCGCTGGCCCAGGCCGCCGGGCTCGGATGGCAGGGCAAGCACACCAATCTCGTTTCACGCGGGCACGGCTCCTGGCTGTTCCTGGGGGCGATCCTGACCGACCTGGAGCTGGAGCCGGACGCGCCGGAGACGGAGCATTGCGGTTCCTGCCAGGCCTGCCTCGACGTCTGCCCGACCGACGCCTTCCCCGCCCCGTTCCAGCTCGACGCACGCGCCTGCCTCTCCTATCTGACCATCGAGCACGAGGGGCCGATCCCGCGCCGGTACCGCGCGGCCATGGGCAACCGCATCTACGGGTGCGACGACTGCCTGGCGGTCTGCCCCTGGAACAAGTTCGCCTCGGCCGCCCGCGAGCAGGCCTTCCACCCGCGCGAAGACCTTCAGGCGCCCTTGCTGGCCGGGCTGGCGAAGCTGGACGATGCGGGTTTCCGCGCCCTCTTCCGCAAGAGCCCGGTCAAGCGGATCGGCCGCGATCGATTCCTGCGCAACGTCCTCTACGCCATGGGGAACTCAGGCGATCCGGCTCTCGTCCGCGAGGCCCGCCGCCTGCTCGACGATCCTGCGCCCCAGGTCAGGGGCGCGGCCGCCTGGGCGCTGGCCCAGCTGCTGCCGGCCGAGGCGTTCGCGGCCCTCGCGGCCCAGCGTGCGCCGCTGGAGCTCGACGTCGAGGCCCGCGCGGAGTGGGCCGCCTAGACCCGGGCCGAGGCCGGATTGAGCGACGTGCGGATCTCGTCGCGCTTGTCGTGGATCGAGGCGATCACCAGGCCCATCGGCACCCCGATGTCGACGAGCACCGCCTCCGATAGCTGGAGGCTCGCCTCGATGGTCTCCGGAACCGCGTCGGAGGCGCCGAGCTCGTACAGACGGCGCGCGTGGCGGGCGTCCCGGGCGCGGGCGACCAGCACCACCTCGGGCCTCAGCCGTCGGATCGCCGCGGTCACCGCCTCGGCCGCCTCCGGCTCGTCGGTGGTCAGCACGACGCCGAGCGCCGTCATGAGGCCGCACCGCTGCAAGAGCTCGGGCCGGGAGGCGTCGCCGAACCAGACCTCGCCGCCCCGGGCGCGGCCGGCGTCCACCGAGCGGGTGCTGCGGTCGATGGCGCGCCAGGGGATGGCGTGGCGGTCCAGCATCTCGCCCACCAACTGCCCGACCCGGCCGTAGCCCACCAGCAGCACGCGGGGCGGGCCTTGCGGGTCCGCGGGCGGGCCAAGATGAGCGTCCGCCGCGCCCGCCCGGCGGCCGATGCGGGCGCCCAGGGCTGCCATTCCTGGAACCGCGAACAGAGTGAGGGTGGCCGAGACCGTCATGGCCTGCGCCAGCTCCGGCGGCAGAAGGCCGCCGCCCATGGCCTGGGCGAGGATGACGAAGGCGAACTCGCCGCCCGCCGCCAGGACCAAGCCGCTCTCGACCGCCCCACGAAGCTTCAGGCCGAAAAGCCGGCAAAGCCCAGCGCCGACAACACCCTTGGCCAGCATCAGCGCTGCGGCCGACGCCAGGATCAGCAGCGGCTCGCGCGCGAGCAGCGCCAAGTTCATGCCCAGGCCGACGGAGAGGAAGAACAACCCGAGCAAAAGGTCCTTGAATGGCTCGAGCAGCACCTCGACCTCGTGGCGATATTCGGTCTCGGCCAAGAGGATGCCGGCGATGAACGCGCCCATGGCCATGGACAGGCCAAGCAGCTCTGCGCTCAGCCCAGATCCGATGACCACGAGCAGGCTCAGCGCCATGAACAGGTCCCGGCTCTGCGCCTTGGCCGCCGATCGGAACAGCGGACGCAACAGAAGTCGGCCGGCGATGAATATCCCCGCCAGGCCCGCAACGGCCAGGAGCAGGGCGGAGAGGGGGTTCGCCGCGGCGCCGCGGGGCGCGACCAGGGCAACGGCGATCAGCACTGGGGCGACCAGCAGGTCCTGGAACAGCAGCACCGAAAAGACCGCACGGCCGGATGCGGCGTGCAGCCGCCCAGCCTCGGCCATCGCCGGCACGCCGAGCGCCGTGGAGGACATGGCGAGCGCCGCGCCCAGGACCAGGGCGCCGGTGAGCGGCAGGCCCCAGAGCGTGCCCGCGCCAGCAACGAGGGCGGCGCAGACGCCAGTCTGGGCGGCGCCCAGGCCGAACACCTGACGTCGCATCAGCCTCAGCCGCTCCCACGACAGCTCAAGCCCTATGCTGAACAGCAGGAACACAACCCCGAGCTCGGCGAAGTCGGCGATCTGCTCGGGGCGGGAGACGGTGAAATAGTCGAGCCAGGGCTGGGCGGCGACGTAGCGGCCGAGACCTTGCGGTCCCAGCGCCACCCCGGCGACGAGGAAGCCCAGGATCGGGCTGACCTTCAACCGCTTGACCACCGGCGCCACGATCCCCGCGGTGGCCAGGAAGGCCACCACGTTCGAATAGTTCGCCGGCTCGTGAGCCGCCATGCGCGATCCCGCCTCCCGAGGCGGAGTATGGGGCCCTTCCGCGAGGGCGCAACGGCGGCCGCCCGGCCGGCCTCGCCCGGCCGCTCCTGACGCAGGATTGCGCGGGCGCGGGGCCCGGGTTAGGCAGGCGCGTGCAGCGGACGCGGGGCCTGTGGCGAAGCGCGACGCGGCGCCAGGCCTGGCCGGCGCTGCTGGCCGGGCTCGTGCTGCTGCTGCAGGGCCTGATCCCCGGCGCCGCCGTGCTCGGGGCCCATCGTGACACCCCTGTCCCGATCGAGCTCTGCAGCCACGCCGGCTTGAAACGGATCGCCGCGCCCGGCCGCCCGGCCGATCCCCACCGCGGCTTCGGCGGCCTCGCCTGCGAGCAGTGTGTGATGGCGAGCTTCGCGGCGGTGGCGACGACGCCGCCGCTGGCGCCGCTCCCGTCGTCGACGGTCGTGGTCCCCCGAGTCCAGGTCTGCGCCTCGCCCGCCCTCGGGCCGCGCGCCCCGCCGCGGCCCCCCTCGACCGCGCCGCCCGCCCTCTCCTGAACCGAGTCGATCGCGCGGCCTGCCCGCCGCGTGCGCCACCGCCTCCTCAGGAAAGGTCCGCACATGGATCATCGACCTCGCGCGCGAGCCCGCGCCACAACGGCGGCCTTGGCCGTCGTCTTCATGCCCGCCATCGCCGCCGCCCACGGCGTCGCCGGCGATCGCTTCTTCCCCGCCACCCTGACCATCGACGATCCGGCGGTGGCCGATGAGCTTTCCCTGCCGACAGTCGGCTATCTCGACGGCGACGAAGCGGACACGACCATCTCCGGCGAATATTCCAAGCGCCTGACCCGCAGTTTCGGCGTCTCGATCGGCGAAAGCTGGATCCATGCCAAGGCCCTGGGAGCCCCGGCCGCCAGCGGGTTCGACGACCTGGAGACCACCGCCAAATGGCAGGCGATCACCAGCGCGAGCCATGAGGCCATCGTCTCCGCGGGGCTGTCGGTGGAATGGTCCGGCACCGGCGCGCGCGGCGTCGGGGCCGAGCGGCACACCACCTTCACGCCCACCCTGTTCTTCGGCAAGGGCGCGGGCGATCTGCCGCCGGACTTCGGCTGGATCCGTCCGTTCGCGCTCACCGGCGTCGTCGGCTACGCGATTCCCAGCCGTCGTCGCGATCCGGGCGAGCCGGACGCCAACCCGCGCGTGCTGCAGTGGGGCCTCAGCCTGCAGTACAGCCTGCCTTACCTGCAGGCGCAGGTTCGCGATCTCGGTCTGCCGCAGCCCCTGGCGGGCCTTACGCCGATCATCGAGGCGAGCTTCGAGTCGCCGCTGACGGGCCCGGAGCGCCGAACCACCGGGACCATCAACCCCGGCCTGATCTGGGCTGGACGGCGGCTGCAGGTCGGCGCCGAAGCCCTCTTGCCGGTGAACCGGCAAAGCGGACGCGGCGTGGGCGGGGTGATCCAGCTGCACTTCTACCTCGACGATATCTTGCCGCGATCGCTTGGAAAGCCGCTATGGTAACGTCCATGCGCACCCTTGCCGTCGCCCTGGCCGCAGTGGCCGTGCTCGTACCGGCGCAGGCCCTCGCCCACGCCCAGCTGGTCAGGGCGGAGCCGCGCGTCGGCTCGGCCGTCCCAATCCCTCCCGCCCGGCTCTGGCTGAAGTTCACCGAGGTGCCGCGGCTGGCCGCCTCGGGGGTTCAGCTGACCTTCCCAGACGGCCGGGCGAAGGTGCTGCAGCCGCTGACCCAGGATCCGAAGGATGTCCGGGCGGTGAACGCGCCGCTGCCGCCGCTGGGGCCCGGCCGTTATCGGGTGCTCTGGAAGGTGCTGTCGCCGGACGGGCATCGGACCCAGGGCGGATTCGCCTTCACGGTCGGGGGCAGATGACAGATCTTTAATGCCCGCGGCGGCCATCGCGGGTGCATGGAACGCCGCCTCCCTCCCTCACTGGTCGATCCGTGATGAAGTTTGCTTTCGCCGCGGCCCTGATCGCGGCGCTTTCGGCCGCTTTCGCCCACGCCGCCGACCGCTCCAAGGATCAGGCGCCCCCGCCCCGCTACGGGGTCTGGGGCCTGGACCTGTCGGCGCGCGATCTCGGGGTCAAGCCCGGCGATGATTTCTACGCCTATGCCCAGGGCAAGGCGGTGCAGGCGATGCAGATTCCGGCCGACCGCTCCCGCTTCGGCGTGTTCGACCTGCTCTCCGACCTGTCCGAGCGGCGCAGCCGCGCCGTGCTCGAAGGCGCCATGGCCGATCCAAAGCCGGCCGGCGACGCGGCCAGGATCGCCGCACTCTACCGGGCGTTCCTGGACGAGCCTCGCGTGGAGGCGCTGGACGCCCGGCCGCTCCAGGGCGAGCTCGCCGCCATCCGCCGCGCCGGCGACCACCAAGCGATCGCCGCCCTGATGGGACGGGCCAAGCTGGGCTTCGGCTCCAGCCTGTTCGTCCTGGAGATCGCGCCCGACGCCAAGTCACCCGATCGTTACGTCGTCCATCTGGGCCAGGGCGGGCTCGGCCTGCCCGACCGCGACTATTACCTGCAGCCGGGGTTCGCCGCGCAGAAGACGCGCTACGAGGCCTATGTGGCTCAGGAACTGGCGTTGATCGGCTGGCCGGACGCCGCAGCCAACGCCAAGGCCATCGTGGCGCTGGAAACCCGCATCGCCGAGGCCAGCTGGCCGCGGTCGGACCGCCGCGACCGCGTCCGGACCTACAACCCCATGAGCCCGGCCGAGCTGCAGGCCGCCGCGCCGGGGTTCGCTTGGCCGCAGTTCCTGCGCGCAGCAGGGCTGAAGACCGTGCGTCGGCTGATCGTCGACGAGAACACCGCTGCGCCCCGGCTGGCGGCCATCTTCGCGTCGACGCCGGCGCCGACACTGCAGGCTTGGCTCGCCTTCGGGCTCGCGGACAACGCCTCGCCCTACCTGTCCAAGCGGTTCGTCGACGCCAACTTCGAGTTCCGGGACAAGGTGCTGTCGGGCCAGCTCGAGCCCCGCGCGCGGTGGAAGCGGGGCGTCGTATTGGTCGACGATCAGATCGGCGAGGCGCTCGGACGGTTCTATGTGACCCGCTATTTCCCGCCGGAGGCGAAGGCCAAGATGCAGGCGCTGGTAGCCGAGCTGCGGTCCGCACTGCGCCTGCGCATCCAGCGGCTCGACTGGATGAGTCCACAGACCAAGGCCCAGGCGCTCGACAAGCTCGACCGCTTCAACGTCAAGATCGGCTATCCGGACCGCTGGCGCGACTACTCCGGGCTGAAGCTGTCGGCGAACGACCTCTATGGCGACGTCGAACGCGCCGTGGCCTTCGATTGGCGGCGGCAGCTGGGGCGGCTGAACCGCCCGGTGGACCGGAGCGAATGGGGCATCACGCCGCCCACGGTGAACGCCTACTATTCCTCGGTCCTCAACGAGGTGGTGTTCCCGGCCGCCATCCTGCAGCCGCCATTCTTCGATCCGGGCGCTGACATGGCGGTCAACTACGGCGCGATCGGCGCGGTGATCGGCCATGAGATGACGCACGGCTTCGACGACCAGGGCCGCAAGTCCGATGGGCAGGGCCGCCTGCACGACTGGTGGACGGCGAAGGACGCCGCCAAGTTCGACGCCCGCGCCAAGACCCTTGGGGCGCAGTACGCGGCCGTCGAGCCGCTCCCGGGCGAGCACATCAATGCCGAGCTCACCATGGGCGAGAACATCGCCGACCTGGGCGGGCTGGTGGTCGGGTTAGATGCCTACCACGCCTCGCTGAAGGGCAAGCCGGCGCCGGTGATCGACGGCCTGACCGGGGACCAGAGGGTGTTCCTGGGCTGGGCCCAGGTCTGGCGCTCCAAGATGCGGGAGGACGCCCTGCGTCGGCGGCTGGTGGTCGATCCCCATTCGCCGGAGCCCGAGCGGGTCGACATCCCGGTGCGCAACATCGACGACTGGTACGCCGCCTTCGACGTGAAGCCCGGCGACAAGCTTTATCTGCCCCCGGACAAGCGCGCCCACATCTGGTGACGGCTAGAACAAACGAACCCGCCGCGGGTGGTCGCGGCGGGTTCGCCTTATCACGCTCTGTTGAGCGGGCGTTTCCTCCCCCGAAACGCCGGAAGTCCACGCGTCCACGCGCCGGATCTCCCACAATCAACTGAAGGCGAGTTCAGTAAAACTGTCAACGCATCGGTGCGCGCGTCCCGTCGCCGCATGGTCCGACTGATGCACAACGGCAACAGGCGCGCCGGCCGGGGTATTCGGCGGAGCAATACTCATCTTACGCTGGACCGCGCTAGCTAACTCTCTCGATGAGTGTGTCCAGCGCCGGGCAATCGGCGTGAAAGACGTACTCGGGCCGGCTCACCGAGACGGGGCCCACGCCGGCTTCGGCCAGGGCGTGGGCGGCCGCGAACAGATCGGCTGTCGACACCAGGATGCCGTTGGGGCGTGGAGCCGCGCCGCGGGCCAGGAAGGGCTCGCTCGCGGCCTGGGCCGGGCCAGCCTGTCCGTCCGGCCAGGTCAGCACGGCCAGGTCCTGGGCGCGGGCGCGGGCTTCGACGATGCGCAGCAGCCGCCGGGCCTGGTCGAGCTGGGCGGGCGCCCATCTCGCTTGCAGGCTGGCCGCAAGCTGGGCCTGGCTCTTCAGGATCGTCCCGTCGGACAGGGGCCGCAGCCCGTTGGCGCGCAAGGTCGCGCCGGTGGTGGTGATGTCGACGATCAGCTCGGCCGCGCCTGCCGCGGGCGCGCCCTCGGTGGCGCCGCCGGACTCGACGATGCGGTAGTCGGCGATGCCGTGACGGGCGAAGAAGGCGCGCGTCTGCACGGGATACTTGGTCGCGACCCGCAGCCGCCGGCCGGTGCGGGCGAGATAGGCCATGGCCACCTCGTCCACGTCAGCCATGGCCTGCACGTCGAGCCAGCTCTGCGGGGCGGCCACCACCAAGTCCGCCGGGCCGAACCCGAGCGGGCGCAACAGCTGGACCTGGGCGTCGAAGTCCCCGCCGCGTTCGCGCAGCAGGTCCTCGCCGACGACCCCGAGGTGGACCTCGCCCGCCTGCAGGGCGGCCGCGATCTCGGCGGAGGGCAAAAGCGGAGCCTCCACGTTCTCGACCCCGGACAGGACCGCGCTATAGCCCCGCTCACCGCCGGAGATGTCGACTCCGAGGCCGCAGCCGGCGAGCCACGCCTCGGCCTGGTCCTTCAGCCGGCCCTTGGAAGGCAGGGCGATCAGCAGCGGCCCGCTCACCGGTCGCCCTCCGCATAGGCCCGCCAGGGCCGCACCATGCAGCCCACCGCCCCGGCGCTGCGCCGCGCCCCGAGCCGGCGCAGGAGCCCGTCGTAGCGGCCGCCCGCGGCCACCGGGCGGTCGGGGCCCAGGGCCGCGCTGCGGGCCTCGAACAGCACCCCGTCATAATAGCCGAACGCCCGCCCGAAAGCCGGGGAGAAGCTCAGCTGCGCTCCGGCCGCCCCTTCCTCCTTGAGCAGCTGCAGCCGGGCGGACCAGCCGTCCAGGGCCCGCTCCAGGGCCGGCGCCTTGGCCAACTGGCCGATCGCCTTCAGGGCCGCGCCGGGCGCGCCGGCAACCTGCAGGAAGGCGGCGATGCGGTCGGCGTCCGCGGCGCCCAGGGCGGGCGCTCGCGCCGCCTCGGCCTGCTCGGCCAGGCGGTGCACGATCTCTTGCGGGGAGCGGCCGCCGACCGGCTGCACCTCGGCCAGGGACCACAGCTCCTGCAGCGCCTCGGCCGCCTGCGACTCCGGCAGCTCGGCCAGCATGGCCGCCAACCGGCCCGGCGTGCGCCCGGCCGGCGCCGGGCTGCGGGCCCGCTCCAGCTCCATGCGCAGGCCGCGCGGGCGGCGGAAAGCCCGGTCCAGGCGGGTCACCAGCGGCCGCGGCAGGCCGAGCGCCTGCAGGAAGGTGGCGAACAGGCTGATGTCGCCGAACTGCAGCTCCAGGTCGTTGCGCCCGCCCGCGCAGGCCGCGCGCCAGGCCAGGCCCGCCACCTGGGCGTCCGCCGCCACTGGGTCGGCGCCGCCATAGGCCTCGAGGCCGATCTGCAGGAACTCCTCGGCCCGGCCCGATCCCTTGGGCGCGACGCGGAAGGCCTTGCCCTCGTAGAGGTAACGGCCTTGGCGCGCGCCGGACGCGATGTAGGCCTGGGCCACCGGGATGGTGAAGTCGGGCCGCAGGCACGCCTCGTCGATGCCGTCGGCCTGCACCACGAACAGGCGCGGCCGCATCGCCTCTCCGGACAGGTCCAGCAGCAGGTCGAGCGGCTGCAGCACGGGCGTGTCGAGCACGCTCGCCGCCTGCGCCAGGAACGGCGCGCGGATGGCCGCCAGCGCGCCGTCGGGGACCTTGGGCTCCAGCCGGATCACGGCTCGGCGTCCGTGATCGCCTGCACCGTCGCCAGGAGCTGCGCCCGCGGCACGGTCACCTGGCCCGGGCGCTCTGCGCGCCAGGCGGCGTTGTCGGAAACCCCGGCGGCCAGGGCGCGGCCGAGATCCAGGTCCTTGATGGTCACGGCGCCCTGGGCGAGCTCGTCCTCGCCGAGGATCACCGCGGCGGGCGCGAGCCGCCGGTCGGCGTACTTCATCTGCGCCTTCATGCCCGAAGCCCCGAGGTAGACCTCGGCTGGGACTCCGCCGGCGCGCAGCTCGGCGGCGACGGCGAAATAGTCCGCCATGCGGGCCGGGTCGAAGGCGATCACCACCACCGGCCCGCGCACGCGGCCGGCCGCGGCCTGGCCCGCCGCGCGCAGGGCCGCCGCCAGGCGCGAGACGCCGAAGGAGAAGCCGGTGGCCGGGACGGGCTGACCGGTGAAGCGCGCCACCAGGTCGTCGTAGCGCCCGCCGCCGCCGACCGAGCCGAAGCGGACCGGCTGGCCCTTGTCGTCGAGGGTGTCGAGCAGCAGCTCCGCCTCGAACACCGCGCCGGTGTAGTATTCGAGCCCGCGCACCACCGACGGGTCGAAGCGGGCCTGGTCGGCATTCAGGCCCAGGCCCTCCAGCGCATCCTCGATGCGGTCCAGATCGCGCAGGCCCTCCTCGCCCGCCGCGCCGAGCTTGAGCTCCGCCAGCGCCTTCAGCACTCCGCCGGAGCGGGTGGAAATGTCGAGGAACTCGCCGATGGCCTCGATCGCCGCGGGATCGAGCTCCGCGCCGCGGGTGAACGCCCCGGATTCGTCCAGGCGGCCGGCGCCGAGCAGGTCCTTCACTCCGTCCCAGCCCAACCGGTCGAGCTTGTCGATGGCGCGCAGGGCGACCAGCCGGCGCGGCCCCTCGCCGACCCTGGCCTCGGCGAGCAGGCCATCCAGCAGCTTGCGGCTGTTGATCTTCAGCACATAGGCGCCGCGCGGCAGGCCGGCGGCCGCCAGCCCCTCCACCGCCATGGCGATGATCTCCGCATCGGCTTCCGGGCGGGCCGAGCCGACGGTGTCGGCGTCGCACTGGACGAACTCGCGGTAGCGGCCGGGCCCCGGCTTCTCGTTGCGCCAGACCGGCCCGAAGGCGTAGCGGCGAAACGGCTTGGCGAGGCCTTCCCAGTTCTGGGCGACGAAGCGGGCGAGCGGGGCGGTCAGGTCGTAGCGCAGGGCGACCCACTGCTCGTCGTCGTCCTGAAGGGCGAACACCCCCTCGTTGGGCCGGTCGGCGTCGGGCAGGAACTTGCCGAGCGCGTCGGCATATTCGAAGGCGCCGGTGTCCAGCGGCTCGAAGCCGTAGCTCTGGTAGACCGCCGAGACCGCCTCCAGGATGCGGCGCTCGGCCAACAGGTCGCGGGCGCGCTTGTCGGCGAAGCCGCGCGGCTGGCGGGCCTCGGGCCCCGATGCGGCCTTGGCGGGGGCGTCGGTCATGGCGCGCGCCTAAAGCATAGGGCGGATCGGGGCAAGGAAGGCTCCATCGGCGGCTTCGTCGGGGAAGGCGGAGGGAGCGTGGTGCGAGCCCCGTCCGCAGGCGGCGGGGGCTCGGGGCGGATCGGCTCTAGGACGCGCGACCTCGGCCCGGCCCGCCGCGGCGGGTCGAGTGATGATGGTGCGCGTGATGATGCGGCGACCGCGTCATGGGGCCGGGCCTATAGCCGAGCTTGGCCCGCGACGCCAGCCGCACGCTTCCCGTCGTGGCCGACGATGGCCAGCTCGACCACGGCCCCCGGCGGGGCCGGCCCTTCGAACGCCACCTCGGTGAAGTCCTCCGCGCGGGCGAGGCCCGGCCGCTCGACCAGCGCGCGGACGGTGCGGCCGACCTGCCGCTGCAGGTGCCGCGCGAGGGCGGCCTCGCCGGCCGCGCGCAGCCGCTCGGCGCGGGCCCTCACCACCGCCCGGTCGAGCTGAGGCATGCGGGCGGCGGGCGTTCCCGGGCGCGGGCTGAACGGGAAGACGTGCAGGAAGGCCAGGCCCGCCTCGTCCACCAGCGAGAGGGTGTTCTCGAACATGGCCTCGGTCTCGGTGGGGAAGCCGGCGATCAGGTCGCAGCCGAACGCCGTGTCCGGACGCACTGCCCGGACCCGCCCGATCAGCCGCAGGGCGTCGGCGCGGCTGTGGCGGCGCTTCATCCGCTTCAGGATCATGTCGTCCCCGGCCTGAAGCGACAGGTGCAGGTGCGGCATCAGCCGCGGCTCCGTGCCCAGGCAGCGCATCAGATCCGCGTCGATCTCGGCGGCGTCGATGGACGACAGCCTGAGCCGCGCCAGCTCCGGCGCCAGCCGCAGGATGCGCCCCACCAGCTGCCCGAGCGTCGGCCGGCCGGGAAGGTCGGCGCCCCAGGAGGTGATGTCGACGCCGGTGACCACCACCTCACGGTAGCCCTGGGCCGCCAGCCGGCGCACCTGCTCCACCACCTCGCCCGCCGGGGCCGAGCGGGAGTTCCCCCGCCCATAGGGGATCACGCAGAAGGTGCAGCGGTGGTCGCAGCCGTTCTGCACCTCGACGAAGGCGCGGGCCCGGTCCTTCAGGCCGTCGACCAGGTGGTGGGCGGTCTCGCGCACCTGGAAGATGTCGTCGACCCGCACGCGCGGGCCATCCCCATAGGCGCCGGGGGCGGCCTTGCCCGCGTTGCCGAGCACCAGGTCGACCTCGGGCATGGCGGCGAAGGCGGCGGGGTCGATCTGGACGGCGCAGCCGGTGACGATCAGGCGCGCGTCGGGCCGCTCGCGGCGGGCCCGGCGGATGGCCTGGCGGGCCTGGCGCACCGCCTCCCCGGTGACCGCGCAGGTGTTGAACACCACCGCGTCGCGGGTCCCGTCCGCGGCGGCGCGGGCGCGGATCGCCTCGCTCTCGTAGGCGTTCAGCCGGCAGCCGAAGGTGACCACCTCCACGGAGGCGTCGGCGGTCGGCGCGGAAAGGGCGGAGCCGTCGGCCATGGGTCCCAACGCAAGCGGGCGGCCCCGTCGGCCGCCCCGCTCAGGCCCTTAGCACAAGCGGCTGCGACGGTCTCCCTGGCGACGCCAAGGCGTGATCTGCTCAGGGCCTGCGCCCTAAAGCACCCCGCTGAACTCCAGCTCAACCGGGCCGGTCATCAGAACATGGCCGTCGCTTTCGCGCCATTCGATCTCCAGCTCGCCGCCGTCCAGCTCGACGATGGCGTGGCGGCCGATCAGGCCGCGGCGGTTGGCGGCGACCAGGGCGGCGCAGGCGCCCGTGCCGCAGGCGCGGGTCAGGCCCGCCCCCCGCTCCCACACCCGCACCCGCATCCGGTCCGGGCCCTTCACTTCGGCGAAGCCGACGTTGGCGCGTTCGGGGAACAGCCGATGGTGCTCGATCATGGAGCCGACCTGGACCACCGGCGCGGCCTCGGCGTCCGGGACGAAGAACACCACGTGCGGATTGCCCATGGAGACGCAGCCGGGCGTGTGCAGCACCGGGTCGTCGATCGGCCCGACCTGCAGCTCGATCCCGCGCGTGTCCATGTCCTCGGCGAGGGGGATGTCCCGCCAGTCGAGCCCCGGCTCGCCCATGTCGACCCGCACGCGGCCGTCGGCCAGCCGCTCGGCCTGCAGGCGCCCCCCCAGGGTGTCGATGGACACCGGCCGGGCCGCCCCCGCCTCGCCCAGCAGCCAGGCGACGCAGCGCGCGGCGTTGCCGCAGGCCCCCACCTCGCCGCCGTCGGCGTTCCAGATGCGCATGAAGGCGTCGGCGCCCTCGGCCGGCTCGATGGCGATCAGCTGGTCGCAGCCGACCCCGCCCTTGCGGTCGGCGATGGCGCGCACCTCGTCCTCGCTGGGCCGGAACGGCGCCGAGCGCGCCTCCACCACCACGAAATCGTTGCCGAGGCCGTTCATCTTGAGGAATGGGCGGCTCATGCGCCGCGATATAGTCCGCCCGCGGCCAGGCGCCAAAGCCGGCCGCCGCTCAGGTCTGCGGCGGGAACTCCAGCTTGCTCTTCTCGTAGCCGAGCGCGGCGAGGCGCTCGAGGGCCTGGGTCCGGATCTGCTCGCTGGGCCGTCGCCGTGCGGTCATCACCGCCACGTATCGTCCGTCGGCCGTGCCCATGATCAGCCAGCCGTAGTCTTCGCCATGGTCCAGCAGCCAGTACTCCCGCGACACCAGGCCGCCGAATACCGACATCTTCACCTTGTTGTGGCTGACCGGGTCGATCACCCGCACCTGGCCGGTCACCTGCTTGACGGGGCCGTCCACGCCGCCGCGATGACAGCCGGCGAGGAAGTGGAAGCGCTCGGCGCCCGCCGCCGTCCAGTCCACCCAGCCGGCCTCGCAGCCGCGGTTCATCGAGGTCGGCGTGCGGGCGAGCTCGTACCAGCGGCCGGCCATGCGGCTCTCGTCGAACGGGCGTTTGGGGGGCGGCGCCGCCGCCACGGCGGCCCCGGCGCCGGCGAGCGCCGCGCACACGGCGAGGGCTGTCATCAACTTCATGGCTCGATCTCCGCAGCCATCCGTGCGTTTTCCCGCTAAAGGCAGGCCGCGCGGAAAGAGCTTGATACGAAGGAGACCCGCCGATGGATGACTCCAGCCCCCTGCGGAGCGAGACGATCGAGGCGACCGCCCGCAAGTCGGTGATCGAGGCCGCCCTGGTGGCCGGCCGCTGGACCACGGGCAGGGACCGGCTCGAGGTCGAGAATCCTGCCGACGAGAGCGTGATCGGCTCGGTGCCCAAGGTCAGCGCCGAACAGGTCGACGAGGCGATCCAGGCCGCCGCCGACGCCTTCCCGGGCTGGGCCGCCACCCGCGAGTTCGAGCGCGCCGAGCTGCTGCGGCGCTGGGCAGCCCTGGTGGACCGCGAGACCGAGACCCTGGGCGCGGTGCTGGCGCTGGAGAACGGCAAGCCCTTCCCCGAGGCCAAGGCCGAGATCGCCTACGCCAACCAGTTCATCAAATGGTTCGCCGGCGAGGCCGAGCGGCTGAACGGCGAGGTGATCCCGAGCCCCGCCGGCCAGGACCGCATCCTGGCCTTCAGGCAGCCGGTGGGGCCGGTGGCCGCCATCACCCCCTGGAACTTCCCGGCGGCGATGATCACCCGCAAGCTCGCCCCCGCCTTCGCCGCCGGCTGCACGGTGGTGCTGAAGCCCGCCTCGGCGACGCCCTTCACCGCCCTGGCCCTGGCGAGCCTGGCCATGGAGGCCGGACTGCCTGAAGGCGTGCTGAGCGTGGTCACCGGCGACAACAAGGTGATCGGCCCGCGGCTCACCTCCTCGGCCCTGATCCGCAAGCTGTCCTTCACCGGCTCGACCAGCGTCGGCCGCGACCTCATGGCCGCCTGCGCCCCGACCCTGAAGCGCCTCTCCATGGAGCTCGGCGGCGCCGCGCCCCTGATCGTGTTCGACGACGCAGACATCGACCAGGCTGTGGACGGCACGGTGAAGGGCAAGTTCCGCTGCTCCGGCCAGACCTGCGTCTGCCCCAACCGGGTCTATGTGCAGGAGGGGATCTACCAGGCCTATCTGGAGAAGCTCACCGCGCGGGTGGCGGCCCTGAAGGTCGGCCCAGCCTTCGAGCCGGGGGTCGAGATCGGCCCGCTGATCGACGCCAAGGGCGTGGCCAAGGTCGAGGACCACGTGGCGCGCACCGTGGCCCGCGGCGGCCGCATCCTCACCGGCGGCGCCCGGCACGAGCGCGGCGGCCGCTTCTTCCAGCCGACGGTGCTGGACGGCGGCGACGAGACCCTGTTCCGCCACGAGGAGACCTTCGGCCCGGTGGTGCCGGTGTTCCCGTTCAAGACCGAGGAGGAGGCGGTCGCCCTGGCCAACGCCTCGGAGTTCGGCCTCGCCTCCTACCTGTTCAGCCGCGACCTGGACCGGGTGATGCGGGTCGCGCGCCAGATCGAGGCGGGCATGGTCGGGGTCAACGTCGGCCTGATGTCCAACGCCGCCAATCCGTTCGGCGGGGTCAAGCAGTCAGGCTTCGGCCGCGAGGGCTCGGTCTACGGCATCGACGAGTACCTGCAGATCAAGGCCGTCACCCTGGGCCTGCGCTGACCGCCCCGGAGCCTCCGCCGTGATCCTCGATTTCGCCGCCGTCTGGCAGGCCATCGCCCTCGCCGCGGGGCTGGTGGCGCTGGGCGCCGTCGCCGCCCTGCTATGGACCCGTCGCGGGCTGGTGGTGGCGCCGCCCGCGGTGCGCAAGCGTCCCTCCGGCCCGGAGGAATCCCTGGCCCGGCTGGAGCACGGGGTGGAGCGGCGGGCCATGGGCGCGCGGCTCTCGCGCGAGCGCCGCACCCAGCTGGCCGAGCTGGCCCGCCAGCAGCAGCCCTTCGCCGTGCTGGTCGGCTGCTCGGACTCCCGCGTGGCGCCGGAGCTGATCTTCGGCTGCGGCCTGGGCGACCTGTTCGTGGTGCGGGTGGCCGGCAACACGGTGGGCGAGCGGGGCCTGGGCTCGGTGGTGTACGGCGTCACGGTGCTGGGCGCCTCCCTGGTGGTGGTGCTGGGCCACGCCCGCTGCGGGGCGGTGGAGGCGGCCACCCGCCTGGCCGAGGACGACGACGCCCTGACGGGGGCGCTGAAGGAGACCATCCGGCCGATCGTCCCGGCGGTGCTGAAGGCCAAGCTGGATAATCCCCCCGACCTCATCACGGCCGCCGTGCACGAGAACGTCCGGTCCATCGTCGAGCGGCTGAAGGTCGCCGCGCCGGAGCTCGCCGAGCGGGTCGCCGACGGGCGGCTGAAGATCGTCGGCGCCTACTACGACCTCCTCACCGGCGACGTGGAGTTCTTCGCCTAGCGCCGGCGGTGCCCGCGCGTCGAGCCGAGGGCTTGTGGAACCCCTGTGGTTGAGCTTCCATCCCGCCAGCGCCTGCGGGCGCCTCGGGAGGGGACGATGAACCGCAACCACGCGATCCTGGCGGGCGCCGTGGCGGCGGCGCTCGTCCTGGGATTTGGCGGCGGGCTGCTGGCCGCGAAGCTCGTCGGCCGTCACGGCGGGGCCAATGTGGCGACGGCGGACGCAGGCCTGCCCTGGGGCATGTTCGGCCATCCCCGCGCCGCCGGCGCGCCCCGGGCCGGCCAGCCGAAGCCGGACGGCTTCGCGGTCTGGACCACCCGGATCGACACCTCCGGCGCCCAGCCGCTCGCCTGCGTGCGCATGACCCGGCCGCTCGACCCCGCCAAGGCCTATGCCGACTATGTGCTGGTCTCCCCCGAGACCACCGGCGCGCCGGCCGTCAGCGCCCGGGACGACGAGCTCTGCGTCGGGGGCCTGGGCTTCGCCGACCACCGCGTGACCCTGCTGAAGGGCCTGCCTTCGGCCGATGGCGAGGCGCTCGACCGCAACGCCGACGTCGACTTCACCTTCGGCGAGCGGCCGCCCTACGTCGGCTTCGTCGGCGACGGCGTGATCCTGCCGCGCGAGGAGTCCGACGGCGTCGGCATCGAGACCATCAACGTCAACCGCATCGCCGTGCAGGTCTGGCGCGTGGCCGACCGCAACCTGGTCAGGGTGAAGATCGCCAAGACCGAGTCGGCCAGCGAGGGCGAGTACCCCGAGGACTTCGACAGCCGCCCCGACGACGAGGGCCAGGTGGTGTGGAAGGGCCAGCTGCAGATCCGCGGCGATCCGGGCCAGCGGGTCACCACCGTCTTTCCGCTGGGCGCGGTGCTGAAGGCGCTGAAGCCGGGCGGTTATGTGATCAGGGTCAAGGACGTCTCCGGCGGCCGCGACCCCGACGCGGAGGACTCCGGGGCCTCGCCGGCCCAGGCCAGCCGCTGGGTCATGTTCACCGACTTGGCGCTGATCGGCTACCAGGGCTCCGACGGCCTCGACGCCGTGGTCCGCTCGCTGAAGACGGCGCGGCCGTTGTCCGGCGTCCGGGTGGCGTTGGTCGCCAAGAACGGCGAGGACCTCGCCAGCGCCAGCTCCGACGCCTCCGGCCGGGTGCGCTTCCCCGCGCCGCTGCTGAAGGGCGACGGCGCCGCCCATCCGAAAATGCTGATGGCCTATGGGGCCCAGGCCGACCTGGCCGTGCTCGACCTCGACCGCAGCCCCGTGGATCTCTCCAACCAGGGCGTGGGCGGCCGCACGGCGCCGGCGGGGGCGCCGGCCCTCACCGCCGGGCGCGAGGCCAAGACCGCCGTGGACGGCTATCTCTACGCCGACCGCGGCATCTACCGGCCGGGCGAGACCGCGCACCTGGTGGCCATGGTGCGCGACCAGCGCGGGGTGGTGATCAAGGACCGCAAGGGCGCCCTGGTGATCAAGCGGCCGTCCGGGGTCGAGTTCGCCAGATACGCCTTCGACGGCGCCCCGGACGGGGTGGTGGCCCGCGACGCGCTCCTGCCCGCGTCCGCGCCGCGTGGGCGCTGGACCGCGACGCTGCAGGTGGAGGGGATCGACGACCCCTCGGGCCAGCTCTCTTTCTCGGTGGAGGATTTCGCGCCGCAGCGTCTGGCGGTGACGACGAACGGCGCGGAGTCCACGCCGGTGCTGGCGGGCCAGAGCCGCAGGATCGACGTCCTGGCGCGCTTCCTCTACGGCGCGCCCGGCGCCGGGCTGCAGACCCAGGGCGAGGCCCGCTTCAAGGCCGATCCGGACCCCTTCCCTCAGTACAAGGGCTACCAGTGGGGCGACGTCCGCACCCCGTTCGAGGAAAAGCAGCAGGACCTGCCCTCCACCGTCACCGACGGCGCCGGTCGCGCCACCCTGGCGGTGAACACCGCCGATGTCGGCGACACCGATCAGCCGCTCTCCGCCGCCGTGACCGCCTCGGTGTTCGAGCCCGGCGGCCGGCCCGTGCGCGAGGGGCTCGAGCTGAAGCTGCGCACCCGGCCGGTCTATCTCGGCGTCAAGGTGGATCAGCAGGACGCCAAGGGCGACGTGGCGCCGGTGAACCTGCAGCTGATCGCGGTGGACGCCTTCGGCCGGCGCATCGCCGCGCCGGGCGTGGGCTGGACCCTGATCGCCGAGCGCTGGGACTACGACTGGTTCCAGAAGGACGGCAAATGGCAGTGGCGGCGGTCCAGCCGCGACGCCGTCATCGCCCGCGGGGCCGTCAACCTCGCGGCCGGCGCTTCGGCGCCTCTGAGCCGCCGGCTCGGCTGGGGCGACTACCGGCTCGAGCTGCAGGGCCCGGGCGGGGCCAGGACCGCCGTGCGTTTTTCCGCCGGCTGGGGCGCGCCCGCCAGCGACGTCGAGGCGCCGGACATGGTGCGCGTCTCCGCCGGCCCCCGCGCCTACGCCCAGGGCGACACCGTCGAGCTCGCCATCAAGGCGCCCTACGGCGGCGAGGCCCAGGTGGCCGTGGCCACCGACCGGGTGATCGACTTCCGCACCCTCTCCGTCGGCAAGGACGGGGCGCGGCTCCGGCTCAAGACCTCCGACCTGTGGGGCGGCGGCGCCTATGTGCTGGTCACCGTGGTCCAGCCGCGCGATCCGGTGGCCGCGCCGCGGCCGCACCGGGCGCTGGGCCTCGTTTATGTCCCGCTCGAGCCCAGGGGGCGCCGGCTGGTGGTGGACCTCGGGACCCCCGACAAGCTGGACTCCAAGTCGCAGATCGACGTGCCGCTGCAGGTGCGCGGCCTGGGCATCGGCCGGCGGGCCAAGGTCACGGTCGCGGCGGTGGACGAGGGCATCCTGCGCCTGACGCGGCAGGAGAGCCCCGATCCGGTGAAGTGGTACTTCGGCAAGCGGGCCCTGTCGGTCGACTATCGCGACGACTACGGGCGGCTCTTGGATCCCAACCTCGGCGCCCCGGCCCACGTCGACTTCGGCGGCGACGAGATCGGCGGCGAGGGCCTGACCGTCACGCCCATCAAGACCGTCGCCCTGTGGTCGGGCGTGGTGCAGACCGGCCTGGACGGCAAGGCGCGCGTGCGCCTGCCCGCCCAGGCCGAGTTCAACGGCCAGCTCAGGATCATGGCGGTGGCCTGGACCGACCAGGCGGTCGGCTCCGGCGCCAAGGACATGCTGGTGCGCGAGCCGGTGGTGGCCGAGCTCAGCCTGCCGCGCTTCCTGGCGCCCGGCGACAAGGCCTTCGCCACCCTCGAGCTGCACAACCTCGAAGGCAGGGTCGGCCGCTACCTCGCCGAGATCACCGGCTCCGGCGGCATCCTCGCTCCGCTGCGCAAGGTGTTCGAGCTGATGCTCGGCCAGCATGTGATCGAGCGCGAGCCGCTGAACGCGCCGTCCATCGCCGGCATCGGCGAGGTCCGCTTCGCCGTCAACGGGCCCGCCTTCTCGACGCTGAAGACCTATCCCTTGCAGACCCGGCTGGGCTGGGGGCCGGTCACCCGCGCCTTCACCGAGCTGCAGCAGCCGGGCGAGGGCTACACCCCGCCGGCGGACCTGATGAAGGGCCTGGCCGCGGGCAGCGTCACCATGGAGGTGAGCTATTCGCCGTTCCGGGGCTTCGATCCCGGGCCGATCGCCGTGTCGCTGGCGCGCTATCCCTATGGCTGCACCGAACAGCTTGTCTCCGGGGCCTATCCCCTGATCTACGCCGGCGAGGTCTCGTCCGACCCGCGGCTTCGTCCCTCCATGGCGGTGCTGAACGGGGCCGTCGGGCGGCTTCTGGACCGGCAGACGCTGGACGGCGCCTTCGGCCTCTGGCGGGTGGGCGACGGCGAGGCCGACGCCTGGCTGGGCGCCTACGCCACCGACTTCCTGGTGGAGGCGAAGGCGCGCGGGGCGCAGGTGCCGCAGCCGGCGCTGGACCATGCGCTGGAGGCCATGCGCCAGATCTCCCGGCCGGACGGCTGGTCCTCCGTCGCCTACCGGCTGGCCTATCCGGAGTGGTGGGGCGGCTCCAAGGACGCCTCCAAGGCGGCCACCGACCGCATGCGCAGCCGCGCCTCCGCCTACGCCCTCTATGTGATGGCCAAGGCCAGGCGCGGCGACCTCGCGCGCCTGCGCTGGTGGCACGACGTGCAGATGAAGTCGGACGCCTCCCCCCTCGCCCGCGCCCAGGTCGGCGCCGGGCTCGCCCTGATGGGCGACCGCGCACGCGCCCACGACGCCTTCGTCCAGGCCTCCGCCGCCCTCAGCCGCCAGCCGGGCCTGCTGCAGATCGGCCCGCCGGCGCTCTTCACCGACCCCCAGGACTGGTACCAGACGCCCCTGCGCGATCTCGCCGGGGTGATCGCCCTCGCCTATGAGGCCGGCGAGACCGGAGTCGCCCGCAGCCTGCAGGGCCGGCTGGAAGGCGCCGTGCGCGACCCTGACAGCCTGAACACCCAGGAGCAGGCGCAGCTCCTGAAGGCCGCCCACGCCATGCTGCAGGCCGCCGGCGCCACCCGCGTCCGCGCCTCGGGGGCCGTGGAGCTGCCGCCCGCGGGCGGCGCGCCGCGCTGGAGCGTGGGCCGGCTGGCGGACGCCCGCTTCACCAACGCCGGCTTCGGCGGGCTGTGGCGGACCGTGACGGTGCGCGGAACGCCGACCGCGTCCCCCGCGGCCGAAACGCACGGCCTCAGCCTGTCCAAGAGCTTCTTCAGCTTCTCGGGCGGGGCGGCGGACCCGGCGAGCCTGCGCCAGGGCGACCGGCTGATCGTGCGGCTGTCCGGCGCCAATGGCGGCGCGCGCGTCCTGCCCCTGGTGATCGACGACGCCCTGCCGGCCGGATACGAGATCGAGATGACCCTGGGACCCGACGACGCCCAGAACGGGCCGTTCAAGTTCCTCGGCCAGCTCACCACCACCAGCGCCCAGGAGTCGCGCGACGACCGCTATGTGGCGGCGATGGAGCTGCAGGGCGGCAAGCCCTTCGCCGTCGCCTATGTCGCGCGGGCGGTGACGCCCGGAGACTTCTACCTGCCGGGCGCGGAGGCGCGGGACATGTACCACCCGGCGGTGTTCGCCCGCACGCCCGGCCGCCGCACCCGGGTCGGCTAGAGCCGGTCGCATGCCCGCCTCCTCGCGCCCGGACCGTCTGGTCCGGCGGCTCACCCTGGGGCTGATCGGCCTCGTCGGCGTCGAGGCGGCGGCGGCGGGGCTCGACCGGCTGTTCCCACCGGACCTCGGCCGCGCCCGGCGATCCTCTCCGGTGGCGCTCGACCACCGGGGGGTTTGGCTGCGCGCCCTGCCGGTGGACGCCGGCCGCTGGCGCATCCGCGCGGACCTGGAGCGCACCGATCCCAGCTTCTTGCGCCGCCTCGTGGCCCTGGAGGACGCCCGCTTCGCGGCGCACCCCGGCGTCGATCCTCTGGCCGTCGCGCGGGCCGCGACCTCGGCGGCCGTGCGCGGGCGGGTCACTTCCGGCGCCTCCACCCTGACCATGCAGACCGCCCGGCTGCTGGAGCCGCGGCCGCGCACCCTCGGCGCCAAGCTCATCGAGATGGTGCGGGCGCTGCAGCTGGAGGCGCGGCTCGGCAAGCGGCAGGTGCTGGCCCTCTACCTCACCCTCGCGCCCTACGGCGGCAATCTGGAGGGGGTGCGGGCGGCCTCCCTGGCCTACTTCGGCCACGAGCCGGAGACCCTGACGCCGGGCGAGCAGGCCCTGCTGATCGCCCTGCCGCAGTCGCCCGAGGCGCGCCGGCCCGACCGCCATCCCGAGGCGGCCCGCGCCGCGCGGGCGCGGGTGCTGGAGCGCTTCGTGCGGGCGGGCCTGCTCGGCCGGGCGGAGGCGGCCGAGGCCATGGCCGAGCCCCTGCCCGGGCGCGCCCCCTTCCCGGCGCTGGCCTGGCATGCGGCCGGCGAGCTGGCGCGGCGGGCGCCGGCGGACGAGGCCTCGGTGGTCACCACCCTGGACGCGCCGCTGCAGGCGCGGCTGCAGGCGCTGGCGGCGCAGACCGCGGCGGCGCAGGGCGAGGCCGCCACGGCGGCGCTGCTGGTGGTCGAGGTCAGGACCCGCGCGGTGCGCGCGGCGGTGGGCTCGGCGGGGCTCGACCGCCCCGGCGGCTGGCTGGACATGACCACGGCCCTGCGCTCGCCGGGCTCGACCCTGAAGCCCTTCATCTACGGCTTCGCGTTCGACGACGGCCTGGCCGCTCCCGACACCCAGGTCGAGGATGCGCCGCGCCGGTTCGCCGACTACCAGCCTGAGAACTTCGACCGGGTGTTCCACGGCAAGGTGACGGTGCGCGAGGCCCTCGCCAACTCGCTGAACATGCCGGCCGTGGCCACCCTGGCGCGGATCGGCCCGGCCGCCTTCGAGGCCCGGCTGAAGGCCGCGGGCGTGGTGCTGCAGCGGCCCGCCGCCTATGCCCGCGCGCCGGGCCTGCCGCTGGCCCTGGGCGGCGAGGGGGTCAGGTTGCGCGACCTGGCGGTGCTCTACGCCGCCCTGGCCGACGATGGCGTCGCCAAGCCCCTCGCCTGGACCGAGGCGGACGCCCAGGCGCGGCCCCGCCAGGGCGGCGTAGAGC
>FTHL01000126.1_pt1 | contig 23305 bp, 26 predicted proteins | sample 1640951 | NCBI WGS metagenome assembly FTHL01 (sample SAMEA3914788, study PRJEB12502) | metagenome | biome: forest; material: soil | place: Canada | collected 2011-07-03 | depth 0.1 m
CTCGAGATCGTCCGCGGCCGCCTCGCCGAAGCCAAGCCCTTGCCGAGCGGCCTGGAGGCCCGGGTCGCCATCCTTTCGAGCGCCGGGCCGCGCGCCCTGACCGTCCGGCGGGTGATCAATTGCTCGGGCCCGGAGCCAGACCCCTTCCGCTCGCGCAACCCCCTGCTGCTCGACCTGCTCGCCCAGGGCGCCGCCGCGGCCGATCCGCTGGGCCTGGGTTTGCACGTCGACCAGGACGGGGCGGTCCTGGGCGCCGGCCGCGCCCCCTCGGCCGGCCTGTTCGCCCTAGGCCCGCCGACCCTCGGCAGATTCTACGAGGTCACCCAGGTGGCGGAGATCCGCGCCCAGGCCCAGCGGCTCGCCGCCCTGATCATCGCCCAAACGCCGGTCGAGGCCCCGGCGCGCCGGCCTCAGGGCCATTTGGCGACGGGCGGCATGGAGCTCAGGATCGACTCCACATTGCCCCCGGTGCGCAGGCCGAAGGTGGTGCCCCTGTCATAGAGCAGGTTGAACTCCACGTAGCGGCCGCGCCGGACCAGCTGCTCCTCGCGCTCAGCCTCCGTCCAGGGCTCGTGCATCCGGCCGCGGGCGATGCGGGGATAGGCGTCCAGGAAGGCTTCCCCGACATCGCGGGTAAACGCGAAATCGCGGTCCCAGTCGCCGGAGTCGTGCCGGTCGTAGAAGATCCCGCCGACGCCGCGGTGCTCGTTGCGGTGCGGAAGGAAGAAATAGTCGTCGCACCAGGCCTTGAACTTGGCGTGCCACTGCGGGTCGTGGGCGTCGCAGGCGCGCTTCATCGCCGCATGGAAGATCCGGGCGTCGGGCGCTTCCTGGCTGCGCTGGTCGGCAAGCAGCGGGGTCAGATCGGCCCCGCCGCCGAACCAGCCCACCGTGGTGGAGATGAAGCGGGTGTTCATGTGCACCGCCGGGACGCGCGGCGAGCGCATGTGGGCGATCAGGCTCACCCCGGTGGCGTAGAACCGCGCATCGGTCTCAGCGCCCGGCATGGTCTTGGCGAACTCGGGCGAGAACTCTCCGTGCACGGTCGACACGTGCACCCCGACTTTCTCGAAGAACCGGCCGTGCATCATGCCCATGACGCCGCCGCCGCCAGCCTCGCGGCTCCAGGGCCTGAGCTCGAACCGGCCGGGTCGTGGTCCGTAGAGCGCCTCGGGCGCCTCGTCTTCCAGCTGTTCGAAGGCGGCGCAGAGTCTGTCTCGAAGCGATTCGAACCAGACACGGGCTCGGGACTTGTGCTCGTCCAGCAAAGTCTCTGCGGCAGGGTCGTGCGCAAGGGTCATGGGCGCGGTCATAACGATTCCAGAGCTCGTGTTCGACTGGTGAGGCGGCCTTTATCGGGCGCGGTCGGGACGGGGCCTTGAGCCAGCTCAAGCCGGCGGTTCAGCCCGAGGCCGCTTTCGCCTGGCGCAGCGCCTCGCCGAGCGCCATGGCGGCGGCGTTGACCACGTTCAGCGACCGGGCGGGCGGCCGCATCGGGATCAGCAATCGGGCGAAGGCCGCCGCGTGCACCGCCTCGGGCGCTCCGGCGCTCTCCTGGCCGAACAGAAGGGTGTCGGCGGGGCCGAACGCGAAGTCGAGGTAGCAGGTCTGAGCACGGGTGGTGAACAGCACCAGCCGGCCGTGGAGCCGTTCGGGCGCGCTCAGGAAGGCGGTCCAGGAAGGTCGCAGCACCGCCTCGGCGGCATAATCCATGGCGACGCGCTTCAGCCGGCGGTCCGACATCGGAAAGGCGCAGGGCTCGATCACCTCCAGCCCGGCGCCCAGGCAGGCGCAAAGCCGTACGGCCGCGCCAAGGTTTTGCGGAATGTCCGGTTGAAAAAGGGCGAGCCGCATTCTAAGCCCTCCGCGCGCAGGACGCCTGACGGCAGTGGCCGACTCGGGCTCGCATGATTTCGTGGTCGTGTCGCGGGCGGTTTGGTCCGGGCGCGGTCGTATTGAAGGGTGAGCTGAGTTGGCCGACACCACCGCCATGCACCCCGGGGTCCAGGGCGATCCTGCGGGCGACGATCCGAGCCGCCGGGACTTCATTCATATCGCCGCCACCATCGGCGCGGTAGGCGCCGTCGCCGGCATCGCCTGGCCGATGATCGACCAGATGAACCCCGCCGCCGACACCCAGGCCCTGGCCTCGATCGAATACGACGTCTCCAAGGTGCTGCTCGGCCAGGAGGTGACCATCAAATGGCGCGGCAAGCCGGTGTTCGTGCGCCACCGCACCCCCAAAGAGATCGCCGAGGCGCTCCAGGGCGATCACGCCGACCTGCGCGACCCCCAGACCGACGCCGAACGGCACAAGCCAGGCAAGCCCGAGTGGCTGATCCTGGTCGGCGTCTGCACCCATCTCGGCTGCGTGCCCTTGTGGGGCCAGGGCGACTATGGCGGCTGGTTCTGCCCGTGCCACGGCTCGGTGTACGACACCTCCGGCCGCATCCGTAAGGGGCCGGCGCCGAAGAACCTCGCGGTTCCCGACTACAAGTTCCTCTCCGACACCAAAGTCCAGATCGGCTGATCCTGAAGATGAGCGGACCTTCGACCTACGAGCCGAAAACGGCCTTCACCCGCTGGCTGGACGCCCGCCTGCCGCTGTTGCGGTTCCAGGCGGAGCTGATGGATTACCCGACGCCGAAGAACCTCAATTACTGGTGGACCTTCGGCGGCATCCTGGCGGTTTGCCTCGGCATCCAGATCGTCTCCGGCATCGTGCTGGCGATGCATTACAATGTCGGGGACGCCTTCAATTCCGTCGAGCACATCATGCGCGACGTGAACTACGGCTGGTTCATCCGATACTTGCACGCCAACGGCGCCTCGATGTTCTTCCTGGCCGTCTACATCCACATGCTGCGCGGCCTCTACTATGGCTCCTATAAGGCCCCCCGCGAGGTGCTTTGGATCCTCGGGATGGTGATCTACCTGCTGATGATGGCCACGGCCTTCATGGGCTATGTGCTGCCTTGGGGCCAGATGAGCTTCCACGGCGCCGTGGTGATCACCAACCTGATCGGCGCGCTGCCGCTCATCGGCAAGCCCATCACCACCTGGCTCTGGGGCGGCGCGGCGGTGGATTTGCCGACGCTGAACCGCTTCTTCTCGCTGCACTACCTCTTGCCGTTCGTGATCGCGGCGGTGGTCGGGTTGCACATCTGGGCCCTGCACGTTCCGGGCAACAACAATCCCACTGGCGTCAATGTCCAGTCCAAGCAGGACACCCTGCCGTTCCATCCGTACTACACGGTGAAGGATGGCTTCGCGATCGTGCTGTTCTTGATCATGTTCGCGGTGTTCGTCTTCTATATGCCCGACGCTCTCAGCCATGCGGACAACTACATTCCCGCCAACCCGCTGCAGACGCCCGCGCACATCGTGCCTGAGTGGTACCTCCTGCCGTTCTACGCGATCCTGCGGGCGGTCCCGAACAAGGTGCTGGGCGTGCTGATGATGTTCGGCGCGCTGGGCGTGCTCTTCCTGCTGCCCTGGCTCGACACCTCCAAGGTGCGCTCGATGCGCTACCGGCCGACCATGCGCTGGTTCTTCGCGATCTTCGTGGTGGTGGCGTTCGGACTGGGCTGGTGCGGCGCCAACCCGCCGGACCAGCCGATCTTCGGGCCCGCCGACGGCTCATTCGGCTTCCAGCTGTTCGATTCCAACATCAACAGCTTCACCTGGCTTTCGCGGTTTCTGACGCTGTACTACTTCACCTACTTCATCATCATCGTCCCGATCACCGGCTGGCGGGAGACCACCCTGTCGATGCCGGATTCCATCTCAACGCCGGTGCTGCCGCAGGGCGGCGCCGTGGCGCCGGCCGAGTAAGGGGGCGAGGATGCTGCGCAAAGCTGTCGCTCTCGCCGCCGGGCTGATCGCCCTGGCGAGCGCCGGATCCGCTCTGGCGATCACCACCGCAGTCGAGCCCAAGGACGTGCATTGGAGCTTCGAGGGGCCGTTCGGGACCTTCGACCAAGCTCAGCTGCAACGGGGCTACAAAGTCTATCACGAGGTCTGCTCGGCCTGCCATTCGATGAACCTTTTGGCCTACCGGAACCTGGCCCAGCCCTACGGCCCGTTCTGGAGCGAGAAGTACCCGGACTCCAACAAGAGCCCCTACGCCAAGGCCCTGGCGGCGGCCGTGCAGGTCCCTGACATCGATTCGCAGACCGGCGACACCATCCAGCGGCCGGCGACGCCCGCGGACCATTTCAAGGCGCCCTTCGCCAACGAGGCCGCCGCGCGGGCGTCCAACGGCGGCGCCCTGCCGCCCGACCTGTCCGTGATCACCAAGGCTCGCGAAGGCGGGCCCCAATACATTTACTCGATCCTCACCGGCTACAAGGACGCGCCTCGCGGCATGACGGTCCCGGCCGGCAAGTACTACAACCCCTATATGCCTGGCGACATGGGCAGCTATTGGACCGGCCCCAAGGATCACATCCCGGTGGGGGGCTTCATTTCCATGCCGTTCCAGCTCACCCCCGATCGGGTGAGCTTCGACGACGGGACCAAGGCCACCACCGATCAGGAGGCGAAGGACGTGGTCGCCTTTCTGGCCTGGGCCTCGGACATCCACCAGACCGAGCGCAAACGCATGGGCTTCGCGGTGATCATCTATCTCCTGATCCTGGCCGGCGTCGTCTACGCCAGCTACCGGGCGGTGTGGCGGCGCGTGCACCACTAAGCCCGGCATTGCTGGGGGACGCATGGCGGACTGGGTACTCGGCATCATCGGCGGCACCGGCCTCTACGACATCGAGGGGATGGAGGACCGCCGCGCCCAGCACATCTCCACCGACTGGGGCGAGCCTTCGGACGAGCTGACCTTCGGCTCCGTGGACGGGGTGCGGCTGGTGTTCCTGCCCCGGCACGGCCGCGGCCACCGCATCACGCCCACCCACATTAACGCCCGGGCCAACATCGACGCCCTGAAGCGCGCGGGCTGCACCGACGTCCTCTCCATCTCGGCGGTGGGCTCTCTGAAGGAAGCCCTGAGCCCGGGGACCTTCGTGGCGGTGGACCAGTACATCGACCGCACCTTCGCCCGTGAGAAGACTTTCTTCGGCGCAGGCGTGGCCGCCCACGTCTCCATGGCCGACCCGGTCTGCCCGCGCTTGGCGGGCCTCGCCGCGCAGGCGGGCCGCGAGGCCGGCGCCGAGGTGGTCGAGGGCGGGACCTACATCTGCATGGAAGGGCCGCAGTTCTCGACCAAGGCCGAGAGTCGTCTCTACCGGTCCTGGGGCTGCGACGTCATCGGCATGACCGCCATGCCCGAGGCCAAGCTGGCCCGCGAGGCGGAGCTGCCCTACGCGTCGATGTGCATGGTCACAGACTACGACTGCTGGCGCGCCGAGGAAGGCGCCGTGGAGATCGGCGACGTGCTGAAGGTGCTGCGCGACAACGCGGCCAAGGCCCGCGAGATGGTCCGCCTGCTGGCCGGCAAGCTGACCGGCCAGCGCGAGCCATCGCCCATCGACACCTGCCTGGACGGGGCCATCATCACCCCCGCCAACGCTCGCGATCCGGAGCTGGTGCAGAAGCTGCAGGCGGTCGCCGGCCGGGTGCTGGGCGGAGCGGCCGCATGAATCTCGCAGAGTCGATCCGCACCATCCCAGACTATCCCAAACCCGGGATCATGTTCCGCGACATCACCACCCTGCTGGGCGACGCGCGCGCGTTCCGCCGGGCGGTGGACGAGCTTGTGCAGCCCTTCGCCGGCCGGAAGATCGACAAGGTGGCCGGCATTGAGGCGCGCGGCTTCATCCTTGGCGGCGCCGTGGCCCACCAGCTTTCGGCGGGCTTCATCCCCCTGCGCAAGCGCGGCAAGCTTCCGCACAAGACCATCGCCGTGGAATACGCCCTCGAATATGGCAATGACGCCATCGAGATGCACCTGGACGCCTGCGCCGCCGGCGAGCGGGTGATGCTGATCGACGACCTGATCGCCACGGGAGGCACGGCGCTGGCGGCGGTGAAGCTGCTCAGGGACGCCCGGGCCGATGTGGTCGCCGCCGGTTTCGTGGTGGACCTGCCCGACCTCGGCGGCGCGGACCGGGTGCGCGAGGCGGGGGTGGCCGTCTCGACGCTGGTGACGTTCGGGGGCCACTGAAGGGGGCTTCGCCCCTACTGCATGAACCAGCCATGGCTGACGACGATCGACTGGCCCGTTAGGGCGTTGGTGGGAAAGTCCGCCAGAAACACCGCCGTGCGCGCCACGTCCTCGGTAGTGGTGAATTGGCCGTCAACGGTCTCCTTCAGCATCACGTCCCTGACGACCTCGGCTTCGCTGACTCCCAGCGCCCTGGCCTGCTCGGGGATCTGCTTCTCGACCAGCGGGGTGCGCACGAAGCCGGGGCAGATCACGTTGGAGCGCACGCCGTGCTTGGCCCCTTCCTTGGCGACCACCTTGGCCAGGCCCACCAGCCCGTGCTTGGCGGTGACGTAGGGCGCCTTCAGCACCGAAGCCTCCTTGGAGTGGACCGACCCCATGTAGATGATGCTGCCGCCGCGGCCCTGGGCGTACATCCGCTGTAGGCAGGCGCGGGTGGTCAGGAAGGCGCCGTCGAGATGGACAGCCAGCAGCTTTTTCCAGTCCGCGAAGCTGAAGGTCTCCAGCGGCCCGACGATCTGGACACCGGCGTTGGACACCAGGATGTCGACGCCGCCGAAGGCCTGCGCCACCGCCTCGACGCCCGCCTCGACCTGCGCCTCGTCGGTGACGTCCATGCCGACGCCCAGCGCGCGCTCGCCGCTCGCGTCCAAGGCGCCGGCGGCGGACCGGGCCGCTGCGAGATCTAGATCGGCGATCGCGACCCTGGCGCCTTCCGCCAGGAAGGCCTGGGCGATCTGCCGGCCAATCCCGCTCGCCGCGCCGGTCACCACGGCCACCTTGTCGTTCAGGCTCATGTTCAGTCCTCGCAATGGAGGGACGGGGCCCGCCGCTTCTGGAGCGAGGGTTCTGCGATCGCTAAAGCGGACCGCTCGTCGGAAGGGAAGCGCTAAGATGCCCGGCGTCCGTCGGGACCGCCATGGCTGTCGCGCCCCGAGCGCCGAGCCCGCTCGGTTAGCGCCAGACCTGCTCGGCCAGACGGAGCAGGTTGCCGCCCATCACCTTCCTCACGGCGTCCGGCCGGTGACCGCGCGCCAGTAACAGGGCTACGATCTCTGGGAAGCTCTCGGGTGGGGCCATGGTGAGCTCGCCGTCCATCCTCAGGGCGCGGCGCGACGCCTCGTCCATGCGCCGCACGTAGGCGCGAGTCTCCGCCTGATTGAAGCTGTAATCGAGCGCCAGGGAGACGTGGTCTTCGCCGACGACGGCGAGGGCGTGCTCGACGTGGCGGATGATCCCCACGGCGCTGGCCGGCCCCTCGCCAAGGAACGGGCCGACGCCGTTGACGCCCACTACACCGCCAGTGCGGGCGCAGGCGACCATCAGCTCGTCGGGGGCGTTGCGCGGATGGTCCCACAGGGCATGAGCGTTGGAGTGGGAGAGGATCACCGGCGCCTTCGAGACCGCGATCGCCTCGCGCGCGGTGCGCCAGCCGGTATGGGAGCAGCACAGCAACATGCCTGCCCGCTCCATCTCGGCGATCACTGCGCGGCCGAACTCGGACAGGCCCGGATCCTCGTCCAGGCAGCCCCCCCCGGCAGGATTGGTGCGATTGTACGCCACCAACATCCAGCGCACGCCGAGGTCATAGTAGGCGCTCACGAGTTCGGGTCGTCCGCCCAGCGCATTCATCCCCTCTATGTCGAAGATGATGGCCAGCTTTCCGGCCGACTTGGCGTCGCGCACGTCTGCGGCGGTGCGGGCCAGGACGTAGCGCTCCGGCCGCTCGCCGTACCAGGCGCGGAAATGCGCCAACATCGCCAGATGCCGATGGGGGCCCTGCTCACCGTAGCCGGCGTTGAGGCTGACCACGTCCACGCCGCTCGCCCGATGCCGGTCCACGGCGGGGAGGAAGGTGTCGTCGTCGGTCCTGAGGGGAAGGCAGGCGTGGTTGTCCCAGACCACGGAGCTCGCCATGAGCGCGCGCGCGCGGCCGAGGTCAGCGGGCGTCACGCCTGGGACGTCGGCGGCTCGCGCGCCCATGCGCGCCGTCAGCCCGGAACCACGGCGGGCGCTGCGGCGGACGTCGCATGCCTGCCGCGCGGCAGCACGCCCCTGACCTGGGCGATGGCCAGCGCCGCGGCGGCGAGGAAAGCGAACCCCGCGCCGATCAGGAAAAAGCCCGCCGGCGGCATCGCCTGGAAATAGGCGCCGAGCCAGCCCGATCCCAGCCCGCCCGCGAACTTGGCCAAGTACCAGACCCCGATCATCGCCGAGGCGACACGGGCGGGGGCCAGCTGGCTGAATACCGAAAGTCCCACCGGCAGGATGTAGAGCTCGCCGGCGGTGAGCAGGGCGAAGAAGCCCACCAGCCACAGCCAGCTCGCTGAGCCGTGGGCGGTGGCGTCCAGCGCGGTGCCGACCATCAACAGGAAGGCTAGGCCTCCCAGCGTGGCGCCCAAGGCCATCTTGACGAGGGGGGCCGGTTCTTTGCCTGTCTTAGCCTGCCGGCCCCACCACCAGGTTATGACCGGCGTGAAGGTGAAGATCAGCAGCGGGTTGATCGATTGGAACCAGGTGGCGGGGATCAAGAATCGCCCCTGGGCCAGATGAAGCATCCGGTCGGTGCGCGCGTCCGCCCACAGGGCGATGGTGTTGCCGCTCTGCTCGTAGGCGATGCGGAACAACACCACCACGGCCGCGATCACCAGCAGGTTCCGCACCGCTCGGCGATCCTGGGCGTCCAGCGGGGCCTTGGCGGCGGTGCGGTCCTTGCGCCCCTGGGCCTCGGGGGGAAGGCTGCCTCGGTTGGTGAGATAAATGGCGAGCCCCACCAGCATGCCGACGCCGGCTAGGGCGAAGCCGTAGTGCCAGCCGTAGAGCTCACCGATGGTGCCGCACGCCAAGGGAGCCAGGAAGCCCCCGATGTTCACGCCGACATAGTAGAGGCTGTAAGCGCGGTCGCGCCGGGAATCGCCTTCGGCATAGAGGTAGCCGACCTGGGTGGTGGTCGACGGCAGGAAGAAGCCGTTGCCGAGCCCCACCAGGAACAGGCCCGGAAAAAAGCCCGGCTCGAACGCCAGGGCGAAATGGCCGAGCGCCATCAGCAGGCTGCCCAGGATCACCGAGCGTCCCTGGCCCAGCCAGCGGTCGGCGATGATCCCGCCCAGGAGCGGCGTCAGATAGGCGAAAGCCGCATAGCCGCCATACAGCGCCGAGGCCGCCGGCTGGCTGAAATGCAGCTGCTTGATCATGTAGTAGACCAGCATCGCCTGCATGCCGAAATAGGAGAACTGGGCCCAGGTCTCGGTCAGGAACAGGACCGTCAAGCCGCGTGGATGGCCGAAGAGATCCCCTCGCCGGGACGTGGCGACCGAAGGCCGAGTCACCGAAGACAGGCGTCCACCAGGGCTTCGAACCGTGCCCCGCCACGGATCGGATCGGCGGCGGGCAGGTTGAGGCGGGCGGACGCGCGGTCGATCAACGCCTCGGCGGCGAGAGGCTCGAAGCCGGAGGTGTTCAGGCCGAGGCCAGCGCAGCGTATCTGCGGGTTGGTGCGCCGGCCGAGCCGGATGGTGAGGTCGATGACCTCTTCGACTTCCGGCAGGGCGAACGCCTCGTTGCCAAGGATCCGGTCGCGGCCGGGCTGGTGGCAGACCACGAAGACGTCCGGCTGGCTGCCGTGCAGCAGGCCGAGAGAGACAGCGGCATACGCCGGGTGGAACAGCGAGCCCTGGCCCTCGATCACGTCCCAGTGGTCCGGCGCGGCGGCTGGACTCAGCATCTCGGCTGCACCCGCTTCGAAGTCTGCGACCACCGCGTCCATCGGCATGCCGCCGCCGGCGATCAGGATGCCAGTCTGGCCGGTGGCGCGGAAGTCCGCGTCCAGCCCCCGGCCCTGGAGGGCGCGGACGATCGCTAGGGCCGTATACTTCTTGCCCAGGGCGCAGTCCGTGCCGACGGTGAGCAGGCGCCGCCCGCTTCGCCGCGCGCCCGTGCCGATCGGGATGCCGGTCGGCGGATCGCGAACGTCGATCAGCCGGCGGCCCAGTCGCTGGGCCGCCGCGGCGAGCTCGGGGATGTGGCGCAAGCGCGCGTGCAGCCCGCCGATCAGGTCAAGGCCGGCCTCGAGCGCCTCCAACAGCAGCTGGATCCAGCTTCGCACCAGGATGCCCCCTGGGTTGGCCACGCCGATCACCAGGGCGCGCGCGCCGCGGGCCCGCGCCTCGGCCGGGGTCAGCCGCGGCAGGCCGACGCTCACGGCGCCGCCCGGCAGGGCGATCTCGCCGACACACTTGTCGGCCGCCCAGTCCTTCAGGCCAAAGGCGGTCTTGGCATAGGAAGGCTCCCGCACGTCGCCGAGGAACAGCAGATACGGCGACGGCAGCTCCATCGGCGGCGGCGCAGGGTCGGTCCTGAGCTGGAGGGCGACCATCGACCTGTCCTTGCACGTCCGGGCGATCAGAAGTTCACGCCCAGCGTCGCGCCGATGGTGCGAGGGCGGATCGGCGTGATTCCGAGCGCGCCGTTGGGCAGCTGAGCATAGGCGTCGACGTTGATCAGCCCCCCGGAGTTGGTGACGTTCTTGGCGTAGACCTCCAGCGACCAGCGGTCCTGGCGAACGCCCGCGCGAAGGTCGAGTCGGGCGTAGCGCCTGATCATGAAGCGCTGGCCGAAGGTGGCCTGATAGGTGGGATCGAAGTCCGGCGCCTGCGGGCCGGTCAGCGCCAGGGTCGCCCCAGCATAGCCGGTGAACCCGGCAGAGATCGGCCGCTCATAATCGCCGCTGAGAGTCAGACTCCACTTGGGCGCATAGGGCAGCCGGTCTCCTTTCAGCCCGCCCACCACCGCCGGCGTGTCCTCGGTCAGATGGGCGCTGGTGAGGGCTCCCCCGGCGATCAGGCTCAACTCCGGGACGGGGCGAAGGGTGAGGGTGAACTCCACGCCCTTGCTGACCGCCGTGCCGCCGTTGGCGTTGAGGCCCACGCCGTTGATCACCGCCAGGAGCTGGATGTCGGTCCAATCCAGGTAGAAGGCCGAGGCGTCGATGGACAGGCGGCGGTCGAGGAAGTCGGCCTTTAGGCCGGCTTCGTAGCTGACCAGCGAGTCCGCCTTGTAAGTGTTGGGCGTGCCGGCAGGGGCGCCGGGGGGCAGCAGGTTGGGGCCGCCTGGCCGGTAGCCCTTGGCCACCCGGGCATAGATCGAAGCGTTGTCGCTAAGCTCCAGCCGCGGCGCCGCCGAATAGGTGAACACGGTCTCGGAGGAGTTCACCGGCGAAAACACGGTCAGGCCGCCTTCCAGCAGCCCATCGACCCGCTCGGTCGCCTGTTGGCGGTTGTGGCTGACCCGCCCGCCCAACGCCACTGAGAGCCGCGGCGTCAGATGCAGGGTGGCGTTGGCGAAACCGGCGTACTCCTCGTACCGGGAATCGAGGTTCAGGCCGGCCAACAGCGGCAGGCTGGTGACGGTCTGCAGGGTGCCGAGGTCAAAGGCGTCGTAGATCTGGGCGAGGGCTCCGGTCTCGTGGGTGTAATAGCCGCCCAACAGCCACTCCAAGCGCTGGTTGGAAGGGGAAGCAAGTCGGACCTCCTCGGTCCATTTGCGCTGTTGTAGGGTGTGCGGATAGATGCCGCCCAATGGGTCCGCCGGGGTGCTGAAGGCGCCGGTGAAGTAGTCGCCGAAGGTCAGGCCCGGAGCCGCCTGCACCGCCGTGATGTCGTCAAGGCGCGACTGATCAAGCCGTCCATAGCTGGTCGCGGAGATCAGGCTTGCAAATCCCAGGTCCCAGTTCAGCGTGCCGTTGAACAGGCGGTAGTTCACCTGCGAGCGCTCGGGGTGGTAGGCGGAGCGGGTGAAGTCGCCGTACAGCGGCTTGCCCGTGACGGGGTCGGCGTCGACCACCGTCGGCGCGCCGTCCCTGGAGTCCTGCAGCACGGCCGTCAGGCGCACCGACAGGCTGTCCATGGGCTTCACCAGCAGCGAGGCTCGGCCGCCGTAGATTTCGTCCCAGTCGACGTTGGACTTGACCAGCGAGCCGGCGGTCCCGACCTCGTCGACGAAGCCGCCGTCCCTGCGGTAATAGCCGCTGACCCGCAGCGCGGCCTTGTCGCCCAGGGGCGCATTGACCACACCGTCGACGTTCCAGTCGCCGCCGCCCCCGGCGACGCCCTCCGCGCCGACCTGGCCGCGGAAGCTGACGCGATCCAGGTCAGGGGCGTTGGTGACGAACTTCAGCACGCCCCCCAAGGAGCTTGCGCCGTAAAGGGTGCCTTGCGGCCCGCGCAGCACCTCGATTCGGGAGATGTCGAAGGTGTCGAAGTCGGCGGCGAGCACGCCGCCGTTGACCAGGCCGCTGGAGGAGCCGAACGGGGTCTCGTCGACATAGACCGCGACGGTCGAGGAGTCGCCACCAGTGTTGACGCCGCGCAGCACGATCCGTGCGTCGCCGGGCTGAGCCTGGGTGATGCTGAGGTTGGGGATCTGCAGCGCATAGTCCTGCAGGTTGAAGGCCTGCTGCCGCTCCAGCGACTGGCCGGTGATCACGCTCACGGACTGGGGCACCTCCCGCAGCGTCTCTGTGCGCTTCTCGGCGGTGACCACCACTTCGCCAGGGCCCGCGACGGGGTGCGCCGCCGGCTCCGCCGCGGCCGCCAGGCCGGCGCCGATCAGCGCGGGCGCTGCCGCAGAAGCGGCCAGGATGAGGCGCGTCAGACGCCTGGTCGACTCGATCATCACGCGGCTCCTTTCGTTCGCGTCCGGGACGCCGCCGGCCGAACCGCCGAGCCGGTCCTATCCCTTCAACAGTCCCAATGAGGATAACGTGGTCCTGATATTAAAAGTTCGCAATGAAATTTTCTGATCAGGCGCTCAATTGGCGCGTTGTGATGCAAAAGGTCGCGGCCTGTGAGCCAGGCTCGCGGCTGGGGCGCCCCACACCGCGTCCGGGCAGCTGATGCGGCCGGCGCGATAGGCCACGTGCGGGGTCCGGTCCCGCCGCAGCACCACCGGCCCGTCGAGGTCGACGAGGTCGCAGAGCTGGCCGAGCACGAAGGCCGGCGCCATGGCCCAGCTGGTGCCGACCATGTTGCCGACCATGACGCCCAGCCCCATCCGGCGCGCCAGGCGGGCCATGGCGAGGCCTTCGGTGAGCCCGCCGCACTTGTCGAGCTTGATGTTCACCACGTCGAAGTCGCTGAGCGCCTCGAGCTCTTCCAGCCCCTGCACGCTCTCGTCGGCGGCGGTCGGGATGGGGCAGTCCAGCCCCGCCATCCAGGCCTCGCAACCGCGCGGGAAGGGCTGCTCGACCAGCTCAACGCGCGCATCGACCAGCGCCGGCATTAGGGCCTCCAGGCGCTCGGGCGTGAAGCCCTGGTTGCCGTCGACGCCCAGCCAGACGTCGGGCCGGACCGCGCGCACCATACGGACCCGTTCGGCGTCCAGCGCTGGGTCCTCACCGGTGAGCTTCAGCTTCAGCGCCCGCGCCTGGCCAAAACCGCGCGCGCCCTGCGCCATCCGCTCCGGCGCCTCGGCGCTGAGGGTGAAGGTGGTCACCCGCGGCGAGGGTTCGCCCACGCCCGCGAGCATCCACACCGGCCAGCCAGACCGTTGCGCCTCCAGTTCCCAGAGCGCGCAGTCGAGCGCGTTGCGCGCGCCGCCCGCCGGCATCAGCTGCGTCAGGGCTTCCCGATCGATGCCGGCCTCGGCCTCCGTCCGCACCGCCTCCAGCGCGGCGCCCATCGATTGGGCGTCCTCCTTGAAATAGTAGACGCCCGAGGCCTCGCCGCGGCCGCGGCAAGCGCCCTGGCGCACCTCCACCACCGCCAGGCTCACGGTTTCGAAGGTGTGGCCGGAGATGTGGAACGGCTCCTTCAACGGGATGACCTCCGCCTTCACCGTCAGCAATAGCCGCCGGTCCTTGGATTGGCTCATGCGGGCGTTCCTTGCCGGACGGCGGGTCAGTAGTGGCTGTTGAGGCCGTACATGTGGAAGGCGAGCACCACCCACAGCGTCACCGCCACGCCGAGCACCAGCACCACCGACCACAGCCGGGCGAACCAGGATCGCCAGCTCCGGCGGCGCCGCCAGATCTCCCAGACGTCCCACGCCGTCGCGGCCAGAGCCGCCAGCACCACCAGCGGGCCGAGCAGGCCGAGCAGGGCGATCCAAGGGGCGAGCGGCGGTCCGAACAGGTCGAGCTGATTGAGGCCGAGCACGATCACGGCGCTCCAGCCGCCGGCGACCAGCAGGGTCCCAAGCGCCCCGAGCCGCGCCGCGCGGTAGCTCCAGGCCTCGGCCCCGGTCAGGGCGAAGGGCGCGGCGTATCTGCGTCGGGCGAGGATGGCGACGGGCCAGAGCAGCACGGTGAGGGCCAGCGCCCCGAGGCCGGCGAGCAGGGCCGGCAGCAGCCACGCGCTGGAGGTCGGCCAGGCCACCCGGTCGAACACCATGAACGGAGACAGGTCGTCTGAGCTGAAGCGGACCACCTTGCCGTCCTTCACCACCGCCGCGAGCCGGCGCTGGCTGGCCACGTCGCGCCAGACGAAGGGCGCGATCTCCCGCCACTTCAGCGGCTGGCCGTTCAGGCCTGTGAGCCCCGAGACCACAAGGGTCCCGTCTGGCAGGGCGGCGATCTTGGTCTGGCCGAGCAGGTCGACGATGGAGGCGAAGTTCGAATGAGAGCCGCGCGAGTTCAGATAGATCCCCGCCATCATCTTTGCGTCGGCCTTGGCGGCCTGGGCCGGGACCTGGCCGTAGGGCTGCGGGCCGGGGAAGTAGCGGTCGGCGAAGGCGCGCAGCAGCGCTGCGCGCAGCTGGTGGGCGGCCCCGTCGCGTCCGGGACTGTTGACGTTGATGAAGATGCCGACCCCGTCGTCGATGAACAGGTTGAGGTCGGAGTGGAACCACTGGGTGTCGCCGCCGTGGGAGATGACGTGGCGGCCGTTGAGGTTGGACTCGTAGAAGCCCAGCGCCATCTTGTTCAGCGGGCCGATGCCGGGCGCGATGGTCCGGTGCATCATCCTGGCCATGCCGGCCGGCAGGAGCTTCCCGGCCCCGCCCTCGTCGGCGAGGTGGGCGATCATGAACCGGCCCATGTCCGACCCGCTCGTCGCCAGCGCCCCGGCGGGGCTCATGTTGATGAATTCGTAGGGCTGGGCCGGGCCCGACGCCGTGGCGTAGCCCTTGGACATGAGGGGCTGCAGCGCCGCCGGCAGCGGCTGGCGCATGCTGGAGTGGACCATGCCGATCGGCTGGAAGATGTGCCGCTCGACGTAAGCCTCGAAGGGCTCGCCGGAAACCCGCTGGACGATGTAGCCGGCGAGGGCGGCGCCATAGTTGGAATAGGCCGGCGTGGAGCCGGCCGGATAGATCCGCTCGGGGACCCAGTGCTTCAGCGTGGCCTCCAGCGGCTCGATGCGCTGGGGATCGGCGCTGATCAGCCCTTGCACGGTCTCCTCGAACCCGGCCGTGTGGGTCATCAGCCGGCGCAGGGTGACCGGGCCGTCCGGCCGCTCGGGAATCTTGAAGTCGAGGTAGGCGTTGACGTCGCGGTCGAGGTCGAGCTTGCCGGCCCCGACCAGCTGCATCACCGCCGTCCAGGTGAACAGCTTGGAGACCGAGCCGGGACGGAACAGGGTGTCGTCCGGCGAGACTGGGGTCTTCTTCGCCACGTCGGCGTAGCCGTAGCCCTTGGCCAGGATCGGCTTGCCATCCTTGACCACCGTGACCACCGCGCCGGCGATGTCCCCGCGCTCGAGCGCATAGGGCATGAAGCCGTCGAGCCAGGCCTCGAGGTCCGCCCGGTCGAGGCGGGACGCCGGCTCAGGGCTCGCCGGCAGAGCCGCGGCCGCGGGCGCGGCGGGCGGCTTGGCCGAGGGCGCCAGCGGCTGCGCCACGGCGGCGGGGGCCAAGAGGGCGACCAGCAGAAATAGCCAGCGGCGCGAAAGTCCCATCGCACACCTCCCGGGCGGCACGCCGGTCGCCGGCGGCGGCCGTGGCGTTGCCGGACAGGATGTTTCGTCCTGATTAGAAAATGTCAACCTGTACCGGACAATTGGACCATACTGGCTCAGGAAAGCGCCGGCGCAGGCGGGCCGCTGGCTCCGGCGTGGAAATCGGCTAGAGTCTGCGCCACACCGCGGGCGAGCGGCGACGGAGGCGGACGCGTGAAGCAGATCCGGCGGCGGCGGCCTGGGCGCCGGACCAGTTGATGGCCAAGACCTCTCCGCCTTCGCTCGGAGGCCTGTTGCGCAGCCTGCGGGCCCATCGCGGCTGGACTCTCAAGCAGATGAGCGACCGCACCGGCATCCCGGTGTCCACCTTGTCGAAGGTGGAGCACGACCGGTTGACCCTCACCTACGACAAGCTGTTGCAGCTCAGCCAGCGGCTCAACATGCGCATGTCCGAGCTGTTCGCCGAAACCGACGCCGCCCAGGAGCCCGCGGCGGTGACCGCCCGCCGCAGCATCGGCAGCCTCGAGCGGGCGGTGGAAGTCAGCACGCCCAACTACGAGTACCACTACCTGTGCCCCGAGCTTCGCCGCAAACGCATGATCCCGGTGGTCGCCCGCATCCGCGCCCGCACCCTGCAACAGTTCGGCGAGCTGGTGCGCCACCCCGGCGAGGAGTTCGTCTACGTCGTGCGCGGCCGGATCGAGGTGCACACCGAGTTCTATGATCCGGTCACCCTGGGCGAGGGCGAGTCCATCTACCTCGACTCCACCATGGGCCACGCCTACCTGGCGGCCGAGGGCTGCGAGGAGGCCGAGGTCGTCGCGGTCAACTCCAGCGCCGAGGAGGGGCTGATGGAATCGCTGATGAACCTGCACGTGGAAGAGGACCAGCGCGCGCCGGCGCCCGAGCGGCCGCGGCGTCGGAGCGCCTGACCTGCTCGCCTACGGCCGCGTCGCCTTGGCCGCTCAGCTCTTCGCCTGCACCAGGTGGATCAGGTTGCCGCAGCCGTCCTCGAACACCACCGAGACGATCGGGCCCAGGTCCTGCGGCTCTCCGCGCAGGGCCACGCCCCTGGCCGCCAGCCGGCGCGCGTCGCCCCTGACGTCCCTAGTGTTCAGCGCAAGGATCGGCAGGCCCGCCTCGAACATCGCCCGCTGGTAGGCCGCCTTGGCCGCAACCTCGGTTGTCTCCAGGACGATCTGGCCGCCCTCCACGCCGTCGTCGCCCGCGAGGGTGAGGAAGCGCGTCGGTCCTAGGGCGATGTCGGCCGCTTTGGTCAGGCCCACCACCTGCGTATAGAACCTCAGCGCCTCGTCTTGGTCGGCGACCGGCAGGCCGACGAACTTGATCTGCATGGGGCGTCCCTCCTCAGGCGCCCGGTCGGCCGACGCCAGCTTCGCGCAGAGGACGCCGACTGGCGTTCCCAACCGACAGCGGTCCGCGGCGGTCAGATGTCGATAAGCCCGCCGTCGACGAACAGCTCCGCCCCCGTCGTATAGGTCGCGTCGGCGGCCAGGTAGAGGGCGGCGGCGGCGACCTCCTCGGCGTTCCCCACGCGGCCCAGCGGCACCCGTTCCTTGGCGCCCGCCACGAAGGCGTCCTTCTGATCTGGGGTGAAGCCGTTCTTGTCCAGGATGGGCGTCAGGATCGGGCCGGGGCTGATGGTGTTCACCCGGATGCCCCGCGGCGTCAGCTCCCGGGCGAAAGTGCGCCCGAACGAGCGCAGCGCCGCCTTGGTCGCGCCATAGACGGTGCCGCCGCCGAAGCCGCCGGCCGCGCCGGCCACCGAGGCGGTCAGGATGATCGCGCCGCCGTCCGGGATCAGCGGGATCGCGTGCTTGAGCAGGAAGAACGCCCCCTTCACATTGACGTCGAACTGGGCGTCGAAGAAGGCCTCGTCCACCGCATCGATCGGCGCGAACTTGGCGATGCCCGCATTGACGAACAGCACGTCGATGCGCCCGTGCCGGGCCTTCACCTGCTCCGCCAGGGCCTTGGTCGCCGCGACGTCGCCGGCGTTCGAGACGATCACCTCCACCCCGGGCAGGGCGGCCTTGGCGGCGTCCGCCGAGGCCTGGCTGGAGCCGGTGACGATCACCGTCGCCCCTTCGGACTGGAACAGACTGGCTGTCGCGGCGCCGATGCCGCTGGTGCCGCCGGAGATGAGGGCGATCTTGCCGTCGAGCTTGGCCATGCAGGCCTCCTGCCTATGATTGAAGTGGCCCGCCTCAGATGGGCGCGGGCCTCGCTTCGGAGAACAGCGGCGCCCTCCGAGTTTTTCGCTCCCGGCCGTTAGAAATCTTGAGCTCGGCCTTGGGCCCGCGGCCGGGTTCGTCTGCGCCCTTCCGGGTCCTCCGCCCGCGCCCTATCTTGCCCCTTGGGGCGGACGAGCACGGAGCCTGGATGAGCCACACCCGCGCCTGGCGCGACTTCAAGCGGATGGAGGACTGCGCCTGCCTGTTCGCGAGCCTGGTCTATCTTGGCGCGACCCTGCATGCGTGGCGGGTGCTGCCGGGCGATCCCACGCTCAAGCTCACCTGGATCCTGGCCGCGCCGCTGGTGTTCATGGGCCTGGTTATCCTGCTGCCCCTGATCATCGGCCCGCTGCGCGACCTGATGGCCCGCTATGTCTGGATGAGCTTCCGCGCCGGCTTCGGCCAGAGCCCCCTGTCGGTGCTGACGGGGCTCGGCCTGCTCGCCTTCGCGGCGGTGTTCATCTACCTGCAGGTGGCCGGCGTCGCCCGCGGCGGCCGCTACCCCGCGGGGGTGTTCGCCGGCTATGCCGCCGGCATCGGCATCCTGTTCGTCCAGGCCTTCCTGGTCCGCCTGCTGGAGCGCGATCCGGAGGTGCGGCGGGTGATCGAGCAGTAGCGGGGCCATGAGCGCCGAGATCGACCTTGCCGCCTATATGGCGCGGATCGGCCACGCCGGGCCGGTCGCAGCCGACCTTGAGACCCTGACCGCGCTGCAGCTCGAGCATCAGCAGGCCATCGCCTTCGAGGCCCTCGATCCGCTGCTGGGCCGCCGGGTCAAGCTCGATGCGGACTCGCTGCAGGCCAAGCTCGTGCACGGCGGCCGCGGCGGCTACTGCTTCGAGCAGAACGGCCTGTTCCTGCGAGTGTTGCGGGCGATTGGCTTTCAGGTGACGCCCCTGGCCGCGCGGGTGCGCTGGGGCCGCCCCGAGGACTACCCGCCCACGCCGCTCAGCCACATGCTGCTGAAGGTGGATCTGGCCGAGGGCCCCTTCATCGTCGATGTCGGCTTCGGCGGCCCCGGACCGGTCGCGCCGCTGCGCCTGCAGGCGGGCCTCGAGCAGCCCACCGGCCTCGGCCGCTACCGCCTCGACGCCGCCGCCGGAGGCTTTGAGCTGAAATTCCGGCTCGAGGAGCGCTGGGCCGTCATGTACCGCTTCACCGACGAGGCGCAGTCGCCGGCGGACTACGAGATGTTCAACTGGTACGCCTCGGCCTATCCGGGCTCGGGCTTCCTCGGCAACCTTTTGGCCTCGCGGGTCGTCGGGAGCGGCCGGCTCAACCTCTGGAACCTCGAGTTGACCACCCACGGCCCGGGCGGGTCGGTGCAGACCCTCGTCCAGGGCCCGGCCGAGCTCCACCGCCTGCTGTCGCAGGACTTCGGCATCGCCATCGGTCTGGAAGAGGTGGACAGCTTCCACGACCGCCTGCCGCGGCCCGAGAAACCCGCCGGCGCCGGCTGACGTTGCGCCCGCATGGGCGAGCTGCGGATCGGCTGTTCCGGCTGGAACTACAGGCACTGGCGCGGCGGCGTGGTCTATCCCAAGGGCCTGCGGATCAAGGACGAGTTCGCCTGGTACGCGGTGCGGTTCGACACCGCGGAGATCAACGCCTCCTTCTACCGCCTGCCGTCCGAGGCGACCGCCCGCGGCTGGCGCGAGCGCGCGCCCGACGGCTTCCTCTTCGCCTGGAAGGCGTCCCGCTACATCACCCACATGAAGCGGCTGAAAGACCCGCAGGAGCCCCTGGCCCTGATGTCCAGCCGCACCGATCTGCTGGGCGACAGGCTCGGCCCCATCCTGTTCCAGCTGCCGCCGCAGATGGCCCGCAACGACGACCGGCTGCAGGACTTCCTGCAGGCCTTGCCCGGCGGCCGCCGCCACGCCTTCGAGTTCCGCCATCCCAGCTGGTATGATCCGGCGGTGCTGGGTCTGCTCGCCGAGCACGACGCCGCCCTGTGCATCTCCGACCACCACCACGCCCCCGCGCCCTGGGCCCGCACGGCGCGCTGGCTCTATGTGCGTGGCCACGGGCCGGGCGGCCGCTACTGGGGCCGCTATGCGGACGCGACCCTGCAGGACTGGGCGCGGCGCATCGGCGCCTGGCGCGACGAGGGGCGGGACGTGTTCTGCTATTTCGACAACGATCCCGAGGGCGCCGCGCCGCTGGACGCCGAGCGGCTTCGCGCCCTGGTCGCGTCATGAAAGTTCACTTCGCGCCGGAAGCGTTCTATATCCGCAGCATTGACCGCCCGGCCGCAAGGCCGGGCGCCGCTGTTTCTGGAGCCCAACTCAAATGGCCGACCAAATCCTCATGCCGAAGGCCACGGCCGTCTGGCTGGTGGACAACACCTCGCTCACCTTCGAGCAGATCGCCGATTTCTGCGGCCTGCATCCGCTCGAGGTGAAGGGCATCGCCGACGGCGAGGTCGCGCGCGACATCCGCGGCGCCGACCCGATCGCCAACGGCCAGCTCACCCGCGAGGAGCTCGACGCCGCCGGGGCCAATCCGAAGTACCGGATGAAGGCGCAGAAGAGCCGCCACGCCGAGCTGCTCAAGCCGTCCAAGAAGGCGCCGCGCTACACCCCCGTGTCCCGCCGGCAGGACCGTCCCGACGCCATCGCCTGGTTCCTCAGGAACCACCCGGAAGTGGCCGACAGCCAGGTCTCCAAGCTGCTCGGCACCACCAAGGCCACCATCGACCAGGTGCGCAACCGCACCCACTGGAACTCGGCCAACATCAAGCCGGTGGATCCTGTGACCCTCGGCCTGTCGACCCAGCTCGAGCTCGACGCCATCGTCAAGCGCGCCGCCGAGAAGCGGGCGAAGGAAGACGCCAAGCGCGGCGTCCAGGACGACGGCGCAAGCCTGCTCCCGGCGTCGGAAACCGGCGCGGAGGAAGGTCTGGACGAGGAAGCCGTTCGTCCCGAGGACGTCGAGGCCTGAGGATGCGCCTCCCCGCCGCGGGCGGGGGAGGGGAAGCCGAAGTCAGTGCGCCGTGGTGCGCAGGGCTTCCATCTCTTCCTTGAGCTTGAGCTTCTGTCGCTTCAGCTCTCGAACCCGCAGATCGTCTCCGGAGGGGTGGCTCTGCTCTTCCTCGATCAGGCGTTCGAGGCTTTGATGGCGAGAGTCCAGTTCCCGGATGCGGGCTTCGATGGCCATGGGTGCGACTCCATGCAGTTGACGGGACGAGTAAAGCACCGCCTCGCGGCGGCGTCATGTCACAAACGTTTGCTCGGGCAGGAGGGCTCCAGAGGTGACTGACGGCGGGGCGCCGCGGCTGGTCGTGGGCCTCACGGGCGCCTCCGGAGCGGTCTATGGCCTGCGCGTGCTCGACGCCCTGCGCGAGCTCGGCGTCGAAAGCCATCTGGTGGTCAGCCGCTCCGCCGCGCTGACGTTGAAGCAGGAGACCGGCCTCGCGCCCGCCGACCTGGCGTCCCGCGCCGGCGCCGTGCACCGGGTGGCGGACGTCGGGGCCGCCATCGCCTCGGGCTCGTTCAGGACCCTTGGGATGATCGTCGCGCCCTGCTCGGTGCGGACCATGTCCGAGATCGCCACCGGGGTGACCTCCAGCCTGCTCACCCGCGCCGCGGACGTGACCTTGAAGGAGCGCCGGCCGCTGGTGCTGATGGTGCGCGAGACGCCCTTCCACCTCGGCCACCTGCGGACCATGGTGCGGCTGGCGGAGATGGGAGCCACCATCGCCCCGCCGCTGCCGGCCTTCTATGCCGAGCCCGCCAGCATCGAGGCCCTGGTCGACCAGTCGGTGGGCCGCGCGCTCGACCTGTTCGGCCTCGATTGGAAGCCGGTGCGGCGCTGGGGCCGCGACGTCGGGCCCATCGCGGGCGAGGAGGGGTGATGCGCTACTGGGACTGGGCGGTGGAGGTGCACGGGCGCGAGGGCGTCGACGCCCTCCTGACCGGCCTGCAGGACACGCACGGCCAGTGCGTCTCCTATCTGCTGTGGGCCGCCTGGGCCGCCGCCGAGCGCCGGCCCGTCGAGGAAGCGCTGCTGCGCACCGCCGCCGACGTCGCCCACCGCTGGGAGGCGGTCGCCACGAGCCCGCTCCGCCACGCCCGCCGCGAGCTGAAGGCCGCCTTTCCGCCGATCGACGACGGCGCCCGCTTGGGCCTGCGCGAGCAGGTGCGGGGCGCCGAGTTCGCCGCCGAGCGCCTGCTGATGGAGACCCTGGAAGCGGTCACGCCGGCGCCGGCCGATGCGCCGCGCGACCTCGTCGGCGCGCTCCGGCGCGCGGTCGCCGCCTGGCCCAATCCCGCGCCGGCCGGGGCGCTGGAGGACTTGGCCGCCCGGCTCGGCGGCGGTTGAGGGCGCCGCGCCGCCCCGCTAGGTTCGCCGCCCGAAACCCCGCCCCCAATTCCTCTTGCCCTGGAGTTCCCCCCGTGTCCGATACCGCAGTCGCCAACGACGTCCTCTCCGGCCAGGCGCAGGGCCAGCTCAAGGCGATCATCGAGCGCATCGAACGGCTTGAGGAGGACAAGGCGGCCGTGGCGGCGGATCTCAAGGAGGTGTTCGCCGAGGCCAAGGGCAACGGCTTCGACACCAAGACCCTGCGCAAGGTGGTGCGCTGGCGCAAGCAGGACCGCGCCAAGCGCCAGGAGGAGGAAGCCTTGCTCGACCTCTATCTGTCGGCCATCGGCGAGCAGTGAAGCGCACCCCGCCCGACCGGAAGGCCCAGGCCAAGCGTTCGGCGCTCAACGCCCTGCGGAAGGCCAAGCGGATGGCCGCGCGGGCGGGGGTGAAGCTCTCCGACTGGGAGGGCGAGTTCCTGGGCTCGGTCGAGGACCGGGTGAAGACCTTCGGCCGCGCCTTCGGCGACCCGGAGAAGGGCGACCGCAGCCAGGCCCTGTCGATGCTGCAGGCCGTGAAGCTCAGGGAGATCGTCGCCAAGGCCAAGGGCGAGAAACCCAAGCCGCCGCGTCGTCGCTCGCGGGTGCAACCCAACCGGACCTGAAACGGTTGGCTCCTTGTTGTGCGCCGTTCATTTAGCGCGGCCTATTCTCTCAATCGCCGGCGGTGACCGCCCC
>FTHL01000288.1_pt1 | contig 23138 bp, 18 predicted proteins | sample 1640951 | NCBI WGS metagenome assembly FTHL01 (sample SAMEA3914788, study PRJEB12502) | metagenome | biome: forest; material: soil | place: Canada | collected 2011-07-03 | depth 0.1 m
CGGCTGTCCGCCCGGTTCTAGACCGACGCCAGCCTGAAGCGGGAATGGGCCCGGCTCCGTCAGGAGCCGGGCCTTTTTCGTGTGTGCTCACCGCCAGTTGGGCAGGGGCGCCAGCACGTTGGCGCCGTCCGCCCGCAGCCGCGCCTCGGTAAGCTGGTCGACCACCCCTTGCGCATTCTTGTCCGACAGCACGAAGGCCGCCCGTCCCAGGGTGTGCAAGGCGGCGGAGTCGGCGCCGAACGCCCGGCCGATCAGCTGGAATGGCGAGCGCGTCTCGCTCATGCTCTTCAGCCTCACCTCGCCGGTGATGCCGGCCAGGCTCTTGGCCTTGGCCACCGCGTCGTAGAAGCCGCCGATCTCGTCCACCAGCCCCAGCGCCTTGGCCTGGGCGCCTGTCCACACCCGCCCCTTGGCGATCTCGTTGACCCTTTGGGGCGTCAGCTTCCGGCCCGTCGACACCCGCTGGATAAAGCCGTTGTAGACGACGTCGATCGAGTGGGCGAAGGCCGCCCGCTGCACCGGCGTGAACTCCTGCCCGATGGCGTAGGCGCCCGCGTAGGGTCCGCCGACATTGGTCTGGCGCACGTCGACGCCAAAGCGCGAGAAAGCCGGTCCGACGGCGAACTTGCCGCCATAGACGCCGATGGAGCCGGTCAGGGTGGTGGGCTCGGCCACGATCGCGGAGGCCTGCGACGAGATCCAGTAGCCGCCCGACGCGCCGTACTCGCCCATGCTCACCACGACCGGCTTGTGGGCCGCCTCGACCGCCCGCACGCCCGCCAGGATCTGCTCGGATGCGGTGTCCACCCCCCCAGGCGACGACACGCGGAAGACCACCGCCTTCACCTCGTTGTCGGCCGCGGCGTCGTAGAGCGCCTTGGAGACGTCGTCGGAATAGATGGTCTGCTGGGAGCCGAACAGGGAGCCGGAGTCGCCGTCGCCGGTGACGATCGGGCCCTCGGCGTAGACCACCGCGATCTTGGGCGCGGCCAGGTTGGGCGCATGGCGACCCGAGCGGCCGGAGGCGTACTGGCCGAGATCGACCAGCTTGGCGCCGGCGCCAGCGCGCCGCAGCAGTTCGTCCTGGGCGTCCTTGACCTGGCCGACCCGGTCGATCAGCCCGAGGGCCTTGGCTTCGTCGGCGGTGTGAGGTCCCGACTCGGTGGCTTGGCGTAACGCCGCCGCGTCCTTGTGTCGGTCCTGCGCGGCGGTCAGCAGGGCGGTCTGGTAGATCGAGCCCATCCACGACAGCTGCGCCTCGCGGTGGGCGGGCGTGTAGTCGTCATAGAGGTAGGGGTTGACCGCGTTCTTGTACTGATAGCGCTGCTCGTAGTCTGCCTTGACCCCGTAGTGGTCGAACAACCGCTTGAAGAACAGGTCCTCGACGGCGATCCCCGGCACCTCGAAAGACGCCCCCGGCTGCATCCAGAACTGGTCGGCCGCCGAGCCCAGCATGTAGGTCGAGCTGACCACGCCCGACGGATACAGCCCTTGGCTGAAGGCATAGACCGGCTTGTTGGCGTGGCTGAAGTGGCGGATCGCGAGCCGGAGCTCATCCGCTTCGCCCGGTGCGATCCCCCCCTCGGGCAGGCGGATCAGCAATCCTTTGACGCGCCCGTCGGCCTCGGCCCGGCGCAAGGTCGCCGCCACCGACAGGATCGACAGGGGCCGCGATCCGAAGGCCGCCAGCGGACTTTGGGAGTCCTGGTCGTTCATCGACCGACGCAGGTCGAGCTCTAGCACGGCGGCGGGCGGGACGGACTTGGGCGCGCTGAGCGCCGCCGCGATCAGCAGGACCGGCAGGCCGACAAAGAAGATCGTCATGCCGGCGAGGACGCCGCAGACGGTCAAAAAGAACTGCTTCATGGGGAGGGGCGTCCGTGTTCGAGGGGGCACGGGACCCTAGCGCCGCATGAACGCCGGTCAAATGAACTAGAGTTAGGGTGTGCTCGGCGGGGAAGTGGTCGGAGTAGCAGGATTCGAACCTGCGACCCCCGCGTCCCGAACACGGTGCTCTACCAGACTGAGCTATACTCCGACGTGAGGCGGGCCTTATAGGCAGGGCGGCGCGGCGCCGCAAGCGAGCCGATCCGCCACCCGCGCCGGGCGGCAGCGCTCACGTTGCAATGGCCCGGACCATGGTCTATTTCCACCGCCTCCGCCGCGGCCCCAGGACGTCATCGGCCGCCCCGAGTTGGGGGATGGTGTAATGGTAGCACCACGGTTTTTGGTACCGTTAGTCTAGGTTCGAGTCCTAGTCCCCCAGCCAGTCCGCATCGCCCTAACACCCTTGGCTTGACAGCGGAGCGCTCAGTCCGCTCCTTCGCCGCCGATGACTCATGCGCCCGCCCTGTCCGACCCGAACCGGCTGAAGTTCTCTCCCGTCGCCATCTTCCTGCACTGGACGATCGCCGCCCTGATCATCGCCAACATCCTGCTGGCGTGGAAATTCGACGGCCTGAAGGGGCTGGCTCAGTTCCGGCTGATCCAGCTTCACAAGTCGCTGGGCATCAGCGTGCTCATCTTCAGCGTGCTGCGCTTCGCCTGGCGGCTGGCGCACCCGCCCCCCGCCTATCCGCCCGAGCTGAAGGGCTGGGAGAGGGTGGCGGCGAGCACGGTGCATTGGGGCTTCTACGCCTTCATGGTGCTGATGCCCTTGAGCGGCTGGCTGATGGTCTCGGCCAGCCCGACCAATCTGCCGACGCGGCTGTTCAACCTCGTGCCCTGGCCGCACATCGGCTTGGTGCACGGCCTGCCCATGGATCAGCGAAAGCCGTTGGCCCATCAGTTCGGCTTCGTTCATACCCAGCTGGCCAATATCGCCTATGTGCTGATCGTCGTTCACGTCGCCGCCGCCTTGAAGCATCAGTTCCTCGACCGGGACCGGGTGCTCTGGCGCATGGCGCCGATCCCGGGGCTGAAGCCCCGCGGCGCCGGATCCGAGGAGGTCCCATGAAGTTCGCCGTCGTCCGTATCGCCGCCCTCGCCGCCGTCTCGCTCGCGTTGTGCGGTTCCGCCATGGCCGCGCCGCCGACCTGGGCTGTCGACAAGGCCGCGTCCAAGCTCGGCTTCAAGAGCACGTTCAGCGGCGAGGGTTTCGAAGGCGTGTTCCGGCGATGGGAGTCGCAGATCCAGTTCGACCCCAAGGACCTGGCGGCCTCCAAGGCGGTGATCACGGTCGACGTCGCTTCGGCTTCCACCGGCGATGGCAGCCGTGACGAGGCGATCCCGAGCGACGACTGGTTCGCGGCAAGGAAGTTCCCGCAGGCGACCTTCGTCACCCGGAGCTTCAAGAGCCTTGGCGGCAACCGTTATGAGGCGGTGGGCGACCTCACCATCCGGGGGATCTCCAAACCACTGGTGCTCCCCTTCACCCTCGCGATCGCCGGCGACACCGCCAGGATGAACAGCTCGGTGGTGCTCAACCGGAGCGCCTTCGGCGTTGGCCAGGGCGAGTTCAAGTCCGCGGAGACGGTGCCGCTGAACGTGACCGTCGACATCGCACTCACTGCTCACAAGCGCTGAGCCGCCGCCTCTGGCTCAGGCGCCAAGCTCCCTGCGCACAAAGCGGTAAGTCTCCCGCTTCTCGCAGGCGCACGCGCGCATGCGTCCCTGCTTGTCCCACCAGACCAGGGTTGGATAGCGAAAGCCGTTGTTGTCCACGCCGTTGGAGGCCAAAAGCGGCGTGATGTCCTTCACCAGCTGACGCGCCTGCTCGACCACGGCCGTGCGCGCCGCGTCGTTGTCGGCGACGGGGATGCCGCCGGCCGTCCAGGCGTCGGGCGGGGTGTTCTCCCAGGCCTCGAGGAGATCCCATCGCCGGTTGACCCAGAGCTCCGCGACGGTGGAGCGCTCGGCCGGCGTGGACTTGGCCAGGCCATTGTAGTCGCCGCGGGCGATCATGATCACCCGGGTATCCACCCCTGCCTTCCGGTATTTCGGGAACTCCTGCAGCCTCAGCCGCAGGCAGTCGGGACAGGTGCGAAAGCCGATCTCATAGAGCGCCGGGCCCTTGAGTCCCGGCGAGACCCAGCCGGACCGCTGCAACATCTGCGCGATCTCGGCCTGATGGCGGGTGATGGTGTGCGGCCGCCAGCGCAGGTCCAGGGCCCACCAGCCATAAAGGCCTCCGCCGACGATGAGCAGGACCAAGATCGCGCCGCCCCAGAGTTTCAGCTTGTTCATCGACCTCGTCCGTTCAGCCGCCTCGCTTTAGCACAGAGGGCCGCATGCATTAACGGCCGGCGCTTGCCCGGGGCGGCGGCGCGCAGGATGATCGGACATGGCCGCCGCCGCCCTTCCCGCCGCCTCGGGCGCCGCGCCCGAGCACATTGTCGACGTGCTGATCAATGAGCGGGCGCCCCGGCTCTCCAGGTCGGCCGCCTGGCCTCTGGTGCGGCCGCTGCTCTATGCGCTGCTCGGCTACCGTCCGGCCCGCGCCATGGCCGACGCCATCCGCGGCATGGGCGGCCGCCAGGCCATGGACTACGCCTCCGACCTGTTGCGGCTGAAGGTGTCGAGCGTCGGCCTGGAGCGGATCCCGGCGAGCGGGCGGCTGATCATTATCGTCAACCATCCCACCGGTCTCGCCGACGGGGTGGCGGTCTATGACGCGCTGAAGTCACGCCGGCCGGATCTTCTGTTCTTCGCCAACGCCGACGCGCACCGGGTCAATCCCAGGCTCGGCGAGGTGTTCATTCCGGTGGAGTGGGTGGAAGCCAAGCGGACCCGCGAACGGACCCGGCTCACCTTGCGCGAGGCCCAGGCCGCGCTCGACGCCGAGCGCGCCATCGTCATCTTCCCGGCCGGGCGGATCGCCCGCCGCCACGGCCGCCGCCTCAGCGACCCGCCCTGGGCCCCCAGCGCCCTGTCCCTGGCCCGCCGCCATCACGCGCCGATCGCGCCCATCTACCTTGAGGGGCCGCCCTCGCGGCTGTTCTGGCTGTTCGACGGGGTTTCCCGCGAGTTGCGCGACATCACCTTGTTTCACGAGCTGCTGAACAAGCGCGGCCGGGACTTCCGCCTCGTCGCCGGGCCCCTGATCCAGCCTGAGGCGATCTCCGATCCGGCCGCGGCCGCCCAGGCGCTCAAGGCCTATGTGGAGAAGGTGCTTCCCGCCGATCCCGCGCGCCCCTTCGCATGAGTCTGTTTCGGCTGGAGTCCATGGAAGCCACCCAGCGCCTCGGCGCCGCCGTGGCGCGGCAGTTGTGGAGCGGGGAGGCGGTATGCCTGGCGGGCCCTCTGGGCGCCGGGAAGACCACCCTGGCCCGCGGCCTGATCCGCGCCGTGACCTCGCCGACCGAAGAGATCCCGAGCCCCACCTTCACCCTGGTCCAGCTTTACGAGGGGCGAGCCTTCCCGATCTCGCACTTCGACCTCTATCGACTGTCCCGGGTCGAGGAGATCGAGGAGCTCGGGCTTGACGACGCCCTGGCCCTCGGCGCGGCGGTGATCGAATGGCCCGACCGCCTGAGAGGTCGCCTGCCGCCGGACCGACTCGATATAGTCCTGGGCTTCGATCAGGAGGGCCGCAGCGCGCGGCTGGAGCCGCACGGCGCATGGGAGGGTCGGTCGATTGAGCTCTGAGCGGGAGGCCACCAGGGCCGCCTTCCTGGCGTCGGCCGGTCTCGCCGCGGCGGTGCGCGAGCCCTTGGCCGGCGACGCCTCGACCCGGCGCTACGAGCGGCTCTATCCGCCCTCGGGCCCGAGCCTGATCTTCATGGACCAGCCGCCGGCGCTGGAGAGCGCGCCCTGTCCGCCCGAGGCCACCGCTGCCGAGCGCATCGCGGCCGGCTACAACGCCTCCGCACGCCTCGCCGCGGGCCGCGTGGAGGCCTTCATCGCCTGCGCCTCCTATCTGCGCGGCTGCGGACTGTCGGCGCCGCAGGTGGTCGCCGCCGACCCGGCCCAGGGCCTGGCGGTGCTCGAGGACCTCGGCGACGGCCTCTACGCCCGGGTGATCGAGGCCGGGGGCTCGGAAGCGGCGCTTTACGCCGCGGCCATAGACGCCCTCGTCCAATTGCACGCACATGCGCCGCCGCCGCAGGTGCTTGCGGTGGGAGAGATCACCTGGCCGCTTCTGGTCTACGACGATCTCGCCCTGAAGACAGGAGCCGCCGTGTTTCTGGAGTGGCTCCCCAGGCTGGCGTCCCAGATGACTTTCGGCGAGGAAGCGCAGGCCGGCTGGGAGGCGCTATGGGCCCCCATCCGCCGCCGCGGGGAGGCGGGCGCATCCGTCTTCTGCCACCGCGACTACCACGCCGAGAACCTGATCTGGCTGCCGGACCGGGCGGGGCCGCAGCGCGTCGGGCTGATCGATTTCCAGGACGCCCTGCGCGCGCATCCGGCGTGGGACCTGTCCATGTTGCTGCACGACGCCCGGCGGCAGATCGACCCGGCCCGGGAGACCGATTGCCTCGCCCGCTATCTCGCCGCGCGCCCGGACGTCGATCGCGAGGCCTTCCTCGCCGATTTCCATGCCCTGGGGGCGCTGAACATCGTGCGCATCCTCGGAGTCTTCGCCCGGTTGGTGGTGCGGGACTCCAAGCCGCGCTACCTCGGCTTCATGCCGCGCATGTGGACCTATCTGGATCGCTGCCTCTCGACGCCGGGCCTGGAGGGCCTGAACGGCTGGTTCGCCCGCCACGCCCCGGCCGGAGCGCGCGGTTGAGCGGCCCCGCCGCCGCCATGGTGCTCGCGGCCGGCGTTGGCAGCCGCATGCGGCCGCTGACCGATCATCGGCCGAAGGCGCTGGTGGAGGTGGCCGGCCGTCCGCTGATCGACCACGTGCTCGATCGTCTGGTCGAGGCCGGCGTCCGCACCGCGGTGGTCAACGTCCACCATTTCGCCGACCAGATGGAGGCGCATCTGGCGCGCCGCACCGCGCCGGCCATCCGCATCTCCGACGAGCGCGCCGGACTGCTGGATTCGGGCGGCGGCATCGCCCACGCCCTGCCGCAGCTCGGGGAGTGGCCCATCTTCGTGGCTAACATCGACAACATCTGGGTCGAGGGCGCGACGCCGGCGCTGGAGACCCTAGCGGCGGCCTGGGATCCCGGGCGAATGGACATCTGCATCCTCCTGGCGCCGCGCGAGCGCACCAGCGGTTTCGAGCGGCCCGAAGGGTTCCTGCGTGACGAGGACGGCCGGCTGACGCATTCCAATTCGGCCACCCCGCCGCCGCCCTATAACAACGTGGGCATCCAGATCCTCAAGCCGCAGGTCCTGGCGGGCCAGCCCGCCGGGGCCTTCTCGGTGGTGCCGATCTGGAAGCGGCTTTCGGCGGCCGGCCGCCTGTACGGCGCGGTGATGGACGGCTTCGCCATGCACGTCAGCGATCCTGCCGGCAGGGATGCGGTGGAGCGCAGGCTCCTGCAGGAGGCGCAGGGGTGAGCGCCGCAGGCCCTTTGGCGGGGCCGGGACCCCGCTGGTTCACCATCGCGCCGCACCGGCCATTCCTGGACGACCTGGCGAAGGGCTTGACGGAGGCTCTGGGCGCGGAGGGGCTCTCGGAGGCGGTGGTCTTGCTTCCGTCGCGTCGCAGCGTCCGCGAGCTGGCCGAGGCGTTTCTGCGCGTCAGCGACAGGAGCGGGCTGTTGTTGCCCCAGATCCGCGCCCTGGGGGACCTCGACGAAGGCGAGCCGCCATTCGAGCCGGGGGAGGCCGCCCTGGCCCTGAAGCCGGCCATCGGCGATTTCCGCCGCCGGTTCGAGCTTGCACGCCTGGTCAGCGCGCATGAGCACCTGCTCGGCCGCTCGCTGGACGCGACCTCGGCGCTGGAGCTCGCGGACGCCCTGGCGGCGTTCCTCGACGGGATCGAACTGGAGGAGGTTGCGGAGGAGGGCCGCACTGAGCGGATACAGGCGCTGGTTGAGGGCGACCTCGCCCGGCACTGGCGCATTTCCGCGGGCTTCCTCGCCTTGGCGTTCAGCGGCTGGGCCGCACGTCTGCGCGAGCTGGGCCTGATGGACCCGGCCGCCCGGCGCGTCCGGCTGCTGCGGCTGCTGGCGGAGGGTTGGGACAGACGCCCGCCGGCGTTCCCGATGATCGCCGCCGGCTCCACCGGCACCGCCCCTGCCAACGCCGACCTCTTGAAGCTGATCGCGACCCTGCCGGCCGGGGCCGTGGTGTTGCCGGGACTCGACCTGGAGCTGGCCGAGGACGCCTGGGTGGAGGTCGGCGAGCAGCACCCCCAGGGCGCCATGAAGCGGCTGATCTCCCGCGCCGGCGTCACGCGCGACCAGGTCCGGGCCTGGCCCGCCGCCGGCTCGCCCGGCGAAGGCCGCTGGCGCCGGCGCATCGTCAACGAGGCCCTGCGGCCCCCGGAATCCACCGCCGACTGGACACGGCTGATCGCCCAACTTCAGGCCGAGGGGGCCAAGGCCGGAGTTGATCCGGTCGCGGAGGGCCTCGCCGGCTTCACCGTGATCGCCGCACGCGGGGAGGAGGAAGCGGCCGCGGTCGCCGCCCTCCTGTTGCGGGAGACGCTGGAGACCCCCGGCAAGAGCGCCGCGCTGATCACTCCCGACCAGGCGTTGGCGCGTCGGGTCAGCGCCCGCCTGTCACGCTGGGGGGTCGAGGCGGACTCCTCGGCCGGGCGGCCTCTCGGCGAGCGCCCCGCCGGCGTGCTGGCGGCTCTGGCGGCGCAGGCGGCCTCGGATCCGGGCGATCCGGTTCACCTGCTGGCGCTGCTGAAGCATCCGCTCGTTCGTCTCGGGCTCGAGCCGGCGGGCCTGCAGCGCTGCCGGCGGTGGCTGGAGCAGCTCGCGCTGCGGGGCGCGCGCAGGCCCGGCGACGACTGGATCGGACGGCGCCTAGCCGAAGCCGCGCACCCCCGGGAGGGCGAAGACGCCTCCGAGATGCGCCAGAGCCAGGCCGCCGAAGCCGGCCGTCTGCTTGGCCTCGTCAGATCGGCCATCGAGCTCGCGTGCGAGCCCTATACCGGCGGCACGGCCACCCCGGCTGAAGCCGCCCGCGGGCTGGCGGCGGCGCTGGAGGCCCTGGCGGCGGACGGCGAGGGCGAGCCGGGCGCCCTCTGGTCCGGTGCGGACGGGGAGGCGGCGGCCGGCCTCCTCGCCGCGCTGATCAACGAAAGCGACGGCCTGCTTGAAGTGGGGCCGGCCGACTTCGTCCGGCTGTTGCGACGGCTGCTCGACATGGAGACCGTCCGCCCCACGCGCGCCGCCCACCCGCGGCTGAAGATCCTGGGCGCCATCGAGTCGCGGCTGGTCAGCGCCGACCGGCTGATCCTCGCCGGCCTCGAGGAGGGCGTCTGGCCCCAGGCGGCGCCGACCGATCCGTTCCTGTCGAGGCCGATGCGCGAGGCGATCGGCCTGCCGCCGCCCGAACGTCGCCTCGGCCTGTCGGCCCACGACTTCGCCCAGGCCGCCTGCGCGCCGGAGGTCATCCTGCTCCACGCGGGCCGTCGCGAGGGGGCGCCGGCAGTGGAGTCGCGGTGGCTGTGGCGGCTTCGCACCCTCGCCCGCGGGGCAGGGATCGAGCTGCCGTCCCGGCCCGAGCTTCCGGCCTGGGCTGCGGCGCTGGACGCGCCCGGCCGCTTCTCGCCGGCCCCGAGGCCGCGGATCAGCCCGCCGGTGCATGTCCGTCCCACTAGCTTGCCGGTCACCGGGGTGGAGACCTGGGTGCGCGATCCGTACGCCATCTACGCCCGCTATATCCTGAGGCTCCGACCGCTGGACCGTCCCGATGAGCCGGTCGAGGCGCGCGCCCGCGGCACCGCCGTGCACGCGGCCCTGCAGCGGTTCGTGGAGCGCCATCCCCAGATCCTGCCGCCCGAACCCGAGGCGGTGCTACGCGACCTGCTGATCGAGGCCCTGGGCGAGGCCGGCATGGTCGGCGGCGTCATGGCCCGCGAGCGCGCTCTGGCCGCCGAGGCCGCCCGATGGCTGGTGGACTTCGAGCATGGCCGCCGTCCCGGCGCGCGCATCCTGGTCGAGCAGAAGGGGATGCTGGAGCTCGCCGTGCCCGGCGGCCGGTTCACGGTCACGGCCCGCGCCGATCGGCTGGAGCTGCAGGGCGGGCTCGGCCACGTGCTCGACTTCAAGACCGGCGCACCGCCCTCGCGCAAGCAGGTGGAGAGCGGCTTCGCCCCACAGCTGACCCTGACCGCTGCGATCCTGGCAGGCGGCGGCTTCGCCGAGGCGGGGCCGGTCACGCCCGGCGAGCTGCTCTACGTCCAGGTCACCGGCCGCCGTGCGCAAAAGCCGGCTAGGCCGATCGTTGAGGCGGAAGAGAGCGCCGCCTTCGCCGAGCGCGCGCGCCAGGGCCTCGAGCGCCGCGTCGCGCTCTTCCTGTCGCCCGACGCGGAATATCGCTCCTGGGCCGCCCCCCAGTTCATGCACGCCCGCGGCGGGGACTACGACCACCTGGCGCGGGTCTGGGAATGGCACGTGATCGGCGAAGGCGACGAGGGGGAGGGCTGAGCGGTGAGCCGGCCTCAGGTCCTTGCCGCCGATCCCGAGGTCTCGGCCTTCGTCACCGCCAATGCGGGCTCGGGCAAGACGCGCACCCTCGTCGACCGGGCCGCGCGGCTGCTGCTGCGCGGAGCCCGGCCGGAGGCCATCCTGTGCGTCACCTACACCAAGGCGGCGGCCGCGGAGATGCAGGGGCGGCTCTTCGAGCGCCTCGGGGCCTGGGCGGTGATGGGCGACGAGGCGCTGGCGGCGGAGCTGGCCAGGATCGACGAGCGGACCGATGACCTGCCACGGGCCCGAGCCCTGTTCGCCCGCGCCCTGGAGACGCCGGGCGGCCTGAAGATCCAGACCATCCACGCCTTCTGCGAGAAGCTCTTGAGGCGGTTTCCGCTGGAGGCCGAAGTCTCACCCGGTTTCCAGGTGCTGGAGGACTACGCCGCCCGCGAGGTCTCCGCCCGCGCCCGCGAGGACGTGGCCCGCGCCGCCCTCGATCACCCCGACGGACCGATCGGCAAAGCCTATGCGCGCTTCTCGGTCGAACTCGACTACCGCGGCTTCAACGACATGTTCGCCGCCTTCGAGGCTCGGCGCACAGAGATCGAGCGCTACCTCGACGCCTGCTCACGCGATGCCGACGTGTCCGCCGACGTCTGGCGGCGGTGCGGCTTTGCGGCGCCGCAGCCGGCCGAGGCGATCCGCGCCGCCGCCGTTCTTCCGCCCGAGCTGGACATCGGCCTGTGGCGGACGGGAGCCCTGGCCCTGGCCGCCAGCGGCGTCCGTGACCAAGCCTGCGCCGCACAGATGGCGGAGGTAGCCGAGGCCGCGGGAGAGGGCCGCCCCGAGTTCGACACCGCCTTCGGCGTGTTCTGCACCCTGAAAGGCGAGCCGGCGAAGTGGGTCGACACCGCCGTGGCGTTGAAACAGGACCCCGCGCTTCGCGAGCGGCTCATGGCCGAGCGCGAGCGGCTGTTCGCCGCCAGCCGGCGGGCCAAGGCGGCCCAGGTGGCGCAGGACACGGTCGACGCCCTGACCCTGGCGGCGGCCTATGTCGCCCTCTACGACGCCGCCAAGGCGGTGGAGTCGGGGCTGGACTTCGCCGACCTGATCATCCGCGCCCAGGCCCTGGTGAGCGAGGGCGCGGCCGCGGCCGCATGGGTCCTCTACAAGCTCGACGGCGGCCTGGACCATATCCTGGTCGACGAGGCCCAGGACACCGCGCCCGACCAGTGGGCGATCATCGACGCCCTGGCGGGGGAGTTCTTCGCGGGCGCGGGGGCGCGGGGAGCCGGCCGCACCGCCTTCGCCGTCGGCGACGAGAAACAGTCGATCTTCTCGTTCCAGGGCGCGGCGCCGGAGTGGTTCGGCCGGGAGGCGAACGCCTATCAGTCGCTGGTCGAGGGGGCCGGCCGTCGGTTCGTCCGGCCCGAGCTGCTGCAGAGCTGGCGCTCGACGCCCCAGGTCCTGAGCTTCGTGGACGCGGTGTTCGCCGACCCGGCGGCCGCGCGTGCACTGCTGCCCGAAGGGTCGGTGTCGCAAAAGATCGAGCACCTGCCCTCGCCCGACGCCGGATCGGGCTCGGTGGAGCTGTGGCCGCTGGAACAGACCGAGCCGGCGGTCGAGGCCGATCCATGGGCCCCGGTCGACGCCGATCCTCCCGAGAGCGCCAACAAGAAGCTGGCCCGGCGGATCGCCCGCGAGGTCAAGGCCATGGTCGAGCGCGGCGACGCGGTCCGCGACAAGGGCGCGGGATCCCTGCGTCCCATGGGCTACGGCGACGTGCTGATCCTGGTGCGCCGGCGCAGGGCCCTGTTCCACGAGATCATCCGCGCCTTGAAGTCCGCCCAGGTCCCGGTCGGCGGGGCCGACCGCCTGACCCTTTCAGACCACGTGGTGTTCCACGACCTTATCGGGCTTGCGCGCCTCTGCCTCTATCCCTGGGACGATCTCACCCTGGCGGCCCTGCTGCGCAGCCCGTTCTGCGACTTGGACGAGCAGGCGCTCTATGAACTCGCCCAGCCCAGGGAGCGCCGGCCGCTCTGGGGCGAGCTGGCGAGGCGGGCCGATGAGCGTCCGCAATGGCGCGCGGCCTTCGACCTGTTCGCCTGGGCGCGCGAACAGAGCGTGCTGTGCACGCCCTTCGATTTCTATAGTCGGCTGCTCAACCGCCAGGACGGCCAGGGCCGCTCCCTTCGCGCCCGCATGCTCACCCGCCTGGGGCGGGAGGCGGAGCAGGCCATCGAATCGTTCCTCGCCGAGGCCCTGGCCGCTGAGCGCCGCGGGGTGCGCGACCTCGAGAGCTTCGCCGCCGAAATGGCGTCCAGCGACGTCGAGGTGAGGCGCGAGCAGGAGGAAGCCAAGGGCGAGGTGCGGGTGATGACCGTGCACGGCGCCAAGGGGCTGGAAGCGCCGGTGGTGATCCTGCCCGACACTTCCACCCGGGCGACCGTGCAGGGCGGCCCGCTGCTGCCGACGGGCGATGGCGGGTTCCTGTGGTGCGCGCGCAAGGGCGACGACTGCGAGCCATCGGCCGCCGCCCGGCAGGCCCGCGCCGACGCCGCCGACCACGAGAGCCTGCGTTTGCTCTACGTCGCCCTCACCCGCGCGCGCGACCGGCTGATCGTGTGCGGCGTGCAGCCGGGCCGGCCGGGCTTCTTCGAAGGAAGCTGGCGCGACTACGTCGAGCGGGCGCTTCTGCAGCCCGACATCGCCGCCGGCCTGCAGCGGCTCGACGAGATGGGGGCGGTGCGCTTCGGGCTCGAACCCGCCCGGGCGGCGGCGGCCGAGACCTCGATCCAGCCTGCCGCCGAGGCGCCCGCCTGGATGGGCCGCCCTGCGCCCGCCGAGCCGGCGATCCCGCGCTATGCCTCGCCCTCGCACATCGCCGAGGTGGACCCCGGCCCGGCGCCGTCGCCTCTGGCCTCGGTCGGCGGGCTCGGCCGCTTCCGCCGGGGCGAGCTGATCCATCGTCTGTTGCAGCTCCTGCCCGACATCGAGCCCGAGCGGCGCGCCGCGGCCGCGCAGTCTTTGCTGGAGCGCGAGCCCGACCTCACGCCTGACCAGCGAGGCGAGATGGCCGCCGCCGCCCTGTCGGTGCTGCGGGACGATCGGTTCGCCGCCGTGTTCGGACCCGGCTCCAAGGCGGAGGTGGCGATCGCCGGGCGCGGCCGCAGCCTGCCGGACGGCGTGCGGATCTCGGGCCGCATCGACCGGCTGCTGGTCGAGCCCGACCGGGTGCTGGTGGTGGACTTCAAGACCAACCGCCCCTCGCCGCCCTCCATCGAGGCGGCCGACGGCGCCTATATCGCCCAGATGGCGGTCTATGCCGACGTCCTGGCCGCCGCCTTCCCCGGCCGCAGGATCGAGGCGGCCCTGGTCTGGACCGACGGACCCAAACTGATGCCGATCCCAGAAAATTTGCTGGGCCTGGCCCTGCAAGCTCTGCCACGATCCGGTTGATTGGCCCGGGGCCGGCGCCTACATCGCTGGCGGGCCGCCGGCCTCAGAGGCCGCCCCAAGGGAGTTTGCCATGAGCACCATGAAGGTCACCGACGAGAGCTTCGAGCAGGACGTCCTGAAGGCTGACAAGCCGGTGCTGGTCGATTTCTGGGCGGAGTGGTGCGGCCCGTGCAAGCAGATCGCCCCGGCGCTGGAGCAGATCGCCCAGGAGCTCGGCGGCCAGGTGACCATCGCCAAGGTCAACATCGAAGACAGCCCGACCACCCCCTCCCGCTATGGCGTCCGCGGCATCCCGACCCTGATGCTGTTCAAGGGCGGCCAGATGGCTTCTATGAAGGTGGGCGCCATGCCCAAGCAGAAGATCCTCGAGTGGCTGACCGAATCGGGCGTGAGCGCCCTGGGTCAGAGCGCGGCGTAGAGGGCCTCGATCAGCCTGATCGGCCGCGGATCGCCGATCAGGTGGACGGACTGGCGGTTCATCACATAGGCGGCTGACAGACGTCGGTCCGGATCGGCGAGCACGCATGAGCCGCCCCAGCCGGAGTGGCCTGCGGCGGACTCGCCGGGGCCATAGACGCCGAGGCCCCGGTTGCGCAGCAGGCCCGCGCCCCAGCTCAGGGTGAACGGGAGCACGAGGTCCGGGCCCCAGATCCGCTCGCGCATGGCCTGGGAGGCGACGCCCGGGGCCAGAACGTGGTCCCAGCCGGCCTCGCCGTCACACGCAAACGCGGCCATCAGCCGGGCCAGGGCCGCCGCGGTCGAATGGCCGTTGGCCGAAGGAATCTCGGCCTGCCGCCATCTGGCGACGTCGCGCGACGGCGGCTGCGACCAGGGCTGCAGGAACGCGGCGCGCCGAAGATCGCTAAGCGGGCCGAGGTCCGGGGCGGCGGGCGGCCGCTGCATCTCCGCGACCCGGCTGTGTTCGGACTGCGGCAAGCCGATCCAAAGGTCGAGTCCCAGGGGCCCCGAGACATCCTCCTGCAATGCCGTGCCCAGGCTCCGGCCGTCCACGCGACGGAAGATCTCGCCGGCGATGTAGCCATAGGTGATGGCGTGGTAGCCCGACGCCGTCCCGGGCGGCCACAAGGGGGCCATGGCCGCAAGCCGCGCGCATATCGCGTCCCAGTCGAACCACAGCGCCGGATCGATCGGCTCAACAAAGCCCGAGAGCCCGTCCTGGTGCGACAGGCATTGCTCGACGGTGATCTCGGCCTTGCCGGCCTGGGCGAATTCCGGCCAGACGTCGGCGACCGGCTGTCCGTAGTCGAGCCGGCCCTGGCCGACCAGACGCGCGATCATCAGCGCCGTGACCGCCTTGGTGGTGGAGAACAGCGGCGCCAGGGTCCGCTCGCCGAACGGCCGGGCGCCGGCGCGGTCGGCGAAGCCCCCCATCAGATCGATCACCACTTCCCCGTCCAGAGCGACGGCGAAGCGTGCGCCCAGCTCGGACCCTTCGGCGAAATTGGCCTGGAAGGCGTCGCGCACGGCCGAGAACCGCGGCGGGCAGGCGCCCGAGATCGGAGCCGGCGGCATCAGGCCAGCCGCTCCAGGCGCACGGCGGGCGAGGCGGTGCGCAGGCGCGCGTCGATTCCCACCACCGGCAGCTCCGGCGCATTCCACACCTGGGCCGCGTGCACCGTCTCGGCCACCCCGCCCACCGCCCGCGCCAGGGCATAGGACGCAGGCTGGTCTTCGAGAAGGGCGGCGGCGAACAGGGCGGTCAGAAGGTCGCCCGACCCGTTCGGCGCATGGTCCAGGGCCGCGTGGGCGGCGTACCAGGCCTGCCTGGCGTCGGCATAGACGACCCCGATCTCCTCGCCGTGGCGCACGGAGGACACCAGCACCGCGCGGCGCAGCTTGCGGCAAGCCGATACGAAGTCCGGGGGCTCGCGGGGAGTCTCGCCGGAGAGGCGGCCCAGCTCCCAGGCGTTGGGCGCCAGGTAATCGGCGCGAGGTAGAAGCTCGGAGGCGATCGCCTCGGCGGTCTCCGGCAGGATGTAGAGGCCCTTGCCCTCGTCGCCCATAACCGGGTCCACCATCACGATCGGCTTGCGCGCGTCCGCCTCGCGCGGGCCGGCGCGCACCGTGTCTATCGCCTTGGCCGTCGCCAACACCTGAGCCGGGCTGGCGAAATAGCCCGTGAGCACCAAGTCCACGCGCGAGAGCACGCCGTTGGCCGCCACCCCGTCGAGCATGCCCTGGAACGTGCGGATCGGGACCTGGGCGCCCCCCGGCGCGCCCCAGCCCGGATGGCGGCCGTAGAGCACGGTCGGGATCAGCACGGGGTCGATGCCGAACCGCGCCAGCGCCAGGGCCTGCACGAAGCCGCCGACGCGGCTCGCCGCCACATGGCTGGAGAGGATCAGGGCGAGCGGCACGCCCCCCTCATAGGCCCAACCCGCGCCTCGCCAAAGCGGGCGCGGGCCGCCGCCGTCTAGTAGCGATAGTGGTCCGGCTTGAACGGGCCTTCCGAAGGCACCCCGATGTAATGCGCCTGGTCGGGGCTGAGCTTGGTCAGCTTCACGCCGAGCTGGCCGAGGTGGAGCAGGGCGACCTTCTCATCCAGCTTCTTGGACAGGGTGTAGACCTGGTTCTGGTAGGCCTTGCCGTTGGTCCACAGCTCGATCTGCGCCAGGGTCTGGTTCGAGAAGGACGACGACATCACGAAGCTGGGGTGGCCGGTGGCGTTGCCCAGGTTCACCAGCCGCCCTTCGGACAGCAGGATGATCTTCTTGCCGTCGGGAAACTCGATGTGGTGCACCTGAGGCTTGATCTCGTCCCACTTGAAGTTCTTCAGGCCCGACACCTGAATCTCTGAGTCGAAGTGGCCGATGTTGCAGACGATGGCGTTGTTCTTCATCCGCCGCATGTGCTCGACGGTGATCACGTCCTTGTTGCCGGTCGCCGTCACGAAGATGTCGGCGCGGTCGGCCATGTCTTCCATGGTCTTGACGTCATAGCCTTCCATCGCCGCCTGCAGGGCGCAGATGGGGTCGACCTCGGTGACCACCACGCGGGCCCCGCCCTGGCGCAGCGAGGCGGCCGAGCCCTTGCCCACGTCGCCGTAGCCGCAGACCACCGCCACCTTGCCCGACAGCATCACGTCGGTGCCGCGGCGGATCGCATCCACCAGCGATTCCCGGCAGCCGTACAGGTTGTCGAACTTGGACTTGGTGACGCTGTCGTTGACGTTGATGGCGGGGAACGGCAGCTCGCCCTTCTCGGCCATCTGGTAGAGACGGTGCACGCCGGTGGTGGTCTCTTCCGAGACGCCTTTCACCGAGTTGCGGATGGCTTCGTAGAAGCCCGGCTTCTCCTTCAGGTAGCGCTTCACCACCTTGAACAGCGCTTCCTCTTCCTCGTTGGAATGGTGCTCGAGGAAGTCGGCGTCCTTCTCGGCCTTCGGGCCGAGCACGCACAGCAGGGTGGCGTCGCCGCCGTCGTCGAGGATCATGTTCGGATAGCCGCCGTCGGACCATTCGAAGATCTTGTGCACATATTCCCAGTACTCGGTCAGGGTCTCGCCCTTCACCGCGAACACCGGCGTGCCTGCGGCCGCCACCGCGGCCGCGGCGTGGTCCTGGGTGGAGAAGATGTTGCACGAGGCCCAGCGCACGTCGGCGCCCAGCGCCGTCAGGGTCTCGATCAACACCGCCGTCTGGATGGTCATGTGCAGGCAGCCGGCGATCCGCGCGCCCTTGAGCGGCTTGTCCCTGCCGAACTCCTCGCGGATGGCCATCAGGCCGGGCATTTCCGCCTCGGCGAGGGCGATCTCCTTGCGGCCCCATTCGGCTAGAGCGATGTCCTTCACCACGTAGTCGGCCATGGCGTTTTCCTTTCGTTGGGCGCGGAACGGCTTTGGCGGGCTCTATAGCCGCCTGCCGGCGCCGGAGCAATCAGCACATAAGGATATCTTTATATGGCCGCCCGAACACCGCCGGCGCTATACCCGACCTTTGCACTCGGATATTTTTCGGGACGGGCCTTAAAATGAGCGCAACCGATCCCTATCTAGGGCGGTTGAAACGGGGGTGGATCCGGCGCGCCGTGCGCCAAGCCCACCACAGGGATTAAGGGGAATCATCGGCCAATGGCCGCAGCATCACTCGCCGTCATGTCGCCGGAAGGCGGCCTTTCGCGGTATCTCGCCGAGATCCGCCGCTTTCCCATGCTGACCAAGGACGAGGAATTCATGCTCGCCAAGCGCTGGCAGCAGCATGAGGACCCCGAAGCCGCGCACAAGCTGGTCACCTCGCACCTGCGCCTCGTGGCGAAGATCGCCATGGGTTACCGCGGCTATGGTCTGCCGATCGGCGAGGTAATCTCCGAAGGCAACGTCGGCCTGATGCAGGCCGTGAAGAAATTCGATCCCGACCGGGGCTTCCGCCTCGCCACCTACGCCATGTGGTGGATCCGCGCCTCGATCCAGGAATACATCCTGCGCTCGTGGTCGCTGGTGAAGATGGGAACGACGGCGGCGCAGAAGAAGCTGTTCTTCAACCTTCGCAAGGCCAAGAGCGAGATCTCGGCGCTGGAAGAGGGCGACATGCACCCCGACCAGGTCCGCCAGATCGCCACCCGGCTGGGCGTGCTCGACGAGGAAGTGATCTCGATGAACCGGCGCCTGTCCGGCCCGGACGCTTCGCTGAACGCGCCGTTGCGCTCGGACTCCGAAAGCGAGTGGCAGGACTGGCTCGCCGACGACACCGCCGTCAGCCAGGAAACCCAGGTGGCCGAGAGCGAGGAGCGGTCGATCCGCATGTCGCTCCTCGAAGAGGCGATGACCGAGCTCACCGATCGCGAGCGCCACATCCTCACCGAACGGCGCCTGAAGGACGATCCGACCACCCTCGAAGAGCTGGCCGCCCAGTACGGCGTCAGCCGCGAGCGGGTCCGTCAGATCGAGGTGCGCGCTTTCGAGAAACTGCAGAAGGCCATGCGCGCGGCCGCCGAAGAACGGCACCTGATCGAGGCCTAGCCGGGCTCCGGCGGTCCGCCTCGCGTCTCGTCAGGCGGCCGAGCGGGACAGCGCCGCGGCGTCCTTGGGCATCAGAGCCGCCAGCGCGACGGCGTGCGGCTGCAGGGCGGTTCGGGTCAGAGGCGCGCCGCGCTCGACCTCGGCCAAGCAGGCCTTCAGGCCGGCGGCGGCGGTCCCAAGGGCTCCCGCCGGCTGGAACTTAGACAGCCGCTGCAGCTCGTCGGACTGCGCCCGCAGGGCGCGCAGGGCCTGGGTCGGATCGCTCTCGAGCGCTTCGGCGGCGGCCGCGACGATCCGCAACGCCTGCACCAGCCTGGCCTGTTCGGGATCGCTCGCCGCATCCACGTTACGCTTGCGCGCGCCCTGATAGTCGGCGGAGTTGAACCGCCGGCGGTCGGGGCCGACGTAGCCGATCCCCTCGACCCAGTCGCGGGGGAAGCGGGTCACCGCCTCGATCCGGCGCACGAGGTCGCGGTTGGTGAAGGGCTTGCGCAGAAACTCGTGCACGCCGCTGTCGCGCGCGCCAAGGATCACGGCCGGCGTGGCCTGGCCGGTGATCATGATCACAGGGGCCTTGCGGCAGGACAGGGCGCTTCGGCGCAGTGTCCGCGTGAACCTCAGCCCGTCCAGCTCCTCGCCGGCGTATTCGACGAACAGCAGCTTGGGATCGACGCCCTGGGCCATCTGCAGTCCGGCCTCGACGGTCGGGGCGGTCCACACCTGGCCGGGCCAGATGTTGTGCAAGAGATCCGACAGCAGCCGGGCGGACGCCGGCGCCGGGTCGACCAGCAGCACACGCTCCATGGCCGGGGCCATGATCTGCACAATCTTGGGATCCAGCTCGAGCACGCGAAGCTCCGGCCAACGCCACCTGAGCGCCCAGGATCGGATCACATCGTAAAGATCGCCTTGCGATTGCACCTGCCCGAGGCTCAGTCGGCGAAAGGGTCCTTCATCAGGATGATGTCGTCACGCTCGGGGCTGGTGGTGAGGAAGGCGACCGGGGCTCCCACCAGCTCTTCGATGCGCCGGACGTATTTGATGGCGCTCGCAGGCAGCTCGCGGGTGCTGCGCGCCCCGCGGGTGCTTTCGCTCCAGCCGTCGAGCTCTTCGTAGATCGGCTCGACGCTCGCCTGTTCGGTCATGCTGGCGGGGAGGTAGTCCAGCTCACGGCCGCCGAGCCGGTAGCCGACGCAGAGCTTCAGCTTCTCGAAGCCATCCAGCACGTCAAGCTTGGTCAGGGCGACGCCGTCCAGGCCGGTCACCACCGCCGACTGGCGCGCCAGCACCACGTCGAACCAGCCGCACCGTCGAGGCCGGCCGGTGACGGTGCCGAACTCCACGCCCCGCTCGCCCAGCCGCCGGCCGGTGTCGTCCTTCAACTCGGTGGGGAAGGGCCCTTCGCCCACGCGGGTGGCGTAGGCCTTCATGATGCCGAGGATATAGCCCGAGGCCCGCGGGGCCACGCCCGCGCCGGCGGCGATCTGGCCGGCCACGGTGTTGGAGGAAGTCACGAAGGGGTAGGTGCCATGGTCGACGTCCAGCATGGCGGCCTGGGCCCCCTCGAACAGCACCCGTTTGCCCGAGCGCAGCAGCTGGCTGAGCTCACGCCAGGCCGGGCGCGCGAACGGCAGCACCTTGGGCGCCACCTCCAGCAGCGCGCTCAGCAAGCCCTGGCCGTCCGCCTCCTCGAGTCCCAAGCCCCGCCGGAGCGGGCCGTGGTGGGCCAGCAGGCGGTCGATCTTCGCCTCCAGGGCGGGAGGGTCGCCGAGGTCGGCGACGCGGACGGCGCGCCGGCCGACCTTGTCCTCGTAGGCCGGGCCGATGCCGCGGCCGGTGGTGCCGATCTTCTGGGTGGCCTGGGCCTCGCGCGCCTGATCCAGGTCCTTGTGCAGCGGCAGGATCAGAGCGGCGTTGTCGGCGACGATGAGGGACCGGGGGGACACGGGGACGCCTTGGGCCTCGACGCGCGCGATCTCTTCCAGGAGGGCCCAAGGATCGATCACCACCCCGTTGCCGATGACGGAGAGCTTGCCCTGGACCACCCCCGACGGCAGCAGGCTGAGCTTGTAGGTCTGGTTTCCGACCACCAGGGTATGGCCGGCGTTGTGGCCGCCCTGGAAGCGCACGACCACATCCGCCCGGCTCGACAACCAGTCGACGATCCTGCCCTTGCCTTCGTCGCCCCACTGGGCGCCGACCACCGTGACGTTGGCCACCTGGGTCCCCTTGCCGCGCCCCGGTTGGGAGGCGCACGGGTGCTAGCCTAGCCGCCGCAGCGGTTCAATGCGCTGCTCAGAACGGGATGTAGCTGCGAGTGCGGCTGTAGGCGAGGTAGCCGACGTTGGCGCCGAGCCTCAGGCCCACGCCGGCGCGGATCGGGGCCAGGGTGACCCCGTCGGCCTTCTGGTAGTTCACGCCCAGCCCGCCGATCAGATAGGCGGAGCCTTCCACGCCCGGAAAGCGGCGGAAGATCATCTCCGGATACTGCAGGTCGTAGCAGAGGGTGAAGGCGCGCGAGGCGTTGCCGCCCCAGTCGAACCCGAGCGAAGGCCCGCGCCAATAGACCGTCACGGGCTTGCGGTTCTTCATGTAGAGCAGGCCCTTGCCGTAGCGGACCCCGCCAAAGAAGGCCGCCGAGCCCTCCTCGCCGGCGATGTATCCGGTGGGCCGGCCGTTGTCCTTGAAGATCTTCTCGATCGCCGCGGCGGCCGATTCGGCCGAAACGCCAAGGAAATCGGAGACGCCGTTGACCATCTCGCCGCGCGAATAGGTGTCGGCGACGGGGGCGGCGGGATAGTCCGGCCCCGAGCGCGGCCGCGGCGGCCCTTCGGAGTCGCTATCGGGCTCCGCCCCGGAGCGCCGCGCGCCATCCGTGTAGGGGTCCGGTCGCCGCCGGTCGTCGGGCGCGCGGTCATCATCGTAGCGGCCGCTGGGCGGGGCCCGATCGTCGGGATCGCCACGGGCGTCGTCGGCCGCGCGCGCGGGGCGCGGCTCGTCCGGGTCCGGCCGGTCCGGGGCGGGCGCGTCTTCCGGCGGATAGCGGTCGACGGCGCGATCCTGGCTGTCCTGCCCGTAGTGGTCATCGGCGCCGTAGCGGTCGCTCGGCGCGCGGCGGTCGTCGGGGGCGCGGTCGTCCGGCACGAGGTCGTCAGGCCCGGAACGGTCGTCGGAAGGCTGGGCGCGTGCGGCGGCGGTGAGCGCCAGCGCGCCGACGCCTCCGGCGATGAGGGAACGGCGGTCCATGCGCACCTCCAGTCGAATCACCCGGAGTCTAGCGCCGAACGGGGCCTCTTTGTGTTCCGCGCGCTCACGCGCCAAGCCGGTCGGCGACCTCATCGCCGATCGCCAGCGAGCTGGTGAGCCCGGGGCTCTCGATGCCGAACAGGGCCACCAGGCCGGCCAAGCCATGGACGTCTTCGCCATCCAGGCGGAAATCCGGCTGCGGCTCGCCGGGACCATGCAGCTTGGGCCGGATGCCGGCGTAGTCGGGCTCGAGCGTTCCGTCCCGAAGCCCGGGCCAGTAGCGGCGGATGTCGGCATAGAACCGCTCCGCTCGGGCCGGGTCGACCGCATAGGTCTCGCGCTCGACGTAATCGAGGTCCGGCCCGAAATGGGCCTGCCCGCCCAGATCCCGGCGGTAGTGCGTGCCGAGCGCGCCCGGAATCGGTGGCGGATAAACCAGCCGGCTGAAGGGCGGCGGGCCGTTGAGCCGGAAATAGACGCCCTTGCCGAGGTGCAGCTCGGGCACGGCCGTCTCGGGATAGCCGACCACGGCGCGGGCGGCCGCCTGGGCCCCAAGCCCGGCCGCTATCACCAACCGGCCGCAGGTCAGGGTGGTCGACGCCTCGCCGCCGGCGTCCAGCTCAAAGCCGCCTGACGCCAGAGGACGGGCGGCGCCGAACGGCGCGCGCAGGATCACCAGGCCGCCGTGCGCCTCGATTTCTCCCTGCAGGGCCAGCATGTATCCGTGGCTGTCGAACACCCCGCTCTGCGCCGAGAGCAGGGCGGCCGTGCAGGCCAGCGCCGGCTCCAGAGCGCCCGCAGCCTTGGCGGAAAGAGGCTGGACGTCCTCGACGCCGTTGGCTCGCGCCTGGGACAGGATCGCCTGCAGACTCGGTGTGTCCGCGTCGGTGGTCGCCACGACGAGCTTGCCACAGCGGTCGTAGGGCACGCCGTGGTCGTCCAGGAAGGCGTAGAGGCTGCGGCGGCCTCGCACGCACAGGCGGGCCTTCAAGGACCCGGTCGGATAGTAGAGGCCGGCGTGGATC
>FTHL01000323.1_pt1 | contig 23085 bp, 24 predicted proteins | sample 1640951 | NCBI WGS metagenome assembly FTHL01 (sample SAMEA3914788, study PRJEB12502) | metagenome | biome: forest; material: soil | place: Canada | collected 2011-07-03 | depth 0.1 m
ACCGACGAGCGGCTCGACGCGGCCTACTGGGAGAACGGCGCCTATGTGCCCGACGTTCTGGCGGCGGCGATCCAGCAGGGTGGTGGCGATCAGGGTCGCGAGCACGCCGACCAGCAGGCCCAGCACGAACAGCAAGAAACCCGAACCGCCGGCGCGCGACTCCGCCATGGACAGATGCTTCCTAGACTCCGCCCCAGCGGCGGACCGGCCCCACATCCACATGGATGAAATGGGAGCTCGGATAATAGCCGACGCCGCCCCGGCCGAGGTCGAGCGCCGCCTGGTGCAGGTGATCCAGCGCCACGTCCTCCAGATAGACGTCGATCGCCATGCCGTCCATGTGCAGGCTGCGCCGGGCCACTTCCGCGCTGCGCTCGCGCAGCATCGCGTTGGTCTGGGCCGACCGATAGCCGGACACCACCTGGAAGGCGGCGCGCGACTCCGTCCGGGCCTGCAGGTCGGTCAGCACGTCGAGCAGGGCGGGGGACATCGGTTGGGCCTCGCCGGTGCGGAAGTCCCGCAACAGCCGGTTCACCGCCGCCAGAACGTCGGGCACATAGGCGCCGTTCTCCCAGTAGGCCGCGTCGAGCCGCTCGTCGGTGTGCAGGTTGCGCAGGGCGAGGCGTCGGGCGCCTTTCGCCGAGGGTTGCGCCCGCGGCGCCCGGCCGAGGTCGGCCAGGGCGGCGGCCGCCCGGCTGGTGGCCGGGGCCCCGCTCGGCGTCCATAGCTGCCCCGCCGCGGCGGCGCCCGGACCCGCCAGGCCCAGCGCCGCGCCGGCGCCGATTTCCAAGAGCCTTCGTCTGCCGATCACGGACACACCGCTACGACCCCTGAAGGCCAATACTCTTCCATTGTTGCCGCAATCTTGCCAAGCCCGCCCTCAGGCGGGCGAACCGGCGGCGGCGCGCAGCCTCTGCACCAGGCTCTTGTCCCAGCCGTAGGGGTCGTCGCGGAAGTTCACCTGGCCATCGGGCCCGACGTAGGCGGTCCAGTAGAGCAGGAAGACCGAGATCGGCTGCGGCACCGGCACCCGCACGGTCTTGCCCGAGGCGATGGTCGCGTCGATCCGCTCGGCGGTCCAGTCCGGGTCTGCCTGCAGCAGCGCCTCGGCGAGCGGGCGCGGCTTCTGCAGCCTCACGCAGCCGTGGCTGGCGAGCCGGCTGTAGCGGTCGAAGGTCGCATGGGTCGGCGTGTCGTGCAGATAGACCGCATACGGATTGGGGAAGTCGAACTTGATCCGACCGAGCGCGCTGGAGGTCCCCGCCTTCTGCTGCAGGCGCGTGCCGCCGCCATCGGTCGGGACCACCACGAAGTCGTGCGCCTTGAGGTAGCCCGGGTGGGCCTTCTCCTTGGGCCAGAGCTCCTTGGCGGCGATGGTGGAGGGCACGTTCCACGGCGGGTTCAGCACGATGCTCTGGATCTGCGACTGCAGCATCGGCGTCTCGTCGCCGGGCCGGCCGGTGACCGCGCGCATCGACATGGTCGGCGAGTCCGCGTGGAACAGCGTCAGCACGGCCGCGGCGATGTTCACCTGGATGCGGTCGGTGGGCAGCTCCTGCGGCAGCCAGCGCCAGCGCTCCATGTTGGCCAGGATCTGGTCGATCCGTTCCTCGATGGGCGTGTTGAGCGCCTCCAGCGTGTCGGCGTCGACGATCCCGTCATCCTTCAGCCCGAACCGCTTCTGAGCCCGCGCCACCGCCTGCCCCAGGGGCTCGTCGAAGATGTCGCTGGAGCTCGGCGCCAGGGTCGGATCCTCGGCCGCCAGGCGCGCGCGCAGCTCCAGCACCCGCTTGCCCGAGGCGCCCGGCTTGAGCGTCGGCCCGGCCGAGATCGGCTCCCATCCGCCGTGGGCCGCGATCTGGCGATAGGTCGCGAGGCCCTGGCGCAGGGTCTGATAGCCGGTATAGGGCGGCGGCAGGCTCTCGAGCCACGGCTTCACCTGGTCCGTCTGCACCGCGTGCAGGAACTCCGGCGCCGGGTCGTAGGGGGCGGGGTGCAGGCCCCAGTCCTCGTCGAAGTCCGCCTCGGCCAGCCGGCCCGAGTGGACCGACCGGGCGTAGCGGAGCACGGCCGCGACCAGCTGGGCGTGGCCCAGCTGGCGGTCCTGCGCGTCCGGCGACTTCAGCAGGGCTTCCAGCCGCGCCGGGTCGAAGGCGTCGGTCTCCAGGCCGTGAGTGTCGGCCTGGCCCAGCGCGTCGAGCAACAGGCCGATCTGGCTGGCCGTGAGGGGGGTGGCCAGGGCCGCGGACACGGCCGAGGGCGCCGCGGCCGGCTGGGCGGCCGCCGATCCGCCGCCGGCGCCGACAAGACACGCCAGGGCCGCGGCCGCCATCCATGCGCGCCTGCGCCCTGCTCGAAGATCGCGCTGCTGTGTCGTCACTGCCTGACCGTGGTCGCCCCGGGCTCTCTAAGTGGAAAGTTTCTAAACTTGATCAAGCCGGCGCCGTTCCCGGAGCAAAAATCCTTTGCCCACTGAGTCTTTGGCGCCGCGGTCGGGCCGGCGTCCCGGCGGCGGCCGGAACCTTGACCATGCGGGGAACGTTGTTTCGCAGGGTGCGGCCAAGGGCGGTTGGACGCGCCGGAGCTCAAACCTTCGCAACGCGCCCGCGCGCACGCCGCGCGGCCAACTGCACCTCAGGAGTGACACATGATCGACGGCCAGGGTTCCAAAGCCACAGCGTCCGAGACGGCCTTCAAGGCCGAGCTCGTGGCCTTGATCCCGCACCTTCGCGCCTTCGCCCGCACCATGACCGGCGACGCCACCCAGGCGGACGACCTCGCCCAGGACGCCCTGGCCAAGGCCTGGCAGGCGCGGGCCAGCTTCACCATGGGCACCAATATGAAGGCCTGGACCTTCATGATCCTGCGCAACCAGTTCTACTCCGACAAGCGCCGCTCCTGGCGCAACACCCAGCTGGACCAGGACGCCGCCGAGCGGACCTTGCTCGCCAACGACAATCCCCATTCCCCGCTCGAGCTGAACGACCTCAGGATGGCCCTTTCGGCGCTTCCGGTGGAGCAGCGCGAGGCCCTGATCCTGATCGGCGCCGGCGGCCTTTCCTACGAAGAGGCGGCGGAGGTCTGCGCCTGCGCGGTCGGCACGGTGAAGAGCCGCGTCAGCCGCGCCCGGGTCGCGCTTCGGGAGCTGATGGAGACCGGCGACTACGGCCGCGACAACGCGCCGGCCGTGGAGTCCATGGGGGCCTTGCTCGGCGAGGCCGCCCGTCTGTCTTTTGCTCGGCTGGCCGCCTGACCCTGGGTCGGCTAAGGCCAAACTTGCTCGTCGCCTCGCGCGACGTACGGGAGGATTGAACATGCAACGATTTGCTATGCTTGGGGCCGTGCTCGTGATCGCGGCGCCCGCCCTGGCCCATGCCCAGGCGGACTGCGTTCGCCGGCAGCAGGACAACCGCGTGGCCGGAACGGTGGTCGGGGCGGCCGGCGGAGCCGTCGTCGGCAGCGCGCTGGCCGGCCGCGGCTCGCACACCGAAGGCGCCGTGATCGGCGGCGTCGCCGGGGCGGTGCTCGGCAACCAGCTCTCCAGGCCGCGCGATCCGTGCCCTGAAGGCTACGTCCAGCGCGACTACCGCTACGACGCCCAGGATCGCGCGCCGCCCAACGCCGGCGGCTTCTGGGCCGGCGCCGGAACCAGCATCCACGAGCGGATCGACTTCCTCGAGGACCGGGTCCGCCGCGGCCAGGCCGACGGCTCCCTGACCCAGTGGGAGGCCCGCCGGGCGTTCCGCGACCTCGCCGACCTGCGCGACGAGCAGCGGCGCCTGCGCGATCGCGACGGCGGCCGGCTCAACGATGCGGACCGGCGCTACCTCTGGGACAAGCTGGACAACATCCGCGAGCGCATCCGCTGGATGCGCCACAACGACCAGCGCTCCTACTAGCTAGGTCTCGGGGCGCCGCCGCTGCGGCGCCCTCCCGTCGTCCCGATCCCGTCGGCCGCCGGCCGGAGTGATTGCGGACTGATGCCGCCGCGGGGCTCCAGGCAGCCGCGCCGGGCGTTGCGGGCGCACGTCCGGCGCGGCGGAACCGCGCCGGGCTCCCAAGGATTATGGCCCCATGTCGCTCTTGGAACCGCTCGAAGTGGAAGCCCGCGCCGTGGCGGCGCTGGCCTTCCTCGTGCAACAGATCCAGGCTGGCGAATTCTGCGACCGTCGCGGCCGGCGCGCGCGCGACCTGCTGGCCTGTCTCGAGGCGGAGGGTTTCCTCGCGGAGCTCGGCCTCGACCCCCAGGAAGCGCGCCCGGTCTGAGTCCGCGGCGCAACCACCGCCGCCATTGGCCCGTTTTGGCGCTGGATCGCGGACGCCGCGGTCCGGGCGAGGCGGCCGGCCGGCGAAAACGGCTCAAGAAAGCTTGGCGGGAGCGTCCCGCTCGGCGATGATCCAAACGGATCGTGGTCGCGTAGAGGTTGGGGGCGGAGGTGCGCATGCCGCGAGAGTCAGCGGCCCCGGTCCTTGATCGGACTCCAGCGGGGCATTGGGCCGAGCGTTTCGCCGCGGTCCGCAACGAGACGCTTCGTCTGGTCCAGCCGCTTTCGGCCGAGGACCAGCAGGTCCAGTCCATGCCCGACGCCAGCCCGGCCAAGTGGCATCTGGCGCACACCACTTGGTTCTTCGAGACCTTCCTGCTCATCCCGGGCCTGGCCGGCTATCGGCCGTTCGACCAGGCCTTCGGCTATCTGTTCAACTCCTATTACGAGCAGGTCGGGGCGCGGCATCCGCGGCCTGAGCGCGGCCTGCTCTCGCGGCCGACACTGGACGAGGTCAGGGCCTATCGGGCCCACGTCGACGCGGCCATGGCGCGCCTGCTGTCGGGCCCGACGCCGCAGCAAACCGCGTCCCTGGTCGAGCTCGGGCTCAACCACGAGCAGCAGCATCAGGAGCTGATCCTGATGGACATCAAGCACCTGTTCGGCCTCAGCCCGATCGCGCCCGCCTACCGGCCGCCGGAGGCGCGCGCCCCGGGGCTCGCCGAGCCCCTGGCCTGGCTGGACTTCGACGGCGGCCTGGTGGAGATCGGCCATGAGGGCCGGGGCTTCGCCTTCGACAACGAGGGCCCCCGCCACCGGGTCTGGCTGGAGCCGTTCCGCCTGGCCTCCCGCCTGGCCACCTGCGGAGAATACCTCGCCTTCGTCGAGGACGGCGGCTATCGCCGGCCCGAGCTATGGCTCTCGGACGGCTGGGCGGCGGTGCAGCGGGAAGGCTGGGAAGCCCCGCTCTACTGGCGCCAGGACGGGCATGGCGCGCGCCGGCTGTTCACCCTGTCGGGGCTGCAGGCGCTGGATCCCGCCGAACCGGTGAGCCACCTCAGCCATTACGAGGCCGACGCCTTCGCCCGCTGGTCGGGCGCACGCCTGCCGAGCGAGGCAGAGTGGGAGTCGGCGGCCGCCCAGGCGGTGGGAGGGGGCAATCTGCTCGAGAGCGGGCGGCTGCATCCGGCCCCTGCCCAGGGCCCCGGCCTGCGGCAGATGTTCGGCGACCTGTGGGAGTGGACCATGAGCCCCTATATCGCCTACCCCCGCTACACCCCGCCCGAAGGGGCGGTCGGCGAATACAACGGCAAGTTCATGTCCGGCCAGATGGTCCTTCGCGGCGGCGCCGCAGTCACCCCCGCCGACCACGTCCGCATCACCTATCGCAACTTCTTCCCGCCCGCGGCGCGATGGGCGTTTTCCGGCGTGCGCCTCGCCCAGGACGCGTGAGCGCCATGCTCGATCTCGGGTCCGCCGGCCTCGTCGCCTTCCACGACCACTCCGGCGAGGAGGAATCCTTCGCCGAGGCGATGCTGGCGGGGCTGGCGCGGCCGGACCGGTCGATCCCCTGCCGTTTCCTCTATGATGCGCGCGGCTCGGCGCTGTTCGACGCCATCTGCGAACTGCCCGAGTACTATCCGACCCGCACCGAGACCGCGATCCTGCAGGCCTCGGCGTCCGAGATCGCCCGCCGCGCGGGGCCGCAGGCGCAACTGATCGAGCTGGGCTCCGGCTCCTCGATCAAGGTGCGCATCCTGCTCGAGGCCCTCAGCGATCCCTCGGCCTATGTCGCCGTCGACATCTCGCGCGAGCACCTGCGACGGGCCGCCGAGGACCTCGCCCGCGACTTCCCGGCCCTGAGCGTCGCGGCCGTGTGCGCGGACTATTCGGCCCCCTTTCCCCTGCCGCCCCTGCCCCAGGCGGGCCGGCGGCTGGCCTTCTTCCCTGGCTCGACCATCGGCAACCTGGAGCCCGAGGAGGCGGCCCGGTTCCTGCAGGTCTGGGCTCGGCGGCTGGGCCCCGGGGCGGCCATGCTGATCGGCGTGGACCTGAAGAAGGACGAGGCGGTCCTGCAGGCCGCCTATGACGACGCCCAGGGCGTGACCGCGGATTTCAGCCTCAACATCCTGGCCCGGGCCAACCGCGAGCTCGGGGCCGACTTCGACCTCGGCGGCTTCGCCCATGTGGCGCGCTACAACTCCGCCGCCGGCCGCATCGAGATCCACCTGAAGAGCCTGCGCGAGCAGCACGCCACGGTGGCCGGCCGCCATTTCGTCTTCGCCCCAGGCGAGCGGATCCATATCGAGCACTCCTACAAGTATTCGGCGGAGGCGTTCGCCGCCCTGGCGGGCCACGCCGGCTTCGAGCCCGCCGCCGTCTTCACCGACCCCGATCGCCTGTTCAGCGTGCACTACCTGACCACGCCGGCCTGAGCGCGTGGCGGGGGACGAGCCGATCGTCGAGCTCAAGGGGGTCGGCAAGTCCTTCGACGCCGCCGCCGCCGTCCGCGGCGTCAGCCTGGCGGTCGCCAAGGGCCAGTTCGTGGCGATGGTCGGCGCCTCCGGCTCGGGCAAGACCACCACGCTGAAGATGGTCAACCGCCTGGCCGAGCCCGACCAGGGCGAGGTGCTGGTGCAGGGCAGCTCCGTGCGCGAGGTTCCAGCGGCCGAGCTGCGCCGGCGGATCGGCTATGTGTTCCAGGGCGTCGGCCTGTTCCCCCACCTCACGGTGGCCGAGAACATCGGCGTGACGCCATCGCTGCTCGGCTGGCCCAAGCCCGACATCGCCGCGCGCGTGGCCGAGCTATTGCAGCTCGTGGACCTGCCCGAAGCCTATGCGGCCCGCGCTCCCTCCGCCCTGTCCGGGGGCGAGCGCCAGCGCGTGGGCGTCGCCCGCGCGCTGGCGGCGCGTCCGGGCATCGTGCTGATGGACGAGCCCTTCGGCGCCCTGGACCCGATCACCCGCGATGCGCTCGGCCGCGCCTACCGCGCCCTGCACGACCGCCTCGGCCTGACCACCCTGATGGTCACCCACGACATGCAGGAGGCGATCCTCCTGGCCGACCGGATCGTGGTGATGAAGGCTGGCCGCGTCCTGGCCGACGCCGAGCCCCGCACGCTGATGGCCGCCGCCGATCCCGAGGTCGCCGGCCTGATGGACATGCCGCGCCGCCAGGCCGAGCGGGTGCGCGCCCTGTTGGCGGGCGAGAACCTCCCGCATGGATGAGCGCATCGCCGCCGCCGTCCGGCTGCTGCCCGACTATCTCGGCCAGCACGTGGCGCTCAGCGCCTCCGCCCTGGCCCTGGGGACAGCGGTCAGCCTGCCGCTGGCCGTGGTCATCGCCCGCCGGCCGGCCCTGCGCTGGCCGGTGCTGGCCGCCGCCAGCCTGATCCAGACCATCCCCGGGCTGGCCCTGCTCGCCCTGTTCTATCCCCTGCTGCTGGGCCTCTCGCACCTGACCGTAGCCTGGTTCGGGCTGGGCGTGCCGGCCCTGGGCTTCCTGCCCTCGCTCCTGGCCCTGACGCTCTATGCGGTGCTGCCGATCCTGCGCAACGCGGTCACCGGGCTGGTGGGGATCGACCCGGCGGTGATCGAGGCGGCGGACGGCGTCGGCATGACCGCCCGCCAGCGGCTCTGGCGGGTCGAGGCGCCGCTGGCCGCGCCCATCGTCATGGCCGGGGTCCGCACCGCCGCGGTCTGGACCATCGGCGCGGCGACCCTCTCCACCCCGGTCGGCCAGACCAGCCTCGGCAACTACATCTTCGCCGGCCTGCAGACCGAGAACTGGGTGTTCGTCCTGTTCGGCTGCGGCGCCGCCGCGGTCCTGGCCATGGCGGCGGACCAGCTCCTGGGCCTGGTCGAGGCCGGCGCCGCCCGCCGTGACCGCCGCCGGGTGCTCTTGGGCCTGCTCGGCCTCGTGCTCGGCGCGGTCGCCGCCCTCGCGCCGCTGGTGCACGCCGCTCCCCGCACCTATGTCGTCGGGGCCAAGAACTTCTCCGAGCAGTTCATCCTGGCCTCGCTGATCCAGGACCGGCTGCAAAAGCAAGGCGACACCGTCGCGCGCAAGGACGGCCTCGGCTCCGCTGTGGTTTTCCGGGCCCTGGCCGCCGGCGACATCGACGTCTACGTCGACTACTCCGGCACGCTCTGGACCAATGTGCTGGACCGCAAGGATTCCCCCGATCGGCAGGTGATGCTGGCGGAGCTGACACGCGAGCTGAAGAGCCGCTACGGCGTCACGGTGCTGGGCGCCCTCGGCTTCGAGAACGCCTACGCCCTGGCCATGAAGGGCGACGCGGCGCGCTCGCTCCGCGTCGCCAGCCTGGATGATCTCACCTCCCGCGCCCCGGGCCTGGTGCTCGGCGGCGACCTGGAATTCCTGAGCCGGCCGGAATGGACCGCCATCCGCTCGGCCTATGCCCTGAGGTTCCGCGCCCAGAAGTCGTTCAACCCGACCTTCATGTACCGCGCCCTCGAGAGCGGCCAGGCCGACGTCATCTCCGCCTTCTCGTCCGACGGCCGCATCGCCGCCGACCGCCTGGTGGTGCTGTCCGATCCGCGCCACGCCATTCCGGCCTACGACGCGGTGCTGCTGCTCTCGCCCCGGCGCGCCCACGACCGCCGGCTGATCGGCGCCCTGCAGCCGCTGGTGGGCCGCATCCCGGTGGAGCGGATGCGGGAGGCCAATCTCAGCGTGGACCGCGACGCCCAGAAGCTGTCGCCGGAGCAGGCCGCGGCCGACCTGGCGAGGGCCACCGGGCTCCAATAGCGGCCTGGCGCATCTGGCGGCTGGCGCTCGCGCGACGGCCGGGCTTTCATGGCGCCTGTCCCGCGCCGCGTCCGGACAGGAGATCGACCCATGGCCGACCATCCCGCCCTGACTCCGGGACGCGCAGCGGTGGTGACCGGGGCGGCCAGCGGGATCGGCCTGGCGGTCGCCCGCCGGCTCGGCGCGCTCGGCATGCATCTGGTGCTGGCGGACCTGGCCGGCGAACGGCTCGACTCGGCCGCCGAGACGCTGGGCGCGTCCGTCCAAGGCCAGGTGCTCGCGGTCCCCACCGACGTGCGGCGCCCGCACGAGCTCGAGCGCCTGCGCGAGGCCGCCTACGGCGCCTTCGGCGACGTCGCCTTCCTGATGAACAACGCCGGCGTCGAGGGGCCGAGGGGCGGCGGCTGGGCCGGCCTGGACAGCTGGCGCCTGGTGATGGAGACCAATTTCTGGGGCGTCGCCCACGGCGTGGACGCCTTCGCCGCGGCGATGGCGGCCCAGGCCTCGCCCTCCGCCATCGTCGTGACCGGCTCCAAGAACGGCGTCATCAACATCCCCGACGCGGCGGCCTACGCCGTCTCCAAGTCGGCGGCGAACGCCTTGACCGAACAGCTCGCCTTCCACCTCTCCAGGACCGCGCCCCAGGTGAGCGTTCACCTGCTGCTGCCCGGCTGGACCGTCACCGGCATGACGCCGCCCGAATACCTGGACCACCCCGCGCCCTGGCGCGCCGAGCAGGTGGCCGATTTCATGGTCGAGGCGATGGGCCGGGGCGACGTCTACATCCTGTGCCCGGACAACCAGACGCCGCGCGAGCTCGACGAGGCGCGCATCTACTGGGCGGCCGACGACCTGGTGAAGAACCGGCCGGCGCTGTCGGCCTGGCGGGCGGGATACGGCGGCGAGCTGAAGGGCTTCATCCAGCGCTACCTGGACTGGAAGGCCAGGCGCGCCGCCAAGGCTCCGTGAGCGGCGCTATTCGGCGGCCCGCAGGCCGTCCTCCACCAAGTCCGCCGGGTCGAGGGTGTTGATCAGCAGGCCCTGGCGCTTCAGGTAGCGCTGGATCCCGGGCCGCTTGCCGCCGAGGCCGGAGAACCGGAAGGAGTCCGACTCCACCGCCCCGGCCGCGAAGGTCAGGAAGCAGTCCTGGATCGACACGTTGCCGGCGTCGATCTGCTCGCCGATCCGCCGCGCCTCCGCCTCGGTTCCGGCGATCACCGCCGCAGAGAGGCCGAAGTAGGTGTCGTTGGCCAGGCGCACCGCGTCGGCCTCGCTCTGGTAGGCCATCACCGGCATCACCGGGCCGAAGGTCTCGTCCTTCATCAGCTTCATGTCGTGGGTCACCCCGGTGACCACCGTCGCCTTCATGTAGAGCCCGCCGCCGAGGTTCAGCACCTCCCCGCCGGTGAGCACCTTGGCGCCCTTGTCCACCGCGTCCTTCAGGTGGTCGGCGACGATCTCGGCCTGCCGGGCGAAGATGAACGGCGACAGCTGCCCGCCCATCGGGTCGGGATAGTTCAGCTTCACCGCCTCGGCCTTCTTCACCAGCTTCTCCACGAAGGCGTCGTGCACGCCCGCCTGCACGTAGACCCGCTCCACCGAGAAGCAGACTTGGCCGGTCGAGGTCGCCGCGCCGCGCACCACCGCCGTGGCCGCCTTGTCCAGATCGGCCGTCGCGGTGACCACCACCGGGTCCTTGCCGCCGAGCTCGAGCTCGACCGGGATCATCCGCCGGGCGCAGGCCTCCGCCACCTTGCGGCCGTTGCCGACGCTGCCGGTGAAGGAGATCAGGTCGGCGTTGTCGACCACCGCCTGGCCGGTCTCCCCGTCGCCCAGCACCACGTCGAACACCTCGGCGAGCTCGGGGACCTCGCGCACCGTCTCCAGCAGCGGCCGGGTGAAGCGGGGCGTGACCTCGCTGGGTTTCAGCAGCACGGCGCAGCCGGCGAACAGGGGCGGGATCACGTGCAGCATCGACAGCATGGTCGGGGCGTTCCATGGGCTGATCACCCCGACCAGCGGGTAGGGCTTCAGCACGCTGTCGTAGTTGATGTGCGGCATGTTCGGCGAGGTTCCGCGGCGCACCGCCTGCTCGAAGGCCGCCGGCGCGCTGCGGCTGGCGCCGAAGATGGCTCCCAGCATCATGTCGGGCGCGATCTGGGAGATCTGGCCGTAGCCCGTGTCGCGGGCGTCGGCGTCGACGATGTCCTGGCGACGGGCGCGGATCACCTCGGCCCACCTCTGCATCACGGCGATGCGGTGCTCCACCCCGGCCTTGGCCCAGGTTGGCTGGGCGGCCCTCAGCCGCGCGGCGACGGCGGCCACCTCCTCGGCGGAGGCCGGGGTGATATGCAGGTCGACCTCGCCGGTGCGCGGGTTGCGCACGGGGATGGCGTTTCTGGAGCCGGCCATGGAGTTCCTCCTGCAGGCCTTCAGGCCCTTGCCGCCAGCTTGACGGACCGGTCATTGAGCTGTCAACGATTGCGCCAACGATCCTAGAAGACCACAGGGGGAAGACGCCAGATGGCCCAGAGCCGGGACTATCTCGACGAGATCCGCCGCATCGGGCGGGATGCGGAGATGGAGTCGATCCTCGCCGCCATGCGCCTGGTGGCGCCCTATCACCAGGTGGCCCCGTTCGACGACGTCGAGATCACCCGCAACCTCGCCTACGGCCCGCACGAGCGGCATGTGCTGGACGTGTTCCGCGCCAAGGGCGCCGACGACCCCAGCCCGGTGCTGCTGTTCGTGCACGGCGGCGGCTTCGTCCGCGGCGACAAGGCCATGCCCGGCTCGCCCTTCTACGACAACATCGGCGCCTGGGCCGCCCGCAACGGCATGGTCGGGGTCACCATCAACTACCGCTTTGCGCCCGAGCACCGCTGGCCGGCCGGGGCGGAGGACGTGGGCGCCGCCGTGGACTGGGTCCGTGACAACATCGCCCGCCATGGCGGCGATCCGGGGCGGGTGTTCGTGGCCGGGACCTCGGCGGGCGCCGTCCACGTCGCCTCCTACCTCGCCGGGCCCTACGGTGCGGAGGCCAAGGCGGCCGGGGCGATCCTGCTGTCGTGCCTGTTCGACATCCCGACGTGCGAGCCCAACGAGCCGCTGCACGCCTATTTCGGCGAGGATCCGGCCCGCTATCCTCAGCAGTCCACGCTGAAGGGGATGGTCGAGACCCCGGTGCCGGTCCTGCTCACCCTGGCTGAGTTCGATCCCGCCGACTTCGAGCGCCAGACGCTGATGTACGTCGAGGCCTATTTCGCCGCGCACGGGCGATGGCCGAACCTGGTCCGGGTGACGGGCGAGAACCACTTCACCACCGGCTGGCGCGTCGGGGCCGAGGGGGACGTGCTGTCCGACCAGATGCTGGAGTTCATCCGCCGATGCTGAGCCAGGCCACGACCCCCGCTGAGCATGTCAGCGAGCTGATCAACGGCTTCTGGGCCGCCCAGGTGGTCAACGCCGCCGCTCTGCTCGACCTTCCCGACCGGCTGGCCCAGGGGCCGGCCACGGCCGAGACCCTGGCCGCCGCCGCCGGCGCCCACCCGCCGTCGCTGTTCCGGCTGCTGAGGGCGATGCAGACGCTCGGCCTGTGCACCGCGGGCGCGGACGGCGTCTTCGCCCTCACCGAGGCCGGCCAGCTGCTGCGCGCCGGAGCGCCCGGCTCCATGCGCGGCCGCGCCCTGTTCACCGGCGACATGCTGTGGAAGCAGTTCGGCGACCTGCCCGAGATCGTCCGCACCGGCGGCCGCGCCGCCAGCGTCGCCAGCGGGGCCGAGGGCTTCGCCGCGCTCGAGGCGGACCCCGCCCGCCTGGAGGCCTTCCAGCAGGCCATGGCGGAGAGCAGCCGGACCGCCGCGCGGCAGGCCATCGCCGCCTATGATTTCGCGCGCTTCGGCTCGGTGCTGGACCTTGGCGGCGGTTACGGCGGCGTGCTCGCCGAGCTGCTCAAGGCGAACCCGGGCCAGAGCGGCGCCGTCTGCGACCTCGGCTACCTGCAGGCGGGCGCGGAGGCCTATCTCGCCGCCGCCGGGGTGGCCGAGCGCGGCCGCTTCATCCCCGGCGACTTCTTCACGGCTGTTCCCGCCGGCTTCGACTGCTGCCTGATGAAGTTCATCATCCACGACTGGGACGACGAGGCCTCGACGCGGATCCTTTCCACCGCGCGCGCCGCCGCCGGCCCGGCGACGACCCTGGCGCTGATCGAGCAGGTGGTCCCTGAGAGCCTCGGCCAGAGCCTCGCCGATCAGGCGGTGATCCGCAGCGACCTCACCATGATGTCCGTCGGCGGCAAGGAGCGCACGGCCGCCGAGTACCGCCGCCTCCTGGAGGCGACCGGCTGGCGCCTTTCGGCCGTCGCCCCGGCCGGACCGAGCTTCAGCGTGCTGGAGGCGCTGCCCGCCTAGGTCACGCTCAAGCCGCGCGCAGCCGCGCGATCACCTGCGGCCACAGGGCGTAGGAGCGCTCCACGCGGCCGACCTCGGCGGTGATGTGCGGATAGGCCAGCATGTGCCCCGCCCCGGTGGCCGCGCACTGATGCAGGATCGTCTCCGCCACGGTCGCCGGCGAGCCGGTGATGGTCTCGTCCTTGCCGAAGAACAGGCCGCGCGGCGTCGGCGGGGCGTCGGGCGCGCCCGAGGCGGCCGCCTCGCCCTCGGCGTGCGGGCGCGGCCCTTGGAACATGGCGACCAGCTTGCGGGTGGCTGCGTCGCCGGCCGCCTTGGCCTCCTCGTCGGTGTCGGCGATCAGGATCTGCCGGCGCAGGGCGCACCGCTCCGGACCCGACGGCTGGCCCGCCTCCGCGGCGGCCGCAGCGTGGGCCGCGAACAGGGCCTTGGCGTCGGCGTCGTCGAGGAAGCCGGTGCAGGCGCGATAGCCGCGCGCGCCGGCCAGGGCGGCCGTCTCTTGGCTGACGCAGGTCATCCAGCGCGAGGGCAGGGGCTGCTGCAGCGGCCGCGGCGCGATCGAGAGTTCGTCGTAGCTGTAGAACCGGCCGTGGTGGCTGAAGGCCGCCTGGCTCAGCGCCTTCTCGACCACCTCGAGCCCTTCCAGGAACCGCGGCCGGACCTCGGCCATGTCCATGCCGACCTGGCGCATCTCCATCGGCCCGGAGCCGGAGGACACGCCCATCTCCAGCCGCCCGCCGGAAAGCTGGTCGAGCATTCCGATCTCCTCGGCGGCCCGCCAGGGCTCGTACAGCGGCAGGACCATGCCCATGGCCCCGAGCCGCAGCGTGCGGGTGCGCGCCGCGGTGGCGGCGATCAGCAGATTGGGCGACGGGGTCAGCCGTCCCCGGCCGAAATGGTGCTCGGAGAAGAACACGCCCTCGAAGCCCATCGCCTCGGCGCGGATCCAGAGGTCAAGGTGCCAGGCGAAGGCGTCCGGGTCGGCCATCCCGTAGGTCGGGAAGAACTCGAAGATCCAGGGCGTGATCACGGTCCGGCGTTGCTCCCTCGTAGCCGCATGAGTCGATGGATGGCCGGGCGCGCCGCCGCGTCAAGGGCGGCCTGTTTTGAGGTCATTGATTTGTCATCGACATTGGAAGAGGATGCCCGTCACGGGGACGCCGCAAGATCCCCGGGCGCCAGGAGGAGGACCCCATGGTCGAGGTTGTGAGGTTTCCCGATATCCCGCTCTATCAGGGCTGGGGCGCGCCGCTGCGCAGCGAGAGCGACGCCCGCGACCTGGAGGTCGTGTCCGGGGCCATCCCCAAGGACCTGGAGGGCGTGCTGTTCCGCTGCGGGCCCGACCGCCAGTATCCGCCGATGACCGGGAACGACGTCTTCATCGACGGCGAGGGCATGGTGCACATGTTCCGCTTCCAGGACGGCCACGTCGATTACCGCAGTCGCTGGGTGCACACCGAGCGCTTCAAGCTCCAGGAAGAGGCCCGCCGCTCGCTGTTCGGCCGCTACCGCAACCGCTACACCAACGATCCCTCGGTCGAGGGCAAGCACATGGGCACCGGCAACACCAACGCCATCTGGCACGCCGGCAAGCTCCTGGTGCTGAAGGAGGACGACCTTCCCTACGAGATGGATCCGGACACGCTGCAGACCATCCGTAAATACGACTACGACGGGGCGGTGACCGCGGCCTCCATGACCGCCCATCCCAAGGTGGACTGGATCACCAACGAGCTTCTGACCTTCAGCTATCAGGCCAAGGGCGACGCCACGACCGACATCGTGTTCTACGTCATCGGCGGCGACGGCAAGATCAAGAACGAGATCTGGTTCAACATGCCCTGGGCGGGGATGGTCCACGATTTCGCCGTGACGCCGACCCACGCCATCTTCCCGTTCTTCCCGATGATCACCGACCTCGACGTGATCAAGCAGGGCGGCCCGTTCTACCAATACCATCCTGACAAGCCGACCATGGTCGCCGTGGTCCCGCGCAACGGGACGGCCGAGGACATCCGCTGGTTCAAGGGGCCGAACACCACCGCCGGCCACATGCTGAACGCCCATGTCGAGGGCTCCAAGGTCCACCTCGACGTCTGCCTGTACAGCGGCAACTGCTTCGCCTTCTTCCCGACCCCGACCGGCGAGACCACGCCGACGGTGCCGCCGATCCTCACCCGCCTGACCATGGACCTGGAGTCCAACTCCGGCGAGTTCACCCAAGAGGTGCTGATGCCGGCGCCCTGCGAGATGCCGCGCACCGACGACCGCTACCAGGGCCGGCCCTACCGCTACGGCTTCATGATCTGCTACCGCGGCGCGGACGGGACCTCCGGCGTGGGCCGGCTGGACCTCAAGACCGGCCAGCTCTCCACCTGGCTGCCCGGCCCGAGCTCGGGCGTGCAGGAGCCGCAGTTCGTCCCGCGCAGCCCCGACGCGCCCGAAGGCGACGGCTGGCTGCTGGTGCTGGTCAACCGCGTGGCGGAGAACCGCTCCGACTTGGTCGTGCTCGACGCCCAGAAGCTGGAGGCCGGCCCGGTCGCCGTGATCAAGCTGCCGATGCGGGTGCGCTCGACCTTCCACGGCACCTGGGCGCCGGCGGCGGCGCTGAAGACCGGGCTCTACGACATGCAGCTCGTCGCCTAGGCGACACACGACAACGAGGGGGAAAACGCTGATGGCGAGCAAGCTTACCGCCGAGGACCGGCTGGAGATCATGGAGGTCTTCGCCCGCTATTCCTGGGGCATCGACCTGGCCGACAAGGAGAAGGTGGTCTCCTGCTTCGCCGACGACGCCTATTTCGACCACCTCTGGCAAGGCCGGGTGCAGGGCCACGCGGCGATCCTCAAGAACCTCGAGGAGCTCTGGTACGACCGCCAGCACTGGTGGTTCGGCCGCCAGCACCTGTTCAACCACTTCCTGATGGAGCCGGTCACCACCGACCAGGGCGAAGACGGCGCCAAGGTGAAGAGCTTCTTCCAGATCCTGCAGTTCAACGTCGACTACGGGACCAACTTCGTCTTCGGCATCGGCACCCGCGACGACCTTCTGGTGAAGCGCGACGGCAAATGGCTGTTCAAGACGCTTTACGTGAACGCCTGGATCAGCCGCGACACCGTGCCGTGGAAGGGCAAGGTCACGATCATGGGCCGGCCCGGCCAGGCGCCGGCGCAGATGCCGCCGCCCCAGCCCAATCCCAAAGGCTCCCCGCCGGAGCTGACCCGCGAGCTCAGCGGGGCGAAGTGAGCCGGGTCCCGGCGCGATCCGCATGAAGACCGAAGCCGCCGTCTCCCGCGAGGGCGCTCCGGCCCCCCAGCTCGAAACCCTCGACATCGAGTCGCCGCGCGCGGGCGAGGTGCTGGTGCGCATGGTCGCCAGCGGCATCTGCCACACCGATCTCGGCGCCCACGCCGGCTCGTCGGGCGGCGGCATGACGCCAAAGCCGGTGGTGCTGGGCCACGAAGGCGCCGGCGTGGTCGAACAGCTGGGCGAAGGGGTCCACACCCTGGCCGTGGGCGACCACGTGGTGATGAGCGGCTCCTCGTGCGGGGTCTGCCCCAGCTGCCAGCGCAACGCGCCGAGCTATTGCCACGACATGCTTCGCCGCAACTTCGGCGGCCTTCGGCCGGACGGCACCAGCGCCCTCGCCAAGGACGGCGAGCGCATCTTCGGGCACTTCTTCGGGCAGTCTTCCTTCTCCCGCCACGTGATCGCGCCCGAGCGCACCTGCGTGAAGGTCCCCAAGGACGTGCCGCTCGAGGTGCTGGCGCCCATGGGCTGCGGGGTGATCACCGGCTCGGGCGCGGTGATCAATTCCCTGGGCGTACATGCGGGCCGGTCCATCGCCGTGTTCGGCGTTGGCGGGGTCGGGCTTTCGGCGGTGATGGCCGCGCGGCTGGTGGGGGCGAGCCGGATCATCGCCGTGGACGTCAATGCCGAGCGCCTGGAGCTGGCGCGCGAGCTCGGCGCCACCGACACCGTCGAGTCCTCCAAGGCCGACGCGGTCGGCGCGATCCGCGAGATCACCGGCTACGGCGCCGACTACAGCTTCAACACCACCTTCGTCCCCGAGGTCTGGACCGCGGCCCTGGACTGCCTGGCCATGCAGGGCGTGATGGGCTTCGTCACCGCCCCGCGCGGCCCCTGGGCGCCCGCCATGTTCCCCATGCTCGCCGGCGGCAAGGCGATGAAGGGCATCCTCGGCGGCGACGCCGCGCCGCAGCTCTTCATCCCGATGCTGGTGGACTACTACCGCCAGGGCCGCTTTCCGCTGGACCGGCTGATCCGCACCTATCGGTTCGAGCAGATCGGCGAGGCCTTCGCCGACACCGCCGCCGGCCGCACCATCAAGCCCGTGCTCACCATGTCCGCCTGACCTCGCCCGCCGTCCGCCGAGGCGGATGGGGCGAAGGGCCCGCCCGCCTGACCGGACTCTGGGCGGGGTTGCTGAAATCCGCGCCATTGCATCCGGCCGCCGAGAATCCTCGCGCGGCGCCCTTGCGCATGAAGAAATGATTTTTCCTCATAGGAACAGGAACGGCCCCATCGCGGGCGCCGGATGTGATCTTGGGGGCCCATCGCATGGTCCAGGAAGCTATCCCCGCGGAGGCCATCTCCACGCCGATGGAGAAGCGGATCGACGCCATGTTCACCGGCGACCGCATCTGGGCGACGGCGGTCGTGGTGGTCCTCTGGGCCACCGTCCTGTTCGTCATGTTCGCCATCCGCGGCTTCATGAACGACCCGGCGATCGAGATCGTCTGCTGGATCGGGGCGGGCCTGCTTCTGCTGTTCAACACCGCCTCGATCGTCGCGATGGTCCGCCACTACGCCCAGGACAAGGCCCACATCTACGGGGTGGACATCCGCCACCTCGACGCCGGCCGCTGAGGGAGCACACGCCATGGCCACCCCCTACGTCCCCCCCAAGCAAGGCATCGCCGGCCAGCTGTTCGATGTGACCTGCCTGATGGCCCTGGTGTTCGGGGCGCTGTTCCTGCCGATCTGGCTGAAGATCGCCGTCCCCTCGCGGGTCGAGAAGCTTCCCGCCGGCGTCACCTACGTGAAGGCCAAGGACGGGACCAAGACCTGGACCGGCCTCAGCTGGGACAAGCTCGGCCAGAACCCCACCATGCAGGCCCAGTGGGTGAAGCTCGGCTACACCAAGGAGTCGGCGGCCGACATCATCACCCAGCCGTTCGACTACACCATCGACGTGGCGGGCGTCGGCCTGACCGCCCTGGTGATCCTGGCGTACTTCGTCTTCTTGGTTCGGGTCTCTGACCGCGAATACAAGCAGGTTATCGCCGAGAAGTTCGAATAACCCACAACCGTCCGTCGCGGGAATAGCATCATGGACCTATGGAAACTCTCGGTGTGGGCGGCGTGGATTGCGTCCGCCGCCATCTTCCTCTGGATGATCTTCGACTTCTTCAGGGTCAACATGAAGTACAGCGAAGCCGTCCTCACCAGCTCTCGCGAAGGCGTCGACGAGCTGTTCCCTGAAGATCGAGCCCCGGGAGCCTAGGCCATGGCCGATGTCGCAGTGGCCGCTCCGGCCGAAAACCACGTCAACCTGCTCAAGGTGCTCGGCCCCATCCACGTCTGGGGGCTGGGCGTCGGCATCGTGCTCGTGGGCGAGTTCATGGGCTGGAACTACGGGGTGGGGAAGGGCGGCGACTTCGGCGCCCTGATCTCCTGCTTCGTGATCGGCCTGCTCTACACCTGCGTGGCCATGATCGACTCGGAGATCACCTCCACCGTGGCGGCGGCGGGCGGCCAGTACGCCCAGGCCAAGCACACGGTGGGCCCGCTGATGGCCTTCAACGTCGGCCTGTTCATGGTGCTGACCTACACCATGCTCAACGCCAGCGACATCCAGGTGGCCGGCCAGCTCCTGCAGATCGGCGCCCAACAGCTCAAGCACGACATCCCGTGGCAGCCCTTCACCGTGCTCTGGCTGGCCATCCTCACCCTGCTCAACTATCGCGGGGTGTTCGCCACCCTGACCGTGAACTTCGTGATCACGGCGGCGGCGTTCATGACCATCCTGATCCTCTTCGTCGGGGTGCAGGGTTGGAACCCCGGGGCGGTATTGCTGCACAAGGAGCTGCTCACCAAGCTCCCGTACGGCTGGATCGGGGTGATCGCCTCGCTCCACTTCGGCATCTGGTACTACCTCGGCATCGAGGGCACCTGCCAGGCGGCCGAGGAGGTGCGTTCACCCGGCCGGGCCCTGCCGCTCGGAACCATGAGCGGCATGATCACCCTGCTGATCGCCGCCGCCATCACCTGGTACGTGGTCGTGGGCCTGTTGCCCTGGGAATACACCGGCTGGGACGCCGAGCTCGCGCCGCTCTACGACGCGGCCAAGGTGACCGGCAGCCCGGTGCTCATCGTCATCCTGTTCGTCGGCACCCTGCTCTCGGCCATCGCCTCGGCCAACGGCTGCATCAACGACGCGGCGCGGGCCTGGTTCTCCATGGGCCGGGACCGCTACCTGCCGGAATGGTTCGGCGCGGTGCACCCCCGCTACCGCACCCCGTTCCGCTCGATCCTGTTCCTGACCCCGATCGCGGCCCTGTTCGCCCTCTACATCCCGCTCGCCCAGATCATCACCTTCTCGATCCTCTCGGGCCTGCTGAACTACACCTTCATGCCGATCAACATGTGGAACTTCCGGCGCAAGTGGCCCCTCGGCATCATCCGCCGCGGGTTCGAGCACCCGTTCCACCCGATGCCGGCGATCCTCCTGCTGTGCCTGTGCATCGTGACCTTCTTCGCGGTCTACCTGGGCTACGGCCGCCAGCTCCTGGCGATGATGGCCTTCTACATCGTCGCCTCGCTCTGGTTCGCCTTCTACCGCTACCGCTACGTGCGGCGGGGGGCCCAGTTCACCATGCCCTGGCCTCGGCCGCTGGGATACTGAGGTGGCGCTTCCCGGCTCCTTTGTCCTCCTCGGCGTCCTCGCGGCGAGCGCCGCCCTCGTCTGGATGTACCGGCGCGACCTCGAGGTCCGCCGGCTCCGGCGGGGGCGGCTGTTCTCGCGGTGCATGGACCTGTTCCAGGCCTGCCGCGTGGAGCAGGACGGCCCCGGCTATCCGACGCTCACCGGCCGCTATCGCGGGGTCGAGGTGCGGCTGGAGCCGGTGGTCGACCACATCGCCTGGCGCAAGGTGCCCTCGCTCTGGCTCAAGGCCACTGTGCTGGCTCCCGGCGCCCCTGGCGTGCTTGACCTGATGGTCCGGCCGCAGGGCGTGGAGTTCTATTCGCCCAGCGGCGAGCTCGCTCACCGCCTGAGGCCGCCGGCCGGCTTCCCCGCCGACGCCGTGATCTGCACCGACGACCCGGCGGCCCTGCCGGACCTGGAGCAGGTCCGCCCGCACCTGTCCCTGTTCGAGGATCCTCGCATGAAGGAGCTGCTGATCACGCCGCGCGGGGTGCGGCTGGTGCGCCAGCTCTGGCAGGCCGACCGCGCCCGCTACGCGGTGCTGCGCCAGGCCGAGTTCCCCGCCGCCGCCCTCGAACCCGCCCTGGCCCGCACGCTGCTGGACGCCGCCCTCGACATCTGGGCGGCGGTGCAGGCCCCCGAGCCCCTCTTGAAGGCAAGCTGAATGACCGCGATCCCCTTCGTCCGCCCCGCCGGCGCGCCGCCCAGGCCGCTGGACCCTCGGCTGGTGCTGCTGATCGCCGTGCTGCTGCCGGGCTCCGGCCACGTGGTGTCGGGCCAGCTGCGCCGCGGCTTCACCGCCCAGATGTTCATGGTCTGCCTGGGCTTCGTGACCTGGCACCTGACCACGCCGCACCACAGCCTGATCGGCCGGCTCTCGGGGGGGCTGTTCGTCTACGCCCTGTCGATCCCGGAAGCCTATCGCATCGCCAAGATCCGCTGGGAGACCGCGCGCGCCGCCGGCTGAGCGGCCCCGACGGCCCTCGACCACCGCCGCCCGATGGCGGTAGAGCAACTCGCTCTAGACCGGGCCGATCCGAACGGGGGCAGGCGACATGGCGGCGCGAGAAGGGGAGGCGGACCCGGCGGACCTCGCCACCGGCTCGACCGCGCCGGCCACGCCGCACGCCGAACGCAACCTCGAGCGGGCGATCGGGGCCCAGATCCGCGAGCTTCGGCGGCGCGTCAGCCTCTCGGTCGCCGACCTCGCGGCGGCGGCGGACATCTCGGCCAGCATGCTGTCGAAGATCGAGAACGGCCAGATCTCGGCCTCGCTCTCGACCCTGCAGGCGGTGGCCGCCGCGCTCAGCGTCCCCCTGACCACCCTGTTCTCCACCTTCGAGGAGCGGCGCGACTGCTCCTACGTCCCGGCCGGGCAGGGGCTGGTGATCGACCGGCGCGGCACCAAGGTCGGCCACATCTACCAGCTCCTCGGCCACGCCCTGGGCGGCGAGGTGGTGGTCGAGCCCTACCTGATCACCCTCAACGAGGAGGCCGCGCCCTATACCGGCTTCCGCCATGGCGGGGCGGAGTTCATCTACATGCTCACGGGCGAGGTGGTGTACCGCCACGCCGACCGCACCTATCACCTCAAGCCCGGCGACTCGCTGCTGTTCGATTCCGGCGCCCTGCACGGGCCGGAAACCCTGGTGGTGCGGCCGATGACCTACCTCTCGATCATCGTCTACCGGACCGACCGGGGCTGAGGCCCTGGGCGCGGCGCCCAGGATTTGGGCGCGACATTCTTCTGAAGAAAATAACGTTCCTGGCAGTTGACGCGGTCGCCGTGCGAAGCCACACCCTTGACCGCCATCGATCGGACGCCGGGCCATGTGCGGAATTGTCGGACTGTTTCTGAAGAACCCCGCGCTGGAGCCCGAGCTGGGCCGGCTGCTGCGCGACATGCTGGCGGTGATGGGCGACCGCGGGCCCGACAGCGCCGGTTTCGCGGTCTATGCGCCCGGCGCGCAGGACAAGATCAAGCTGACCCTCCGCAGTGAGGACGAGCCGGCCGCCGCCGTCCTGGGCGAGCTCGAGGCGGCGCACGCCCTGTCGCTGGACGCGGTGGTGCGCGACCGGCACGCGGTCGCCGCGGTGCCCAAGGCGGAGGAGGCGGCGGTGCTTTCCTGGCTGGCCGAACGGCCGGACGTCGAGGTGGTCGGCGTCGGCCGCAGCATGGAGCTCTACAAGGAGGTCGGGCCCCCCGCCGAGGTCGCCGACCGCTTCGGGCTCGGCCGCATGAGCGGCACCCACGGCATCGGCCACACCCGCATGGCCACCGAATCCTCGGTCACCACCGCCGGCGCCCACCCGTTCTCCACCGGCGCCGACCAGTGCCTGGTGCACAACGGCTCGCTGTCCAACCACAACGCCGTCCGCCGCCGGCTGCGCCGCGAAGGGCTGGAGTTCCGCACCGAGAACGACTCGGAGGTCGCCGCCGGCTATCTGACCTGGCGCATGCGCGAGGGCGCCAGCCTGGAGGCGGCGCTGCAGGCGGCGCTGGCCGATCTCGACGGCTTCTACACCTTCGTGGTCGGCACCGAGACCGGCTTTGCGGTGCTGCGCGACCCCATCGCCTGCAAGCCCGCGGTCATGGCCGAGACGGACGACTACGTCGCCTTCGGATCGGAGTACCGCGCCCTGGCCGGACTGCCGGACATCGACGCCGCCCGGGTGTTCGAGCCCGAGCC
>FTHL01000063.1_pt1 | contig 22595 bp, 26 predicted proteins | sample 1640951 | NCBI WGS metagenome assembly FTHL01 (sample SAMEA3914788, study PRJEB12502) | metagenome | biome: forest; material: soil | place: Canada | collected 2011-07-03 | depth 0.1 m
GGACTTTCGCAGGCGCCAGCCGGCGGCTTCGCCTGCCGCGGCCTTGGCAGCGCGAGGACTCCGCGCCGTGAACGGCCTGGCGGTCCCGGTGGAAGCCCTGGAGCGGCTCGACGCCCTCCTACGCGGCGCGCCGCGGCGAGGCGGCTCCGTTCTGCTGCAGGACCCGGTCTTTGGGGCCCTGGGGTGGAGCCCGGCTGAAGCGCACGCGATCCTGCGCGGGCTCGGCTATGCGCCGGCGGGCAAGGCCGCGGCAGGCGAAGCCGCCGGCTGGCGCCTGCGAAAGTCCAGGCCGGCCACCGCCGCGCCGGCCCCGACCCACTCGGCGTTCGCCGCCCTCGCCGCGCTCAAGCCCGAGCCCCGCCGGCCTCGCCGCCCACGCCGGCGCGCGCCGGCCCGCGGCGCCGCGTGAACGGCGAAGACGCCTGCCGCGTGGATGTGTGGCTCTGGCGGGCCCGCATCCTCAAGACCCGCTCGCTGAGCGCCCGCTTCGTCGAGGAAGGCCGTGTGCGACTGCTTCGTGGCGGCGCCGAGACCCGCCTGGACAAGGCCAGCCGCACGGTCCGGGCGGGGGACGGGCTGGTGCTGGCGATCGGCGGGCGGCTGATCGCGGTCAGGGTCGAGGCGCTGGGCGAGCGGCGCGGTCCGGCAAACGAGGCGCGCGCCCTCTATTCGGCGCTTCAGCCCGCGGGCTGAAGCGACCGCACGAAGCGATCGGCCGCGGCGAAGATGGCGGCGCCTTCATCCGTCAGGCGCGCGTGCGCCTTCACAGGCCGCATGGCCGCGGCGTAGTCGGCGCGGAAGCTCGCCAGATCGCTCTTGGCCTGCGCGGCCTCGCCATCGTCCAGGCGGCCCGACGCCAGGAGGCGTTGCTCGCACCACGTCAGGCGCGCCAGCACAAAGGCGGCGTGGGCGACGCCCTCCAGTGGGCGCGGGTCCTCACGCAGCGGCGAGGGGTAGAGCGCTTCGCCGTCATCCTGCATCACCACAGGCTCACCCTTGGTCAGGCCGAAGAGGTGCAGGTGCGCCGTCTCGTGGACCAGGGCCTGGACCATGGCGTGACGGCCCGTGAGCCGGGGGCTGTTCACAAAGACCGCGCCCCACAAGTAAAACGTGGCGGCGCCGCCGAAGTCGACGCCCTCGCTCGACGCCCCATCGACCAGCACGATCTCCCGCAGGAGCGCCCTCAGCTCGCCTGCCAGTTCCGGGGCGGCCTCGCCCAAAAGCCTGAATGCTTCATCGATCAGCTCGCCGGCGCGTCCCTTCTCCGCCGCCGTGACCGCAGACAGATTCAGTCCCTCTTGATCGGAGCCCGCGAGCCGGCGGTAGCGATCGGCCTGGCCCGGTCCCAGCTCAGCGTCCGCCAGGGTCACCAGACGCAATGCGGGGGCTTGGGGCGATGAGGCCAGCAAGGCCGAGGCGAGGCGCCTCGCCTCGGCCACCCTATCGGCGGCCGCGGCAAGCACGAGGTCGGAATAGAGGCCGAAGGCCCCGGGCGGAGCGCCTTCCTTGCGAACCCTGCGGACCAGCGCAGCCGTCATCGACGGGTCCGTCCCCAGATCCCCGCCGATCGTGTCGAACAGACTCTGGAGGCTTTGTGCGAAGGCCTCGACGACACCCTGGTCGAGCGCGCGGGCGCTCGCCGAATCGGGGGCGAAGTCGTGCAGAATCTGGCGCCCAGGACCCTCTTGAGCGGCGATGCCGGCCGTTTGCGCCGTCACCGACGATGAGCCGCCTAGGCGATGCGCGACTTGACGATAACGCCAACCTTTGGGCTCGACGACTTCCTTATGACGCCAACCTTCGAGGTCGCGGACTTCTTGACGAACCCGATCTTCGACGTCGCCGACGGTTTGGCCGGCCCCGCGTCGGCTGGAGAGGCGGCGACGAATCCAAGCAAGGAAGCGCCTGCGAGCTTGGAGGCAAGGGTCATAAACTTCACCCGTCTGTTGGTCTGAACCTATGCCTCAAGTTAGTCGACCGAGGCCGAGACTGTCTAGTCCGCCGGCCCCTCGCTATAGGGCGGCATGATCATCTTGTTCACCTCCACGGGCCACACCGCGGCGGCCAAGGCCCTAACCGACGGCTCCTTCGGCTTCGGGCTGCCGCAGGTGCGGGTCATGGAATACGAGGATGCCTTCCAGAGCCGCGCCCTTCCGTCCGCGACCTACATCTTCGCCGACATCGAGCGGCTTGCCTCCTGGGAGCAGCGGGCGGCCTCGCTGCTCTACCGCCTGCTCGGCCAGGCCGGCCTCAGGCGCCTGAACAACCCCGCGCGGGTGATGGCGCGCTTTGAGCTCTTGCGCGCGCTCCGGCGCAATGGAACCAACCCCTTCGACGTCTACTGGGCCATGGCGCGGCCGCGGCCGCAGCGCTTCCCGGTGTTCGTAAGGTTCGAGAACAATCACGGCCGCCCTGGCGAGCTGCTCCCCGACCAGGCCGCGCTCGATCGCGAGCTCGACCGGCAAGTCCGCACCGGTACGCCCCTGCGGAGCCTGATCGTCACCGAGTACTGCGGCGAGCCCGCGCACGACGGCATCTGGATCAAGCGCGGCAGCTTCAGGCTCGGCCAACGGTTCCATCTGGACCACTACGTGGCGCAGGACGAGTGGCGGGTGAAATACGGGCGCGCCGACATGGCCTATGGACCTGGCGTGAAGGAGGCGATTCTGCAGGCCGAATACGACGAGGTCGTCGCCAACCTCGTGCCCGCGCCGGTGCGGTCGGCCTTCGCCGTTGGTGGCGTCGAGTACGGGCGCGCCGACCACGCCACGGTGGGCGGCCGCGAGGTGATCTACGAGATCAACACAAACCCGCATATCAAGCCGCGCGAGACTTTCCCGTCGGCCATCCGCAACGAGTCCAAGGCGGTCGCCCACGCCCGGCTGGCCGAGCTGTTCTGGGAGGTGGATTCCGGAGATGGGGGCGCGACCAGCGTCGCGCCGGCGACCCAGTTGCGCGTGGAACGGTTCATCCGCCGCGACGGATCGTCCGACGTGCTGAGGAGCTGATCAGGCCGCCTGGGCGTGGCCGGCGAGGCCCTGCATGATGATCCGGTTGACCTCGATCAGGGGTTGGATCTCCTCCTCGCGGCGCATCACCGCGCTGGAGTGACGGCTGACCCACAGGCTCAGCGAGATGATCTGCGCCCGCACCTCCACCGGCAGGGTGTTGGCCGGGGCGGCGCAATCGGCGGCCAGGGCCGACCACATCCGGCGGTTCCAATCGAGCGCATCGATCCGCGTCTGCAGCTGACTCGCGTCCGCTTCGGCCGCCTGCATCAGCGCCCGCGTCACCTCTCCGAAAAGGCGATATTCAGTGTCGCGCGGGTTCTCAGCCCGCTGCGCCGCCTTTTGATACGCCTGAAGCGACATTCCCCAACCTTTCGTCCTCGTATTCGATCAGTTTCCGGCACAGCATCAGCGCCTTGTAATATTCGTGCGCCATGGCGTGTTTGGAGATGTTCACGCAATCGGCCAGAACTTCCGGGTTGCGGATCACGCCCATGAACTCCGTCAACCTGAGCGCGAACTCGTCGTAGTAACGCGAAGCATTGGCCTCATCGAGATACATCATCATAACTGGGAAATAGATTCGACGCGCCGGCGTCTTCACGTCGTCGGCCTGCATGATGTCCTTCTCACGCAGCACAGATGCTTTGTTCTGAAGCAACAGAACACCACGCCGATCGCCGTTCTGGACCACGGCGCCGTTCAGCACGAATCTTTCGCCGGGCTTGAGCGAGAGCTTCAAAGGCACGATCGATTCCCCCGAGGACCGGCGGTTGCTCGACGCCTTCTCGCGCCCGATTCGCCGCCATCTCTTCAGTGTAGCAGCGATGGGTCACCCTAGGGACCGCTGGTTAACGCGCTCTTGCCTGGGGCGGCCAAGCATCTTTAGCGATGCATTAAGCATAACCCGAGCATCCAGGCGGGGCTCCAGCCGGATCGATCCCCATGCCCGCACGTCGTCTCGCCAAGGCCCTGCTCTCCGGCGCCGCCGTGGGGGCGGACGAGGCTTTGCCCGAGGCGGTGCGGCTGCGGCCGTCCGGCGGCGCGACCGGCGAGGCGGGCTCGGCCCCGGCCCTCGCGCGACTGAATGCCGCGGTCAAGGAGCTGCGAGCGCTCGCCGTCCAGCCCTACCTGCACAAGGCCATCGAGGCGATCAAGGCCGAGCAACCCAAGGCCGCGGCGGAGTTCGCGCTGCAGGCGCTCCAACACGACGAGACCAACGGCTACGCCTGGTACATCCTGGCCATCGCCAGGGACAAGGCTGGCGACTTCAAGAGTTCGCTGAAGTGCTACGAGGCCGCGCTCCAGCTCCTGCCCGACCATGCGGAGGTGGCCAACGACCTCGGACGTCTCGCCTACCGCCTGGGCCTGAAGCCGATCGCCGAAAAGCTGTTCGCCCACTACCTCCAGCGCTACCCGGACTCCGCGGACGCGGCCAACAACCTCGCTTGCGCCATTCGCGACCAGGGCCGCTACGGCGAAGCCATCGACATCATGAAGGCGGTGATCACCGCGGAGCCGGCCAACGGCCTGCTCTGGAACACGCTGGGAACCATCCTGTCGGAGCAGGGCGAGTTCGAGACCGCCATCACCTTCTTCGACGAGGCCATGCGCTGCGACGAAGGCCTGTTCCGCTCGCGCTACAACCGCGGCAACGCCAAGCTGCCGCTGGGCGACATCGACGGGGCGTTGGCCGACTGCGAGGCGGCGCTGGCAACGGTGCAGCTCCCCGACGAGACGGCGATGATGCGCCTCGCCAGGTCCACGATGCTGCTCAACAAGGGCCGCATCGGCGAAGGCTGGGATGTCTATGAGGCGCGGCTCGACCCGCATTTCGCCGACGTCACCCATTTCATGATCGACCGGCCGCGTTGGACGCCGACGTCCGAGCTGGCCGGCAAACGGCTCCTGGTGATGGGGGAGCAGGGCCTCGGCGACGAAGTGCTGTTCGGCAACCTGCTGCCGGACGTCATTGAGGCGCTGGGTCCCGAGGGCAAGCTCTACCTCGCGCTGGAGAAACGGCTGGTCCCGCTGTTCCAGAGGTCGTTCCCGGACGCCGTGGTCGGCGCCCACGCCACCTACAAGGTCGACACCCACACCGTGCGCGGCGCGCCCTTCGTTCAGGACCAGGGCGTGATTGACCTGTGGGCTCCGCTAGGATCGCTGCTGCGCCGTTTCCGCCGCACCGTGGACTCCTTCCCGGACCGTCCGGGATTCCTGACCGCCGATCCCGAACGGGTGGGCGAATGGCGCAAGCTGCTGGCTGAAGCTGCGCCTGCGGGCCCCAAGGTCGGCCTGCTCTGGAAGAGCCTGAAGCTTGAGGGCGCCCGCCGGCGCTTCTTCTCGCCGTTCGAGCAATGGGCGCCGGTGCTGCGCACTCCCGGCGTCGCCTTCATCAACCTGCAATACGGCGACTGCGCCGCTGAGATCGCCCAGGCCAAGGCCGAGTTGGGCGTCGAGGTGTGGACCCCTCAGGGAATCGACCTCAAGACTGACCTCGACGACGTCGCCGCCCTCTCCTGCGCGCTCGACCTGGTGATCGGCCCGGCCAACGCCACCAGCAACATCGCCGCCGCCTGCGGCGCGCCAGTCTGGCTGGTCTCGACGCCTGGCGCCTGGCCAAAGCTCGGGTCAGAGCGCTACCCCTGGTATCCGCAAGCTCGGGTGTTCAATCCGCCCGCCTTCACCCAATGGGGACCGGTGATGCAGGAGATGGCCGCCGCCCTCGGGGAGGCCTCTGCAAAGCTCGGAACGGAAGCCGCCGCTCCGGGTTGAACTCGGTGGGCGCGCCATCCTCGCGTCCGCCGAGGAGCCGCCGCCATGGCCGAGATCCCAGAAGCCGCCGAGCTCGACCCCCAGGATGTGGCCGAGACCTTCGACGAGACCCACCTGGACGAGGATGGAGCCGAGTTCGTCACACTCGAGGAGATGGACGACGTATTCGACGCGACCAGCGCCCTGGGCGACGCCCGCGACGTGACGGCGGCGGATGCCGGCGACCTCGATCCGGGCTCCCTGGATGACGAGGATCTGGAAGAAGACGAGGACGAGGACGAGCGGCTCGACGACGACCTCGAGGACCGCGCCGAAGATGATCGCGATGTGGACGCGGAAGACGTCGACGAGGAGGATGCCGTGGCTCAGCTGCAATGGGACGAAGCCGACGTCGAGGACGTCGCCGACGTCGATCCGGTGACCAAGCCCGAGGACGAGAAGGTCGAGGCCTACGAGTCGGACAGGCTGTCGGACCAGGACCTCTCCGAGCTCGGCTATCGCGGCCAGGCCGAGGGCGCTGGCGAGGGCGTGGACAAAGCGGGCGAGCGGCCGACCGGTCCGCACCCGGACGACGTCCCCGACGACGCCAACCCGCACCAGGACGAGCTCCTGGACGAGGGTGTGGAAGAGACCTTCCCCGCCTCCGATCCGGTATCGGTGAAACGGATCACCTGAGGTCGCTTACCGCGAATTCACTGGACCGGGCCCCGGGCGCCTTCCACCCTTGCGGTGAAAGGAGCCTTGGCCATGCGCCACCCCGCTGTCCTGCTCGCCGCCCCAGCCCTGCTCGGCCTGACCGCCTGCATCCCGCCCGGAGCCCGCCACGCCCGGCTGCAGCCCATCGCCAGGCTCGACTGCCCCGACGCGACCCATCAGCTTACTCGGATGAGGGCCGCGCCAGACGGCTCCGCCTGTGACTACACCGACGCATCGGGCGGCGAGGTCCAGCTTCGGTTGATCAAGGTCTCCACCAGCCCTGACGCGGCCCTCGACCCGATCGAAGAGCAGCTCAAGGCGCTGGTTCCGACCGCCTCGCCAACCGCCGCCGGGCCGGCCACGCCCCCGGCGCCTCCGGCTCCGCCCGTCTCGGGAGACCGATCACACAACGTCGACATCTCGCTGCCAGGAGTCTCGATCCACGCGCGTGACGAGCGGGCCAAGGTCCAGGTCGGCGGGATCGACATCAACGCCGACCACGACACCGACACCGTCCACATACAGGGCGGTTCCGGCCCGCTTGGCCCTAAGAGCCAGTTCACGGTCGACGCCCACAACGGCGGCGCCATCATCCGCTCGAAGGCGATGGGCGAGAACGTCCACGCCAGCTTGATCATCGCCAGCGAAACGCCCGGCCCGGACGGTTGGCGGGCGGTCGGCTACGACGCGGTCGGCCCAAAATCGGGCCCCTTGGTCGTCGCCACCATCAAGGCGAGGAACGGCCAGCACGACGACGTGTTCGAGGCCGCCAGGCGCCTCGTCACCCGCGTCGCGCGCGGCTAGGACGGATCCGGCCGTCGTGGCCGGACGTTGGGCTCAACGGGCTGGCTGGACCTCGACGACCTTGTAAGTCAGAGGGCGGCCCTCCTCGTCGGTCACGGTGACATATTCGCCGACCGCGAAACGGTGCTCGCCCAGCCGGTAGATCGGCTCGTCGTCGGCGGTATCCTCCTGCTCATAGTCGAAGAACCAGCGCTCGCCGCGGTGCATCAGTCGGCCGTCAACCGGATCCTCGTCGGGCGCGAAGCGGCGCACGCTGCATTGGCTGCGGTTCTTGGCGTACTCCGCCTCGTCGAGGCGGCCGTCATCGGTGAGCGGCGCAGTCAGCGCATAACCCCGATGGTCGTCGCCGCCGGCGAACTCTGTGCCCGGGTTGCGCGCGAGGCGCATGACGATGCGTTGAAGGGCCATTGTACAGGCGACTCCGTATGGACAGGACGGCTAGTGCGACAGGAAGAGCGAAGGCTGTTCCGCGCCAAGCAGGCTGCGCGTTGTGCCGCCGAAGATGAACTCGCGCAACCTCGGATGCCCGTAGGCTCCCGAAACCAGCAGGCAGGCCCCGGCGGCCCGAGCCCCGTGCAGGAGCAGGGAAGCCGCGTCACCGGTCCCCTCCAGGACCATGACCTCGGCCTCGACGCCACGCGCGTCGAGGAACTCCGCCAGCCTCTGCGGGTCGAACTCGCGCGTGGACGCGGCCGGCGCGCCCAGGATAACCACCTTCGACGCCTTCTCGAGGAGCGGAAGGGCCGTGCGCGCGGCGCGGGTCGCCTCCTTGCCCCCGTCCCAGGCCACCGCCATGACGCCGTCGGCCGACAGGCCGGGACGCGCCACCACGGTCGGTCGCTGCTCGTTGGCGACCAGCTGTTGGAAGGCCTCCGCCAGGGGTCCGCGTCCCCGCGCCGCCTCCTGGTCGAACACCACGACGTCCGAGAGCCGCGATTCCACCGCGAGCGAAGCCCACACCGGCGATTCCAGCGTCAGCAAGCTCTTGCGGGCCGCCGGACACGCGTCCAGGGCGGCATGGGCGTTTTTCTCGCCCTGGCTCGCCGCCTCCTTCAGGCTTTCGACGGCAGTGATCTGCACCCCGCCCATGAAGCCTTCGCCCATCCAGGGCATCAGGTCGGCGACATCGGCGGGGGCGTAGACGCCCGCCACCTCCGCATCGAAGGGCCGCGCCAGCTCGGCGGCTGCGGCCAGCACCTGGGCGTCGCCCTTGCCGCCTGAGAGGGGCGCCATGATCCTCGCCCAACTGGACTTGCCGGTCTGCGCCATGCGTCGTCCCGCCTCGCCTGCTCGATCCAAGGCCGCAACGGCCATTCCTGACAAGCAACGAACGCGTGTCAATCGCGTCGCGCGGGACCCAAGGCGAGGCTCGCGGCCGACAGGTGGAAGGACAGGATCGGCGCCAGGTCCTGCAGCATCGAGAGGGAGCCTGCCGAGGCCCAGCTCGCACGCCCGAACTGGAGCCGGCCCGACACCCGGCCCGTCGCCGACACGGCGGAGGAATCGCCCGGCTGGGCCAAGGAGACCGGAGCGACCACGGTCATCAGACCAGGGCCGCGAGGCCGCCATCTGAGCCGGGCGATCGGTCCGTCGTCGTCGACCGCCTCGGCGCCGATGTCCGGGCTTCCGCGGAACTGCGCGAGGCGCTTGGGAATCGCCCAATTGCGCCGTCCTCCCTCCGACGCGAACGGATTGTCGACCCAGATCCACGGCACGGTGACGGCCAGGCGCATCCCTCGCCGCACCAGCACGCCGACCGCCAGCTCGTCATAGGCCAGAAGGCCGCCTGCCCCGTACCTCGCCCAGAACGCCCCGACCACCAGCCGCCCGCCGAGGCGGGCCAGCCGCCAGCCCGGCGGCGGAGCCGCGTCGATGCTGACCAGGGGAGCCAGCCAGACGGACAGCCAGACCTCGCCCTTCAACAGCCAAGGGGGCCCTGGCGCGGGCTCGGGCGTTGTAGGCATCGCTGGCCGCAATCCTTCAGGCGCGCGGTCGTTCCCACTGGGCGGAGATGTGGATGACGATGCACGACGCCGGCCGGCGTGTGGAGCGCCTGGGCCAGAGGGCGCTGTGGGCGGCCTTGGCGTTGCTGTTCCTTGGCATCGGCCTGCAGAAGCTGACCGCCTATGAGGCCTACGCCGTGGCCCCGATCGCCGCACGCAGCCCATTGCTCGGCTGGGTCTACGTCTGGCTGGGTCCGCGCGGCGCCAGCGCCCTGTTCGCGGCTATCGAGATCCCCACCGGCGTCGGCCTGGCCCTTGGGGTGGCGCGACCGACGGCCTGGCCCGCCCGCGCCGCGGCCGCCGTGGCCGCCATCACCGCCTTCGTCACCCTCAGCTTCGTCGCGAGCACACCCGGCGCCTTCGTTCGCAGCCATGGCCTTATCCTGCTCTCGCTGGGCGTCGGCCAACTCTTCATCAAGGATGTCGTGCTGCTGGCGGCCGCGGTCACCCTGTTCGGCGCGGGGAAGCGCGCGGACCTGTCCCTGAGGGCCGCCGGTCCTGAACCGTCTTCCTCGCGCGGCGTTCCGCCGGACAGGACCTGGTCAAGCCGCCCTGACGGGCCATCGCCGATGGAGGATCAGCTGAACGAGGGTGAAGCGATCCTTCCAGCGCATATCGAGCAGACCGTGCAGGCGATCACGCGGCTGCACGCCAACCACCGGCGCGGCGCCACTCGGCTCCAGCGCGCGGTGGACCGCCTCGCGCGCTTCTTCGGACGTCCCCGCTTCGTCGGCGTCGTGGCCATCGTCGTGGCGAGCTGGATCGGCGCCAACCTGCTGCTCATGCGCGCCGGGCTGAAGGCGTTCGACCCCGTTCCCTTCGGGGGCCTTCAGGGGATCACCAGCCTCAGCGCCCTGCTGATGACCATCCTCATCCTCATCAGCCAACGGCGGGAAGACGAGCTTACCCATCTTCGCGAGCAGCTCACCCTCGAGCTCGCCATCCTCGGCGAGCAGAAGACCGCCAAGGTAATCGAGTTGTTGGAGGAGCTTCGCCGCGACCTGCCGATGGTGCACGACCGCTCCGACCCGGACGCCGAGATCCTGGCCCGCCCTGCCGATCCGGAAGCGGTCCTGGAAGCCCTGAAGGAGCGCGACGAAGGCCCCGAGCCGTCGATGTCGTGATCGCGCCTCAAAACGGACGGGCGGTCGCCGCCCCGGAATGCTAGGCGACCTGCCGATGCCGAAGCCTCTGAATCAACCTTCGCCGCCGCGCGCCTGGCAGCGCATGCTGTCGGGGCGCCGGCTCGATCTGCTCGACCCATCGCCGCTGGACATCGAGATCGACGACATCGCCCATGGGCTCGCCCGTGTCGCCCGCTGGAACGGCCAGACCACGGGCATGCATGCGTTTTCGGTGGCCCAGCACTGCATCGTCGTCGAGGAGCTGGTCCGGAAACTGAAGCCGGACGTGGAGCCGCGCTGGCGGCTGGCCGCCCTGCTGCACGACGCGCCCGAATATGTGATCGGAGACATGATCTCGCCGTTCAAGGCGGCGCTGGGCCTCGACTACCACGCCTTCGAAGAGCGGCTGGAGCGGGCCGTGCATCTACGATTTGGTCTGCCGGCGAAGCCGCCTGCGGAGATCAAGCGGACGATCAAGGCGGCAGACCGCATTTGCGCCGGCTTCGAGGCGGTCGACCTGGCCGGGTTCTCCGCGGCGGAGGCGCTGGCAATATTCGGGACGCCGCCCCAGGGCGTGCATCTGAAGCTTGAGCCATGGCCGGCGTCGGAGGCCCAGGCCCGTTACCTCGAGCGGTTCGACAGACTGTTCCGGCTCTCCCAGCGCGGGAGCGCGTCATGACCCTCATCGTCAGCCCGCTGAGCCGCATCGCCGAGGTGATCGAGGCGCGCCAGCCCTCGCACCTGATCACCCTGCTCGATCCCGGTCACGCCCTCGAAACTCCAGCCGCCTTGGCGGGTCGTCACCTCAGGATCGGAGTCAACGACATCTCCGGCGTGGCCGAAGGGCTCACCCGGCCCGAGGAGTCGCACGTGCTGGAGATCCTGGAGTTCGGCCGCGGCTGGGACGAGTCGCGGCCGCTGCTGGTGCATTGCTGGGCCGGCATCAGCCGGTCGACGGCGACGGCATTCCTCCTGGCCTGCGAGCGCAATCCGCACGCGCCGGAGCGGGAGATCGCCAGGCGCCTTCGCCGCGCGGCGCCGCACGCCTATCCCAACCGGCGCATCGTCGCCCTGGCCGACGACCTGCTTGGCCGGCGGGGCCGCATGGTCGACGCGGTCGACGAGATCGGCCGCGGGGAGGTCCAGTTCGAGGGTTATCCGTTCGACCTGCCAGCCCGGTACTGAGGCGCCGCCTCGGGGTGGTCAGCCGCGTCCGCGGTAAGGCTGCACGCCGGTGTCGGGGACCCACAGGCCCTCGGGCGGGGCGCCAGTCTGGTGGAAGACGTCGATCGGGATGCCGCCGCGCGGGTACCAGTAGCCCGCGATGCGGAGCCACCAGGGCTCGGACGCCGACACAATGCGCTTGGCGATCGACACCGTGCAGTCCTCGTGGAAGGCCCCGTGGTTGCGAAACGACCCGAGAAACAGCTTCAGCGACTTGGACTCGATCAGCCAGTCTCGTGGTGCGTAGTCGATCACCAGGTGGGCGAAATCAGGCTGGCCGGTCACCGGGCAGAGCGCCGTGAACTCCGGCGCCGTGAAGCGCGCCAGGTAAAGGGTGTCCGGATGCGGGTTGGCGACCCGCTCCAGCACCGCCTCTTCCGGGCTGGCGAAGGGGCCCGCAGGGCGGCCGAGTTGGGTCGAGGATTCGGTCATGGGCCACGGTTAGCCGCCCATGGCCGCCCACGCAACGCGGCGCCCAACCATTAACCAAGTTCGCCGCCTACAAATTAGGCGCCAACAATGTGCAGCGCACAATGGCGCGTCAGGCGCCGGCATTCCGCGCCGCGTCCCGCCTCGCGGATTGATCCGACTCCGGCCGTCGAAGGATCGTTCGAAGGCCTCGCCAACGGGGGGCCGACGCGGCGCCTTACTGTGCCCGCGCCTGACAAGGGGATAAACCATGAAACTACTGAATCTGTCTGTGTGCGCCGCAGTGTCCAGCCTGGCGCTGGGCGCGGCCGCATACGCCGACGACGCGCCGGCGGCCGCGGCTCCAGCTGCGCCGGCGGCGCCCGCGCCCGCGCCCTTGGGTTCGCCGGCCATGTCGCCGACCATCTCCGCAAACCCTGCGCCGGCCAGCTTCAACGCCGGGCCGCTGGGAAATATCTCGGTCGGCGGGGCCATCACCGGCATCGTCATCGGCCAGGACCACCACGTCTTCGGTGACCACCGCTGGCAGGGCGACATCTCCAACGGCCAGGTCTGGGTCGAGAAGACGGACGGCGTGCTGCAGTTCTTCGTCGAGGCCGGGGCCTATTCCTTGCCCACGGTCGGCGTGCCCTACATCAAGGCGCGGACTTTGACCGACGCCAGCTTCGACGTGGTGCCGGTGGCCTATGTGAAGCTGGTCCCCAACGCCAACTTCAATATCATGGTCGGCAAGCTGCCGACCCTGGTGGGCGCCGAGCTCGGCTTTACCTTCCAGAACATCAACATCAACCGCGGCCTGCTCTGGAACCAGGAGCCCTTGTTCAGCCGCGGCGTGCAGGCCAATTTCACCAAGGGCCCGCTGTCAGTGTCCTTCTCGGTGAACGACGGCTACTACTCCAAGAACTACACTTGGCTGTCGGGCCTGATCGCCTACACCGTCTCCCCGAGCGACACGATCTCGTTCGTCGGCGCGGGCAACGCCGGCCACACCACGCGGACCAGCTTCACCACACCGCTCACTCTGAACAACAGCTCGATCTACAACCTGATCTGGACCCACACCTCGGGTCCGGTGACGATCACGCCGTACGTGCAGTACAGCCACGTGAGCGCCGACCCGGGCTTCGGCTACACCCACTCGGCGAGCACCTACAGCGGCGCGATCCTGGCCAAGTACAGCGTCACTCCCGAGTTCTCACTGGCCGCCCGTGGCGAGTACCTGAAGACCACGGGCAGCGTGCTCAACGGCGCGCCCAACCTGCTGTACGGGCCGGGCAGCAAGGCCTGGTCCCTGACCTTCACCCCCGGCTTCCAGCGCAAGCTCTTCTTCCTGCGCGGCGAGATCGCCTACGTGAAAGTCATCGACGCGACCCCCGGTTTTGCGCTGGGACCGTTCGGGCTGAACAAGTCGCAAGTCCGCGTCGCCGGCGAAACCGGAGTTGTTTTCTAGGGGCTGTTCCTCCCCCAGTCGTCACGCTGAAAGCCGCCTTCCCTAGGGGCGGGTTCCCCCGCAGCGTGGCTCAAGGCGGCCGCCGCAGCAATGCGGCGGCCGTTCTGCTGTTCGCGGCCCCTGGCCCGCAGAACTGTCACGGGAATCTGCCAATTCCGCGGTGACGCGCGGGAGGATCGGCATGTCGCACCTGATCACCGTCTGCCCCTCGGAAGGGGGTTGGGCCCTCTATCGGGATGGGCGGGCCCTCTGGACCTTCGCGGCGGCCGACGAGGCCGACTGGGCGGCCCGCACGCTGGCCGGCTTCCTGGCCGAGCAGGACTCGCCTGTGGAGCTGAGGCTTGAGCGTCGGGACGGCCAAGTGGCCGTCCAAAGGCTGGTGGGCCCCGATATTGTCCTACGCACCCTGGAGCCGGCCTGATGCGGACGTACGCCCGCCCGTTGCGCGTCGCTCTCGTGGGAGGCTCCTATCACGCGGTGAAGGACGGGATGACCCTGACCCTCAACCGTCTGGTGGCCTTTCTGCGCCGCTGCGGCGTGCGCGTCCTGGTGTTCGCCCCTGCGGGCAAGCCGGCCTTCGCCCACCAGGGGCGGCTTGTCCAGGTCCCCTCGGCGCCGCTGCCTCTGCGGTCCGAATACAGGCTCGCGCTCGGTCTGCCAGCGGCGCACCAGCGACTGATGCAGGACTTCGCGCCCGACCTCATCCATCTCGCCACACCAGACCTGCTCGGCTGCGACGCGCTGCGGCTTGGCCAGAGGCTGGGCTGTCCGGTCGTGGGCTCCTATCACACCCGCTACGAGAGCTACCTCTCGCACTACGGCGCCGGCCTGCTCGCCGGCCCGCTGGCCGGCCACATCCGCCGCTTCTACGACGCCTGTCGCGAGGTCTATGTCCCCTCCCCCTCCATGGCCGAAGCCCTGCAGCAGACCGGCGTGGGGTCGGATATCCGGCTGTGGGGCCGGGGCGTCGACGCCCAGCGGTTCAACCCGGCCAAGCGCTCCCAGGCCTGGCGCGCCGCGCGGGGCGTCGGGCCGGACGAGCTGGTCGTGGCCTATGTCGGCCGGGTTGTGCGCGAGAAGCGGATCGGCGTGTTCGCGAAGGCGATGCGCGAGCTCGAGGCTCGCGGCCTGCCCCATCGGGTGCTGGTGGTGGGCGATGGTCCCGACCGCGCCGGCCTGCAGGCCCGATTGCCCCGCGCCGTTTTCACGGGCTTTTTGGACGGTGAGGAGCTCGCCACCGCCTATGCGTCCGCCGACCTGTTCGTCTTTCCGTCCGACACCGAGACCTTCGGCTCGGTCACCCTGGAGGCCATGGCCTCGGGTCTGCCCACGCTCTGCGCCAATGCCACCGGCAGCCGCTCGCTGGTGGATCATGAGGTCACCGGCTTCCTCGAAGACGCCGGCGACGCCGCCGCCTTCGCCGGGCGCATCCAGGCGCTGGCCGCCAATCCGGGGCGCCGGGCAGACATGGGCGAGGCGGCGCGGCGGCGCAGCCTCGATTACGGTTGGGACGAGGTGTTGGGGTCCTTGCTGGACCGGTACGAGGCGGTGGCCGCAGCCGCATGAAGGTCGCGGACGTCTCGGGCTTCTACTCGCCGGCCGGCGGCGGCGTGCGCACCTATGTCGATCAGAAGTTCGAGGCCGCCCGACGGCTTGGCCACGACCTGACGGTCATCGCGCCCGGCGCAACCAATCGGGTCGATTCCCGGCCCGGGGGGCGGGTGGTCTGGGTCGAAGGCCCGCCTATGCCGTTCGATCCGGCCTATCGCAGATTCTCCCGGCCCGCGGCGGTCTGGCGGATCCTCGACGCGCTGGCGCCGGACATGGTGGAGGGATCCTCCCCCTGGCGCAGCGGCGTCATAGCCGGCCGTTGGCCCGGCCGGGCGGCCCGCGCCTTCGTCTTCCACCAGGATTTCGTCGCCGGTTATCCCCAGACGCTGCTGGACGGATTTCTCGCCCCCGAGGCGGTGGACCGGCTGTTCGCACCCTACTGGGCGCGCCTGCGGCGGCTCAGCCTGGCGTTCGACGTGACGGTCGCCAGCGGGGCGTGGCTGGCGCAGCGGCTGGCCGGGTTCGGCGTACACCGGCCCGTGGCCGTGCCTTTCGGCGTCGAGGCCGGCCGGTTCAGTCCGGCCCTGCGCGATCCCGTCCTGCGCGCGGAGGTCCTGGCGCGTTGCGCCACGCCCAGCACCGGGCGGCTCCTGCTCAGCGTCGGGCGGCTGCACCCGGAAAAGCGGCAGCGCGTAATTATCGACGGCTTCGTGCGCGCTCGGGCGCGCGGCGGCGAGCCGATTGGCCTCGCGATTGTCGGCGATGGCCCGGACCGGGCCGGAATCGAGGCGCTCGCCCGGCGGGCCGGGGCCATCTGGCTTGCCGGCGCCATCAAGGACCGCGACCAGCTCGCTCGACTGTTCGCCAGCGCCGACCTGCTGCTACACGGCTCCTCCGCCGAGACTTACGGGCTGGTTGTCGCCGAAGCCATGGCGTCGGGCCTGCCCGTCGTGGCCCCGTCCGCGGGGGGCGCGGGAGAGCTGGCGCGCCGCGGCCCCGCTCGCCTCTACCCCGCCGGCGACCCGGAGGCCCTGGCTGAAGCGATCCTGCACATGCTGCGGACAGCGCAAGCACGCAGCGCGGCGCCGATCCCGACCGCAGAGGAGCACTTCGAGAGGCTTTTCGACCTCTATCAAGACCTGTTGGACGCCCGCGCCGGCATGGGGCAAGCGGCCTGAGAGTCCGGCCTGCCCGCCCTCAGTGGGTCGGCGGCGCCTTGCGGCCCCGGAGGTGCAGATAGGCCGGGTCGAACTCGGCCGCCGCCAAGAGACCATTCCAGTCCTGCACGGTGAGGCGGCCGCCCCGCAGGTTGACCAGGCCTTTGGCGCGCAGGCGTTGCAGCACCCGGTTCACGTGAACGATCGACAGGCCCACCGCGTCGCCGACATCAGCCTGGGTGAGCGGAAGGTCGAAGCCCATCTCGGCGGGCAGGCCGAGTGCGAGCAGCTTGGTCCGAAGCTCGCAGACCAGGTGGGCGACCCGGCCATAGGCGGTCCGCCTCCCCAACCCGACGATCCACTCCCTCAGGACGGACGCGTCGGCAAGGTTCAGTCGCCACAGGGCGGCCCCGGCGCCCGGGTGCCGGTGCATGACCTCTCGCAGCCGGGCGTGCGGAATCATGGCCATCTTGACCGTGGTCAGCGCGCCAACAGAGTGGTCCATCTCCATCCATAACGCCTGCAGGTCGCAGGCCTCGCCGGGAAGGTTGAAGGCGATGATCTGCCGCCGCCCCTCGCTCAGCAGCTTGTAGCGGCAGGCAAGGCCCTCCAGCATCACTGCGCACTCGGTCGGGCACGTGCCATCGCGCACGATGTCCTCGTCCCTGTGGACCGTCCGGGTGTGGCTGACCGCGGCGGCGAGGGCGGACTTCTCTTCCGCGCCAATGGCGCCGTAGCGCTCGAGGCTTCGAAGGAACAACTCGATCACGGCCGGTCCCGCGTGTCCGCGCCCCCGCCCTGCGGCGCGGACGGCCGTCCTTCACGCGTGGCGAACGAATGATGAAGACGCCCAAGCGCAGGCCGTCTGTCCGCTAGCGAACAATCCGCGCCCTCAGGATGGCGGATTGCGCGGCTCCAGGCCCATTTCCACGGCCCGGCGATGGACGCTGGCGTAGCATTCGCAACTGCGCGCCTCGAGACCCTTGCGGTCGAGGATGCGCACGGAGCCCCTGGAATAGTCGATCAGGCCCGCCTTCTCGAGGGTCCGGGCCACCAGCGAGACAGTGCTGCGTCGGGTGCCGAGCATGTGGCCGAGGAATTCCTGGGTAAGGGTCAGATTGTCGTCGCCCAGTCGGTCGTGGCACCGGAGCAGCCAGCGACAAAGCCGCTGGTGCACCTCGTGACGCGCCAGGCATGCGGCGGACTGGCGGCTCTCGGCGGTGATCAGGTCCGCGGCTAAGCTCAGCCTGTGGCGCAGAGGTTCGTGCGTTTGGGCGATCTCCCGCAGCCGCGAGAGCTCGATCCGCGACGCCTCGCCGGGCGCCTGTCCGATCGCCTGGCCGAACGCAGGCGCAGGCCGCAGGTCGGCGGTGGCGCCCACCACCCCCTCGCGCCCGACGGTGGCGTTCTCGACTGTGAAGCCGTCCGAAAGGGTGGTGACCAGCGAGATCAGCCCACGCTCGACGAACCAGGCGTGGCGAAGCTCGTCGCCGTCCTCGTAGAAGGGATAGCCCTGGGAGAAGGGCACGCGCTCGAGGCTGTCGGCTAGGGTGGCGCGGACCGCAACGTCCAAGCTGGCGATCAGCAGGTTTCCGCGCGCGGATGTCATGCCGTTCCGTTGGTTTCCCGGGATGTGGGCGCGCCCCCGCGGCTCGCGGAAATGGGCTGCGGCGCGCCCGGCGCCGCAGCGGCCCCCCGACAGGCCGTGTCACGCAGATAGGGTGGGAGCACCTGGGTGTCTGTTCGCGCGCAGACATACCGCCACGGCCGGACGGCTAGTCCGGATCGATGCCGAACTCCCGCTCCCGTTGGCGAAGGGTGGCGTAGCATTCGCACGCCCTGGCCTCGAGGCCCGGACGGTCGAGCACGGTGATCCGACCGCGCGAATAGCGGATCAAGCCCGCCTTCTCGAGCCGGGCGGCCGTCTGGGAGACCGTGCTCCTCTGGCTCCCGAGCATATGCCCGAGGAATTCCTGGGTCAGCGGCAGCAGATCCCGGCCCAACCGGTCCTGGCATTTCAGCAGCCATCGACACAGGCGCGGCTCCAGATCGTGACGCGCCAGGCACACGGCAGATTGACGGTTGTCCGCTGAGATCTGGTCGGCGAACCGGCTGATCCGCGACCTCAGGACCGCAGAGCTGTCCGCCGCCTCCGCAAGGCGGCCGAGATCGATCTGCAGCGCTTCGCCGGGCGCCTGGCCGATGGCGCTGCCGATCGAAGGGCTGGGACGGAGGTCCGGCGTCAGCCCGATCGCTCCCTCGCGGCCGATGATGGCGGTCTCCACGCCGAACCCATCGGACAGCGTGGTGACGAGGGAGATCAGGCCCGTCACCACGAAGAAGGCGTGGTGCATCTCCTGGCCGTCCTGGAAGAAGCTGTACCCGGATCCGAACGACATCGGGCGCACGTGACGGGCGATGATCTGCCGCTCGTGGTCGTCCAGGCCGCTAAGCAGGCGGTTCGACATAAGGTCGGCAGCCATTGGTCCGGTCCTGGCGGGGCCGAACCCTTTTTCCGGCGATCGTCACAAGGGGCGCCGGGACACGGCGTGCGGCGGGACCATGCGCCGACTACGCCCTTACGTATGTCCGCTCGCGCACACAGGATTGCTGGCGCGTCCCGCCTATCCTGGCTAGACCGCATCGATCAAAGCGCGGCGAATTGCGCCCGAGGAGCTGGCCGTGACGGCGCGGCCCGACAACCAACTGCTCAAGGCCCTTTCAGGCCCCGACTTCGGGCGGCTCGGCCCGCGCCTGCGTATGGTCGAGCTCAAGTCCGGCGATTCGATCTACGAAATGGAGGACGTGGTCGACGCGGTATGGCTGCCGGAGCGCGGGCTGCTGTCGATCATATCGATCATGCACTCGGGCCAGTCGGTGGAGTCGGCGATCGTCGGCCGCGAGGGCGGTTTTGGTTTCATCGAGGCCTGCGGCGCCGGGATCACCTTTTCCCGATGCATCGTGCAGTCCGATGGACGGTTCTGGCGGCTGCCGGCGACAGATTACCGGCACGCATACGGGGAAAGCGCGTCGCTGCGCGCCACCATCTCCAACCATATCGAGCTGCTGCTCACGGAGGCGCGTCAGACCATCGCCTGCCACTCGCTGCATTCGGCCGAGCAGCGCCTGGCGTGGTGGCTGCTGGAGGCGCAGGACCGGATCGGCGGGGACGACCGGCTGTTTCTCACGCAGGATTTCCTGGCCGCCATGCTCGCCGTCCGGCGCAGCACCGTCAGCATCGTCGCCTCCCGGCTCCAGGCCCAGGGGCTGATCGGCTATTCACGCGGGTGCATCGACCTGCTGGATCGCGAGGGTCTGCAGCGGGCCGCTTGTGAGTGCTACGCCACCACCCGCGGATATCGGCGGCGAATCGAGGGGCAGCTCGGCGCAGGCGGCGCCGAGAACGGCGGCTGAGCCTTTCGCTATGTTCGACAACGAACATTAGAATGGCCGCCGAGGCCGGAACGGCCTATCCTTGAAGCATCGTCGGCATCCGAATGGGCCGCACGGCGACTGAGAGATGTGTGCGCTCCCGCCTTTTGCAACGGAGTGCCTTCGTGGAACGCTACTTTTTCCACGTGCAGAACGGCTTCCTCTCACGAGATGAAGCCGGGATGGTGCTCCCGAGCCTCGATGCAGCCAAGACCGCGGCGGTCAAGCTCAGCAGCACCCTGATCCAGGAATGTGACCGATCGATCTGGGATGGAGAGCCGTGGTCGCTCGTGGTCGAGGACGCCAACGGGCTAGCCCTGTTCATGCTATACTTCAGCGCGATCGTCTCTCCGGCCGCCTCGTTCGGGCATTAGCCCCATCGTCCAACCTCGGGCGCCCGCTCTAGATGTGCAGGGCCCGGCCGTAGGCGTCCAGCACCGCCTCGTGCATGGCCTCGGACATGGTCGGATGCGGGAACACCGTGGCCATGAGCTCCGCCTCGGTGGCCTCCAGCGTCATGGCCAGGGCGTAGCCCTGGATCATCTCGGTGACCTCGTGGCCGATCATGTGGGCGCCGATCAGGGCGCCGGTCTTGGCGTCGAACACGGTCTTGACGAAGCCTTCGGTGGCGCCCGAGGCGATGGCCTTGCCGTTCACGCGGAAAGGGAAGCGGCCCACCTTGACCTCGCGCCCGCCCTCCTTGGCCTGGGCCTCGGTCAGGCCGACCGAGGCGATCTGCGGCTCCGAATAGGTGCAGCCGGGGATCGGGGCCGTCAGGTTGGCCGGCTTCAGCCCGGCGATGTGCTCCACGCAGTGCACGCCCTCGTGCGAGGCTTTGTGCGCGAGCCAGGGCGGCCCGGCGATGTCGCCGATGGCATAGAGGCCCGCGACGCCGGTGGCGCAGTGCTCGTCGATCACCACGTGGGTCCGCTCGACCTTCGCGCCCAGAGCCTCCAGCCCGAGGTCCTCGACGTTGCCGACGATGCCCACCGCGACGATGGCCACCTCGGCCTTCAGCGTCTCGGCCTTGCCGCCGGCCTCGAGCTCCAGCGCGACCCCGTCCTTGCTCTTGGTCAGCTTGTTGACCTTGGCCCCCACCCGGAACTTCAGCCCGCGCCGCTCGAACGCCTTCTGGGCCGCGGCGGACACCTCGGCGTCTTCCACCGGCAGGATGCGATCGAGCATCTCGACCACTGTAACTTCCGCGCCCAGAGCCTTGTAGAAGCTCGCGAACTCGATGCCGATCGCGCCTGAGCCGATGACCACCAACGACCTCGGCGCGGCCTTGGGGACCATGGCCTCGCGGTAGGTCCAGACCCGCTCCCCGTCCGGCTCCAGGCCGATCTGCGGGATCGCGCGCGCCCGCGCGCCGGTGGCCAGGATCACCGACTTGGCCTGCACCGTACGCTCTCCCCCGGCCTTGAGCGCGATGACGACCTTGGGCGCGGGCGAGCCCTTCTCCAGCCGCGCGGTCCCCTCGATCACCTCGATCTTGTTCTTCTTCATCAGGAAGCCGACGCCGCCGTTGAGCTGGGCGGCCACCTTGCGCGAGCGCTCCACCACCTTGGCGACGTCGAAGGCCGGCTTCTCCGCCGAGAGCCCGTAGTCGTTCAGGTGCGAGAGCTGCTCGAACACCTCGCCAGTCTTGAGCAGCGCCTTGGTCGGGATGCAGCCCCAGTTCAGGCAGATGCCGCCCAGCGCCTCGCGCTCGACGATCGCGGTCTTCATGCCGAGCTGGGCCGCGCGGATGGCGGCCACATAGCCGCCCGGCCCCGAGCCGATGACGATCAGGTCGAAATCCATCGGTCAGGGTCCCTAGGCCAACATCGTCACGGGGTCTTCGATCAGGGTCTTGAAGGCCTGCATCCAGCGCGCGCCGATGGCGCCGTCCACCACCCGGTGGTCGCAGGTCAGGGTGACGCTCATCACCGTCGCCACCGCCAGCTGGTCGCCGTGCGCCACCGGACGCTTCTCGCCGGCGCCCACCGACAGGATCGCCCCCTGCGGCTCGTTGATGATCGAGGAGAAGCTGCGGATGCCGAACATGCCGAGGTTCGACACCGAGAAGGTGCCGCCCTGGAATTCCTCGGGCTTCAGCTTGCGCTCGCGCGCCCGCTTGGCGAAGTCCTGGGTGGCGCGGGCGATGTCGGCCAGGCTGCGATTCTCGGCCTCGAAGATGATCGGCGTGATCAGCCCGCCGTCGATGGCCACCGCCATAGCCACGTCGGCGTGATGGTGCAGGGCGATGCCCTCGGGCGTGAAGGAGGCGTTGGCCTCGGGCACCCGCTTCAGGGCGACCGCCGAAGCCTTGATCACGAGGTCGTTGACCGAGACCTTCACCCCGTCCTTCTCCAGCAGGGCGTTGATGCGGCTACGGGCCTCCAGCAGACGGTCGATCTCCAGGTCGATGGTGAGCGGGAAGTGGGGGATGTCGCGGAAGCTCTCGGTCAGGCGCTTGGCGATCACCTTGCGCATGCCGTCGAGCGGGACGAGGTCGTAGCTGCCCGGCTTGATGCCGTGCTGCTCAAGCGAAAGCGCCTGGCGCGGCTCGGCGCGCGGGGCGCCGGCCGGCTGCAGCTGCGCCGCGGGGCGGGCGGCCGGGGCCGTCCCGCCCTTGCCCTCCACGTCGCGCTTGATGATCCGTCCGTGAGGGCCCGAGCCCTGCACGCCCGACAGATCGATCCCACCCTGCTCGGCGATGCGCCGCGCCAGGGGCGAGGCAAAGATGCGCGGCCCGCGTCCGGACGCCAGGGCGGCGGCCTTTGCAGGCACGGGGGCGTTGGCCGCCTGAGAGGCCGGGGCCGGAGCCGGCGCGGCGGCCGGCTCGGGCTTGGCCGGCGGCGGCGCCTCGGCCTTGGCTGGAGCGGGCGCGGCGGCGGGGGCCGGCGCGGCGGCGCCGCCCTCCCCCTTCAGCCGGGCGATCGGCGCATTGACCTTGACCC
>FTHL01000261.1_pt1 | contig 22453 bp, 24 predicted proteins | sample 1640951 | NCBI WGS metagenome assembly FTHL01 (sample SAMEA3914788, study PRJEB12502) | metagenome | biome: forest; material: soil | place: Canada | collected 2011-07-03 | depth 0.1 m
GCCTCGGCCACACCGGCAGCTCCAACAACCAGAGCTACAGCTTCGCCGGCTACAATCCCGCCGGCCAGATCGGCGGCCGCACGGCCAGCAACGACGCCTGCGGATGGAACAACGCCCTGAACCTCAGCCAGGCCTACGCCGCCAGCGCCAAGAACCAGTACGCCAGCGGGCGGTGCGGCCTACCAGGTTCCTTTGCCCCAGTAGAAGCTGCCCCAAAGACTGACCGCATTGGTCGTGGTCACGTGACTGCGATTGTCGGCTTGGTCGTGGGTATACTGGGTCTGGAGATTGTTGTTCACCGTGCCGGTGTGCTTCACCATCACCACCCGGCCGTGCGTGTCATAGGTATAGGTGATCGTCTCCGACGCAAGCGCCGGGGCGGCCCAGGCCGCGGCGATCAAGACCAATGGCAAAATACGCATTCCGCCCTCGTTTTCCGATCCACGCGCCTGGACGTTGAGTCACAGACGAATACAGGCGACTTCCTTCGCCGAAGTCAACGTGACAGCTTCGATCGGCGCGCCGCCGTGCAATGGCCACGTCGCCGGCTATGCTGGGGCCGTCCAGGAGGAGCCCCATGCGCCGACGTCAATTCCTTTCGACCCTGCCGCTCGCCGCCGCCACGCCGGTGCTGGCCCAATCGTCCCTGCCGGGGACCGGCCGCTTCGCGGGGCAGGGCTGGGCGACTGTAGAGGCCCAGACGGAGCTGAGGCTGGCCGAGCTCAAGTCCAGCCAAGTGGTTGTCGGCGGCGGGTCAGGGCCGATCCAGAGCCTCGGCCCCTGCAACGGGGGGGAAGGGCCCCGGACCCTGCTCTTCCAGGGACGGACCGTGCTCTTCGACGGTCCTGGCCTCGTCCTCAACAACGGCGGGCTTCCGTACCGCACCCGCGCCGGCGACATCGGCACCGCCTATCCGACCGGCGCCGGCGTCTGGCGTCTGGTCATCGACAAGGGCAACACCCTCCTGACCAAGGACTCCCTGCCCGATCGCGGCGGCGGCACGGTGCGATTCGGCGTGCCCGACGACGCCGACACCCCGGCGCCGTCGTTCCTCTACAACGGCGGCGACGCCATCCCGAAGTTCTACTGCAAGGCCATCTTCATCACGAGCCCAGGCAACCAGGTCCAGTTCGCGGCCAACATCGCCAATGGCACGGCGGCCCGGCCCACCTCGGCGGCGCCCGGCGACGTCGCGAGCTTCTACGCCTGGGCCTACAACGACGACAGCACGCGCGACACCATCCTGGGGAACAACGCCCGTCATGACCGCGAGGGGCTGAACCACAACCAGTATTTCGACTACGTGGGCCGGGTCGGCTACGTCTCGATCATGGCGGCGGAGACCTCCACGCCGACCGGCCGCGGCGGCGCCGTCCTGTTCAGCACCACCCCCATCGGCAAGGTCTCGACCTTCGCCTCGAGCTGGGTGTCGCCTTCGGGCAATCTCTGCGTCGCCGGGCGGGGCCGGTTCGAGGACGGCGCCTGGGACTATCCCAACAGCCGACTGAAGGGTCCCGCGACCTATCCCTTCGCCCAGATCCTGAAGCCGGGCTGCCGTCAGTCGCCCGGGGGCTTCAACCCGATGGACCATCACGGCTGGGGCAACGTCAGCATCTCCGGCTCGCACAAGACCGACAACGCCGCCATCGCCATCCGCAAATACGCCGAATGGGGAAACACCGGCTTCGACTTCGCCCTGGACCACCAGGCGGACGAGCTGCAGCTCGGCATGGTCAAGGCCGGTGCACGGACCTGGCGATGGGGCTTTGGGCTCGAAGGCCATTTCATGCCGGTGCAGGACGCCGCCGCCGACATCGGCGCGCCGGGCCGCCGGCCGCGGGTGGTCTATGCCACCGAGGTTTCGGCCGCGCGATCCAGCGACGGCACCGTGATCGAGGCCCAGGCCACCGGCGGACGGTTCGCCTCGGACCTGGTGTTCATGAACGCCGCCGCGCCGCCCGGCCGCGGCTTCAACTTCTGGCGGGGGCGGGCGGCCGGGTCGAACCTCTGCGCCGCCCGGGGCGACGGCCACATCCACGCCCAGGCCTTCGATACCGGCGGCGCAGGCGTCTCGGAGTTCCTGGAGTGGGCCGACGGCAATCCGAAAGGCGAGGACCGCGTGGGGGTCACGGTGGTGCTGGAAGCCAACAAGATCCGGCCGGCGCGCCCGGACGACGCGCCCGAGCGGATCCTCGGGGTGGTCTCCGCCCGCCCCGGCGTGGTCGGCAACGCCGCCTCCCTCTATTGGCGGGGCAAGTACGCCTTGGACGCCTGGCGGAGGCCGGTGACTCGCCGCCGGTCCTACATCCACTGGGTGGAGCGGCGGATCGAGCCGCGCCAGGTCGAGCGCGTGCGCGAGGTGAGCGAGCGGATCCGCCCGATCAGGACCGAAACGGTGATGGTGGAGGAGTCCGAGCCCAGGCTGGTCGAAGTGGACGGCCGGTGGGTGCAGCGCATGGTCCAGGTCAAGCGGCCGCACGAGCGGACGGTGGTCCGCACCCAGCCGCTTCATGACGAGGAGGGCCGGGCGGTCTATGAGACCAGGGCGCGCCTGGACGCCGACGGTCGTCCGGTGCTCGACCTCCATACGGGCCTTCCGATCGTCGACCGCGCGCCGGTGGTGGTGAGCGTGCCGGTCTATGACGACGAGCAGGATGTGACGCGCCGTCAGACCTATGTCGATGTGGAGGACGTCGAGGTGAAGGGCGCCTATTGCTGCTTTCCGGCGGACGCGATCCCGGCCGGCGTGGCGCCGCCGGAGCAGGCCCAGGTGTTCGAGCTCGAGGAGCCGGCGCTCAATCCCGATTTCGACGAGGCGCGAAGCTACGCCTCCCGGGAAGACCGGCCGGAATGGGCCGCGATCTCTTTCCTGGGACAGGAGCTGATCCGCCGCGGCCAGCCGGTCGGCGCGCGCTGGGTCCGCATGGGCGAACCCTCGCCGGGAATCGAGCAGTGGCTGGTGAGATAACCCTGCAGCGGACGCCGGCGGAGGCCCCCCGACCGCCGCCGGCGCCTACAGCCTCAGGCTACTTCAGGTGCTGGGACAGGTGTTTGTTCATCTCGAACATGGTCACCTTGTCCTTGCCGTGGAACACCGGCTTGAGCTTCGCGTCGGCGAGGATCTCGCGCTTGTTCTGCGGGTTCTGAAGGTTGTTCTTCTTGATGTAGTCCCACATCTTCGAAACCACCTCGCCGCGGGCGAGCTTGCCCGAGCCGACCACGGCGGCCAGTTCAGGGGAGGGTTGCAAAGGCTGTTGCAATGCGTTGGGCTTCTTGTCGGCCATGGGCTCGTCTCCAGTTTGTTCGCCCTCCGCGCGACCCCATGGCGCGCGGTGAATCACTTGGCAGCAGCCTAAGAGCGAAACCACGCCGCTGTCACGCGGCGGAATCATTGCGGCGAACATGGCGCAGGCCCTGGGAAAGCCGCGGAGAGGCGTTATCTTGGGATTTGGTAGCGGAGGCTTGTCTATGAAGCGGGCTCAGATCGAGCAGGCGAGCGTGGCTTGGGTGGTGTTCTGGGGCCTGATCGCCTGGGACAGCGCGATCGCTCATCGCCGCAGTGTCGAGGCGGTGGAACGGGCGGTGGACGCCGATCCCGTGGCCGAGATGTACGACGGGCCGCCAGGCCAGGACGCGCAGGTCAACCGCTGGCTCCTGTGGCAGTCGCCGACCCTGATGCGGCTGCGCAAGCTCAGCCGGCGGGCCGAGGTCCTGAAACAGGCCGCCCCCGTGATCGCCCTCCTCGGTCCGCCGCTGTTCTTCGCCCTCGGCCTGAACCGGGACCAGCGCCGGGCGGCCTGAGGACGCCGCCTACGGCCCCTCGAGCTGCTGGGCCAGCGCGCGGCCATGCTGCGCCAGCCTGGCGGACTCCGCCTCGGCGGCGCTGCTGCAGGCCGGGTAGACGGCCTGCTCGGCGTCGTAGCCGGCGTTGAAGGCTTGCATCAGCCGCCTCTTCAGTCCCTGGTCGGGGGCTTCCACGTCCAGCAGCTGCTGCATCCGGGTGCGCCAGGACTGGTCTTTCCTGTCGAGGCAGGCCTGACGCAAGGCGTGGCTCGACCCCAGCACGCGCGCCAGATCCGTCAGCCCCTGGCGCGCGGCCGGCGAGCGCTCCTGGGCCAGGGCGGGCAGGGCGAAAAGGATCGCGGCGGCGATCCCGGCAAGAGGCAAGCAGGTCCGGTAGATCACAAGCGTCCTACTGCGCGACCACATGGAAGCGGGCAAGCTCGATCCTGGGCATGTCCCAGCCGGGCTTCAGCGCCAGGGCCTTCTGGTAGTCCAGATAGGCCCCCTTGATGTCGTTCATCCGTTCCTTGGCCAGGGCCCGGTTGAAATAGGCTTTCTCCGCCTCGGTGGTGTCCAGGGCGAGGCCCCGGTCGATCTCAGCCACGCCCTCGGCGTCATGGCCTTCCCCGATCAGGGCTGCGCCGCGGTTGACGTGCGCCTCCGCAAGGCCCGGCTCGACGTGCAGGGCCCGGTCGAAATCCTGCGTGGCCTTCTGGAAGTCGCCCGTGGCCAGACGCAGCACGCCGCGGTTCACGAAGGTGGCGGCCAGCTCGTGCGTGGAAAGGTCCTCGTTCTCGATCGCCAGGGTGCATTGGTCGATGGCCTCGCCGCGCGAGGCCTGATTCCGGGCCGCCATCTTGGCCTCGGCGGAACACGCCGCCGCCAAGCCATTGCCGATCACCGTCACATCGGCCAGGGCCGGCGAAGCGAGCTGCAGGGCGCCCAGGCCGATCACGGCCATGAGGGCTGACTTGAACAGGGTCGGCATGCCGCGCCTCCATGGAAGCCAGGAAGCATAACACGGTTCAGCTCTTGGCGCTCCTAAGAGGCGGCTCGGCCGGGGAGGTCGCCGGCCGGGACCCAGGCGCCGTGGGTTCCGCTACGCAGGCGGAACGGCAGCTTCACGGTCGCGAGCGCGCCCTCTTCCAGACGCTGTGCGTCGACGACCACCAGCTCCGAGCACATCTCCAGGTGATTGCTGGCCACGCCCAGCAGGTAACCGTCGCCCTCCGACGCGTGCCGCCCTCGCGGCGCGAAGCAGCATTCCTGCAGCGAGAGACCGTCCGCGGCCTGGAAGCTGCGGACCTCGCCGCTCGCGACCTCGATCCTTTGATAGCCGTTGGCGCCGCGCGCGCCGGCGTGACCTTCCCGGGAGGCGTCATGATGACCGGCGAAGGCGTATTGGTAGGGCAGGGAGATGTGGCGATCGTCGATCCGCGCCAGCGGGCTGTTGGACGCGGCGACCAGCTCCTCGCTGAAGCGGTCGTTCTTGGAGCCGAGGTCGAAGGTCCAGCGGCGGATCTGCGACGGCGCGCCCGGTCCATCCGACACCGGCAGCTCCATGCGGATCACGTCTCCATCAGTCGTGGCGTTCAGGAAATGCAGGGTCATGCGCGCGGGACCTTCGAACCAGCGCACGTCCCTGGCCTCGCCGTCGCGCGGGATGACGGCCACCCGGGTCGGGAAGCGGGGATTCCACTCCCACATCGGCTCGCCGGCCTGAAGCCGGGCCTCGTCCGACACCATCGGGATCACCGGCAGCAGGATGTGCTCCCGGGTCATGGCGATGTCGTGCATGATCCCGGCATAGGGCGCCTTCAGCCACATCTCCCGTCCGATCCAGCCCGTAGCGTCCACCTGATAGAAGGCCACGTCGTCGGTGAGGTCGCCCCTGGCCTGGTAGCCATAGGCGATCATCTCGCCGGTGAGGGGATCCAGCTTGGGATGGGCGCTGAAGGTTTGGCTGGTCAGCCGGCCCTCGAAGTCCCAGGGACCGATGGTCTCAAGCGTGTGCGGGTCGATCTCATAAGGTTGGGCGTCCTCCTTCAGCGCCAGCAGCCGTCCGCCGTGCCAGACGATGTTGGTGTTGGCGGCGCTGCGGTTCAAACCCGCCACGCTCGGATCGTCGGTGAGACGATTGCGGTAGACGCCGAAAAGCCGCCGGCCCGCGGCCCGTTCCGCCATCAGCCGTTCGGTGCGGACATAACGGCTGCGGTAGTGGACCCGGCCGCCGGCGAAGCGGAACAGGCTGACGTGGCCGTCGCCATTGAAGCCCGTGCGCCACTCGTTTTCCGGCGGCGGATAGGCGAAGTCGCACTGCAACCGGTAGAAGCTCCCCTCGAGATCGGGAGGCAATTCGCCATCGACCTCGCAATCGAAGACATCCGCCTCGAACCGCGCCGGGGCGTCGAAGCCGCGGCCGAACAGTGGGTGACCGGAGAAACTCACCGCCATGGCTGACCTCCGTTCCCGAACCGCTCCAGCGCCAGGGCGATGATCCGGCGGGTCTCCGACCATCGCACCAAGCCGATCGCGTCGGGCGCGGGCCAGAATCTCGCCTCCGAAGCGTCGTCTCCGGCCTTGGGTTCGCCGCCGATCCAGCGGGCGGCGTAGTCGACCAGCAGGTAGTGGCCCTCGAGCGCGCCGGCCTCGTCGGCGAACAGGCCGTCGACCACGTCCAGCAGGCCCAGGAGCTCGGCGCTGACCGCGGTTTCTTCGACGAGTTCGCGCAGGGCGGCGTCTGCGGCGCGCTCGCCCCATTCGATACGGCCGCCGGGAAGGCTCCACTCGCCGATCCGTGGGGCCTTGCCGCGGCGGATCAGCAGCACCTCTTCGCCCGCGGGGCCCGCACGCAGGCAGACCACCCCCGCGCCCGCGACGGGGGCGCTCACCGGCGGGGCCGCGTCAAGGCCCGCCGGGCTCGCGCCTCCGGCAAGCGGCAGAAGACCGGCGGCGGCCTCGAGGCCTTTCGGTCGGACGAGACGAGCAGGATCATGGTCCCCGGATAGCCTCAGACTCCCGCCGTCGCAAAGCCGGTCCGGTCTAGAACAGCACCCGCGGGTTCATGATGCGGCCGGGATCCAGCGCCGCGCGGATCGCGCGCAGGGCGTCGACCTCCACCGGGCTCTTGTAGCGCAGGGCCTCCGCGGTCTTCATCGCCCCCAGGCCGTGCTCGGCCGAGATCGAGCCGTCCAGCTTGGCGACAAGGTCGTGGACGACCCGCGCGCCTTCATCCCGCTGGGCCGAATGCGCCGCCCCGTCGCCGCCCTCCGGCTGCAGCACGTCGAAATGGATGTTGCCGTCGCCGACGTGGCCGAAAGCCAGGACCCTGGCGCCGGGAAAGCGATGGTTGATCGCCGCAGTGGCCTCGTCGATGAAGGCCGCGATCTTGGAGATCGGGGCGGAGACGTCATGCTTCCACACCGCGCCCTCCGGCTTCTGGGCCGCCGACTGGTGCTCGCGCACGGACCAGAAGGCCTTGGCCTGGGCCTGGCTCTGGGCGATCGAGGCGTCGAGCACCAGGCCGTCCTCCAGCGCCGCCGCCAGCAGCCGTTCCAGCGCCGCTTCCGCCGCGCCGGGCTCGCCGGAGGCGATTTCGATCAGCACGTACCAGGGATAGCGGCCGTCCAGCGGCTCGCGCGTTCCGGCGATGTTCTTCAGGGCGAAGTCGAGGCCCAGCCGGGCGATCAGCTCGAAGGTCTCCCCCGCCCCGCCGCTCTCGTCCTTGGCCCGCTTCAACAGTTCCACCGCGGCGGCCGGACCCTCCACCGCGGCGAAGGCGGTGGCGCGCGAGGCGAGGCGCGGGAACAGCTTCAGGGCCGCGGCGGTGATCACGCCGAGGGTGCCCTCGGCGCCGATCAGCAGCTGCTTGAGGTCATAGCCGGTGTTGTCCTTGCGCAGGCGCTTCAGGCCGTGGAACACCTCCCCGTTGGGCAGCACCGCCTCGATCCCCAGCACCAGATCGCGCATGGTCCCGTAGCGGAGCACGGCGGCGCCGCCGGCGTTGGTGGAGACCAGCCCGCCGATGGTCGCCGAGCCCTCCGACGCCAGGGACAGGGGAAAGCGCCGGCCGACCGCCTCGGCCGCCTCGTGCACGGCGGCCAGGGGAACGCCGGCCTCCGCCACGATCACGTCGTCCACCGCGTCGACCTCGCGGATGGTCCTGAGCCGCTCGGTGCTCAGCAGCACCTCGCCCTGGGGGATCTGGCCGGCGACCAGCCCGGTGTTGCCCCCCTGCGGCACGATCGGCGTCCCGGTCTCGGCGCAAAGGCCCACGACGGCGGCGACCTGGCCGGCGCTGCGCGGAAGCAGCAGAAGGGGCGTGGTCCCCGACCAGCGGTCGCGCCATTCGACCAGCTTGGGTCCCAGCTTGCCGGGATCCTTGCTCCAGCCGTCCGGGCCGAGCACGGCCTTCAGGCGTGAGAGCACGTCGGCGGGAACAGCGGCGATCATGGCCCTATCTATTCCGCCCGCGGCTTTGCAGCCAGCGGCCTGGATCGGGCGCCGCTCAAAGGCGCGGCGAGGCGCCGGATGCAGGGCCTTGAGCGCCGCGGCCTTCGCCGGGGTGAGCGGGAAAGGGGGGCTGGGGGACCGCCGAACGCTCTAGGTGGCGAGCGCCTCGTCGAGTTCGGCGAGCCGTTCGCGGGTGGTGGCGAGGTCGCTGGCGAGCGCCGCGTCACCGGGCGCCTCGGCCGCCAGGCGCTCGGCCAGGGACAGCCGCTCGCGGAACAGGTCGCGCGCCCGGGTGCGGTGGCCGCGGAACTCGCGGGCGTCGGCCAGCCGCTCCAGCCCGGTCGACAGCAGCCTCTGGACGCCGAGATCGGCGGGGGCTTCGGCGGCGAGCCCGCGGCGCAGGGCCAGGCTCTCCTCGTGCAGGGGGATGGCCTGCTCCAGCCGGCCCTCGCGGTCGTGCACGTCGGCGACGTTGGTGAGGGCGGCGGCGAGGTCGCGGCGCGCGGTCGCGTCGCCCGGGGAGCCGGATTCGCGCCTGCGCGCGATGGCCAGGGCGTCGCCGTAAGGATCAAGCGCATCTTCCAGCTGGCCGGCGGCGCGGAGCTGGTGGCCCTGATCGGTCAGCTCCAGGAAGGCGACGCGGTCGGCGGAGGGGGGTGCGCTCGGCGAATTGGGAAGGGGGATCGCGGCCGCCGGCGCGGGCGCGGCGATGGCCACGGGCTGAACGGCTGGAGAGGGCTCCAGGCCGGGAAAGGGCGCCAGTTCCTCGTCCTCGGCGGCATGTGGAGTCGGCGCCGGCGGTGCGGCCAGAGGCTGGACCATAGGTTCGGCGTGGGCGAAGGCGGGGGTCAGGACGGCCGGGGCGTCGCCGTTCCAGTCGACCGCCGCCGCCGGCCGCTTGCGCGGCTTGGAGGTCTCGCGCAGCAGGGAAGCGATGGCCACCGCCGCCCCGACCGCGCCGGCCAGCAGGGCGATCAGCAGCCGGTAGGGCGTGAACGGCCCGAGGTCGGTCGTCGGAAGGCCGCCGATGAACTGGGGCCGCCAGAGCACTACGCCTTCACCGACCAGCACGAGCCCCACGGCCAAGCCGAAGAACCGTCCCCACATGTCATCCCCCGTGGACATAAGAAAGGCGGCCAGCAAGACGCGCGCCAAGTCGCCGTCGCCGTCCCCCGACGCCTTCCCCGTTTGGTAATCCACGCGCGGCCCAGCGCCTAGTGCGAGCCCGTTCGCCTGTAGGGTGCGGAGATTCTGGGTCTTGCCGCACCGGCGCCGCTGCAATAGGCGCCGGCGCCCGGGGGCTGGGCATGTCCGGGCGTCATCCGACGTGGCCGGCGGCGCGCCGCAGCCGGTCGTTGATGGCCTCTCCAAGCCCCGTGGATGGTATCGGCGCCGTTTCGATCCAGGCCGCCGCGGAACGATCGGCGGCCCGCAGGAAGGCGAACAGATTGGCGGCGGCCTCTTGCAGATCGCCGGTCGGGCTCAGGTTCCAGACCTCCGGACCGCACCGGACCGGTGGGCCGAAGCCGAGGTAGGCCGCCGCCGCCGACGGCGCGGCGACGTCGAGCCTCAGGGGCTTGGCGGGGGCGTAGTGGCGGGCGAGACGCCCGGGCGAGCCCGCCGCCTCGCCGAGGCCCCGCCTGACCGGACCCGCCACCGCCTCGATCTCGTCACGCGACACCCCGCCGGGCCGCAGCAGCACGAGCTCGTCCTGGGCGAGGCCGACCACCGTGGACTCCAGGCCGATGCGGCAGGGCCCGCCATCGAGCGCCGCAGCGACCGAGGCGCCGGTTTCCTCGACCGCGTCGGCGAAGCGGGTGGGGCTGGGCCGGCCCGAGCGGTTGGCGGAGGGCGCGGCGACCGGTTCGCCGAAGGCCTCCAGCACCGCACGGGCGAGGGGATGATCGGGGGCGCGAACGGCGACCGTGTCCAGGCCCGCCCGGGCCAGGTCGCACACGGCCGAAGCATCGATGATCGGCGCCACCAGGGTCAGGGGGCCGGGCCAGAAGGCTTCCGCGAGCCGGCGGGCCCGGGCGTCCAGGGCCGCGATGCGCAGCGCCGCCTCCAGACCGGTCACATGGGCGATCAGAGGATTGAACTGCGGCCGGCCCTTGGCGGCGAACACCGCCGCCACGGCGCGGGGATTCCCCGCGTCGCAGGCGAGGCCATAGACCGTCTCGGTGGGCAGGATGACCAGCGCGCCGCGCTGCAAGGCGCGGACGGCGCCGTCCACGTCGGCGTGCATCTTGAAGCCGGCCCTTTCGGTTCCGCTCGCCCGGCTTTCACCGGAACGAGCGGCGCTGGGCAAGGCTTATGGCGCCTTCACGAACTCCATTTCCAGCTCGACGTCGACGTTGCCGACGATCGCCACCGGGATCTGCGGGCCGACGTTGAAGTCGGCGCGGTTGACCACGCCCGTGGCCGAAAAGCCCATGCGGGCGGGGCCCATGGCGCCGCCGGGACGGAAGCCGTCGAACTTGACGTCGAGGGTCACCGGCTTGGTCACCCCGGCCAGGGTCAGGTCGCCGGTCATGGTCCCGGTGTTGGGGCCGGTCCGGTGGAGGGCGGTGGAGGTGAAGGTGATCGTCGGGTGGTTCGGCGCGTCGAGGAACTCCTTGGCGAACTGGGCCGAGATGCCCGGATCGCCCTGGTCGAAGGAGTTGGCGTCGATGGTGGCGCTGACCTTGGCCGCGTCGGGCCGCGCCGGGTCGAAATCGTAGCCGGCCTGCACCTTGTCCATCCGGAAGGTGGAGCGGGCCAAGCCCATGTGGCGCACGCGCAGGATCATGGTGCCGTGGTGTGCGTCGAGCACATAGTGGCCGCCCAGGGCCATCGCGGGATCGGTGACCGGCGGCGGCATGGCCGGCATCTGGGCGGACGCGAGCCCGGCGGATCCGGCGAGCAGAAGGGCGGCGATGGCCGCGGCGGCGGGACGGTTCATTGGACAGCTCCCCATTTGATATCGGTGATGTTGCAGATCGCGACCCTAGCGCGCCGGAGCCTCCGCCGCCAAGATTGTTTGCGACCTCAATGACCAGGAGACGTCAGTACAGCAGGTGCGCCTCGCGCTCGCCGCGCCAGGCCTCCTCGTCCGGCGCGGTGACGGCGTCCAGATCCTGCGGCGCCCCGGACGGGTCGTCGACCCATTCGCGCAGCTTGGGGCCGCCGTTGATCACGTCGATGGCCAGCTTGCCCTGTTCATACTCGTAGGCGAAATCGCGCCACAGCGGATAGTCGGGATAAAGCCGGCGGATGGCCTTGAAGGCCAGCGCCTGCACCCGCCACGGCCGGAAGGCCTCGTGATCGTAGGCCGAGCCCTCGGTATGGATCTGCACCCCGCTGCAGAGCTTGCCCACATGCTTGTGGAAGGTCGGCTCGAACCAGCAGTCGCGGAGACGGCAGCCGCCCAGCCACTGGGGCGCAAAGGCCTGCATCTCCTGGATCACGCGGCGTGCGTCGATGTCCGGCGCGCCGAACAGCTCAAGCGGGCGCGTCGTGCCGCGGCCCTCCGACAGGGTCGCGCCTTCCACCATCACCGTGCCGGCGTAGGCGCGGGCCATGTAGAGGTTCGGGGCGTTGGGACTTGGATTGACCCAGGTCCGCTCGCCCAGCGGCCAGCCGAAGCCCGGTCCGGCGTCCGGCGACCAGCCCTGCATCTCGATCACCCGATAGTCGACGTCCAGCTTCAGCGTCTCCAGGAACCAGGTCCCGAGCTCGCCCAGGGTGAGGCCGTGGCGCATCGGCATCGGCCCGGCGCCGACGAAGCTCTCCCATCCAGGGCGGAGCGCCAGGCCCTCCACCGGCCGGCCGACCGGATTGGGGCGGTCGAGCACCCACACCGCCTTGCCGTGCTGCGCCGCCGCCTCCATCACGTACCTGAGCGTGGTGATGAAGGTGTAGATGCGGCAGCCCAGGTCCTGCAGGTCGACGAGCAGGACGTCGAAAGTCTCCATCATCGCGTCGGTCGGCCGGCGGACCTCGCCGTAGAGACTGAACACCGGGATGCCGTGGACCGGATCGCTGAAGTCCGGCGACTCGATCATGTTGTCCTGCTTGTCGCCGCGCAAGCCGTGCTGGGGGCCGAAGGCGGAGGCGAGCTCGAGGTCCGGGCACGCCGCCAGGGCGTCCAGCGCGTGCTGCAGGTCCTGGGTGACCGAGGCCGGGTGGGCGAGCAGCCCGATGCGGCGGCCGGCCAAAGGTTTGCGCAGGTCGGGTTCGCGGAGCAGTCGTTCGACGCCGAATTTCATGGGCGCTCCGTTGCGGGAAGTTCCAGCGCAAAGCAATCGGCATGGTGGAAGTCAGGCTTGCCGGGCGGATGAGCCAGGGCCCAATAGGAGATACGGCCATCCGTCTCCTCGATCACCGCCGAGAGGCCGAGGCGCCCGGCCTCCACGTCGCCGAGGTCCAGGGAGACGTCGAGGATGAGCGTGCGATCGGTCGCTTTCACCTCGGCGAGGGGCGCGCGCGAGAGGTCAGCGGGCGCCATGCCCTGCCGGTATCCGTCGAAGCGATAGGCGGCCCATTGGGTGGAGGGCGAGAGGTTGAATTCCTGGTACCGCGCGCTGGCCGGGCCGCGCACGAACGCCTCGAAACAGGTGCTCCGCCACAGGCCGTCGGTGCGCGCCGGCGTCGCCAGAGGCGGCAGCTTGAGGTCGACCATCGTCCCTGTCACGACGTAGCGCAGCCTGACGACGGCCGGGCGAAGACGCGTGACCTCGACCTCGATGGCGGTCACGGCGGCGCAACGCGATTGCGGATGTGGTTTCAGAGCGAAACGCATCACGGCATGGTAGCCGCAACGTCGACGGACGCCACAAGCCGCTGCGACGCCGGAGGAAAGGCCCATGGCTTATCGAGCGCCGATCGACGACATCGCCGCCGCCCTCTACGCCTCCGCCGGCCTGGACCGCCTGGCGCCGCTGATGGGCGGCCTGGAGCGCGAGACGGTGCTCGCGGTGCTGGAGGGCGCCGGCGAGCTGGCCTCGGGCGTGCTGGCGCCCCTGAACCGCTTCGGCGACGTCCAGGGCTCGCGGCTGGAGAACGGAAGGGTCGTCTCGCCGGACGGCTTTCCCGCCGCCTACCGCGCCTTCGCCGAGGGCGGCTGGAACAGCCTCTCGGCCGGTCCGGCCTTTGGGGGCCAGGGCCTGCCCAAGGCGCTGGAGCTGGCGGTGTTCGAGATGGTCAACGCCGCCAACATGGCCTTCGCCCTCTGCCCGACCCTGACCCAGGCCGCCATAGAGGCGCTGCAGCGGCACGGCGCCGATCGCCAGAAGGCGCTCTATCTGCCGCCGCTGGTGTCCGGTGAATGGACCGGGACCATGCACCTGACCGAGCCCCAGGCCGGAACCGACCTCGGCGCGGTGCGCACTCTCGCCGAGCCGGCGGGGGATGGAACCTGGCGGCTGAACGGCCAGAAGATCTTCATCACCTGGGGCGACCACGACCTGACCGAGAACATCGTCCACCTGATCCTGGCCCGCACGCCCGGCGCGCCGGAGGGAACGCGGGGGCTGTCGCTGTTCCTGGCCTCCAAGCGGCTGGTGGAGGCGGACGGATCGCTGGGCGCCGCCAACGACCTGAAGCCCGCCAGCCTGGAACAGAAGCTGGGCATCCACGCCTCGCCCACCTGCGTCATGGTCTATGAGGGCGCGCGGGCGGAGCTGGTGGGCGAGCTGAACCAGGGCCTCGCGCACATGTTCACCATGATGAACGCCGCGCGGGTCGCGGTCGGGGTGCAGGGGGTCGGGATCGCCGAGGGCGCCTACCAGCACGCCCTGGCCTATGCCCGCGAGCGGCGGCAGGGCCGCGCTGTCTGGTCGGAGGAGCGGCCGGCCGCGATCTTCGACCACCCCGACGTGCGGCGCATGCTGGTGCTGATGAAGGCCAAGATCGCGGCGGCCCGCGCCATCTGTCTTTCGGCGGGCGTTGAGGCGGATCTGGCGCGTCTGGCGAGGGACGAGGGCGCGCGACGCAAGGCCGAGCTGCGCGCCCAGCTCTTGACCCCGATCGCCAAGTCCTGGTCCACCGACGTGGGGGTCGAGGTCGCCTCCCTCGGCGTGCAGGTGCATGGCGGCATGGGCTTCATCGAAGAGACCGGCGCGGCCCAGTTCTACCGCGACGCCCGCATCGCCCCGATCTACGAGGGGACCAACGGCGTCCAGGCCATCGACCTCGTGGGCCGCAAGCTCGTGATGGAAAGCGGCGAGGCGGTCAGCGACCTTATCGCGGAGATGCGGACGACGGCGGCCGCCTTGCCGGATCCAAGCAGGCTGAGCGCGGGGATCGACGCGCTCGAACGCGCCTCGGCCTGGCTCGCCAAGGCGGCGGGCGGCGCGGACGCCCTGGCCGGCGCGTCGGCCTATCTGAAGCTGTTCGGCGACGTGCTCGGCGGGGCGATGTTGGCCAAGCTCGCGGGCGCCCAGCCGGACACCCATGGCGCCCTGTCGCGGGTCTATGCCGAACAGGTGCTCATCGGCGCCGGGGCCCTGGCGGACGCCGCCACGGCGGGCGCCGCGGCGCTGGCGGCCGTCGAGCTCTGAGCCTACAGCTGCGCCAGCATGTAGTCGGCGGCGCTGACCCGGAATTCGCCGCCCTCTTCGACGTTGAGCGTCTTCACCACGCCGTCCTCGACGATCATGGAATAGCGCTGGGAGCGTGGACCCATGCCGAAGCGCGAGCCGTCCAGCTCCAGGCCGATGGCCTTGGTGAAGTCGCCGTTGCCGTCGGCCAGCATGATCACCTCGTCGCCCACGCCCTGGTCCTTGCCCCAGGCGTTCATCACGAAGACGTCGTTGACGGAGACGCAGGCGATGGTCTTCACGCCCTTGCCCTTCAACTCCGCCGCCTTGTCCTTGAAGCCGGGCAGGTGGCGCTGGGAGCAGGTGGGGGTGAAGGCGCCGGGCACGGCGAACAGGGCTACGGTCTTGCCCTTGGTGAGCTCTTCGGTGGTCAGGGGCTTGGGACCGTCCGGGCCCATGACGGTGAAGGTCGCCTGCGGCAGCTTGTCGCCGACTTTGATGGCCATGAGGGTGTCCTCTTTTTCAGACGTGCGCCCGGCCTGCAGCCGGAGGTGCGTTCATTAGCCGCGCGCCTTTGTCGCGCCAAGCCTCCATGCCTTGAAACCGCCCAAGCGAGCGACGATCATGCGAGTCATGGACAAGAACAGGCCGTCTGCAGGGTCTGGTCCCGCCGGGCCCGGCCGCGACGCCGCTGGCGAGGGCGCGCAGACCTTCGCCGCCGCCGAGGAGGGCCGTCCGGCGCTGCGCGAAATGGCCGGCGAGTTCCTGGAAGGCCGCATCCTCATCGCCATGCCCAACATCGGCGATCCGCGCTTCGAGCGCGCCGTGCTGCTGATCTGCGCCCACGACGATCAGCAGGCGATGGCCATCACCCTGAACCGCCCCCTGGAAGGCATGAGCGTGCCGGGCCTGCTGCAGCGCCTCGGCATGGGCGGCGAGACCGTTCCGGACGCGCCGGTCATGTTCGGCGGCCCGGTGGAGCGCGAGCGCGGCTATGTGCTCCACACCGAAGACTACGCGGCCGCCCAGGCCACCGAACCGGTGACCTCGGGCGTGGCCATGACCGACACCCGCGAGGTGCTGGAGGCGCTGGGCGACGATTCGCGCCGCCCTCGGCGGTTCATCCTGGCGCTGGGCTACGCCGGATGGGGGGCGGGCCAGTTGGAAAACGAGATCCGTCAGGGGGTCTGGCTGACCTGCGACGCCGATGAAGAGCTGGTGTTCGGCCTGGACCACGCCGGCAAATGGTCCGCCGCCCTCGCCAAGATCGGCGTCAGCCCCGAACGCCTGTCGCCCCAGTCCGGCAGGGCCTGAGCCTCTGGTTCTAAGAGCCCGGCCCGTCGCCCCAGCCGGAGTGCAATTGGCCATTGCCGCGGAAGAAGGCGGAGATGTGCTGGATCAGGCCGTCCTGCACCTTGAACCCCTCCATCACCACCGAGCCGTTGTTGGCGGGATATTCCGGCGGCGTGGTGAAATTGCCGACGGCCAGGACCACGCCCCGCTCGACGTCGGCGATGTAGTAGCGCCGGCCGACCACGTTCCACTTCATCCGCGGCAGCTCGAACTCGCCGCCGCAACTGCCGGCCGTGGCGGGGGCGTTGACAGTGAACACCCCGATCTCGACCCTCTGGCATTCCGGATGCCAGGGCGCTTTCCTGCCGTCGATCTTGTGGGACACCGCGTCGAAGTAGGTGTCGGCGATGTGGAACAGCTCGGCGCGGGAGGACCGTTCCTCGGGCGGCAGCACCTCGTCATAGATGCGGTCGGGCAAGGTCAGGCTGGCCGGATCGGCGCCGAAGCCGCCGGGCGGCTTCTCGTAGGAGATCTCCTCCACCTCGGTGATCTTCCGGCCCTGCACCTTCAGACGGACCACATAGAACCACCAGTGGGCCGGCTCGGAGGCCGCGCCCGGCCGCGCCGCGGTGGTGACGATCCCGTAGAACACCGCCGCGCCGGTGACGGGATCGACGAAAGCCTGGCGGTAGGGCAGGCGCCGCGACGGTCCCCAGACCTCGCCCTTGCCCAGGGGGGCGACCACGCCGTTCGCGGTGACGCGCAGCCTGGGCGACAGCGCCAGGCCCGACGTGTCGTTGTCGGTCAGCGCCTCGGTGTAGGCGGTCAGGGTCTGCAGCAGGCAGCGCCGATCGCAGGCGGGAGCGGGGTTGGCCAGCGCCTGAAGGGACCATCCGAGGGCGATGAGCCCCGCCGCCAATATGCCCAGCCCCTTCATGGCCGCCTCCCCATCCTGTTCTGCTTTGGCTAAGTCATAGGCTTGGCGGCGGGAGGACTCCAGGATGCAGAAGACGGCTCTGGTGACGGGCGCGGGCAGCGGCATCGGCCGCGCCGTGGCCCTGGCGCTGGTGGCGCAAGGCTGGCGGGTGGCCCTGGCGGGGCGGCGGGCGGCGGCGCTGGAAGAGACGGTCCGGCTGGCCGGCGAGGCCGCGGGACGGGTGATGGCGGTCCCGACCGACGTGACCGACGAGGCTTCGGTGCAGGCGCTCTTCGCCAGGATCGACGCCGACTTTGGCCGTCTGGACCTGTTGTTCAACAACGCCGGCGTGGGCGGCCCGCCCATCCTGTTCGACCAGCTGACCCTCGATCAGTGGCGCCAGGTGGCGGCGGTGAACCTCGACGGCGCCTTCCTCTGCGCCCGCGAGGCCTTCGCCCTGATGAAGCGCCAGGATCCGCGCGGCGGGCGGATCATCAACAACGGCTCGATCTCGGCCCAGACGCCGCGGCCCAATTCGGCGCCCTATACCGCGACCAAGCACGCCATCAGCGGCCTGACCAAGTCCCTGGCCCTGGACGGCCGCGCCCACGACATCGCCTGCGGCCAGATCGACATCGGCAACGCCGCCAGCGACATGGCCTCCCGCATGGCCCAGGGCATGCCCCAGCCCAACGGGACCATCGTTCCCGAGCCGGTCATGGACCTGAAGCCGGTCGCCGACGCGGTGCTCTACATGGCCGGCCTGCCGCTCGACGCCAACGTCCTGTTCATGACGGTGATGGCGACCAAGATGCCGTTCGTGGGGCGGGGTTGAGCCTCAGCTGGTCGGGGGATAGGCGTGCTTCGCCCCCCACGGGTCCTCCACCCGACCGCGGTCCAGATACGCCGGTCCCACGGGAACCTTGCCGTGGCCGCCGGGGATGTCGAGGACATAGGTGGGCTGGCAGAGGCCCGAATAGCGCCCACGGATCGCCCGCATCGCCGCCTGGCCCCGGGTGATGGAGGTGCGCAGGTGCGACGTGCCTGGCGCGAGATCGCCGTGGTGCAGGTAGTAGGGCTTGATCCGGGTCTCCACCATCGCCCGCATCAGGGCGCCCAGCACCTCGGGATCGTCGTTGACGCCCGCCAGCAGCACTGTCTGGCCCAGCATCGGCAGGCCCGCGTCGACGATGCGGGCGCAGGCGGCGCGGGCGGTCGGCGTCAGCTCCCGCGGATGGTCGGCGTGCAGCGCCACATAGACCGCCTTGTCCGGCCGCTTCAGAGCGGCGACGAGCGCGTCGGTGACCGCGGCTGGATCCACCACCGGGACGCGGGTGTGCAGGCGGATCACCTTCACATGGGGGATGGCCGCCAGGCGGTCCATCACCGCGCCTAGCCGGCGCGGAGCGAGGACCAGCGGATCGCCGCCGGTCAGGATCACCTCCCAGACCGCGGGCGTCCTGGCGATGTAGGCCAGGGCGGCGTCCAGGGCCTGGGGCGCCAGGGGCTTGCCGGCCTCAGGTCCGACCATTTCACGCCGGAAGCAGAAGCGGCAATAGACGGCGCAGGTGTGGGTGACCTTCAGCAGCACCCGGTCCGGATAGCGGTGGACGATGCCTTCCACCGGGCTGTGGGCGTCGTCGCCGATCGGATCGGCGGATTCCCCAGGCCGGACGTCCAGCTCCGCCGCCGAGGGGAGGAACTGGCGGGCGATGGGATCGGAAGGGTCGTCGGGATCGATCAGCTCGAGCATGGCGGGGGTGATGGCCACGGCGTAGCGGCCGGCCACCTGCTCCAGCTCGGGCAGCCGCTCGGGCGCGAGCAGGCCGGCGCGCTCGAGGTCTTCAGGGCTTCGCAGGGTCTTGGCGGACGTCATGGGGGGCAAATGAGCCAAGCCGGCCGCGGCGGCAATGGTTTCAGCCGATCTCGGCCACTGGCGTCCAGAGCACCTGCTCGATGCGCGAGGCGCCCGTGGCCAGCATGACCAGCCGGTCGAGGCCGAGCGCGGCGCCGCTCGCCTCCGGCATTTGAGCGAGCGCGGCCAGGAAATCCTCGTCGATAGGATAGCGCTCGCCATAGAGCCGGGCCTTTTCCGCCATTTCCGCCTCGAACCTGCGGCGCTGCTCGATTGGATCGGTCAACTCGCCGAAGGCGTTGGCCAGCTCCACCCCGCAGGCATAGAGCTCGAAGCGTTCGGCCACGCGCGGATCGGAGGGGTTGGGCCGCGCCAGGGCCGCCTCGGCGACGGGGTATTCACACAGGATGACCGGGCGGCCGAGCCCCAGGTGCGGCTCGACCCTCCCGACGATCACCCGGCTGAAGATGTCGGCCCAGGTATCGTCCGCCGCGACCCGGATCCCCGCCCCGGTCGCTGCGACCGCGAGACTCTCGCGGTCGGTGAACCCGTCGGCGCCGACGCTGGCCAGCAGGTCTATCCCGGCGAAGCGGTCGAAGGCTTGCGCCACGGTGATCCGCTCCGGTTCGGCGAAGGGGTCGGACACCCGGCCGCGGAAACTCAGCCTGCGCATCCCGGCCGCCTCGGCCGCCAGCCGCAGCAGGGCGGCGCAGTCGTCCATCAGGACCTCATAGGGCGCGTCCGCCCGGTACCATTCCAGCAGGGTGAACTCCGGATGGTGCAGCGCCCCGCGCTCGCGGTTCCTCCAGACCCGGGCGAGGTCGAAGATCCGGCGCTCGCCCGCGGCCAGCAGCTTCTTGCAGGCGAACTCGGGCGAGGTGTGCAGATAAAGCCGCCGCTCGGCGCCGTCCGGGCCGACGATCGCGGTGGCGAAGGCGTGCAGGTGCGCCTCGGCGCCGGGCGAGACCTGCAGCGCCGCCGCCTCCACCTCCACGAAGTCCCGGGCCTCGAACCAGGTGCGGACGGCTCGCAGGATGCGGCCCCTCGCCAGCAGGAACGGCCGGCGGTCGCGGTGGTTTTCGGGGCGCCACCAGGGGGATGCGGGGGGACTGGACACGAAGGGCATGGGCCTTGCGGACGTTCAGCGGGACTGGCGATCTGGGCCCTGATCGTATAGGTGCGCCCCCATCCCCATGTTTAGCGGAATCATGCGGGCGGCTGCGGCCCCCGCCACCATCGAGGACGAAACCACGTGAAAGTCGCCGCCAGCACCCTGCGCAAAGGCAATGTGGTCGACATGGAGGGCAGGCTCTATGTCGTGCTGAACGCCGACAACATCCACCCGGGCAAAGGCACGCCGGTCACCCAGCTCGACATGCGCCGCATCTCCGACGGGGTGAAGGTCTCCGAGCGCTACCGCACCACCGAGCAGGTGGAGCGCGCCTTCGTGGACGAGCGCGAGCACACCTTCCTCTACAAGGACGGCGAGGGCTATCACTTCATGAACCCGGAGAACTACGACCAGGTCGCGGTCCCCGAAGGCGTCATCGGCGACGCCGCCCTCTATCTGCAGGACGGCATGGCGGTGATGCTGCTGCTGCACGACGGCGTGCCCCTGTCGATCGAGCTGCCGCAGCGCGTCACCCTGGAGATCACCGACACCGAGCCTTCGGTGAAGGGCCAGACCGCCTCCGGCTCCTACAAGCCCGCCATGCTTGCGAACGGGGTGCGCACCATGGTGCCGCCCTATCTCGCCACCGGCACGCGGGTAGTGGTGATGACCGCGGACGGCTCCTACGTGGAGCGGGCCAAGGATTAGGCTAGCGCCGCGGCCGCGATCGGACGGCCGCAATCGAGCTTCAGCGTTGCACGGCTGACATTCCCTAGGTCTTTCCGGGGTTTAGGTTCTCCGCGATGAAGCGGAGGACGAGCGAATGACCAGAGTTATCGGCCTGTTGCCGGCTATCGCCTTGATTGGCGGCCTGACGCTCTCCATCGCCGCCGCGGGCTACGCCCAGGATCAGGGACCGCCGCCGGCCACCGGCCAGGCTGACCGTTGGGATCCGGCGGCCATGCATGCCCGGATGCAGGCGCGCCGGACCGCCCAAGAGCGCAGGCTGCATGACGCCCTCGGCCTGCATCCCGACCAGGAAGCCGCCTGGCAGGCCTTCGTCACGGCGGTGCAGCCGCCGGACGGCGCGCATCGATGGGGCGAGGACCACGATAGGGGCGGGCCGCGCCCGGAACTGACCACGCCCGAACGCCTGGACCGCATGGCCAAACGCATGCAAGAGCGCGAAGCCCGCTTCCATCAGCACGCCGAGGCCGTGAAGCGCTTCTACGTGGTCCTCGACGCCCGCCAGCAGAAGACCTTCGACGCCCTGATCGGCGCGCGGTTCGGCCGTGGCGGGATGACGCGGGGATAAAGAGGCGGCGAGAGGGGTCTCGCGCCCGCGCCAAGGCGCTCCGGAAAATCCACCGCAGCGCGCATGCAACCGTCGGCCAGCCGGTCCAAGAGAAGGTGATTTCGCTTGGTCTTGGAGCGGTCATCGGCGTGGAGGCGCTCGGCAGCGCCTTCTTCGCCATCGATTGCTGGGCGTTCGGGCAGTGCGCCAACGCCAAGGACGCCTACGCCATCATCTCGGCCGCCATGGGGACGGTGTTCACGGCGATGATCGGCCTGGTGGGCTCGGTGGTCGGCTTCTACTTCGGCTCTCAGAAGCAACCCTGACGCTCCTGTCGAGCGGCTAAGCCCGCGCCTTCTTCAGCGGCGCGGCGCCGTCGACGTAGCTTTCGTTGAGGTAGACCTCCGCCTCCTGGGCGGGCAGGGCGGGGGCGTAGCCGAAGCCCTGGCCGTAGTGGCAGCCGATCTCCATCAGATGGCGGGCCATGGTGGTGTTCTCCACGCCCTCGGCCACCACTTCCAGGAACAGGTCCCGGCCGAGGTTCACCACCGAGCGCACGATCTTGGCCGAGCCTTCGTTGGCGCCCATGGTGCGGACGAAATAGCGGTCGATCTTCAAGGTGTCGAAGGGCAGGCGGGTCAGGTACGACAGGGACGAGAAGCCGGTGCCGAAGTCGTCCAGCGCCAGGGCCGCGCCGGCCTCGCGCAGGCGCTGCAGGATCACCGCCGCGCGCTCCGGGTCGCGCATGATGTCGCTCTCGGTGATCTCCAGCTTCAGGGCGCCGTTGGGCAGGCCGGTCTCCTTCAGGATCCGCGCCACGTCCTCCACCAGGTCCTCGCGGTCGATTTCGCCGGTGGAGAGGTTGACGCTGACGGTCAGCTCGCCCGCGGCCCGATGCTTGCGCCGCCACTCCGCCAATTGCCGGGCGGAGGTCTCCATCATGTGGGCCCCCAGTTCGTGCATCAGGCCGAGGTCGTCGGCCAGCTTCAGGAAGTCGTCGGGCATGATCAGGCCGCGCCGGGGATGGCGCCAGCGCACCAGGGCCTCAAAGCCCGAGATGGCGCCGTTGGCCAGGCGCACGATCGGCTGGAAGAAGGGCTGGATCTCGCCGCGCTGCAGGGCGCCGCGCAGGTCGCCCTCCAGCGCCAGCCGGGTCAGGCCGTCGCTTTCCAGGCCCGAGCCATAGGCCGCCGCCCCGCCGCGGCCGGCGGTCTTGGCCGCTTCCACCGCC
>FTHL01000304.1_pt1 | contig 22439 bp, 17 predicted proteins | sample 1640951 | NCBI WGS metagenome assembly FTHL01 (sample SAMEA3914788, study PRJEB12502) | metagenome | biome: forest; material: soil | place: Canada | collected 2011-07-03 | depth 0.1 m
AGCTCCTTTGGCAGGGCGATGAAGGCGGCGGCCTGCCCGGCCTTCATGCCCAGCTTCTTCGGCAGCGGCGTTCCGGAATAACCCGCAGCGGCGGTCTCGCTCACGCCTTGACCTTCTCCCTGGAGCCGTACCACTGCAGCCTGCGCGTGACGTACATCACAGCCGCGATCGCCAGGAAGCTCGTCGCCGCGCCGACCACCAGGGCATAGTCCTCCAACCGCATCAGGACATAGATCAGGCCGTATAGCAGGGCGAACACGGCAAAGGCGATCACGCCTTGGCGCCGGCTGGCGAACACCCATCCGGCATAGGTCGAGATCAGGCCGACCGTCGCCGTCGCCGCCGTGAAGAAGGCGCCGTCGAAGCCGATCTGCTCAGAGAGAGACAGCAACAGCAGATAGAAGACCATCTGAGCGAGGCCGATCAGCACGTACTGGGCGGCATGGACCTTCCGTCCGGTCATGGTCTCGAACACGAAATAGGTCAGGAAGACGAGTCCGACGAACATCAGGGCGTACTTCAGCGAGCGGGCCACCGATTGGTAGGGATCGGCCGGCTGCACGAAGCTCACGCCGAGATCGCTATGCCCCAGTCGCGACAACAACGCCTGATCACCCTCTGACGGAACGCCCCGGGCGATGAACGGCACGGACCAAGAGGCCGAGAATCCCTCGCGGTCGATCCGACGGAAGGTCGGGAGGAAGCCACCGTCAAAGCTGGGGCTTCCCCAGTCGCCGATGACCCGCACCGAAGTGGCCTTGCCATAGGGCAACACCGCCAGCCTTTGCGCGCCGGAAAACTTCAGCCTGGCGGAAGCGGTGAAGCGCGCGCCCGGCCTGGCGACAGCCGCGGCGCCGGCGCCGAAGAAGCGCAGGTCTGCGTTGGCGGCCGACGATTCGTCGCCCTCACGCTGCGGCAGGTCGATCGCGGTTGCTGCGGGAACGAGCGGACTCGCCTTGCCGGCGACCGTGAGGGTTGCGTCGGCCTGGGCTCCGCGAGGATCGGAGGCCCCCACCAGCAACTCCGCCCTCGACCAGTCGAGCACCGCGCCCGGCGGGGTGTTGGACGGGGTGGAGCCCAGATCAAAATCGCCCGCCAGCACGAGATCGGCCCGGTAGACCGGGACGTTGAACAGCGAGCGCTTTCGCACCTCCGACTTGGTCGAAACACGCGCCCTGGCCTGGGCGGGGAAGACGACATAGACGCCCCGAACGGATGGGCGCCCCGGAGCCTCGCCCGGAACGGCATAGGGCACGGCCAGCACCGGCCCGAGGAAGGTCTGCGGACCGCCCATAAGGTCGCCGACCTCTTGGCGCACCTGCTGGGACCGGACTCTGCGCTCGCCGAGCAGGCCGGAGACGAGGAACGCGGGGATCATCATCACGAGCGCGAGCCCGCAGACCAGCAGCAGTTTCAGCCCCATGGACCGAGCGGGGGCCCTGAGGAGGCTCGGGGGTTGCAGGCTCATGGTGACTGGCTCCCTGGCTGATCGGCTGGAGCCTGGTGCTAGACGGGCCGTATGCGACGCGCGTGCAGGCGCGCAGGAGTGGTGGTGCAGCGGCGTGAAGTTCGCGCCGAGCCGACGGCTGCCCGGCCCTCAGTAAACCCGCGCCTTGGGTGGGATGTAGGCGACGTCGTTGGTCATGGTGTGGGCGTGCACCGGCCGGTAGTCGAGCCGGACCTTCCCGGACTCGTCCAGCCAGGCCAGGGTGTGCTTCATCCAGTTGACGTCGTCCCGGTCGGGGAAGTCCTCGCGGGCGTGGGCGCCGCGGCTCTCCTGGCGGTTCAGGGCCCCGTTGACGGTGACCACGGCGTTGCCGATCAGATTGTCGAGCTCGAGCGTCTCGACCAGGTCGGTGTTCCAGATCAGGCCGCGGTCGGTGACCCTGAGGTCCGCCCGACGGGCGTGGACCTCGCCGAGCTTTTGGACGCCCGAGGTCAGGGTCTCGCCGGTGCGGAACACGGCGGCGTCGTCCTGCATCGCCTTCTGCATCTCCAGCCGGAGCGCCGCGGTGGGCGTCGAGCCCGACGCGTTGCGCAGGCGGTCGAAGCGGGCGAGGTGCGCGTCGGTCCAGGCGTCCTTCGGCTCAGGCTGGGAGGCCCCGGCCTTGACCAGCTCGCCGGCCTTGAGGCCGGCCGCGCGCCCGAACACCACGAGGTCGGTCAGGGAATTGGAGCCCAGCCGGTTGGCGCCGTGCACCGAGACGCAGGCCGCCTCGCCCACCGCCATCAGGCCGGGCACCACCTTGTCCGGGTCGTCGCCCAGCTTGGTCAGCACCTCGCCGTGGTAGTTCGTGGGCACTCCGCCCATGTTGTAGTGCACCGTCGGGAGCACCGGGATCGGCTGCTTGGTCACGTCCACGCCCGAGAAGATGCGGGCGCTCTCGGTGATGCCGGGCAGGCGCTCGTGGATGATCTTAGGATCCAGGTGGTCCAGGTGCAGGAAGATGTGGTCCTTGTTCGGGCCCACCCCGCGGCCTTCGCGGATCTCGATGGTCATGGCCCGGGAGACCACGTCGCGGCTGGCGAGGTCCTTGGCCGAGGGGGCGTAGCGCTCCATGAACCGCTCGCCTTCGGAATTGGTCAGGTAGCCGCCCTCCCCGCGCACGCCCTCGGTGATCAGCACGCCCGCGCCGTAGACGCCGGTGGGATGGAACTGGACGAACTCCATGTCCTGCAGGGGCAGGCCGGCGCGCAGCACCATGCCGTTGCCGTCCCCGGTGCAGGTGTGCGCCGAGGTGCAGGAGAAATAGGTGCGGCCGTAGCCGCCGGTCGCCAGGATCACCATCTGGGCGCGGAAGCGGTGCAGGGTCCCGGAGTCGAGATGCCAGGCGGTGACGCCGCGACAGACGCCCTCGTCCATCATCAGGTCCAGGGCGAAGTACTCTATGAAGAACTCCGCCCGGTGCGCCAGGCTCTGGCCGTAGAGGGTGTGGAGGATGGCGTGGCCGGTGCGGTCGGCGGCGGCGCAGGTGCGCTGGATCGGCCCCTCGCCGAAGTTCTTGGTCATGCCGCCGAAGGCGCGCTGGTAGATTTTGCCGGCGTCGGTGCGCGAGAACGGCACGCCCCAGTGCTCCAGCTCGTACACGGCGGCAGGGGCGTTGCGGCAGAGGTATTCGATGGCGTCCTGGTCGCCGAGCCAGTCGGAGCCCTTGACGGTGTCGTACATGTGCCAGCGCCAGTCGTCCTGACCCATGTTGCCCAGCGCTGCGGAGATGCCGCCCTGGGCCGCCACCGTGTGGCTGCGGGTGGGAAAGACCTTGGTGATGCAGGCGGTCTTCAGCCCGGCCTGGGCGCAGCCGAGCGCGGCCCTGAGGCCCGAGCCGCCGGCCCCCACCACCACCACGTCATAGGCATGGTCGACGAAGCGGTAGGCCGCCATCAGGACGCTCCGGCCATGAAGGCGATCTTCAGCACGCAGAAAACCGCCAGGGCGCCGGTGAGCACGCAGACGAACAGGTTGAGCAGCAGAAGCGCGGTCTTGCTCAGCACCTTGTGGACGTAGTCCTCGACCACCACCCGCATGCCCGCCTGCATGTGCCAGAAGCCGACCACGACCAGCAGAATCACCAGCACCGCATTGATCGGCGCGTGCAGCCAGGCGGCCGCGCCCAGGTAGCCGACTTTCGGCAGGGTCAGGCCGGCCCAGACCATCCACAGGGTCAGGGGGATCAGGGCGATGGAACTGATCCGCTCGCCGATCCAGGCGCCGACGCCGTGCTTGGCCGCGCCCAGGCCCCGGGCCCGCGCCAGGTTCGAACGGTAGCTTGTCATCACAGCGCCCCCGTCAGATAGGCGGCGACCCAGACCAGCACCGAGGCCACGGCCGCGAAGGCCAGGCTGAGGGCGGCGGTCAGGTTGGCGACCTTGGGCGCGTAGCCGTAGCCGGCGTCCCAGACCAGGTGCCTGACGCCGGCGGCCAGATGGTAGAACAAGGACACCGTAAGCCCGAACAGCACCAGCCGGCCGAGCAGCGAGGCCATCAGGCCCTGGAAGGCCCCATAGGATCCCGGCCCCAGGGCCAGGCAGACCGCCCAGGCGGCCAGGACCAGGGCTCCGACATAGAGCGCAATGCCCGTCGCCCGGTTGGCGATGGAGCAGAACATGGTCAGGTGCCAGCGCCAGACCTGCAGGTGCGGCGACAGAGGCCGCGCCGACGGAACGGGGGGACTCTCGGTCATGATTGAACGCAATGCAGCATGAGGCGCGGGGACTTTTAGGCCCCGGGATGGGGGTGTCAACGCGGGCCGGCGGCGCCCGACGGATCGTTGCTCAAACCGGCTCAGCCACGGGCGTGCTGGCCTGATCGATCCAGCCGGCCGAGCGCATTTCCTGCAGCCGCGACGCGGCCCGCTCGAACTCGAACGCGCCGTCGCCGGCAGGATAGAGCTGGTCCGGTTCGGCCTCGGCCAGCACCACCAGCCGCGTGCGGGCTTCGTAGAGGGCGTCGATCAGCCAGACGAACCGGCGCGCTTCCTCGCGGCGATCGGCCGACAGTCGCGGGACGTCCTCCAGGAAGACGGTGTGGAATTGCCGGGCGAGCGCCAAGTAGTCCTGCGAGCCAAGGGCCTGGCCGCACAAGCTGGAGAAGGTCGCCCGCACCAGACCGGGCGCGGCGCGGGGCAGACGCATGTTGCGGCCCAGCACCTCCACCGTGGCGCCGACCTCCTCTTTGCCGTCGAGCTGATCGGTCCACAGCGCGTCGAACGCCGCCTCGGCCTCGGCGTCGATGGGGGTGAAATAGAGCCGGGCGCCCCGCAGCCGCTCGAGCCTGTGGTCCTGCTCGCCGCGCACCTCCACCACGTGCAGGCGGCCTTTGAGCATGTCGATGAAGGGGGTGAACAGCTGCCGGTTGATGCCGTCCTTGTACAGCTCGTCCGGCGCCCGGTTCGAGGTGGCCACCAGCACCACGCGCCGGGCGAACAGGGCCTCGAACAGGCGGCCGAGAATCATGGCGTCGCCGATGTCGGTGACCTGCAGCTCGTCGAAGCAGAGCAGCCGCGCGTGGCGGGCGATCAGCTCGGCGACCGGCGCGATCGGATCGTCGCCCTTGTGCGACCCGAAGCGCTCGCGGCGGGCGTGGGCGTCGCCTGTGCGCCACTCCCCGATCAGGCGATGCACCTCGGCCATGAAGGCGTAGAAGTGCTCGCGGCGCTTGTTCTCCACCGGCGCGGTCTCGAAGAAGATGTCCATCAGCATGGACTTGCCCCGGCCCACCGGGCCCCAGAGGTAGACGCCCATGGGGGTCTGCGGCCGCCCGAACAGGCGCAGGCCCGAGGGGTCGCCCCAGGCGTTCAGCTCCTCCTCGAGCGCCGCGAGGGCCTGCAGGGCGGGGGCTTGGCCAGGATCGGGCTCCAGCTCGCCGCGCTGAAGCCGTTCGCGATAGGCCGTGGAGATGGTTACCGGCATGGCCGCGCCGTTAGCCTGCGCCGCCGCCCTGCGCTAGTGCGGACGGTCACCGCGCCAGGCCCGGGCCAGGAGGCGCTTCAGCCCCTTGCCGTCCGGCGGCCGCGGGTTCCACGGCGGGGCCTCGAGCACCGTCGCCGCCACCCGGTCGATGCCCGCCCTCGGCATGCCAAGCGCCTTCAGCGATAGGGGCCCGCCGAGACTCTGGGCAAGGTCGAACAGCACGTCGGCTGGATGGGCCGCATCCAGCGCGTCGCAAAGCCGCCCCACTGCGTCGGGCGCGGCCTTGACGTTGAAGGCGAGCACATGCGGCAGCAGCACGGTGTGGGTCTCGGCATGAGGCAGGCCGAAGGCGCCCCCGAGCACATGGCAGAGCCGGTGATGCAGGGCCGAGCCGCCGGCGGCCAGGCACCAACCGCCAAGCCAGGCCGCCTCCAGCGCCTGGGCGCGCGCCTCGACGTCGCCGGGCGCGACGACGATCTTCGGCAGGGCGCCGGCCATGGCCCGGACGCATTCCTGGGCCGCGGCGGACAACAGCCGGTTCGGCTCCCTGGCGTAAAGCGCTTCGACCGCGTGCGCCATGGCGTTGAAGCCGGAGGTCACGCTCACCTGCGGCGGCAAGGACAGGGTCAGGTCCACGTCGTAGATCACCACCTCGGGCAGGACGCGCGCCGAGCGCTGGGTGGTCTTGGCCCCCGCCTCGGTCTGGCCGAGCACCGGGGTCATCTCCGAGCCGGCATAGGTGGTGGGGATCACGATCTGGGGCAGGTCGGTCCGGAACGCGATGGCCTTGCCCAGGCCGATCGCCGAGCCGCCGCCGATGGCCACGAGGGCGTCGATCGCCTCCGCCTCGACCACCCGCATGGCGTCTTCGGTCACTTCGACCGGCGTGTGCATGGCGGCGCGGGCGAACGCAGCGGCGCCGGCCTTGCCCAGGGCCTTTTGCAGCTGCGCCGCCCGCCGCGCTTGCGACGCGGTGGCCACCACCAGCACCCGGCTCGCCCCGAGCTCGGCGGCGAACTCGGGGACCCGGGCCAGGCTCCCCCGCCCGAAGATCACGCGGCCAGGCAGGGTCTCGTGGTCGAAGCCCGCCATGTCAGGCGCCGTCCAGGGCCAGGCCAGGCCCGTCCGGCGGCGCGGCGGCGCCGGTGTTGAGGTCCCGCTGCATCCAGACGATGTCCACCCAGCGTCCGAACTTGAAGCCGACCGCCGGCAGGGCCGCCTTGAACTCGAAGCCGCATGCCCGGTGCAGGGCGATGGAGCCGGCGTTCCCGCTGTCGCCGATCACCGCCACCATCTGGCGAAGGCCCAGCGCCTCGCACTCGGCGATCAACGCCTGCAGCAGCCGCCGTCCAACGCCCCGGCCCATGGCCTCGGGCGCCACATAGACGCTGTCCTCCACCGTGTAGCGGTAGGCCGCGCGCGGCCGGAACGGCCCGGCGTAGGCATAGCCGAGTGTCCGCCCGCCGGCCTCGGCCACGATCCATGGCAGCCCCTTGGCGCGGATCGCGGCGTGGCGGCGGCCGAGCTCGGCGGCGGCCGGCGGCATCTCCTCGAAGGTGCCCAGTCCGTGGATCACGTGGTGGGCGTAAATCGCCTGCACGGCCGGCAGGTCCGACGGCGCCAGCGCCCGCACGGTCAGGCCGTCCATGCCCCCTCCAGCGCGCGGATGGCGAAGGCGTATTCCAGCGCCGGCTCCTTCAGGTGTTCGAACCGGCCGGAAGCGCCGCCATGGCCCGCCTCCATGTTGATCCTCAGCAGGATGGGCAGGCCGGAGGTGGTGGCTTCGCGCAGCCGCGCCGCCCACTTGGCCGGCTCCCAATAGGTGACGCGCGGATCGGACAACCCGCCGGTGACGAGCATGGCGGGATAGGGCCGCGCCGCAACGTTGTCGTAGGGGCTGTAACCGGCGATCACCTCGAACGCCGCGCGATCGCGGATCGGGTCGCCCCACTCCGGCCATTCCGGCGGCGTCAGCGGCAGGCTCTCGTCAGAGATGGTGTTGAGCACGTCGACGAAGGGCACCGCCGCGATGATGCCGCCCCAGAGCTCGGGCCTGAGGTTGGCGACGGCCCCCATCAGCAGGCCTCCGGCGGAGCCGCCGTGGGCGACGATGCGGCCGGCCTGGCCGTAGCCCTGGGCGACCAGGTGCTCGGCGCAGGCGATGAAGTCGGTGAAGCTGTTGGGCTTGGACGCCTGCCGTCCGTCCAGATACCAGCCGCGGCCCTTCTCGGAGCCCCCGCGGACGTGCGCCATGGCCCAGATCCATCCGCGGTCCACCAGCGACAGCCGCACCGTGGAGAAGGCCGGCTGCAGGGCATGGCCATAGGCGCCGTAGCCGTACAGCAAGAGCGGGGCTGAGCCGTCCGCCGCCGCGCCTCGCCTCATCAGGACCGTGACCGGCACCTCGGCCCCGTCCGGCGCCCGCGCGGTCAGCCGACGAACCTGGTAGCGCTCGGGATCGTGGCCGGAGGGCACCTCCTGGGTCTTGAGCAGGATGCGCGTGCCGCTGCGCATGTCATAGTCGAACCACTGCCGCGGCGTCGTCGGCGACTGGTAGACGAAGCGCAGAAGGCCGGTATCGAATTCGTAGCCAGGCGATGGCGAGACGGCGAAGGCCTCCTCGTCGAAGGCGATGGCGTGCTCCTCGAGGCCGTCCTTGGCCGTCACCACCACCCGATCCTGGGCGTTCTCGCGCTCCAGCCGCACCAGATGGTCCTTGAAGACCGCGATGTCCGCGATCATCCGGCCAGGCTTGTGCGGCGCGAGCTCGCGCCAGGCGGCGCGGGAGGGATCGGCCTCCTCGGCGACCATCAGCTTGAAGTCCACCGCCCCGTCGGCATTCGTGCGCACCACGAAGCGGTCGCCCCAGTGCTCCAGTTCGTAGAGCAGCCCTGGCGTGCGGGGCTCCACCAGCCGCGGCCGCGCGGAGCGGTCGGCGCAGGCGATCAGCCGCACCTCGCTGGTGTCGTTGTTGCCGCCGTGGATGACGATGTAGGCGCCCGAGAGCGTGCGGCGCACCCCGAGGAAGAACCCTTCGTCGGGCTCCTCGTAGACCAGCACGTCGTCGAGCGGCCCGCCACGCGCGAGCCGGCGGTAGACCTTGGCCGGCCGGCCGTTCTCGTCCCGCCAGACCCAGTAGATCGACTCCGAGTCCGCTGACCAGGCGAAGTCCCCGGTGCAGTTGCCGATGGGGTGGTCGCCCAGCGCGCCCGTGGCCAGATCCTTGACGAAGACCTGGTGCACCTCCGAGCCCTGCGTGTCGGCGGCATAGGCGTAAAGGCTGTGGTCGGGGCTGTGCTCGGCGCTGGCCAGCTCGAAGAAGGCCTTGCCACGGGCCAGAGCCTCGACGTCCAGCAGCACCTGCTCCTCGGCCTCCCGCTGCCCGCGCGGCCGCCGGACGTGGAGCGGGTGTTGGGCCCCCGGCTCGTAACGGATGAAGTAGTCGAACGGCCCGTCGGGCGCCGGGCAGGAGACCTCGTCGGGCTTGATCCGCGCCTTCATCTCCTCGAACAGCTCGGCCTGCAGCGCCTCGGTCGAGGCCATCATCGCCTCGGTGTAGGCGTTCTCGGCCTGCAAATGCTCGCGGATGTCGGGCCGCAGCGCCGTCGGGTCGTGCAGCACCTGGCGCCAGTTGTCGTCGCGCATCCAGCCGTAGTCATCGACCCGCTCGCTGCCGTGCTGGACGATGCGCCTTGGGTCCTTCCTCGCGATCGGCGGCGGCGGCGGGGCGTCCATGGCTCCTGCTCTCACGGACGGCGCGGCCGTTCAACGGGGCGGGCGGTTGCGCCGCCGGGCCCAGCGCCTCAATTTCAGCCCAGGAGCCGGGCAGAGGACGCCGGCCTGCCGCGCAAGGGACCGCCATGGACGTGGACATGACCGTCAGCATGATCGGGGCGACGGTCGAGATCGATCAGCCGCAGGACAACGGCGCACGCAACCTCGGGACCGCCTTCCTGGTGGACGATCCGAGGCCGGACGGCACGCCGCGCACCGTGCTGGTCACCGCCGCCCACGTGCTCGACAAGATGCCCGGCCAGACAGTGCGCATCGGCTACCGGTTCCAGGACGCCGCCGGGGCCTGGCGGTTCTCCAACCAGCCCGCGCCGATCCGCGACGGCGCGCGGCAGCTGTGGGTCCGCCACCCCAGCCGGGACATCGCCGCCTTCGAGATCAAAGCGCCGCCGGAATTCGCTCGCGCCGCCATCCCGCTGGCCTGGCTCGCCGACGAGGCGCAGTGGACCAAGTCGGAGATCGGTCCCGGCGACGAGATGCTGGTGCTGGGCTTTCCCGAGGGCCTGGCCGCCAACACGGCGGGCTTTCCGATCCTCCGCGCCGGGCGGATGGCGTCCTACCCGGTGGCCCCCCTGTCGGAGTTTCCGACCTTCCTGCTCGACCTACGGGTGTTCAACGGCAATTCCGGGAGCCCGGTGTTCGTCACCGAGGACCTGCACCGGCGCCCCGGCGCGGGCGACGCCAAGGCGCAGTTCGTGGCCGGGATCCTGACCCAGCTCACCACCGTGAACGGCCAGGGGTTGGAGCTGGCCATCGTCAGCCACGCGGTGTTCGTGCGCCAGACCATCGCCCTGCTCGACCAGGCGCCGGCCGTGCAGGATGTGGCGCCTGCGCCGGCAACCGCCGTCGGGTCCGCTGCGCCCTGAAATCGACCCGCCGCCCGTTTGCGATGCAGCATTCGAAGGCGAATGCTTAAATGATGATCAGACCGTTGTTAACACAAGCGATTTCTCCAAGCTCAGGAACCCTGATCGATAAATTCTTAAAGGGCTATTGAGTAAATCTTCGCAGTTGCGGCTTGCGTTGTTGTGCAATGCACACTAGCTTGGATTTACGGCGTCGCTGACGCCGCTGCCCTCTTGGGCGTTTCCTCCCTATCGACTTGGCCGCGCCCACGGGCGCGGCCTTTTTCGTTCTGGGCTAATGCAGGCTCGCCGCGTCGACCGCGGCCAGGGCCGCGAACACCCGCTCCAGATCCGACGCCAGCCGCCCGAAGCCGGGCTTGGGCGTCAAGGTCGCCTCGTCCAGGTAAAGCGCCCGGTTGATCTCGACCTGCAGGGCGTGCACCCCCTCCACGGGGCGCCCGTAGCACTCGGTGGTGTAGCCGCCCGCGTAGGGGGCGTTGCGGGCCACGGCATAGCCAAGGCCGGTGAGCTGGCGCTCCATCAGATCGGTCAGGGCCGGCGAGCAGGTCGAGCCGAAGCGGTCGCCCAGCACCATGTCCACCGGCCGCCGGCCGGACACCCCGGAGCCCGCCGCCGCACCCGGCATGGAGTGCCAATCGATGAGCACAGCCCCGCCCCGCTCTGCGCGCGCCTGGTCGACCAGTTGCCGTAGCGCGAGATGATACGGCAGGTGAACCGCCTCGATGCGGCGGGCGGCTTCGGCGAAGGTGAGCTTGCGGTCGTAGATCTCGCGACCCTCGGAGACCAGCCGGGCGATCGAGCCCAGGCCGGCGGCGACCCGGGCGGTGCGGCCCCGCACATAGTCGGGCAGGTCGTCCTCGAACATGGCCGGGTCGAGCTCGTAGGGCTCGCGGTTCACGTCGATGTAGGCGCGGGCGTAGCGGGCGAGGATCACCGTGGAGCCGAACCGCGGCGCGGCGGCGAGCAGCCGGTCGACCAGGGCGTCCTCGGAGCTTCGGATGTCGGCGGCGCCGAGCCTGGAGGAGGCGCCCATGTCGGCCGGATAATGCCGGCCGGAGTGCGGCGAGGCGAACACCAGGGCCGGCGCGGACGCCGCCGCCGGCGACTCCGGGCGCAGGATCTCGAACGGCGCCTCAAGCGCGAGCGGCGGCAGGATCTCTCCGGCGTCCATGGCGTCCTATGTGCTGGGTCCCGCAGATCAGGTCAACGCACGGACCGGCCCCGGGTTTATCCGTTGGTTTACAGGTTCGGCCCTAGGATCGCCCGAGTTCACCCCACTTCAAGCTGAGCGCCCATGCCACGCATACTTCTGGCCGAGGACGACGATTCCCTGCGAGGCTTCCTCGCCCGTGCACTCGAGCGGGCAGGCTATGACGTCCGTTCGTGCGCCGACGGAGAAGAGGCGCTCGCGGCGCTCGACGACGGCGCCTGGGACCTCCTGCTGACCGACATCGTCATGCCGGGCGTCGATGGCATCGAGGTCGCGCGGCAGGCGGCCGCCCGCTTCGGCGGCCTAAGGATCATGTTCATCACCGGCTTCGCCGCGGTGGCCCTGGCCGCCGGAGACCGCGCCCCGCCGGGCGCGCGCGTGCTGTCCAAGCCGGTGCACCTGCGCGAGATCGTCGCCGAGGTCGAGCGGATGATCGCCGCCTGAGGCTCAGCCGCCGACGGCCTGGCCGCTCCTGAGCTCCCGCCCCAGCTGATCGACCACGCCGGAGGCGCGGGCGAAGGCCTGCGCCAGCTCCGCGCGCCGCTGCTCCACGTCGCGCCGCGCCGCCGCCGCCGCCTCGAGCGACGCCAGAAGCTCGGCGTCCGGCAGCACCTGACCGGCCGCCGAGTGCGCAGGCTCGGCCCTAGCGGTCTCGATCCGCTCGCAGGCGAGATCGAAAAGCTGGGCCGCGCCGCTTCCCGCGGCCTCCTGCAGCCAGAGCGCCTGCAGATCCTCGTTGTCCCCGGTGCGAGAGGAGCCGCGGGCGTGCTCGGCGTGCGCATGGCCGAGGTAGAGGTGCAACAGCCCGGCCCGCGAGGCCCGCAGCATGAAGTCGATGTCGTTGTACCCGACCGGAAACCGGACTTCGTCGAGCCCGCCCAGCTCCAGGTAGCGTGCGCGGCTCACCGCGGCCAGGGCCAGGGTCGCGCCGGCCGCGGCATGGACGAACCCCGCGAAGGTCGCGTCGTCGCCTTCGCGCAGCGGCGGCTGGAAGCGATCGTCCGACGGCGCGGCGCGGACCAGGCCGTAGGAGCCCCTGCCCCGATCCGGGTCCCACAGCCGGCACCCGACCGCCCCGACGCCCGGCCGCAACGCCCAGGCCCCAAGCTGCTCCAGCAGCGTCCGGTCGGTCAGGACCACGTCGTTGTTGCAGAGCACCAGGACCTCGCCGGTCGCGGCCCGGGCGGCCAGGTTGTTCTGGGCGCTGTGGCTGAAGGGGCCGGGACGGCTCAGCCGCACGACCCGCTCCTCGCCCAAGAGGCGGCGGGCGCCGTCCGCCACCGCCGCCGACTCGGCGGGATCGGACCCGTTGTCGACGAGCACCACCTCGAGCTCGCCGCTGAGCTTCTGCGCGGCGACCGAATAGAGGCAGCGCAGGGTGAGGGCCGACCGGTCGCGGAAGCTGATCAGCACGCTCGTCTTGCCGGCCCGCCGCACGGGCAGCAGGGCATAGGGGAACGGCAGGTCCGGGAAGGTGCGCTCCAAGGTGAACGGCGCGGCCTCCGAGGCCAGCAGGCGGCGGTAGACCGCCTCGTCCAGGGCCCACTCGTCGCGCCGGGCCGGGGGCGGCCAACCGACGCTGCTGGTCAGGGCCTCGGGATGGTGCCGCCACGCCAGCGCCTGCCCCGCGAGCCAGAACCACAGGGGATGCAGCCGCCCCGCGGCCAGCGGCGCCAGAACGTCGCCGGGCGCGGCGGCCAGCACCGCCCCTTTCAGGGCCAGGGTGGTGTCGGTGAGGGCCCCGTGACGGGCGGTGGCCGGATCGAGGGCCGGGCGCCGCAGCACCCGCCCCGACGCGCCCGCCCGCGCCGAGTCCGCGCAGAACCGGTTCCAGCTGACCGCGTCGGCGTCGCCCAGGCGCGCGGCGATGAAGGCGGCGGACGGATGGATCAGGTCTTCAGGTCGGGCGAAGAACACCCGTTCGGCGCGGCCGGCGAGGCGGCGGATCTCGTCCGGATCGGCCGGAATCGAGGCGGCGGCTGCGGCGGGCCACGACTGCAGGTCCCAGGTCTCGCGGGCCAGGTCGGGCCCCTCGCCCGGCAGCCGCAGCAGCAGGGCCTGTCCGGTCTCGCCCGCGCAGGCCAGCCGCTCGCGGCGCAGCCGGTTGATCAGACGCGGCGCCAGGCGGTCCGGCGCGATGCGGCGGGCGTTGCAGGCCAGATGCTCGAGCGGCAAGGCGCCGAGCCGGGCGCGCGGCGCCGGGTCGTCGAGATAGCCCGGGCAATCCACCTCTCCGTCGGCGGCGAACGGTCCGGCCGAGAACATCCCCCCGGGCAGGCAGTCGGCGGAGCCTACCGGCCGGACCTGGATCTGATGGGGCCCGCGCCGCAGGAGCCGGGCAAGGTCGACCTCGAAGCCGTAGCGGCCGTCGCCGACGCCGGCCTGTTGCAGATCGGCGCGCGCCTTCTCGGCGGTGACGGTGACCAGAAGCCGGCCGCCCGCCAGGATTTCCAGCCGCACCCTGTGCGAGGGCTGGTCGGGCGCCCAGGCCCAGCCTGACAGCCGCCGCGGCGGCTCGAACTCGGCCAAGCCGTCCACCACGGCGATGGCCGGCGCCGAAGGGCCGCCCGCGGAGGACTCGTCCGGGACGGTCGGCGGGTCCAGCAGGCCGCCGTCGAAGATCACCGGTCCGCCGGCCAGGGGGCGCGCACCCCCGAGCGGGCGCACGTCCATAAACCGCATGCGTCCATCGTGCAGGGCGGCGGGGATCGGGATGGCGAAGCGCAGCCGGCCATCCCCGGCCGGCGCGGCGCGCGCGCGGCCGAAGGCCTCGCCACCCTCGACCACGGCCTCCAGGATGCAATCCTCGGCTCCGGCGATCCAGCCGGTGATCGCGCCGTCCGCGATGCCTGTGACGCGTCCCTCGATCACACCTGATGCCTCGCCTTCGACGGTGACGGCGGCGGAGGGCCCGTTGGACCTTGACCTTGCGCCCCTTATAGATTGCGCCGACGCAAGGTCGAGGCGCAGGCGATCCGGCAATTCATGGGGCCTCTCGGATCACGTCTGCGCCGCGCCGGCGCCAGGGTCGCCGGCCGCGCCCTGAGCAAGGTCGTATTCGTCTCCTACGGCGGCTTCGAGTCCAACAGCGCAGGCCACATCGACGGCTTCGCACGGGAGCTTCACCGCCAGGGCTACGCGGTGACGGTGGCGGCTCGCGGAAGCGCGCTGGAGGCCTATGCCCAGGGGGCCCCGCCCTACGCGTTCGCCAGCCTGCAGGACCTGGCCAAGGATCCGGACGCGGTGATCGGGTTCGACGGGCGGTTGGAGCCGGAGCGGACCGCGCTGGTCTGCTGGACCCCGCGCAAAGCCTCACGGAACGCGGCGCAGAAGGCCTTCCGCGTCCGGCCCATGGGCTATGTGGTGCATCTGGAGGACAACGAGGACCATCTGGGCGAGCTCAGGGCCGCCGCGGCCGAGGGCGCCGTTCCCGACGACCGCGAGGCGCGTCACGGCTTCATCGCGGGCGCGGCGGGGGTCACCTACATCGCGCCGAGGCTGCAAGAGGGGGTTCCGGCCGGAACACCGTCACTGTGGCTGGAGCCCGGGGTCGACCTTGAGGGTCTGGCCGAGCCGATGCCGGCGCTGCGGCGCGCCAGCCTGCTGCGGGCCGCCGGTGCGCCCGCGCAGGCCCGGGTGCTGGTCTATCCGGGCAACGCGCACCGGGCCAACCTGCAGGAGGTGGCGGAGCTGTACCGGGCGGCCGGCCTGTTGCGAGGCCGCGGACATGAGCTCGTGCTGATCAAAACGGGCCAGGACGACCCCGCCGCGGCGCCGGTGCTCGGGCCGCTCGCGGCGGAGAGCGGCGTGCTCGAGTTCGGCCGGGTCCCGCGCCCGCTGCTGCTGGACCTGATGAGGTGCGCGGACCTGTTTGTGCAACCGGGAGCGCCGGGCCCGTTCAACGACTACCGCCTCCCGTCCAAACTGCCGGAGTTCATGGCGGTCGGCCGCCCGGTGGTGCTGCCCGCGGCCAATCTCGGGCTGCGGCTGAAGGACGGGGTCGAGGCCCTGATGCTGCATGAAGGATCCGCCGGAGAGATCGCCGCGCGCGTCGAGCAGATCCTCGCCGATCCGGGGCTCGCCCGCCGCCTCGGCGCGAACGCCAGGGCCTTCGCCGCGCGGACCTGGCGGTGGGAGGCGCAGGGCCGCCGGCTGGCGGATTTCCTGGAACAGCTCTGGAGGGCCCGGGGCTGATGTTCCGTAGACTGACGATCGGCCTGCGCTTCAGCCGGCGCGAGGCGTGGATCGGCGGCGTCTACTATGTGCGCAACCTCGTGTGCGCGCTTCGGCGCCTGCCCCGGGATCGCCGGCCGGGGCTGCTGATCGTCGGCGGGGACAAGGCGATCCTGAAGGAGCTGAAGGACGCCACCGGTTATCCAGGGCTGGAGCGCACCTCGCGCACGCGCATCGAGCGGGCGCCCGTCCGGGCCCTGCCCTTCCCGCCGGACCGTCGCACGCAGATCGACCTGATCCTGCTGGGTTCGCCCCCGGGCCTGGAGGACCGGGCGGTGCTGTGGATCCCGGACCTGCAGGAACAGACCCATCCCGAGTTCTTCCCTCCGGAGGAGCGCGAGGCCCGCCGGGCCCATCACGCCGCGCGGCTGGAGGCGCACCGGCACGTGATGGTGTCCAGCCAGGACGTGGCGGAGGGCCTCAGGCGCTTCTACGGCTTTTCGGGCCACATCCACGTGATCCGCTTCGCGTCCTTCTTCGAACCCCCGGCCAATCCGGCCTCGGTGCGGGACAAGTACAGCCTGCCGGAGCGCTATTTCATCTGCAGCAACCAGGTCTGGAAGCACAAGAACCATGCCGTGGTCATCCGCGCCCTGGCCGAGGCCCGCGATGGAACGGAACCGCCGATGGTGTTCACCGGCCTGGAGGAGGAGCCGCGTGATCCGGGCTATCCGGCGTCGCTCTGGGCCCTCGCTTCGGACCTGGGCGCTGCGCCGCGCCTGCGCCGCCTGGGCTTTCTGCCGCGCGAGGACCAGTTGGCGTTGATGGCCGGCGCCATCGCGGTCGTGCAGCCGTCGCTGAGCGAAGGCTGGTCCACGGTGGTCGAGGACGCCAAGGCCCTGGGCCGCCACGTGATCGCCTCGGACATCCCGGTGCACCGCGAGCAGCTCGGACCCGGCGCCGACGTCTTCGCCCCAGACGATCCCCACGCGCTGGCGCGGCTGCTGCGGCGTTGCGCCGAAACGCCGCCTGCGACGCCGCCGCTGGACTATGCCGCCCTGCGCCAGCGGTTCGCCGAGGACCTGTGGCGCATGATCGACTCGGTGGAGCGGGACCTTCGCCGCCGCCGCACGCCCAGGCTGGTGATCAGCCGCTGACGATCCGCCGGCGTCCAGGCTCGCTGTCCCGCCGGCGAGCGGCGCGCTCGCGCAGAGCGGCGGCGATTCGCGCGGCGATGCGGTGGTCGGCCCGGCCGGGCAGGCGTGCGCGGGCGAGGAAGGCTTCGTTGCGGAGGACGTGCGCCGCGCCGTCATCGGTCACGAACGCCTGCAGCTCATCCCGCGAGCGGACGATCGGCAGCGGATCGTAGAGGGCGAGCTCCAGGTCATAGCCGAGGATGGCCACGGGCCGGCCCGTGCGCGCGGCGTCGAGCGCGACGGTGGAGGGCGTGGTCAGCACCACGTCGACGCTGGCGATCAGGGCCGGGGCGGTGTGCGGCTCCCATGCGGAATCGGTCGGGTCGATCACCACCAGATTGGGCGTCTCTGGCAGGAGGCTGCGATTGCGGCTGGTCCAGCGGCCAGCGTGGTGTGGCTTGATCAGGAACAGCGTGTCCGGCTCGTCGTGGGCGACGGCCTGCAGATCCGCCAGCACGCGGCGCCGGTAGGCGTCGGTGAAGCGATGCCAGTGCAGATTCTCGAAAACGCCGACGGTGCGCGCCCAATGGCCCTGGTTGAGCCTGAAGTCCCGGGCCGGCGGCGGAGCCGTCTTGGGACTGCCGACCGGCCGCACGGCGGCGCGGGTCTCGGCCGTGGCCCAGGGCGCCAGGCCGCTGACCGGCCCCCAGGTGAAGATGACGCCAGCCGAGAAGCGCACGTCCTCGCCGTGGAGGTGGTCCTTGTACGTGAGGCCGATGTTCTCCAGCCCGTGCTGGACCGTGAAGCTGCAGGCGTCCCGCGCGCGCGCGCGCATGACCAGGGTATGGCCGGACTTATGGGCGCGCACGCTCGTCTCGGCTCCACTGAGGACCCCGTCGACGCCGCCGAGCTGGGGCTGCTCGCCGCGGCGGACCTCCTCGCGGCCATAGATCTCGGCCTCCAGGCCGTGCGCCGCCAGGTGGTTCAGCACCCGTGGCGATTCCTCGACCAGCCAGTCGGTGACGGCGATCCTCAGCCGCACCTCCGCCCGCTGCACCAGGGCCAGCAGCACGGGCAACAGCACGTCCAGGTCCTGGTGGATGTCGATCAGCACCAGCAGCAGCGGCCGTGCCGACGGCGGGCGCGACGCCGGCCGCGGCCGTCGGACCGGCGGAACCGGCGCCGCGAGCGCGCTCCACTCCGCGGCGATCCGCTCGGGCTCGACCCGCTCAGCCAGGGCCGCCTGCGCCGTCACGACCGCCTTCAGCCGCTCCACCGGGTAGCGGCCATAGAGCTGCAGCCCCCGCTCCCAGTCGTCGAGCACGCACAGGTGCGCCAAGCCGTCGATCGAGGGATGGGAGGCGGCGATCACCGGGGCGCCCAGCATCAGGGCGCTGCGCACCCATTGCGCGGGCCGCGGCGAGTCGGCCGACGCGTCGGGATAGACGCACAGGAAGGTCCGGGCAGCGGAGATCAGCGCCGGCAGGGCCGGATCGGCCGGACTGATCGGCGAGGCCCCGGTCATGGCGGCCACATCGAACAGGGCGGCCTCGTTCTCCGATGTGATCACCAGGCCCTGATCGGCGGGAGACTCCCGTTCGAGCGCCGGCCAGATCTCGCGGAACGCAGCCGCGCTCTCGATCGCCGCCACCATGGGGCCCCGCGTCCCGACGTCGGGCTGCCGCAGCGGCGGTCCGCCGCCGGCGAGCTCGGCGAAAAGGATGATGTCCTCGGCCGCTCGGACGGCGCAGCCGGTCATGGCCAGCACCTCTATCCCCGCCCGGTGCGGCGGGGGCGAGGCCAGGGGGCCGGCGTCCATCCAGGCGGCGAGCGGAAATCCAAGCTCCGCGGCGACGGCGAGGTCCGCCTCTGGCAAGGGCCCTTGCGGCACGAGAACCAGCGAACGGCCGCGCGCGTGGGTGAGCGCCATCAGCTCGCGCTCGTCCTCGGCCAGGGCGCCGTCGACCACCAGAACCCTGAGATCGGCCCCGTTCCACTGGCCCGGCAGGACCGACCGGCCAAGCGCGACCGAGGCGCCCGTCCAGCGAAGGTACAGGGCCGGATAGAGGGTGGTCCGCTCGCACAGGCCCAGCGTGGTCCAGCGCTGGGGGAGCTTCCAGGCGATCCGGGCCAACGCGGCTACCGCTTCAACAGACGCCGGCGCAGCCGGGCGGTCTCCAGCAGCACGCGGTGGATGAACCTCGGCAGCCAGCGGATCGGCGCGGTCAGCCGCCAGGACGGCGAGCGCATCATCTCGATGCGGCGCGCCTCGCGGCGGAGCACCTTGGCCTTGAGCGCCCGGATCCTGGCCTTGCGTCGCTCAACCTCCTGCAGCGCCGCGTCCCGGGCCCGCGTGATCGGCTGCACCTGCGCCCGGCTGGTCTCGAGCTGCGCCCGCACGGCGGCCAGCGCCCGCTCGAGCTCGCCGCTCTGCTGCTGAAACCGCTCGGCGGCGGCGCGCGCCTTCTCGGCCACCTCGTCGACCCCGCGGTGGGCCGCGTCGCGCCAGCGTTCAACCTCCTGCTCGAGCTCGGTCGAGCGGGCCAAGGCGGCCTGCAGCTCCGCACGCGCCTGGCGCAGCTCGTCGTCCCGCTCCGATAGCTCTCCGCCCAGACGCTGCAGCTCCGAGGAGCGCTCCCGCAGAGAGGACTGCACCGCCGGCCGCAGCTCGTCCTGCAGATCCAGCAGGAGGCGGCGAAGCAGCCGGACCTCGTCGGCCAGGGCCGCCCCCCGGTCGTCCGGCGATGTCAGTGGAGCGCTGTCGGAATCCATACCGGCCTTGTCCGATCGAGCCGAGCAGGCGGCCCAGCAAGGCATTGCTCCGTCGATCTAATCCGACGCGAGTTTTCGGGTCAATCAAGCGGCCGTTGTCCCACGCCGGGGCCCCGGCTACATCCCCGAGGGCGAAAAGGACGGCTGATGGGCATCGCTTTCAAGGCGCGCGTGGAGGATCCGTCGGTCGCCAGCTACCGCTACCGGGTGCAAAAGCCGATCGCGTTCCTGACCGCGCGCGGCCACGAGGCGGGCCTCTATCGCGACGAGGGCTTCGACGGCTACCGGACGGTGGTGTTCTCCAAGGCCTACAAGGCCGGGGACCAGGCGCTGGCGTTCCGGCTGCGCCAGGCAGGCAAGCGGGTGGTGTTCGACCTGTGCGACGACCACTTCTTCAATCCCCAGGACCTGCCCAAGTACCGCGACGCGCGGCGCGACCTCTTGGCCATGATCGGCATCGCCGACGCGGTGATCTGCTCGACCCCGGCGCTGGCGCGGACCGTCCAGCAGGAGGCCGGGCTGCCCGCGGCGCCGGCCGTGGCGCCGGACGCGTTCGAACAGGCCGAGGCGCCCGTCGGGCCGCCGACGCCGGCCGGACAGCCGGCGCGGCTTCTGTGGTTCGGCCGGCACGGCTCGCCCAACGCGCCTGCGGGCCTGGGCGACGTGCTGCTGATCCGCGACCGGCTGGCCCAGGCCTTCGCCCTGCGCGCGTTCGAGCTGGTGATCTGCAGCGACAGCCCCGAGCGGTTCGAGGCGCTGTTCGCCGGTTTCCCTGTGCCGGTCCGCTACCGGGCGTGGACGCCCGAGGCGTTCGCCGAGGAGCTGGCGGCGACCGACGCGGTGCTGATCCCGCTGTCGCAGAACCGCTTTGTCGGGGCCAAGACCCACAACCGCCTGAGCCTGGCCCTGTCGGCAGGCGCGCCGGTGGTCGCCGATTCCATCGACAGCTACGCCGAGTTCGCGCCCTTCGCCTATCTCGACGACTGGAAGGGCGGGCTGGAGGCGGTTCTGTTGCGGCCGGAGGAGGCCCGCGCCAGGGCTGGCACGGCCAAAGCCTATCTGCAGGCGCGCTGGTCCGAACCGGTGGTGGCGCCGCTCTGGGAGGCGGCGCTTGGGCTGCAGCCGCCCAAGCCCCAGCCTGGCCGCGTTCTGGTGAAGACCGCGGCGGACGTTCCGCGTTTCGCCGCCTGGCTGAAGCGGGAGCGGCGCAGCGACCGGCCCTGGGTGCTCGCCGGCCCGGAGGCGGACACCGTGACCGTCGCGCGGCGCAAGGCCGAAGGCGCGCTGGTGATGAGCCTGGGGCTGGCCGCGGGGCGGCTGGAGGTCGACGTCGCCTGCGTGCTGGACGTCGAGCAGCTGGCGGAGGCGCAGGCGACCCTGGCGGACAGGGCGCGCTGGCTGCTGGTCCCGCGCGACCTGCACAGCCGCGGCTGGGCGGCGGGCCGGGATCTGGCCGGCTGGATGGCGGATTTGCCGGTGCTGGGACGGCTGCAGGCGCAGGAGCGGCTGCTCTGCTTCGACCTGTGGACCGGCGGCGAGGGAACGCCCGCCGCCCTGGAGGGCCCCGATGTCCCGCTGCGTCTGCTCGCCGAGGGCGGCGTGCGTGAGGTGGCGAGCCTGGGCCTTTCGGCGCCGGCCGCGCCGATCAGCGGCCTGTCGGAGCTGACCAGCGTGCTGGACCGCGTCACCGGCGGGCTCGCCGGGGTGATCGAGGCGTCCCGGATCACCTACTCGGCAGCCTGAGCCAGCGCCCGCGCGACGGCGGCTGCAATACCGGCGCCGTCCAGGCCCAGCCGATGCAGCACCTCGCCCGGCTGGCCAGACGGCGGCACGTCGGTGAGGCCGAGCTGGAGCGTGGCGATGGCCACGCGGCTGCGCGCCAGGGCGGCCAGCACCTTCTCTCCCTGCCCGCCCTGCAGATAGTGGTCGTCGAGGGTGACCAGAAGGCGCCGGCCCCCGGCGAGGCCCTCGACCCAGGCGTCGTCGACGCGGTTCAGCCAGGGCAGGTTGGCCACGGCGAGGCCCACCCCCTGGTCGGCCAGGAGGCGCGCCGCCTGCACCGCCTGCACCAAGAGGGTCGGGCCCGACCCGATCAGGACGGCGTCAGCGCCTTCGGTAAGCAGAAAGCCCCGCCCGGGCTCGGGGCGATAGCCGGACGGGACATCGTAGTCGATGTCTGCCGGTAGGGAGACAAGGCGCAGGAACGACGGGCCGTCGTGGGTCTCAAGGCACCAGTCGAGCAGGGGCGCCACCTCGGCCGGGCAGGAGGGCGCGGCCATCACCAGGCCCGGCACTCCGCCGAGGGCGGAGATCTCGCGCACGCTCTGGTGTGAGTGGCCGGGACCCGCCGGCAGGACGCCGGAGAGGCCGCCGACGTAGACCACCTTCGTCCGCTCGGTGGCGTTGTTGTAGATCTGCTCGTTGGGCCGCGTGGACAAGAAGCACGAGAAGGAGTGCGCCACCGGCAGCATGCCCTTCAACGCCAGGCCGCCGGCCATGCTGACCATGTCCTGCTCGGCGATGCCGCACTCGAAGAAGCGTCCCGGGTGCCGTTCGGAGAACGGGATCAGGCCCATGTCCTTGATCAGGTCCGCGTCCAGGGCGACCAGCTCCGGATGGCGCTCGGCGGCGGCCAGGAGGGCGTCGGAATAGGCCCCGAACAGGCCGATGGCCTTGCCGGCCGGCGGCGCCGCGGCCGGGCGGTGGATGGTCTCGATCTCGATCGTCCCCGCGCCCAGGGCCCCGGCCCGGGCGTTGATGCGGTCGAGCAGCTCCTGGGCGGCGCGGGTGTAGTCCGCCGCCTGAGGCGCGCCGGAGTGGAACTGGAACATCTCCACATCGCTGTCGACGGAGGTCCCTTCCATGAAGGAGACGCCCTTGCCCTTCACCGTGTCGGCGATAATGGCGCTGGGCCGGTCGGCTTCGCGGCGGGCAAAGGCGGCGGCGATGGCGGCCGGGTCGTGGCCGTCGATCCGCTCGGCGCGCCAGCCGAAGGCCTGGAACTTGGCCACCAGATCCCCGAGCGCCGAGGTGCGCTCCACCGAGTAGTCGGACTGGATCTTGTTGTGGTCGACCACCAGG
>FTHL01000051.1_pt1 | contig 22420 bp, 21 predicted proteins | sample 1640951 | NCBI WGS metagenome assembly FTHL01 (sample SAMEA3914788, study PRJEB12502) | metagenome | biome: forest; material: soil | place: Canada | collected 2011-07-03 | depth 0.1 m
GCCGTATCCACATCCACCATCAGACGGTCTTTGTGGTCGTCGAGGATCTCCTCGAAGGTGTGGTGGTCCAGGCCCAGCACCACGTCGGAATACATCTGGATGAACCGGCGATAGCTGTCGAAGGCGAAGCGCCGGTCGCCCGACAGCCGCGCGAGACCCTCGACGGTCTGGTCGTTGAGGCCGAGGTTCAGCACCGTATCCATCATGCCGGGCATGGAGGCGCGGGCGCCGGAGCGCACCGACACCAGCAGCGGATTGGAGGCGTCGCCGAAGCGCTTGCCGGTCTGCCGCTCGACCTCGGCCAGGGCGGCGGCGACCTCGCCGTCCAGGCCGTCGGGATAGCTCGCGCCGTTCTTGTAATAGTGGGTGCAGGCCTCGGTGGTGATGGTGAAGCCCGGCGGCACCGGCAGGCCGAGCGCGGACATCTCCGCCAGGTTGGCCCCCTTGCCGCCAAGGAGGTTCTTCATCGACGCGTCGCCGTCGGCCTTGCCGCCGCCGAAGGCGTAGACCCAGCGCGTCTTCACCTCCGCCACGCTCATGCCCCGGCCACCTGGGAGAAGTCGGCCACGCGGCTCATCGCCGCCTGCACCCCGGACAACAGTCGCAACCTGTTCAGACGCACGGCAGGGTCCTCGGCGTTCACCAGCACCTTATCAAAGAATGCGTCGACCGGCTGCCGCAGGCGCGCCAGCTCCGCCATGGCCTCGGCGAAGCGCTCCTGCCGCAGCAGATCGTCGAGCTCGGACGTCATGGCCCGCACCGCATCGAACAGGCCCTGCTCCTCGGGCGCCGCCAACAGGGCGGGATCCACCGGCCCCGCATAGGCCTGCGCCTCATCCGGATGCTTCTTCGCTTCCGCGCGCAAGATGTTAGCCGCGCGACGGTCGCCCGCGAGCAGGTTCTTGCCGTCGTCCGAGCGCAGGAAGCTGTCGAGCGCCTCCACCCGCGCCACGATCCGCACGAGGTCGTCGTCGCCCAGGGCGAACACCGCATCCACCAGGTCGTGCCGACGGCCCTCCTCGCGCAGCAGCACCTTCAGCCGGTCGGCGAAGAAGGCGAGCAGTTCCGACCCGATCTGGCCGGACGCCGCCCCGGCGCGGCGGACCACGTCCCTCAAGCCGAACCGGAGCTGGTTGCGCAGGACGATGCGGATCACGCCCAGGGCCGCCCGCCGCAGGGCGTACGGGTCGCGCGAGCCGGTCGGCTTCTCGTCGATGCCGAAGAAGCCGGCGAGCGTGTCGAGCTTGTCGGCCAGGGCGACGGCGATGCTCGGGGGCGCGGTCGGGACCTCGTCATTCGGGCCTTGCGGCCGGTAGTGGTCCCGGATGGCGTCTGCGATCTCCTCCGGCAGGCCGGCGGCCCTCGCATAGTAGCCGCCCATCACTCCCTGGAGCTCGGGAAACTCGCCGACCATGGCCGAGGCGAGGTCGGCCTTGGCGAGCCGGGCGGCGCGGGCGGCGGTCTTCGGGTCGGCTTCGACCAGCGCCGCCAGCTCGAGCGCGAGGGCCTCGATCCGCTCGACCCGCTCGGCCATCGTGCCCAGCCTGGCGTGGAAGGTGACCCCCTTCAGCCGCTCCAGCCAGCGCTCGAAATTGCCCTCGCGGTTGTCCGCCTCCCAGAAGAAGCGGGCGTCCTTCAGGCGGGCGGCGAGCACGCGGGCGTTGCCGGCGGCGATGGTCCGGCCGCCGTCGGTCGCCTCGATGTTGGCGGCGACAACGAAATGCGGCGCAAGCCTGGCGCTGGCCGGGTCGCGCACGGCGAAATAGCGCTGATGCACCCGCATGGAGGTGCGGATCACCTCCGGCGGCAGGTCCAGGAACGCCGGGTCCATATCGCCGAGGATCGGGACCGGCCACTCCACCAGCCCGGCCACCTCGTCCAGGAGGCCCTCATCTTCGACCAGTTCGAGGTTCCTGGCGAAGCAGAGGGTGCGCGCGCCCTCAAGGATGCGCGCCTTGCGCTCCTCCGCCTCCAGCACGACGAAGTTGGATGCGAGGCCCTCGGCGTAGGCGTCGAAGGTGCGGGCGCGGAACGGCTGGGTCGAGCCCATGAACCGGTGGCCCTGGCTGAGGTCGCCGGCGGCGAGGCCGTCGATGTCCAGCGGGACCACCTCGCCGTCGAAGGTGCAGAGGATGCGCCTGAGGGGCCGCACCCAGCGCAGCTTGCCGGCGCCGGAGGTCATCGACTTGGGCCAGGGGAAGCTCCTCACCACCGCCTCGATGATCTCGGCGGCGATCAGCGAGGTCGGCCGGCCCTGGCGAGAGAGAGTGGCGAACCAGACCCCGTCGCGCTCCACGAGCTGACCGCGCGCCAGCCCGGTGGAGCGCAGGAAACCTTCAACGGCCGCCTCTGGCGCCCCCACGCGAGGGCCCTTGCGCTCCTCGGTGCGGTCGGCCTGGGCCGGCGGCAGGCCCTCGGCGACCAGCGTCAGCCGCCGCGCCCCGGCGAAGGCAGTCAGGCCCGAGGGCAGCAGGCCCGCCTCGGCCAGCCTGTCGCGCACCAGCCGCTCCAGGTCGCGCGCGGCCTGCGCCTGCATGCGCGCGGGAATCTCCTCGGAGAGCAATTCGAGCAGGAGCTGGGGCATCGGGTCAGGCGCTCGCCTGGGCGTTCTCGCCCTGCTGGGCCAGATAGGCCTCGGCGCACATCTTACAGAGGTCGCGGATGCGGCCGATGTAGCTCTGCCGCTCGGCCACGGCGATGGCCCCGCGGGCGTCCATGATGTTGAACAGGTGCGAGGCCTTCAGCACGTGGTCGTAGGCGGGCAGCACCAGCTGCTGTCCCTGGCGGCCGCGGGCGGCGAGGATGCGCGGGACCGCCTTCTCCATGTCCTCGAACTCGCGCTTGAGCATGTCGACGTCCGCCGCCTCGTGCTCGTAGGCGGAGAACTGCTGCTCGTTCGCCAGGAACACGTCGCCGTAGAGGAACTCGTCGTTGAAACGGAGGTCGTAGACCCGCTCCTTGTCCTGCAGATAGAGCGAAAGCCGCTCGAGGCCGTAGGTCAGCTCGCCCGCCACCGGGAACACGTCCAGCCCGCCGACCTGCTGGAAGTAGGTGTACTGGGTGATCTCCATGCCGTCGCACCACACCTCCCAGCCGAGGCCCCAGGCGCCCACCGTGGGGTTCTCCCAGTCGTCCTCGACGAAGCGGATGTCGTGCACCAGAGGATCGATGCCGATCGCCTTCAGCGAGCCGAGGTAGAGCTCCTGCAGGTTCTCCGGGTTGGGCTTGCAGATCACCTGGTATTGGTGGTGCTGATGCAGGCGGTTGGGGTTCTCGCCGTAGCGGCCGTCGGCCGGCCGCCGGGACGGCTGCACATAGGCCGCCTTCCAGGGCTTGGGGCCCAGCGCGCGCAGCACCGTGGCCGGGCTCAGGGTCCCGGCGCCCACCTCTACGTCATAGGGCTGCAGAATGACGCACCCCTGCGCACCCCAATAGGCGTGCAGCTTCAGGATCAAATCCTGGAAGGACAGGGGGTCTGAGGAGGGCATGGGGGCAGGCGGAAAAAGGCCGGCGGACCATAGGGCCCGCCGACCTTGGCTTCAAGCCGAGGCGCCTGGATCAGTGCTGGGCTGCGCCGAGAGCCGGGGCGGCCGGGGCGGCGGGCGCCGGCGCGGCGGCGGCAGGCGGCGGGGTCCAGTCGGGCGACAGCACCTTGTCCACCACAAGGATCACCCCGTTGGTGGCCAGCACGTCCGGTTGCAGCACGGTGGCGTCGTTGGCTTTCAGGACCGGCCCGGAGCCGTCCAGGGTCACCGGCGTATTGGCGACGGTCGGCACCGGGGTCGCGGCGTGGCCCTTGATCTTGGAGGAGTCCAGGCGGGCGTTGATGAGGTGATAGGTCACCAGCTTCTGCAGCTGGGCGACGTTGGCCGGCTCGAACAGGGAGGCGGCGTTGGGCAGGGCGGCGAAGGCCGCGTCGGTGGGGGCGAGCACGGTGATGTTCGGCTGGGTCTTGAACACGGTGGCGAGGTTTGTCGCGGTCACCGCCTTGACGAAGGTGTTGAACTCGCCCGAGGCCTGCAGGGTCGCCAGGATGTCGCCGGCCGGGGCGATCGGACGATAGGCGCCGCCGGCCGATGGCGCCGGCGCCGCGGGCGCTGCTGTCGGTGCGGCCGGAGCTGCGGCGGGGTGAGCCATGGCGGGCCCGGCCAGGATCAGGACAGCCGCCGCGGCGGCGCTAGCGCGGAGTCTCATATTCACCTCTGTGTCAGCGAAGAAACGCGGCCGGCTCGCGCCGACCGCGTTGCTTGAAGGTCTCTAGCTGCGAGCGTTTTGCAGGTCTAGTTGCCGGCCGGAGCGGTGTGGGCGCCGCCGTGCGAATCCGGCCGCCCGTACTTGGCGCGGTTCTCGGGGGTGTCGGGCACCGGCCCATTGGACACCACCCCCGGATCACCGGACTTCAACGAGGTGGAATCACCCAGCGCCGAGGAGCTGGCGGGGATGGCGCCGGCGGACGCGTCGACGCCGGAGCTGTTCGGCCGCGAATTGTAGCCGTTGGCCGGAGCCGGAGCCGGGGCGGTGAAGGCGTTCTGGCTCGCCGTGGCGGGATCGGCGGCGGGAGATGCGGGGGCGGCGGAACTGTTCTCCTGGGCCGAAGCGACGCTGGCCAGAAGGGCGACCGAGGCGGTCGCGGCGATCAGACGAATGAGCATTTCAGGTCCTCCAGGTGAGACCAGGCTCGGCGCCCGGCCTGTGGATGCGCGGGCAGTACGCCGGGCTCCTGGCAATGGTTGCACCCGATCACGGTTTCGTGAGGTCCGTGTGATCTCACGGCCAAGGTGAAGCCTGCGCCCAACAGATAGGCGCCGCCCTCCGGGCACGCCCAAGATTTAGGCGGCCATTCACAAATGCCTCGGCCAAGCCGTCACCATTGTGCGCCGCAACGGCGCCCTCGCTAGCGTCACCTCCGCCGAACGGGGGGCGAAGAACACCCAGCGGGACGGCGTCATCTCAACGACGGGCGCGCTACGGCGCGCGGGAGCGAGCGCATGAAAATGATCATAGCGATCATCAAGCCCTTCAAGCTCGACGACGTGCGCGAAGCGCTCGCCGGCGCGGGCGTGGAAGGCCTGACGATCTCAGAAGTGAAGGGCTACGGCCGCCAGAAGGGCCAGACCGAGATCTACCGGGGGGCGGAATACCAGGTGGTGTTCGTGCCCAAGCTCAAGCTGGAGGCGGTGGTCGACGACGCCGGGGTCACCCGGGCGGTCGAGGCGATCAAGGCCGCGGCCGGCACCGGCAAGATCGGCGACGGCAAGATCTTCGTGATCGACGTCGAACAGGCCGTGCGCATTCGCACCGGCGAGACCGGCGCCGCCGCGCTGTGAACGCAAATTCGCAAAATCAGGGGATCAACCTCATGAAGAGTCTCGGACTCACGCGGCTTTCGGGCTTCGGCCTGGCGGCCCTTCTCCTCGGCGGGGCGCTCGCCTCGCCGGCCTTCGCCCAGGCCGCTGCGCCGCCCCCGAAGCTCGATTCCGGCGACACCGCCTGGATGATGACCTCGACGGCGCTGGTCCTGATGATGACCATCCCTGGCCTAGCGCTGTTCTACGGCGGCATGGTCAGGCGCAAGAACGTCATCGCCACCGTCGCCCAGTCGTTCGTCATCACTTGCATCGTCACGGTGCTGTGGATGGTGGTCGGCTACTCCCTGGCCTTCACCAACAACGCCGACGCCGGGATGCAGAAGTACATCGGCGGGCTCAGCCGCTTCATGATGGCGGGCGACAAGCCCGACGGCGTGAACGCCCTGGCTCCGACCATCCCCGAAAACGTGTTCATGTGCTTCCAGATGACCTTCGCGATCATCACCCCGGCGCTGATCTGCGGATCCTTCGCGGAGCGCATGAAGTTCTCGGGCCTTTGCCTGTTCATGGCGCTGTGGCTGCTCATCGTCTACGTCCCGATCGCCCACTGGGTGTGGGGCGGCGGCTTCCTGGGCGGCCTCGGGGTGCTCGACTTCGCCGGCGGCACCGTGGTGCACATCAACGCCGGGGTCGCGGGCCTCGTCACCGCCCTGGTCCTGGGCAAACGCAAGGGCTACGGCCACGACAACATGGCGCCGCACAACCTGGTGCTGACCATGATCGGCGCCTCCCTGCTGTGGGTCGGCTGGTTCGGCTTCAACGCCGGCTCGGCCGTGGCCTCCAACGCCCTGGCCGGCTCGGCCTTCTTCAACACCCAGGTGGCGACCGCCACGGCGGCCCTGGCCTGGATGGTGGTGGAATGGATCGAGCGCAAGAAGCCCAGCCTTCTGGGCCTCTGCTCGGGCGCGGTGGCCGGCCTCGTGGCCATCACCCCGGCGTCAGGCTTCGTGGCTCCCTCGGGCGCCCTGATCGTGGGCGTCGCCGCGGGCGTCGGCTGCTACGCCGGCGCGGTGTGGGTGAAGCGCATCTTCAAGTACGACGACAGCCTGGACGCCTTCGGCGTGCACGCCATCGGCGGCTTGATCGGCGCCCTGCTCACCGGCGTCCTGGCCGACGTTATCGTCAACCCCGCGAGCAAGGGTCACTCCATCCTGACCCAAGCCTACGGCGTAGTCGGCACGATCGCCTGGACCGCCATCGGCACCTTCGTGATCCTGATGATCTGCAAGTTCACCACCGGGATCCGGGTCTCCGAAGAGGGCGAAGTGGAGGGCCTCGACATGGCCCTGCACGGCGAAGCCCTGCACGAATAGTCGCTTCCAGCAGTCCTGGCGTACCGCGGGGGCTCCGAAAGGGGCCCCCGCTTTCGTTTGGGTCCAGGTTCTTGGGTCAGGCCCGCCAGGGCCCTCCGAGGCGACAGGCCCGCACCCACCAGTCCGGCCGAGCCCGCCCCAGCCGGTCCGCCAGCCGCGCCGCCGAGGCGGTGTCCGCGCAGAGGGCGAAGCAGGCCGAGCCGGAGCCGGACATCCGCGCCAGCAGGGCCTCCGGCGCCGCGCGCAAGGCGGCCAGCGCCTCGCCCACCGGCGCGCACAGGCCGATCGCCGGCGCCTCCAGATCGTTGCGGCAGCCGCCCAGCAGCCTCGCCGCCTCGCTCACCGACCCGATCGCCGCCGGCAAGGGCGGCCGGTCGGCGGCGCCCCCCTGCCCCGCCCCGTCGAAGGCGCGGTAGACCGCCGCGGTGGCGCAGGCCGCGTCCGGCCGCACCAGCACCGCGGGCAGCTCCGGCAAGGCCGGCGCCGGCGCCAAGCGCTCGCCGCGGCCCAGCGCCAGCACGGGCCGGGACTCCAGGCAGGCGGCAACGTCGGAGCCGAGGTTGGCGGCGAGGTCCAGCAGCACGGTCCGGCTGAGGCCCAGGCCCAGCCAGCGGTCGATCAGCTTCAGCGTCGCGGCTGCATCCGCAGAGCCGCCGCCGAGGCCGGCCTGCGCAGGCGTCTGCTTGGACAGGATCAGGCGCAGGCCGCCGCCGGTGGTCCCGGCGTGCCGCGCCGCCGCGCTCAAGGCGCGAAGGACGAGATTGTCCTCGCCGGCCGGCACGTCGGCCGCGAACGGACCGTCCAGCACCAGCTCGAGGTCCTCGGCCGGCTCGGCCGAGAGCTCATCGCCGAAGTCGGCGAAGGCCATCAGGCTGCAGATCGGATGGAAGCCGTCCGGCCCTGCCGGCCCCACGTGCAGGAAGAGATTGACCTTGGCCGGCGCGAAGACCGCCAGGCTCACTGGCTGGCGACCACCGAGGGCGCGCCGGAATAGTCGGGGCCGAGCGCGGACGCCAGCTTGGCCTCGGCCCGCGCCTTGATCTCGTCGTCGGGTTTCATGGTCAGGACCGCGGTCCACTGGAACCGGGCCTCGTCCTTGCGGCCCACCCGCCAGTAGGCGTCGCCGAGGTGGTCGTTGATCTCCGCATCGCCGGCGTCCAGCGAGACCGCCCGCTCCAGGGTCTCCACCGCGGTGGCGTAGCGGCCCAGGCGATACTGCGCCCAGCCAAGGGAATCGACATAGGCGCCCTCGTCCGGCTGAGCGTCCACGGCGCGCTGGATCATCGCCAGGCCTTCGGTGACGCGCTCGCCCCGGTTCACCCACGAATAGCCCAGGTAATTCAGCACCTCGGGCTGGTCGGGTTGCACCTGCAGCGCCTTCTGCAGGTCGCGCTCGGCGTCCGGCCAGCGGCCCGAGCGCTCCAGCGAGACCGCCCGCATGTAGTAGAGCCGCCAATCCGCGCGATCGCCGGCGGCGGCGATCACCGGGTCGAGCACCCTGGCGGCTTCCTCGAACTGGCCGTCGTCGCGCAGCAGCTCGGCCAGGTTGAGCTTGGCGACGGCGCTGTCGGGGCGGGCAGCGACGGTCTCGCGGGCGATCTTCAGCGCCGCCGGCTTGTCCTCGGCCTGGTAGGTCCAGGCCAGGCGGGTGCGCGCCTCGGCGTAGCGCGGCGACTTCAAGGTGATGCTGGCATAGGCCTCGCGGGCCGCGCGCATGTCGCCCTGCTGCTCGATCAGGCTGCCCGCCAGCAGCCAGGCATCGGAGCGGCCGGGATCCAGCCGCAGGGCCAGGCGCAGATAGACCAGGCCGTCTCCGGGCTGATGCTCGCTGATCGACTCCGCCGCCGGCCCCATCAGCGCCAGCGCCGCGCCCTCCCGAAGCGTCGGGGCCGCAGGCGGCTTGCGATGGGCGGCGGCGCGGGCCCGCGCCTCGAGCAGCACCGAGTCGTCCGGCTCCTGCCGCAGCAGCTGGTCGTATAGGTCGACCGCCTCCTTGCTACGCCCCCGGCGCTCGAGGAAGCCGCCGAACACGGGGAAGACAAAGGCCTGGGCGGCGCTGTCACGCATCAGGGCCTTGAAGTTGGTCTCGGCCTCGCCAAACCGGTGCGCCCGCTCCAGCAGCAGGGCCTCGTCCACCTGGGAGATCATCCGCACCAGCCGATTGGGCGTGTCCGGCAGTGTGAGGGAGTCCTTGAGCCGGCCGGCCGCGGCCGCCGCCCAGGGTTTCAGCAGCATCGCCGGCTCGGAGCCCGCAACGGCCGGATCCTGCAGGGCCGCGTAGGCGTCCGCACCGCGCCCCGACGCCAGGGCTTCCACCGCCTGGGTCAGGACCGCGGCCGCACGGGTTCCCGCCGCGCCCTCGCCGGCAGCTGGCGCCATCGCGGCCGCGCCGCTGACGTCCCCGGCCATGAGCGCAGCGGTGAAGGCGCGCTCCTTGATGAAGCCTTCCGCGGGATCGGCCGCCTGGGCCTGGGCGAAGAATTCCGCCGCGGCGTGGGCGTCGCCGGAGTCCTGGGCCGCCTGGCCGGCGAGATAGAGGCCGTAGTTGGTCCGCGCCGCGCCCGGCGCGACGGCCACCGGGCCGGGGCTCGGCGGTGCGCTGGTGGCGCAGGCGGCCAGCGCCAGCAGGAGGACGCAGGGCGAGGCGCGGGACAACAGTTTTGACATCCGCCGAGACTCCGACGTTTCCCGGGCCGCATCAAGTCGCTCGTGAGGCGGCTTTGCGCCCTCACATGTTGGGATAGTTCGGACCGCCCCCGCCCTCGGGCGTGGTCCAGACGATGTTCTGCGTCGGATCCTTGATGTCGCAGGTCTTGCAGTGGACGCAGTTGGCGGCGTTGATCACGAACCGCGGGTTCCGGCCGGCGTCGTCGTAGACCACCTCATAGACCGCCGCCGGGCAGTAGAGCCTGGCCGGCTCGCCGTAGAGCGGCAGGTTCACGCGGATCGGCACGGTCGGGTCCTTGAGCTTCAGATGACTCGGCTGGTCCTCGTCGTGGGCGGTGTTGGACACGAACACCGAGCTCAGTCGGTCGAAGCTGAGCACGCCGTCCGGCCTGGGATAGGCGATCTGGGGGTGGTCCTTGGCGAGGCCGGTGGCCTCCGCATCGGTCTTGCCGTGGCCGAGGTCGCCGAAAAGGGAGGCGCCGCCCAGGAGCCTGGTGGTCCACATGTCGAGGCCGCCCAGCAGGACGGCGCCCAACCTGGTCCCGAACCGCGACCACAGCGGCTTGACGTTGCGCACAAGCCGCAGCTCGCGGCGCACCTCGGACCGGTCATAGGCCGCCTGGTAGGCCTGCAGCTCGTCGCCGGCGCGGCCGCCCCGCACCGCCTCGAACGCCGCTTCGGCCGCCATCCGCCCGGTCCGGATGGCGTTGTGGCTGCCCTTGATGCGCGGCAGGTTCACGAAGCCGGCGGCGCAGCCGACCAGGGCCCCGCCGGGGAAGGCCAGCTTGGGCACCGACTGGTATCCGCCCTCCGTGATCGCCCGTGCGCCATAGGATATCCGTTTACCGCCCTCGATGTGCGGCCGGATCTTCGGGTGGTGCTTGAACCTCTGGAATTCCTCGAACGGCGACAGCCACGGATTGGCGTAGTTGAGGTGCACCACAAGGCCGATGGCCACGTAGCGGTCGCCGAAATGGTAGATGAAGGAGCCGCCGCCGGTGCGGTCGTCCAGCGGCCAGCCGAAGGTGTGCTGCACGAGGCCCGCCTGGAACTGCTCGGCGGGGACCTGCCAGAGCTCCTTGACGCCGAGGCCGTACTTCTGAGGCTCGTGTCCGGCGCAAAGGCCGTACCGCGCCTGCACGGCCTTCGAGAGCGAGCCCCGCGCGCCCTCGGCCAGCAGCACGTACTTGCCGCGAACCTCGACCCCCGGCTGGAAGTCCGGCTTGGGCGCGCCGTCCTTGCCGATGCCGAAGACGCCGGCCACGACGCCGGCGACCTCGCCCGTGTCGCCGAACACCAGGTCGGAGGCGGCCATGCCGGGATAGATCTCCACCCCCATCCCCTCGGCATGGGTCGCCAGCCAGCGGCAGAGGTTGGCCAGCGAGCCGACGTAATTGCCGTGGTTCCTGATGTAGCCGGGCGCCGGCAGGGCGCCGATGTCGACCGCGCCGGTCTCTGTCAGGAACAGCATCCGGTCCAAGGTGACCTTGGTCTCCAGGGGCGCGCCCAGCTCGCGCCAGCCGGGGATCAGCTCGTCCAGGCCGACCGGATCGATCACCGCGCCCGAGAGGATATGGGCGCCGACCTCCGAGCCCTTCTCCAGCACGGCCACGGCGACCTCGGTCCCCGCCTCGGCCGCGAGCTGCTTCAACCGGATCGCCGCGGCCAGGCCCGCCGGGCCGGCGCCGACGATCACCACGTCGTAGTGCATGGCCTCCCGGACGGGAGCCGTCGCATCGGCCATGAAAGGACGCCTCCAGCCGGCGTTGATCGCCTGGGCGGTTTATCGGAAGGTCCGAAGGTGAGGTCAAACCCCGCATGACCGCCGTGGCGGACAGCCGCGTGGCTGAGAGCCTGCTCGCCTTCTGGGCCGAGGCGGGGGTGGACGTCTGCTACGAGGACGCGCCGGTCGACCGCACCTTGCGGCCCGTGGCCGCGGCCCGGCCAGTCGCCCAGACGCCGCCGCGCGCCGCCGCGCCGGCGGCCGCGGCGCTCGCCCCGGACGTGTCCGCCGCCGTCGCAGAAGCCCGGGCGTTGGCCGCGGGCGCGGCCGACCTGGACGCCCTGGCCGCGGCCATCGCCGCCTTCGAAGGCTGTGCGCTGAAATCGCAGGGCGCACGCCAGGCCGTGTTCTCGCGCGGCCGGCCGGACGCGGACCTGATGGTGATCGGCGAGGGCCCGGGCGCGGAGGAGGACCTGCAGGGCGCGCCCTTCGTCGGCCGCGCCGGCAAACTGCTCGACCTGATGCTGCAGGCGGCCGGGCTTCACGAACGCGTGTTCGTCACCAACACCGTGTTCTGGCGCCCGCCTGGCAACCGCACGCCCTCGCCCACTGAGCAGGCGGTCTGCGCCCCCTTCCTGCACCGGGCGATCGAGCTGGTGAGGCCTCGCGCGCTGCTGCTCGCGGGCGGCGCCGCGGCCAAGTGCGTCCTGGCGAAAGAGGAAGGAATTCTTAGTCTTCGCGGCCGATGGTTCGAGTGGCGATCGGACGACGGGCAGCTGGTCCTGCCGGCGCTTCCGACCCTGCATCCGGCCTTCCTGCTCCGGCAGCCGGCCGCCAAGAAGAAAGCTTGGTCCGACCTTTTGACGCTGGCCGAAAGGCTTGATCGGCCTGACCGGCCCGCCTAATCCAGGGCGACGGCCGCCCGCGGGAGTGGGCAATTGGGGGAGACGAGCGGCTTGCAAACCGGCATTCGACGGAGCCTGAAGGCCTGCGCGGCGACCGCGCTCGCCCTCTGCATCTCGGCTCTCGCCTCTGCGGGCGCGACCGCGGCGGCGCCGATCAAGGTCCTCTCGCCGGAAGACGCCTCCGCCTACGCCGCCGCTTTCCAGGCCGCCGCCGCTGGCGATTTCGATTCGGCCTCGGTGGCCGCCTCCACCGCCTCGGACCGCACCCTGGTGGGCTATCTCGAGCTGCAGCGGCTGATGAGCCCCCGCACGCGCGCCAGCTATCCTGAGCTGAAGGCCTGGCTCGGCCGCTACGGCGACCTGCCCGGCGCCGACCGTGCGCTGCAGCTCGCCCGCAAGCGCAAGCCCCGCGCGGAAGCCGACCCGACCCTCGCGGTGATCACCGACACTGGCGAAGAGCTGCTGCTGCCGGCCGCCGGGGCTCAGTCCCAGGCCGCGCGCGAGGCGTTCTATGCCGGCGACCTCCAGACCGCCTACCGGCTCGCCGAGGCGTCCGGCGAGCGCTGGATCGCCGCCCTCTGCGCCTATCGGCTCAATCGCTTCGCCGACGCCCTGGACCGCTTCCAGACGGTGGCCGCCGATCCCAAGGCGAACGAGTGGCTGCGCGCAGGGGCTGCCTATTGGGCCGCGCGCTCGGCCATCGCCGCGGGCTCCCCGGAGCTTGCGCCGGACCTTCTGCGGCTGGCCTCGCGCAGCCCCGCCACCTTCTACGGCATGCTGGCCGAGCGGGAGCTCGGCCTGGAGCCGGGGGCCGACCCGCAAGCCTACATCCTGGCCCAGGCCGGCTTCGGCCCCGCCCCGCCGGCCGCCGACGCCATGATCGTCAAGACCGCCTATCCGGAGATCGGCCAGGACGATCTGGAGCGGCTGGTCAGGACCGAGCCCAAGGCGCGCCGCGCCGTCGCCCTGTCGCAGATCGGCCGCACCGTCGAAGCCGCGCAGGAGCTGCGCGCGGGCTACGCCGCCGCCGGCGCCGACAGCCAGCGGCGCCTCTGGATGGGGCTGGCGCTGGAGCTGAACAGCCCCGCCGTCGCCGAGGCCCAGGCCCGCCGCGCCCGCGGCTTCGACCCCGACGACTACCCGACCCCGAAGCTGGAGCCCACCGGCGGGTTCACCCTCGACAAGGCGCTGGTCTACGCCATGGTCCGGCAAGAAAGCCGGTTCGATCCCTACGCGGTGTCCGGCAAGGGCGCCGTGGGCCTGATGCAGCTGATGCCGACCACGGCGGCCCGCGCCGCCGGCGACGACAGGCTCGCGGCGGACACCTCCCCGCTCTACGACCCGGCGTTCAACCTGCGCGTCGGCCAGGACTATCTCGAGCTTCTGATGACCCAAGTCACCGGCAACGACCTGCTGCCGGCGCTGGCGGCGTACAACGGCGGGCCCGCCAACCTGATCCGGGCCCAGCAGCTGGTCGGCACGTCCGATCCGCTGCTGCTGATGGAGTGCCTGCCGGCCGCGGAGACCCGCGCCTATGTGCAGAAGGTGATGGCCAGCTACTGGATCTACCGGCGCATGTTCGGCGAGAGCGAGCCGCCGATGGACGCCGTCGGGCGGGTGCGCCGGCCGATGGAGCTGACCCTCAACCGCTGAGGCCATCGCCCTCGACCAGGGCGCGCAGCCGGCCGATCGCCTGGTCCCATTGCGCGGACACCTCCTCAAGATAGGACCTCGCCTGCTCGACCGGCTCGGGCCGGTAGGCGAAGCGGCTCTCCCGCCCAACCCGCCGCCGGGTCACCAGCCCCGCGGCCTGCAGCACGTGCAGGTGCTTGGTGACGGCCTGGCGGGTGATCCGGGCGTCGGCCGAGAGCTTGGCGATCGAGCGCGCCTCCCCGTCGCTGAGCCGGGACAGGAGCGAAAGCCGGGTCCGGTCGCCCAGGGCCGCGAACACCGGCCCCGGATCCGGATCGCGGGCCCTAGCCTCCGACATGGTCGCGGACGTTGGCGGCCTGCTGGGCCCAGCCGCCCTCGTTGCTGCGAAGGGCGTCCGAGCGGCGGCCGGCCGGCAGGGCCTCGAACCCGGTCTCGGTGATGACCAGGCGCGTGCCCGCGCCGATCGCCTCGAGCCGGAACTCCACCAGGGTCTCGGGCTCGCCCGAATAGTCGACTTTCGGTTCCACGGCATAAGGGTGCCAGGTGAAGGCGAACAATCGCGGCGGCTCGATCTTCGTCACCTTCACCTCCCAGGGCAGGTGCTCGTAGCCCGGATAGGTCATGCGCCCGCGGGAAACCTCGCCGGCCCTGAACGGCCCGTCGAGCTTCACCCGGAACCAGGCGCCGAATTCCTCGGCGTCCGAGATCGCCCGCCACACCCGCTCGATGGGCGCCTTCAGCTCGATGATCTTCTCGATGCGATCGGTCATGGGCAACCTCCTGGTTGCCTCTCCCTGCCAGTTCGGCGCCGATTGCGCAACCGGCAAGTTGCCGATCTCAGCCTGGCCGGCTCGCTGGCCGGTCCCGGCGCTCGACGCTATGCGGAAGGCGGCCTGATCGCACGAAGTTCTTGTTTTGTTCCGACGCATGCCGATAATGGCCGGCATGTCCCAGTCCTGCTTCCCCCCCAGAGACGCGCCGCGCGGCCGCGGCGCCAAGTCCAACGAGACCGGCCGGTTCGAGGCTTTCACCAAGCACGGTTTCGACGACGGCTGGGCCGCTGACGCAGACGAGCCGGCGCAGCTGCAGACCACGCTGCAGGTGGAGAAGGCTCGCAAGATCGTCACCCACAACGACAGCCCCGACATCGGCTTCAACTCGTCGATCAATCCCTACCGGGGCTGCGAGCACGGCTGCATCTACTGCTTCGCCAGGCCCAGCCACGCCTACATGGGCCTGTCGCCGGGCATCGACTTCGAGACCAAGCTGTTCTTCAAGCCCGAGGCGGCGCGGCTCCTGGAGAAGGAGCTGTCGCATCCCTCCTACACCTGCGAGCGGATCCAGCTCGGGGCCAACACCGACCCCTACCAGCCGATAGAGCGCAAGCTCCTGATCACCCGCGAGGTGCTCAAGGTGCTGAGCCGGTTCCGCCACCCGGTGACCATCACCACCAAGAACGCCCTGGTCGCCCGCGACAAGGACATCCTGGGCCCGATGGGCGCGGCCAACCTCGCCATGGTTTCGGTGTCGATCACCACCCTCGACCGCAAGCTGGCGCGGGCGATGGAGCCGCGCGCCTCAACCCCCGAGCGGCGGCTGCTGGCCCTGAAGGAGCTGGCCGAGGCGGGCGTGCCGGTGATGGTCGGCTTCGCGCCGGTGATCCCGGGCCTGAACGACCACGAGATGGAGGAGGTGCTGGAGCGCGCCGCCGCCATGGGCGCGCGCCACGCCCACTACGTCGCCATCCGCCTGCCCTGGGAGATCAAGGACCTGTTCCGCGAATGGCTGGAGGCCGAGCGGCCGGACCGCGCCAAGCGCGTGATGTCGCTGATCCGCCAGATGCGCGGCGGGCGCGACTACGACCCCACCTGGGGCAAGCGGGCCCGCGGCGAGGGGCCGGTGGCCGCGGTGATCAACCGCCGCTTCAAGCTCGCCATCGCCCGCCTGGGCCTGGACCGGCCGTACTCGACCCTGGACGTCACCCAGTTCCGCCGCACCGCCGGCGGCGACCAGATGGAGCTGTTCTGAGTCTTGTCGCTTGAGCGACATTTGCTGTCGGTCTGTCGATAGCGCGACGTGGACCGCGGGTTTAGCGTGAGCCTGACCATCGGAGGGAGGCTCATGCAGTACCGCATCGGCTATGTGACCGTGGGCGTGCGCGACCTGGACCGCGCCCTCGGCTTCTATCGCGACGTGATGGGGTTTCCCCTGCTCTACAGCGCGCCGGAGTTCTCCTATGCGGCCTTCGACCTCGGCGGCCGCCGCTTCGCCATCGCCGCCGGCGGGGAGCCGCGGCCGGAGGGCGACCGCCACACCGGCATCGGCATCCTGGTTGACGACGTCGATGCGGCCCACGCCGAGCTGGCGGCCAAGGGCGTGCGCTTCACCATGCCGCCGTCCAAGCAGCCCTGGGGCGGTTACATGGCCATGTTCGCCGACCCAGACGGAAATCTTTTCTACATCGACAAGGAGGGTTGAGCATGCCCGCCAACGTCGGCCACTTCGCCATCGAATGCGACGACGTAGAGCGCGCCAAGGCCTTCTACGAGCAGGCATTCGGCTGGCGGATCGCGGCCTGGGGACCGCCGGGCTACTACCACATCCACACCGGCGCGGATGACCGGCCGGGCATCCTCGGCGACCTCAGGGGCCGGCGCGAGCCGCTTACCGGGACCGGCAACCGCGGCTACGAGTGCACCATCGGCGTCAGCTCGCTGAAGGACGCAATGGCGGCCGTCGAGGCCGCCGGCGGCCGCGTCGTCGCCAGGCCCTATCGCATCGAGGGCGTCGGCGACCTGGCCTATTTCGAGGACACCGAAGGCAACCGCGCGGGGATGATGGAGTACTTCGGCGATCCGACCCGGTCTCCGGGCGCGTCCGGCAGCTGACGCGCCGTGGCCCTGATCCTGCGCACCCTGTCGGCGACCTTCTTCGACGGCCACCACATCGCGCCGCACTCGCATCCGTGGGGCCAACTGATCTACGCCGCCTCGGGGGTGATGCGGGTCCGCGCCGGGGACATGCTGTGGGTGACGCCGCCGGCGCAGGCGGTCTGGGCCCCCGCCGGCGCCCGCCACGAGATCTGGGCGCGGGGCGAGTTCGCCATGCGGACGCTCTACCTGCGCGAGGATCTGGCGAGGACATTGCCGGCCGACTGCCGCGGCCTGCAGGTCTCGCCGCTGCTGCGCGAACTGATCCTGCACGCCGCCGGCCTCATGCTGCTGGAGGAGGATGACCCCTCCCACCAACGGATCGCCGAGCTGGCCGCCGAGCAGATCGCCGCGGCGCCCGCCCTGCCGCTCAACCTGCCCTTCCCGCGGGACGCCCGGGCTCTGAAGCTGGCGCGGCGGCTGCAGCAGAACCCGGCCGACGCCGCCGAGCTTGCCGCCATGGCGCGTGACGCGGGCGCCAGCGTGCGCACGCTGCAGCGCCTCTTCCTGGACGAGACCGGCCTGCGCATCGCCCAATGGCGCCAGCGGCTGCGGCTGCTGCACGCCGCCAGCGTGCTGGGGCTGGGCGCCTCGGTCACCGACGCGGGGCTGGAGGCCGGCTACGGCTCCTCGAGCGCCTTCATCGCCGCTTTCCGCAACGCTTTCGGCAGCACTCCGGGCCGGTTCGCCGGATAGGCGGCACGCGTGCATCGTAGCGATCGGGTCACGCTATCGGCGAAAGACTCCGACCAGCTCCACGTGCGGCGACCACAGGAACTGGTCCACCGGCAGCACCTTCTCCAGCGTGAAGCCGCCGTCGACCAGGATGCGCGCGTCGCGCGCGAAGGTCTGCGGGTTGCAGGAGACGCCGACGGCGACGGGGATCGTGGAGCGGGAGATCTCGGCCGCCTGGGCCGCCGCCCCGGCGCGGGGCGGGTCGAACACCACCACATCGAAGCGGTCGAGCTCTGCGGCCGGCACGGGCCGCCGGAACAGGTCGCGCGCCTCGGCGGTGATGGCCTTCAGCCCGGCGATGCGGCCGGCCCCCGACAGCGCCGCGACGGCGCCGGGCGAGCCGTCCATCGCCGTCACCCGCGCCTGCTCCGCCAGACGAAGGGCGAAGGTCCCGACCCCGCAGAACAGGTCTGCGGCCCGTCCCGCTCCGGCCGCGGCCTCCAGCACGAGGCCCGCCATCACCGCCTCCGCCTGCGGGACCGCCTGCAGGAACCCGCCGGGCGGCAGCGCCACCACCGCGCGGCCGCACCGGACCATCGGCTGGCGCGCCTGGTAGAGCGACTCTTCGGCCAGGGTCACCCGCGCGAAGTCGGCCTCCGCCGCGGCTTGCGCCGCCCGCATGCGCGCGTCGGCCGACAGCCCGCCGGTGCGCCGCTCGATGCCGGTGAGGTCGACGTCCAGGCCGGTGTCGGTGACGGTGACGTGCAGCGTCGGGGTCGAGCGCGGGTGCTCCAGCAGGGGCGCCGCCAGCCGCCGCAGCGCCGGCAGGGCGGCGACCAGGCGCGCATCGGCGATCGGGCAGACCTCGATGTCCACCAGCCGCCAGGAGCCCCGCGCCTTGAAGCCCAGGCGCGCCCTGCCGCCGTCGTCGGGCCGGGCGTGCAGCGCCATTCGGCGGCGCGAACCGGGCGGCGCGGCGAAGGCGGGCAGGATCTCGGCCTCGATCCCCTCGCGGGCCAAAGCGGCGGCGACCTGGCCGCGCTTCCAGTCGAGATAGGGCGCGCGCGCCCAATGCTGCAAGGCGCAGCCGCCGCAGGCGCCAAAGTGCGGGCACGGCGGCGTGACGCGCTCGGGGCTGGGCCGCAGGATCTGGACGTCCTCCGCCCGGTCGCCGGCGACCAGAGCCCGCACGGTCTCGCCCGGCAGGGTCAGGGGCGCGAACACCGGCCCGGCGGCGACGCCGTCCCCCTGGGCGCCCACGCGCTCGATCTCCAGCATCGCAGGGGCGGCCGGGCTTCGGTTCGGACTGGGTCTTGGCGGTGGGCGCCGCATTTACGTCCTGCGCGTTTCCTAAGCTCCGTGAACGAAGATGAACGCCCCGATCAAGGACCGTTCAGACTTGTTCATGCACAAGACGGCCTAGAGGGCGGGAACCGTCCCCCCTGGAAGCCAGCCGCGCGCCGCCCATCTTAGGGAGGCCAGAGACCCTTCGGAGGCCGTTCAATGTTGAAGCAATCCATTCTGGGCCGCACCGCCCTGACCGCCGCCGCCGCGGCCATGGCCCTGTCGGCGCTGGCGGCGCCCGGCATCGCCGCCGCCCAATCCTCCGGCTCGGTGAACGTGCCAGTGCCGCCGCCCCCCGGCGCGCGCGACTACGGCCCGCCAGCGGGCTATGACCGCGACGACGACCGGGTTGACGATTCCGACAGCCGCACCGCGCCCGACCCGCGCTACGCCCAGTCCCGCCAGGACTACGCCTCCTCCTCCTCGTCCGACGACAGGGCGCGGGCCGACTATGACCGGCGCATGGAGGACTACCAGCGCCAGCGCGCTGAATGGGAGCGCCAGAACTGCGTGTCCAAGAAGACCGGCTCGACGGTGGTGGGCGCCCTGATCGGCGGCACCCTGGGGGCGGTGGTCGGCTCCAACTTGGGTTCGCGCGGCAACCGCACCGGTCCCGGCATCGCCGGCGGCGCCATCGGCGCGGTGGCCGGCGGCATGATCGGCTCCAGCTCCACTCCGGCGTGCCCCAGCGGTTACGCGCCGCGTTACGCCGATGCCGCGCCCCCGGCCCCGCCGCCCGGCTATTACGACGAGGCGGAGGGCTATGGCCCCCCTGCGGGCTACGGCGCCCCGGCCTATGGCCCGCCGCCGGCCTATTATTACGGCCCGGCGCCCTACTACTATGGCCCTTCGCCCTACTATTACGGCCCGAGCGTCAGCTTCTACTACGGTGGCGGCTGGGGCGGCCGCTGGGGCGGCGGACACCGCTACTGGCGCCGCCACTGGTAGCGGCTTTTCCAGGCTGGACTTTCGGAAGGCCGTCCGCTCTCGGGCGGCCTTCCTGCTATCTGGAGGCTGCAGCTTCACCGACAGGAAGTCGATAGCGTCGCGGATCGGCGTGAAAAGGTTGATCCCCGTGGGCGCGGATTCCACGCGGTAACCGGCCTCGGTAAGGCCCACGACCCGACCCTTCTGATCGAGCAGCGGGCCGCCGCTGTTGCCCGGGTTCACCGTGACATCGCTCTGGATATAGGCGAAGCCGTCGAAGGTCCGGAAGGCCGAGACCGCCCCCCTGGTCACGGTGCCCTGGAACTTCGGATCGAGCGGCGAGCCGATGGCGAAGACCGTCTCGCCTGGCGACACTGGCTCCATCCGCGGCTTCAGGGCGGGACGGCCCCGGGTATCGGTCCTGATCAAGGCGACGTCCCGCCGGCGATCCGACCGGACCACCTCGCCGGCCGTCTCCAGGCCGTCGGACCACTTCACCCTCACCTTCTCGGACTCGCCGACGACGTGCCGGTCGGTGAGCAGATAGCCGTCGGCGATGACGAAGCCGCTTCCCATGCCGTCCCCGGCGAAGATGGCCGTGACCGAGCCCACGGCGTCGGCGATCGAGAGGTCCGCGGTCGAGGCCTTCAGCGCCAGCGGCTCGGCCTTGGCGGAGGGCGCAGCGGGCTGGCTGCGGCGGACCGCCTCCCGGAACTCCGGGGTGCGCAGGAGGGCGATGATGTTCTGCCGGCTGGCTTCGAAGATCAGGGCCTGCACCGTGTTGGAGGAGAGGCCGACCTGGGCGCCGGCGAGGGTCTCGATCCTGGCGACCACCCGCCGGTCCAGGCTTGAATAGATCTGCCATCGCATGGCGAGCTGCAGCTTGCCGCTCGCGTTCTGGAACTCTCCGAGGAAGCGCTCCTTCAGCACGTCGTAGCCGGCGTTCTCGTAACAGAGCTCGGCCCGCGCCTCGGTGACCTCGGCCCCCACCTGGAACTCGGCCGACGCCGCCCCGGGGTCGGTGAACAGGTCCGAAGAATCCCCGGCGGTCCGAAAGCCGAACGCCTTCAGCTGCTGGTCGAAGGCCGCCCGGTCCACATCGTCGGCGGCCTCGACGTCGGTCGGCCCTCGCCAGAGCAGACGCGAATGCGGCCTGCAGTTGCGTCCCAGCTCGAGCGTCCCGTAGGGCGCGCCATCGAGTATGCGGATGGCGATCTTGGAGAGGGCGATCGTCGGCGACCCTTCGGCAGGCGTGCCCGGCGGCGCCGCCGGCGCCAGCGCCTGCGGCGGCTGAGGCGCGTCGGCGGCGCCGGCGGACCCGCCCATCGCAAGCATGGCGGCCGCCGCCAACCCGATCAGATCACGCCCCACCGACGCCTCCCCGACCCAGTCTCGTCCAGGCCTGGATTGCAGTCAAAGCGACTTCGCCCAAAGGAGGTGTTCGCGCGCGCCCTCGCCGCCCGCCACGGGGCTCTCGGCGGTGGCCTGCACGCGCCAGCCTGCAGTCTTGAGGAAGCCGGCGACGGCGGCCACGGCCTGCAGCCGGTCGGCCTCTTCGCGAACCAGACCGCCCTTCCCCACCCGCTCGGGCCCGACCTCGAACTGCGGCTTGACCAGGGCCACCAGATCCGCGCCGGGCGCCGCCAGGGCAAGGGCCGCGGGCAGCGCCTTGGCGAGGCCGATGAAGCTGACGTCGCAGACGACCAGCCCGACCGGCTCGGGGACGAGGGCCCGGTCCAGGCCGCGGGCGTCGACGCCCTCCAGCACGACGACGCGGGCGTCCCCGCGCAGGAGCGGATGCAGCTGGCCGTGGCCGACGTCCACGGCATAGACCCGCGCCGCGCCGCGGGCGAGGCAGACCTCGGTGAAGCCGCCGGTCGATGCGCCGACGTCCAGTACAGTGCGGCCCGCCACCGCCACCGGCCAGAGCTCAAGCGCGTGGGCCAGCTTCAAGGCCCCACGGCCGACCCAGGGATGGGCGGGCGCGGCCACGATGTCGGCCGCCTCCTCGACGAGCTCGGCAGGCTTCAGCGCAGTTCGCCCCGCGACAGAGACGCCGCCGGCCTCGATGGCGGCGCGGGCGCGGCTGCGGCTGTCGAAGATCCCGCGCTCGACCAGGAGGAGGTCCAGGCGCCTGCGGGCCATGGCCCCGGTCAGGCCACCGCGTCGAGCCGCTGCAAGGCGGCCTGCAGCTTGGCGCGGGCGGCCTCGGCCTCGGCAAGGCGGGCCCGGTTCTCCTCGACCACCTCTTCCGGCGCACGGGAGACGAAGTCGGGATTGGCCAGCTTCCTGGAGGTGCGCTCGATGTCGCCGCCCAGGGTCCCGACCTCCTTGGCGAGGCGGGCGCGCTCGGCCTGAAGGTCGATGAAGCTCGCCACCGGCAGGGCTGCGGTCACGCCTTGGGCCACGAAGGGCACCGCGCCGGCGGGCGCAGGCTCGAACCTGAGCCCGGAGACGCGCAGGGTGGTGGCGATCAAGGCTTCGTTCGCCTCCAGGATCGCCCGCTGGCGCGGATCGGCCTCGGCCACGAACAACTCCGGCCTGGCGGAAGGCGGCACGTTCAGCTCCGAGCGGACCGAGCGCCCCTCGGTGACGACGTCGATGAGGAGGCCGATCTCGGCCGCCGCGTCGGCGTCGACGAGGTCTTCGGACAGCGCCGGCCAGGCGGCGGTGATCAACATGCCCTCGCCGCCCAGCTGACCCCACAGCTCCTCGGTGATGAAGGGCGTGATCGGGTGCAGGAGCCGGATGGCGACGTCGAGGGTCCAGGCCGCCATGGCCCGGGTCTCGGCGCGGGCCGCCTCGTCGGCGCCGTTCAGCACCGGCTTGGCCAGCTCCAGGTACCAGTCGCAGAAGACGTTCCAGACGAAGCGGTAGAGCACCGCCGCCGCTTCGTCGAACTCGCAGGCCTCCA